>C688J18823_10001068_pt1 | contig 16734 bp, 18 predicted proteins | sample HopSoiMetagenom1_FD_18823 | JGI IMG/M metagenome (IMG submission 18823) | reverse complement strand
GCTGGTCACGTCGCTGATAGGGCTGTTTTGTTGCGGCCTGCCGTCGATCGTGGGACTGATCCTGGGCGTCATCGCCATGCGCGAGACCAAACGCACGGGACAGGACGGCTACGCGCTCGCGTTGATCGGGACCGTCATCTGCGGGCTCGCCGTCGCCGGCTGGGTGATCTATCTGCTGCTGTCGATCGGCATCTACGCCAGCGGCTGGCAGTGGGCTCCGTAGTAGCCAGCTAATCCGGCGGCCGGAACGGTTCGGCCGTGCGCTCCATGCCCGCGGCGCGGCCCTTCCCCGCGATCACCAACGCCATCTTCCTGCTGGCCTCGTCGATCATCTCGTCACCGAGCATCACCGCACCGCGGGCCCCGCCGGCGCGCGACGTGTGCCACTCGTAGGCCTCCAGGATCAACTCGGCATGGTCGTAATCCTTCTGCCGCGGACTGAAGACCTCGTTGCCGGCCTCGATCTGGTCGGGATGCAGCACCCATTTGCCGTCATAGCCCAGCGCCGCCGCACGGCCCGCGACCCGACGGAAACCGTCGACGTCACGGATCTTCAGATACGGTCCGTCGATCGCGAGGACGCCATGCGTGCGAGCGGCGATCAGAATCCGCATCAGCACATGATGGTGCGCGTCGCCGACGTCGTAGCCCTCCGGCTGCTCGCCCACCTCCAGGGTGCGCATGTTCAGGCTCGCCGCCATGTCCGCGGGCCCCAGCACCAGCGCTTGCATTCGAGGCCCCGCCGCGATCGCGTCAATGTTGGTCAGCCCCTGCGCATTTTCGATCTGCGCCTCAATCCCGATGCGGCCCAAGGGTAATCCGTGCGTGGCCTCCAGCTGGCTCAGCAGTAGGTCCAGCGCGTGGATGTGCGAGACGTCAGTCACCTTGGGCAGCACGACAATGTCGAGCGTTGCGTCCCTGGAAGAAGCGACAGTCGACACCACCTCGATGACGTCCGCGTAGGTCCATGGCGTCGTCCAGTCGTTGACCCGCACCCCGCGCAATTGGCCCGCCCACCCCGGCTCGGCGAGCGCGACGGCGACCTGTGTGCGGGCCTCGGCCTTGGCGTCGGGCGCGACAGCATCCTCCAGGTCGAGGAACACCTCGTCGGCGGGCAGATTCTTCGCCTTCTCGATCATCTTGACGTTGCTGCCAGGAACCGAAAGGCAGGTTCGACGGGGCCGATACGCAGCCCAAAGAGCATCATCCACAACAACACTCTCTACCCTCTACAGACATGGCGGCGGTGAACAGGGTCTACGTGGCCCGACTCGCGGGGATGGTGGTGCTGGGCCCCGACGGCGAGTCCATCGGCCGTGTCCGCGATGTGGTGATCAGCATCGGCGTGGCCGGTCATCAGCCGCGAGTGTTGGGCCTCGTCGTCGAATTGCTCACCCGCCGAAGGATTTTCGTACCGATTCTGCGCGTTACGGCGATCGAACCGAGCGCCGTCACGCTCGCGACGGGCAATGTGTCGCTGCGGCGGTTCTCGAAGCGCCCCAACGAGGTGCTGGTGCTCGGCGAGGTGATCGAAACCCGGGTCCGCGTCGACGATCCCGATCTGCCCGAGCTCGCCGGAATCGATGTCGTCGTCGTCGATCTCGGCATCGAGCAGACCCGCACCCGGGACTGGGTCGTCACCAAGGTCGCCGTGCGGCCCCAGCGCAGGCTCGGCCGCCGCAGCAACGTCTCCATCGCCGACTGGAATCGGGTGCAGGGCCTGACACCGTCGGGGCTGGCGATGCCCGACCAGGGTGTGGCCCAGTTGCTTGAACAGTTCGAGGGCCAGCGCCCGATCGAGGTCGCCGAAGCGATTCGCGAGCTGCCCGCCAAACGCCGCTTCGAGGTGGTCAAGGCGCTCGACGATGAACGGCTCGCCGACGTACTCCAGGAGCTGCCCGAGGACGAACAGGCCGACGTGCTGCGTCAGTTGGAGACCGAACGCGCGGCCGACGTGCTCGAGGCGATGGATCCAGACGACGCCGCCGACCTGCTGGGCACGATGACCCCCGCCGACGCGGAGCAGTTCCTGCGCCGGATGGATCCCGAGGACTCCGAGGACGTGCGACGGCTGCTGAGCCACTCGCCCGACACGGCGGGCGGTTTGATGACGTCCGAGCCCGTGGTGCTCGCCCCAGACACCACAGTCGCCGAGGCGCTGGCGCGGGTGCGCGATCCCGACCTCACGCCCGCGGTCGCATCCCTGGTGTTCGTGACCCGACCGCCGACGGCCACCCCGACGGGGCGTTATCTCGGGTGCGTTCACCTGCAGCGGCTGCTGCGCGAGCCACCCGCCGGGCTGGTCAGCGGCATCCTCGACACCGACCTGCCGAGCCTGAGCCCCGAGGATCCGCTGGCCGCAGTGACTCGCTATTTCGCTGCCTACAATCTCGTCTGCGGTCCGGTCGTCGACGAGGAAAACCACCTGCTGGGCGCGGTATCCGTCGACGACGTCCTCGATCACCTGCTGCCCGACGACTGGCGCGAGCGGGAAGAACCTGAGCTGTCCGGCGCTGTCCCGGATGTCGCAGGCCGAGCAGCTCCGGAAGGGCTGACATGAGCGACCTGTCGGCGCGTCAACGGCTTGACACGCCGCGCACGTCGCGCCGGTTCGCGCTGAATGTCGACGTTGAGGCGGTCGGCCGCCTCAGCGAGTCGTTCGCGCGATTCCTCGGCACCGGCCGTTACCTGGCCATCCAGACCATCTTCGTACTCATTTGGATCGCACTGAACCTGTTCGCGGTGCGATGGCAGTGGGATCCGTACCCGTTCATCCTGCTCAACCTCGCTTTCTCCACCCAGGCCGCCTATGCCGCGCCGCTGATCCTGCTGGCGCAGAACCGCCAGGAAAACCGTGACCGGGTGGCGCTGGAGGAAGACCGGCGTCGCGCCGAACAGACCAAGGCCGACACCGAATACCTGGCCCGCGAACTCGCGGCGCTGCGGCTGGCCGTCGGCGAAGTCGCGACACGTGATTATCTGCGCCGCGAACTCGAGGAATTGCGTGAGAAGTTGACCGAGCTGCAGCAGCCGCAAACGCCGCCTGGCCAGGACGCGGCGAGCAAGTCGGACGGTTCGGAGCGACGGGCCAAAAGGCCTGGCTGAATCGGCTGTGGCCATTGCTGCAACAGCAGATCCGAGACTAGGTATGGTGACTTGGTTCACAAGTCACCGCAACCCAAGGACGGTTGAGTGCACATAGGGGGGCGAGCCGCTCTCGAAGGAGCGCGGCGCCGAGCAGGGCGAGCCGTACGCAAGCCTGCCTTCGGCGTTGCAATCCTCACCCCTCTGATCCTCGCCGGCGCCGTCGGCGCGTCCGCACCATCGCCCCTCGCGCCGGTCCGCGATTCGGCGGTTACGCCTCTGGCGGCTGTCGAGCCCTCACCTGGCACCCGCACCGGCGCGTCTGTTGTTGCGGTCACCAAGACACCGACCGCGTTTCACATCGCCGCGGCGACGGCTTCCGCTCCCCCGCCATCGGCAGTGGTGAATTCACCTGGGACGCTTCGCATTCCGGCGATCGCATTGTCGGCGTACCGCAATGCGGAGCAAATGATGGCGGCGGCCTACCCTGGCTGCGGCGTGAGCTGGAATCTTCTTGCCGGCATCGGACGTATCGAGTCGTTGCACGCCAACGGTGGCGCCACCGACTCGCGCGGCACCGCGGTAGCGCCCATCTACGGGCCCGCGCTCGACGGCACACTGCCAGGCAATGAGGTCATCGTGCAGAGCCGCGCCGCCGACCGCGTGACGTATGCCCGCGCGATGGGCCCGATGCAATTCCTGCCCGGCACCTGGTCCCGCTACGCCAGCGACGGCGACGGCGACGGCAAGGCCGACGTGCAGAACGTGTATGACGCTTCGCTGGCGACCGCCCGTTACCTCTGCAGCGGCGGCCTGAATCTGCGCGATCCGAGCCAGGTGATGGCCTCGATACTTCGCTACAACAACTCGGTCGCCTACGCCCGCAATGTGCTGGGCTGGGCCGCTGCATACGCGACGGGCGTGGTGCCGGTGGACCTGCCGCCCATCGTCGGGCCGGTTCCGCCGATCGGCGACATGCACCTCGACAATTACGAGGGCCTGGGTCCCGGCCTGCCGGTCAACGCGCTGGGACTGCCTGCCGACGACCCGCTGGCATTGATCCCGCTGATGGGGCGCGGCGACGTCGCCAGCCAGATCCCCACCTACCCCGGTCAGACCCTGGGGCCGCTGCCCGGGCCGGCGCCGCTTGTCGTTCCGCAGCAGCCGCGGCCCGAGCAGCCAGCGCCTGCGCCGTGGATGCCACCGTGGATGCAGCCGCCTCCGTCAGAGCAGCCGCGGCCAACTGGGTGCGCGGTGTTCTGCCTCACGACGCCTCCCGCGGCGCCGGCACCCGGTGATGCGCAGATGTTGATGCCGCAGGCGCCGCCCGCTGGTCCGGCCCCCGAGCCGCTTGNACCNCCCCCGGCCGCTGCTCCGGCCGAGCAGCCCGTCGTCCCGCCNGCACCCGGGCCAGCGCCGGGGCCCGCGCCCGGACCGGCTGGTTAAAGAACAGCCGCCGAGTCGGCCTAGACTCGGCTTCAATGTCGCAGATGTCCCAAACTCCCACTGACCTGGAATCGGCGGTCCGGGCCGCGCTGAACAAGGTGATCGATCCCGAGCTGCGGCGCCCGATCACCGAGCTCGGCATGGTCAAGAACGTCACCGTCGACGCCGATGCCGGCGTGCACGTCGAGGTGTACCTCACCACCTCGGCATGCCCGAAGAAGACCGAGATCTCCGAGCGCGTCAGCCACGCTGTCGCCGATGTGCCCGGCACTGGAGCGGTCAAGGTCAGCCTCGACGTGATGAGCGACGAGCAGCGCACCGAGCTGCGCAAGCAGCTGCGCGGCGATTCGCGTGAGCCGGTGATCCCGTTCGCTCAGCCCGGCTCGCTGACCCGGGTGTACGCGGTCGCGTCGGGCAAGGGCGGCGTGGGAAAGTCCAGCGTCACGGTTAACCTGGCCGCCGCGATGGCCGCTCGCGGGCTGTCGGTCGGCGTGCTCGACGCCGACATCTACGGTCACTCGGTGCCGCGCATGATGGGCACCACGGACCGGCCAACGCAGGTGGAGTCGATGATTCTGCCGCCGGTCGCTCACGACGTCCGCGTGATCTCGATCGCGATGTTCACCCAGGGCAACACCCCGGTGGTGTGGCGCGGTCCGATGCTGCACCGCGCGCTGCAGCAGTTCCTCGCCGACGTGTACTGGGGCGATCTGGATGTGCTGCTGCTGGACCTGCCGCCAGGCACCGGCGACGTCGCGATCTCGGTCGCGCAGCTCATTCCCGGCGCCGAGATCCTGGTGGTGACGACGCCACAGCTGGCGGCCGCCGAGGTGGCCGAGCGGGCAGGCGCGATCGCGCTGCAGACCCGCCAGCGCATCGTCGGCGTGGTGGAGAACATGTCGGGCCTGCTGCTGCCCGACGGCACGACGATGCAGATCTTCGGCGAAGGCGGCGGCCGCCAGGTCGCCGCGAGCCTGTCCCGTGCGGTCGGCGCCGACGTGCCCTTGTTGGGCCAGGTGCCGCTGGACCCCGCGCTTGTCTCGGCCGGCGACGACGGTGTTCCGCTGGTGCTGTCAGCGCCGGATTCGACGGCAGGCAAGGAGCTGCGCAGCATTGCAGACGCGTTGTCGAGCCGTAAGCGCGGGCTGGCCGGTAGGTCGCTGGGCCTGGACCCCGCCGGGCGGTAGTTCGCGGCAACCTAGCGCCGAGATTGCGCCCATGGTCGTGCTTCTGCGTCGGCTCAGCGCCCTCAAGTGAAATCAGCATCAATTCTTAATTTCACTTACTCCATAACTGATAGTAAGCTATATCCATGATTTCGGATGCCTCTCCAGAGGACGCCCGCAGCCAAAACGGCTGGCCGGCACTCGCCTGGGAGGAGCACGATTGGGTCTCGAAGATCCCACCGGAGATGGTGTCCGCGAAGGTACGGGAGCGGCATACCGGGTCGTATAGATCAGCGGTCGTCCCGGTCATCGCCGAACTGACGCCGCAACTGCCCGCGACCGTCGCATCACTGGCCGAGGAGGCGTCGATCGAGATTGCCCGCTTCGACACTGAACTGGGCACCGAGATCGCGCCGTTTGGTTCAGTACTCCTACGATCGGAATCCGCCTCATCCTCCCTGATCGAAAACCTCACATCAGGCGCGAAAGCAATCGCGTTGGCCGAACTGGGCAGCACTGAGAAGCGCAACGCGACGGAAATTGTGGGAAACGTTGCCGCGATGAAGGCGGCATTGGACCTGGCGGATCGGCTGGATCAAAGCGCGATCCTTGCAATGCAAAGCGCACTCGTCGGAGGGCATCATCCAGGCATCGCCGGCCGCTGGCGGGAGGAGCAGGTTTGGATCGGTGGCGACTCATTCGGTCCACACGGAGCAGAGTTCATCGCGCCGCACCACAAGCACATACCGGTGTTGATGGACGACCTGGTGCGCTTCACTGGGCGCACCGATCTGCCGCTGCTGTCCCAGGCCGCGATCGCGCACGCGCAGTTTGAGACCATCCACCCCTTCGCCGACGGCAACGGACGAACCGGCCGTGCGTTGATTCACTCGATGCTTCGGGGCCATGGGCTGACGCGCAATGTCACCGTGCCGGTTTCCGCGGGTCTGCTGACCGACACTCGCGGATACTTCGACACGCTCACCGCGTACCGAGAGGGGAATCCGGCGGCAATCGTGGATAAGTTGGCCCAGGCTGCCTTCACAGCGGTATCCACAGGGCGACAACTGATCACCGAGCTGCGAACGATCCGGGCCAGCTGGAATGAGAAGATCCGCGCTCGCCGTGGAGCCGGAGCCTGGCGGCTGGCGGACGCGCTCATTCGCCAACCCGTCGTTGATGCCGCCGCCGTCGCTGAGGCACTCGACGTAACTCCGGAGAATGCCCTCCGCGCGATCACGCCTCTCGTGGAAGCCGGAATCATCACAGAGTTCACCGGCTTCGCCCGCAATCGGATGTGGCAGTCGACTGAGGTGCTGAGCGCACTCGACGCCTTCGCCGCGCGCGCCGGACGTCGGGGCGCCTAGGTTGCGTCGGTGTCGAAGGGCGTCACAGCCGGAGGCTCGGGCGGTGCGACGGGCTGTGGGGCCGGCGAGGACACTGGCTTTTCTGTGCTGGCTTCAGCCCTGTCGAACTTGCCCGTGAATATCGAATCATCGCCGTCGAGTAGATGTTTGGTGAGCGCGGCCCGCGGCGTCATGCCGCGCAGCTTGTTGAGCTCGCTGAGCGGCTCGCGCAGATCATCGAACTCCGGGCCGAGGTCGTCGCGCAGTTGGCTGGTGGCGCCGCTGATGTAGTCGCGGGCCTGTCGCAGCGCGCCCGACGTCCAGCGGATGGCGCCGGGCAAGCGCTCGGGTCCCAGGATCACCAGACCGGCGATCACGAGGAGGAGCATCTCGCCCCAGCCGACGTTGGCGAACATTACGTCGCAGGAGTGTCGGGGCCCGGCGTGACCATCAGGGTGACGTGGCGCCCGTCGCGGACCACCTCGATCGGCGCCTCCTGGCCAACGGCCAACTGGCGCACCGCGACAACGAACTCGTCGGCGTCGGCGACCGTGCGGTTACCGACCTTGACGACGACATCGTTCTCCAGGATTCCGCCCTTCTCGGCCGGGCCGCCTGCCTTGACGTTGGCGACCTGTGCGCCGGAAGCGATGTCATTGCTCACCGAACGAGCCGTCAGGCCCAGCGTCGGGTGGGCGATCTTGCCGTCCTTGATCAGGGTCTCGACGGTCTGCTTGACCTCATTGACCGGGATCGCGAAGCCGAGGCCGCTGGCACTGTCGGACAACGACTTGCCGGCCGTGTTGATGCCGATCACCTCGGAGTTCATGTTGATCAGCGGGCCGCCGGAGTTGCCGTGGTTGATCGATGCGTCGGTCTGTACGCCGTCGATGACGGTGTCGGTGTCCGAGCCGTCACCGGAGAGCGGCACCGGGCGGTGCAGCGCGCTGATGATGCCGTGCGTGACCGTGCTGCGCAGACCCAGCGGGGCGCCTGCGGCGATCACCTCGTCGCCGACATGGAGCTTTTCGGAATCGCCGAACCGGGCCACGGCCAGGTTGTCGACGTTGTCGACCTTGAGCACGGCGAGGTCGGTCTTCGGGTCGCGGCCGACGAGGTTCGCAGGCACTTCCTTGCCGTCGTTGAACACCACTGTCGTCTTGTACTGGCTGGGGTTGGCCGCCGCCTCGGAGATGACGTGGTTGTTCGTGACGATGTAGCCACGCCCGTCGACGACGACGCCCGAGCCCTGCGAACCTTCCGAATCGCTGACAGCCTCGACCGTTACCACCGAATCAGCAATTGCCGCAGCAACTTTCGCGAACTGACCCTCGGGCGGTGCGCCGTTGTCGCCGGTTTCCAGCGTGACCTTCGACGTGGTGAAGGCCTCGACGACCTCGGCCGTCTTGCGGCCGACCCAGCCGCCGGCGAAGCCGATCAGCAACGCGGTGATGGCGAGGACCGTCAGGGCGACGTACGAGACCCTGCCGCCGAACAACACATCGCGCACGCCGAGCTTGCCCATCGCGGCGCGCGACGGGGCCGGGACGGTCTGAGGCAACGCCGGGGTGCCCAGCGCCGCGGCGGCGCCGGGATCGCGCCACGGGTCGTCGGGTTGGTCGCCCTGTCCGTCGCGCTCGGCCTCCCGCGCGCCGACATCGGCGGGATGACGCTGCAGCGACTCGCCCTCCGCGTACGGCCGACCGAACGCCTCTGCCAGCACGGGGTCGGGCGCCTGGTCCTTCGGTGTGTATTCGCCTTGGTCGCGGTAGCGGTCCAGACCCACGAAGGAGCCGTTGACGCCGTCGGGCCGGCCGAACGCTCGACGCGAAGCCGGATCGACGGGCGGACGCGACACAGGGCGCGGCTCGAGGCGCTCGCGCCCGGACTGGTCCAGATTGGTCACCCGTTCATCACCCTCTATTGGAGCGCCCGCAACGGCCGGCGCAGGTCAATGCTCTCGACTCGGCATCTACCCTACCGGCGCTTACGCCGGGAACGCGGTGTGCCGTTAGCTAACTGCGGCTGATCCGCTTGATCGGGCGGCTCCGGTGGAGCATGGTGCGGGATCTGGGACAACATGCCCAGAAGCGAACTCGGTACGACGATCGGGCATGAGTCCCGCAACGCCGCGCGGGCCTGGCGCTGGGCGTCGACCTCCGTCGCACACTCGGGACACAGCGACAGATGGTGGGCCGCACGCAGGTGCGCAGTCATCCGCAGCTCGCCGTCGACGAACGCCGCCACGGCTTCGGTTGACAGGTGCTCAGTGGACCCGAACTGCCGCGGTCCGACCGGCGCGTCGCTCTGCGAGGCGAACTGCGAGGGCAGCCAGGAGAATGCGCGACGGAACACGTGTCCCGGGTCGACCATCACCCAGCTCCTCTCGGTTAGTCACGTCGCATCGACGGTTCTGAATATGAATGTAGCGCGGCAGCCTGTGGGCGACACCCGCGAGCGTCAGGCCGATTTGGCCGTGTCGTCGGAGTGGCTGGCCAGGTAGTCGCGCAGCGCCTGGCGTCCGCGGTGGATCCGGCTGCGCACCGTGCCGAGCTTGACGCCCAGCGTGGCGCCGATTTCCTCGTAGGACAGGCCTTCGATGTCGCACAGGACCACCGCGGCGCGGAACTCCGGCGGCAGTGAGTCCAGCGCGGCCTGCAGGTCGGCGCCCAGCCGCGAATCGTGGTAGATCTGCTCGGGGTTCGGCTCGTCGGCAGGCACCCGGTCGTAGTCCTCGGGCAGCGCCTCCATACGGATGCGGCCACGGCGGCGAACCATGTCCAGGAACAGGTTCGTGGTGATGCGGTGCAGCCAGCCCTCGAACGTGCCGGGCTGATAATTCTGCACCGAGCGGAACACGCGGATGAACGTCTCCTGCGTCAGATCCTCGGCGTCGTGCTGATTGCCCGACAGCCGATAGGCCAGCCGGTACACCCGGTCGGCATGCTGACGCACCAGCTCATCCCAGGACGGCATCGTGGTCTTGTCGCCGGTGGCATCGAACACCGCGGTGCCGGTCAACTCGTCGGCCGGCTCTACCCAGTCCGCGTCGGCGTACTGCTCCAGGTGTGCCATAGAAACTGGAGCCGCCGGGGCAGATTGCGTCGTGATGGTCGTCAGATCCTCCTGGTCAGAGCCGTCATTTCCTACCGACGGCTCTATGCCGACGGCAACACGCTTGTCCACGTGCTTATTCCCATAACGCCAGCGTCCGCCGTGTTCCATGCGAGATACGGTGTCCGACCCGGGTGTGGTTGGCATATGAGCAAACTGAACATTTCCTGAGAAAGAGCGCTACCCATTTTCGACCTGCGGAAACGCCTTTCTCCGGGGTGTGATTCTGGCACTCGGGCACGGGCGTGTCGCAGGCCGGGCCCACATCGGTTAGCTCTACGCTTCGGGCATGGCCAGCACCGACGACCCGACGGGTCCGCCGCGCAGCCGCACCGAATCGATCGTCGCGCACGCCGAGGGTTCGATCTCCGAAGACGCCATCGTCGCTGCCGCCCGCGAGCGGGCCGTCGACATCGGGGCAGGTGCGGTTACCCCGGCGGTCGGTGCCCTGCTTGTGTGCTGGCCAAGCTGACCGGCGCCAAGTCGGTCGTCGAGGTGGGCACGGGTGCGGGTGTCAGCGGTTTGTGGTTGCTGTCCGGCATGCGCGAGGACGGCGTGCTCACGACGATCGACGTCGAACCCGAGCATCAGCGCCTGGCCAAGCAGGCGTTCACCGAGGCCGGTGTCGGGCCGTCGCGGAGCCGGTTGATCAGCGGCCGGGCCCAGGAGGTGCTGACCCGGCTGGCCGACGAGTCCTACGACCTGGTGTTCATCGACGGCGATCCGATCGACCAGCCGCAGTTCGTCGTCGAAGGGGTACGGCTGCTGCGGCCCGGCGGCGCGATCGTCGTACATCGCGCGGCACTGGGCGGACGCGCCGGCGACGCGAACGCCAAGGATGCCGAGGTCGGCGCCGTGCGTGAGGCGGCCCGGTTGATCGCCGAGGATGAGCGGCTGACTCCGGTGCTCGTCCCGCTTGGCGACGGCCTGCTCGCCGCCGCCCGCGACTGACTTTCTTCGCGCGATTTCACATTCTTTACGGATTTCTGACGGGTAGATGCTTGACCGTCGACTGAACGCGTGTTTAGTGTACTAAACGTGCGTTCAGTGTCAGACGATCGAACGGCCGTCGCCCGGATCCGCGACGCCGCGATCGAACAGTGGGGCGAGCACGGGTTCAACGTCGGGCTTCGGAGCATCGCCGAGGCCGCGGGCGTGTCCGCCGCGCTGGTCATCCATCACTTCGGATCCAAAGATGGCCTGCGCAAGGCGTGCGACGACTACATCGCCGAGGAGATCCGNAGCGGCAANTCCGCGTCGCTTCAGACCAGAGACCCGGCGGACTGGTTCGCCCAGATGGCCGAGATCGAGTCGTACGCGCCGATGATGGCCTACCTCGTCCGCAGCATGCAGTCGGCAAGCGATCTCGCAAAGATGATGTGGCAGCGGATGATTGACAACGCCGAGGAGTACCTGGAAGAAGGCGTCCGCAACGGTCTGCTCAAGCCGAGCCGCGATCCGCGCGCCCGCGCCAAATTCCTCGGACTGACCGGGGGCGGCGGGTTCTTCCTGTATATCCAAATGCACGACAACCCAACAGATCTGCGCGCTGTCCTCCGTGACTACGGCGAGGAGATGGTGCTGCCGGCCCTGGAGGTCTACACCGAGGGTCTGATGACCGACTCGACCATGTACGACGCATTCGTCGAGGCGCGTGAAAAAGGAATCCCGTTCACATCCAACGAAGGAGAGCACAATGACGGCGACGTCCCCGCAGCGGGATAACTCACCCGCTGTCGAAATCCGGGATCTGCACAAATCTTTCGGTCGTACCAAGGCGCTTGATGGCCTGGACATGACCGTGGCCCACGGCGAGATCGCAGGCTTTCTCGGGCCCAACGGCGCCGGCAAGTCCACCACCCTTCGGGTGCTGCTCGGTCTCCTGCGCGCCGACCGCGGCACCGTCCGGCTGCTTGGCGGTGATCCGTGGCGCGACGCGGTGGCACTGCACCGGCGTATCGCCTATGTGCCAGGCGATGTGACGTTGTGGCCCAACTTAACTGGCCAGCAGGCGATCGACTTCCTGGCTCGGCTGCGCGGCAACAACATCGACGGCAAGCGCCGCGACCAATTGATCGAGCGATTCGAGCTGGACCCGCACAAGAAGGCCCGCACGTACTCGAAGGGTAACCGGCAGAAGGTGGCGATCGTCGCCGCGTTCAGCACCAACGCCGAGCTGTACATCCTCGACGAACCGACATCGGGCCTTGACCCGTTGATGGAGCAGGCTTTCCAGCAGTGCGTCAACGAGGTGGCCGATCGCGGCGCCGCGGTGCTGCTGTCCAGCCACATCCTTGCCGAAGTCGAAAAGCTTTGCGACACGGTCACAATCATTCGCGCCGGGCGCGCCGTCAAGTCCGGCACGCTCGATGAGCTGCGGCACCTGATGCGCACCACCGTCTCGGTGCGCACCCGCGGCGACGGACAGGCCCTGCAGCAGGTTCCATACGTCCACGATTTCACCAGTCAGAACGGACAGGTCAGGTTCTCGGTGGACCGCAACGACTTGGACTTCACCATGGAACACCTCACCGATCTGGGCATCGAAGAACTCACCGTCACGCCCGCGTCGCTCGAGGACATGTTCCTGCGCGAGTACCAGGGGGTGAGCCAATGACCACGGCAACACTTCTGCCGCACGTCGGGCGTCACGAGGCCGCCCCGGCCGGCTCCCCGCTCACGGGTGCGCGCACGCTGCTGCGCCTGGCGTTGCGCCGCGATCGCGTGCGGCTCAGCGTGTGGATCGCGATCCTGACGCTGATGATGGTGTACGCCCCGAACACGATCAAACTGGCTTACCCGGAAGAGGCCCAGCGGTTGGCCAGGGTCAACCTGCTCAAGACGCCGGCCGGAATGATACTGGGTGGACCTATGTTCGGAGGCAACGAGACCGATCTGGGCGTGATGATGGCCAACGAGCTGATGCTGACGTTGATCATCGCCGCATCGATCATGTCCATCCTCACCGTCATTCGGCACACCCGCACGGAGGAGGAAAGCGGCGCAGCCGAATTGGTGCTGTCCTCCGTGGTCGGCCGCTACGCCCGAACCTTCGCAGCACTGGTCCTTGTGGGCGGCGTCAACGCGATCCTGGCGGTTGCGATGACGCTGGCCATGTCGGCGACCGGTTTCCGGGTGATCGACACCGCCGCAATGTGTCTGGGCGTTACCGGCGTGTCGATGCTGTTCGGCACCGTCGCCGCGGTCACCGCCCAGCTGTGGCGTCAGGCGCGCACCGCGACTGGCGCCGCGATGGCGGTGCTGGCGCTGGCCGCGTTGATCCGCGGTGTCGGTGACGTGATCAACAACTCGGGCAGTGCGCTGAGCTGGTTCTCCCCCATCGCGTGGGCCCAGCAGATGCGAGCGTTCGTCGACCTGCGGTGGTGGCCTCTCGCTCTACTCGTTGCACTGACGATCGCGCTGATGCTGTTGGCTGCGGTGCTGGAGGCCAGGCGGCAGTACGACGACGGCAACCTGCCGTCGACCGGCGAACGGCCGAACGCGCACACCATTCGCAACGTGCTCGGCCTACACCTCACGCTGCAGCGCGGCCAGACCATCGGCTGGGGTGTCGGACTGTTCCTTGGCGGCCTGGCCTTTGGCTCGATGACGAAATCGCTGCTGGATGCCGCCAAAGAAAACGAGCTGATCCAGCGGGTGATCGCCCAACAGGGCACCGAGAGCGTGTACACGACGATGACGCAGTTTCTGGCCGCCGCGGCCACCGCTTACGTCGTGAGCGCCGTGCTTCGCGTCCACACCGACGAGGAGAAGGGCCTTGGCGAGCCAGTGTTGGCGGGCGCGGTGTCGCGATGGCGGTGGTTGTTCACCGCCGTGGCGTCCGCGCTGATCGGCTCGACAATATTGATGTTGCTTGCCGGGCTTGGCAACGGCCTGGGCGCCGGCCTCACGCTCGCCGAACCGGAAACGATCGTGCGGCTGACGGTTGCAGGGCTGGCCTATGTGCCCGCCATGGCGGTCATCGCCGGCGTCGCGGCCCTGGCCGTCGCGGTGCGACATGCGTGGATCGGTTGGCTCGCAGTCACATTCGTCGTCACGTCGCTGTACCTCGGAGCACTGCTTCGGTTGCCGCGCTGGCTCGTCGACCTGTCGCCGGTGGGTCGAACTACAGCTCCGATGGACTATCCGGTCGTCGCGCTGACGGTCATGGTGGTCGTCGCCGCGGCACTGACTCTCGTCGCCGGCTGGATCTATCGCAGCCGCGACGCAGTCTGAGTCGAGAAGAGGGAAGGAACATGAACATCGGTATCAAGGCAACAGCCGCCAGCCTGGTTGGATTCATCCTTTTCGGCTTGGCGTTGTTCCTGCCGGCTGGCACGTTCAACTATTGGCAGGCATGGCTTTTCATCGCCGTCTTCGCCGCTACAGGTGCGATACCAACGATCTACTGGGCGCAGCGCCGCCCGGAAGTGCTGCGCCGAAGGATGAATGCCGGGCCCGCCGCCGAAACCCGCGTAGCTCAGAAGATCATCGTCACCGGCATCCAACTCTGGTTCTTTGCGGTGCTGGTGGTCAGCGCACTCGATCACCGGTTCGGCTGGTCGCAGGTCTCGATACCGGTCGTCCTGATCGGCGACGTGCTGGTGGCCGTCGGCCTTGGCATCGCCCTGCTCGTGGTGCAACAGAACAGTTACGCCTCGGCCAACATCACCGTCGAGACCGACCAGCAATTGGTCACGACCGGCCTTTACGGGCTGGTGCGGCACCCGATGTATCTCGGATCGCTGATCATGGTGGCCGGCATTCCGCTTGCACTCGGTTCCTATTGGGGCCTTCTCGGCATCATCCCTGGCCTCGTCGTGCTCGCCTACCGCATCGTCGACGAAGAGAAGATGCTGCGCCAAGAACTGAACGGGTACGTCGAGTACACCCAGAAAGTGCACTCGCGGTTAGTGCCCTACGTGTGGTGAGGAAATCATGAAAATCGGTCTACAGGCAATTACTTCCGGCCTCATCGGACTCGTCGTCTTCGGTGCCCTGGTGTTCTGGCCGGCCGGCTCGTTCGACTATTGGCAGGGATGGGCGTTCATCACGGTGTTCGCAATCGCCACCACCATCCCCAGTCTCTACCTCGCGGTGAAGGATCCGGCGGCGCTGCGGCGTCGGATGCAGGCCGGTCCCGCATCGGAGTCCAGGCCACTGCAGAAGGTCATCATCTCGATCGCGTTCCTGTCACTGGGAGCGATGATCGTGGTCAGTGCACTGGACTTTCGCTTTGGCTGGTCATCGGTGCCCGCCGCTGTCTCGGTGATCGGAGATGTGTTGGTAGCGACCGGCCTTGGCATTGCGATGCTCGTCGTCATCCAGAACAGCTACGCGGCCGCCAACGTGAAAGTCGAGTCCGGCCAGGAGCTGGTGTCAACGGGTTTCTATGGCCTGGTGCGGCATCCGATGTACTTCGGCAATGTGATCTTGATGGTCGGCGCCCCTCTTGCTCTCGGCTCGTATTGGGGACTCGCGTTTGCGATCCCAGGCCTGGCGGTGCTGGCCATTCGCATCCGCGACGAGGAACAGGTCCTCGGACAGGAATTGGCCGGCTACCACGAGTACATGCAAAAGGTGCACTACCGGCTGGTGCCGTACGTGTGGTGACCGTTCCTGTCATATCCGGCGCGTGCGGTCCGTCATAGATGTGACGGCGCGGGAAGGGTGTGGCGCATGTACGACCAGGCAGTGGAGTTCGAGCAGCACCGTCCGCATCTGCGGGCGGTTGCCTGCCGCATGCTGGGTTCGCTGACCGAGGCCGACGACGCCGTGCAGGAAGCGTGGCTACGGATGGAGCGCACCGAGGTGGGTGACGTCCGCAATATGCGCGGCTGGTTGACAACGGTCGTGGCGCGCATCTGCCTGGACATGCTGCGGGCCCGCGGCGCGCGGCGCGAGGAGCCGCTCGACGAAGCTCCGGCCGTCGCCGCGCCCGATGCCGTCGACCCTGAAGCCGAAGCCGAGCTTGCCGACTCCATCGGCGTGGCGTTGCTCGTCATCCTCCAGACCCTGACCCCTGCCGAGCGGCTCGCCTTCGTGCTGCACGACATGTTCGACCTGCCGTATGCCGAGATCGCGCCGATCGTGGGGCGGACCGAGAACACGGCCGCGCAGCTTGCGGCACGCGCCCGTCGCCGCGTCCGCGGTAAAACTCCGGATCCCGCAACGGATTTGGTGCGCCAGCGCCGACTCGTCGACGCTTTCCTGACCGCCGCCCGCGACGGTGACTTCGATGCGCTGCTCGCGGTGCTCGACGGCGACGTCGTGCTGCACGTCGACGCCACCGCCGCGGGTAGCCCGACGACGATCCGCGGGGCGCACGCGGTGGCCACCAATGCCCGCGCCTTCTCGGCCAACGCGCGATTCGCCGAGCCAGCGTTGGTTGACGGCGCCGTCGGCATCGTCGTCGCCCCCAAGGGCAAGCTAGCGCTGGTGCTGCGGTTCAGTGTCGTCGGCGACAAGATCAGCGAGATCGACATCGACGCCGACCCGCAGCGGCTGCGCGCGTTCGACCTTCGTGTGCTGGGCTGACCCGGTCAATTCGTTTCGTCGATCGCCTCGCGGAGGTGGTC
>C688J18823_10001067_pt1 | contig 16743 bp, 14 predicted proteins | sample HopSoiMetagenom1_FD_18823 | JGI IMG/M metagenome (IMG submission 18823) | reverse complement strand
CGGTAGACCAATCCAGCGTTGGGGCCGGGACCGGATTCTCCGTGCTCTCAACCTCGTCAGATGCCCGAAGAGAAGACAGATAAGGGGCTCGGCCGCCGGACTAGCCGTGACAAGCTCAAGAGTCTGCTTCAAGCCCTCTGTCACTCTTCCGGCGATCTTCGGAGAAGACAGATAAGAGGCGGTCTGCGCCGGTTTGTGGACGGCTCCGCGATTCACCGGCTCCGGTGGCTCTTTCAAGGGCCCTCGTTGCGCAAAGCCGCAAGGCACACGATTCAGCGACCCGGACTCGATCCTCCATCCCACCCCCTGGCGTTTGTCCCGAGCACCATTGAAGCTGACAAAATCAAGCCATGAAGACCCTGGTGGCCAAGGTTGTAGTGGTAATCGCTCTCCTAGCTGCTTGTGGCAGCTCCTCAACGTCGGCTGGAACAAGTACCGCGGGATGCGTCGAGGGAAGTGGTTTGTTCTCGGCAGTGGCGCTCGGATCGTCAGGTAGAGGATGGGCGGCAGGAGAGCAGTGTTCAGCCGGTGAAGCTCACACGCTCCTACGCGAGTGGACGGGAGACTCCTGGGGGAAGGACGTCACGGGAGGCTTCGGCAGCATCGTCGACCTCACGGGAACGAGGGGACGCATCTACGCGTTGACACATGAAGCCGATGGGTCTTCCTCGATAGACGCAATCTCTAAGAGTGGCTCGCTCTCTTCCATAGCACGCGTGCCCTTCTTCGTGAACCACCTCGCCGTTGGGCAGGACGGGATCCTCTACGTGTCGGGACTGAACGGGTTGGGCGGTAGCGAAGGCGTCCCAGCCGACAACCCAACTCCCGTCGTGCTGAGCGGGACAGATAGGTTCCGAGACACAGCGTTCCCCCCCATCGGTACCTCGAATGGTGGCGACAGAACGGTCGATCCTGACTTGGGCCTGCTTCCGGACGGCTCGCTGGTGGCTGTTGGGCCCTACTACGTGGACGAGTATCCGCACGGTTACGTTCAGACCTACATCGACGGGACTTGGCGGCAGATCGACACGTCAACAGCCATCATCCCGCGCTCGGAAACAGTAAGTGACGGCACCGTGTGGATGGTGGGCGACACCAGCGATGGGGCAAACGCGGTCGCCCGATTGAGGGCCGATCACGTCGACCTCGTTGCGACTGAGCCATCCGGCGCCTTGCTGAAAGGCATAGCTGCTGGCGGATCATCAATCTGGGTGGTGGGTGCGAACTCCGCTGACTCCAGCTCCCCGATGACTTTCGCCGCCGAGATGGGCGGCGCAAACTCTTGGTCGGTGAAGAGTGCAGGTCCAGGGACGTTTGAGGCTGTCGCAACCTTGCCGAACGGCGACGCGCTTGCCGTTGGTTGGACCGGACCGATGGACGGCACCGCTCAACCGCTCGCTCAGCTATTCCGAGCAAGCGGTTGAGCCGCTCTTCGCTACGGGTCGCCCACCTGGATTACTGTAGGTTCGTCGCACAGAGAGACGTAGGCTGCTGCATGATCCGCAGTCAAAGGGTTCCATGAGAGATCCCACGGGTTTCCTGCGCGGCTATCTCTATGGTTCACGTCGCAGAACTCCCAAGGGTTGTTATCCGTGAACGGCGGGGAGATGAGCGGTCCGTGCGCGAAGTTGAAAAAGTCTCCCTTCCGCATCGAGCAGGTCCGGCTCCCCGCCGTGCACGTCTTGTTCCCGCCCGTGTTGTTCACGAGTTGAGATCCAACCCAGATGTACAGATCGGGCATATACGAGGAATACGCCATTGTGGATCCGTTTCCAGGGATGACTGTGCCGTCCGTGCAGACTTTCACGTCAAGCTCGCTCCAGATCCCTGGCGCCACATAGAAGAGCGATTGATCCCAATCCGTGATTCCCAGCCGGCTAAAGAAAACCCTCTGGAGTTCCTGCGCCCCGGCGACGAGCGACTGGGGGAGAACGCCTGCGTTGGCCTTGTTTTGGACGCGGGTAACCCAGCTTGCGACCGACTCCACCGGTCCTGTGGCTGTCGTCATAGGGCGATATCCGATCGCACCGCCATCCATGGACTTCACGCGGACGCAGGAGGCTCCCACGTTCGCCACCTTCCATCTGTCCGGGTAAGCCGCACCCGGAAGAACACCGCCATTCGTGACAGGATTGACCGTGGTGCTCTCGTGCCCCCACGTGTTCAGGTCGTCAGCCGTATACGTGAGATTTGGAAGCGCGATCCCGTAGTCGGCGTTGTAGGCGTTCATGATCGCCAGGATGAACGTCGGCATGTGGGTGTCGCCGATCCTGTACGTGGGCGCGACGGTTATCGAGTCCTCATCGATGTCGCCATTCGGCTTCACTAGGTAGGAAACCTTGACCTTGTTGAAGGTCTTGTACAGATCTTGCTGAGAGACGAGATTCGTTGGCATCGTCGGGCCGAGCCTGGGGTTGGAGAAGTTGAGCCAGCCGGCCTCTGTGATAGGCAGAGTCTCGTTGGTCCATCCTGTCGTCGGACTCGCCCCATCTGCGCCGGTGCCTGTCCCTGCAGCCAGGACGTCGCTCTGCCAGGCGTTGTAGGCGTTCCAGGTGGCCTTCCCAACGCATGACGAAGACAGTGTTGCACCGCACTTAGGGAAGCTTGTCACTGCGGACGTCGTTGCATTTCCCCAGTCATACGCGGACTTCATCGTCTTCAGAGGCGACGACTGCCCTGGGCCCCAGGCCGCCGGATCAGTAAACAGGTCCTGATAGGGGTCGAATGCCTGAACCGCTGTCACTGTCTTCGAGATTTGCGTTCCGCCGCCCGCAACAGGAGTGAACGCAACCGCATCGAATGCAACGTCGGCATCTTGGCCCGGTTCGGACGTGATGTTGCTTAGGGTCACGTGCGCCCCCGGGGCAAGTGAGAAGTTGCCTAGTGAGATCCAACGATTTTGGTGGATATGTTGATCGACCACGACTACCGAGGGATTGGTGTCAGATCCGCTCGAGTAGATGTTGTAGGAGGCGCTCTGCGTCGTTGCACCTGTAGAGGGTATGTGTGCCTTGATGTTGTACCAGCGAGTGGACAGCCCGGAAGGCGTCCACGTGGCGGTTACCGTGTGGGCTTCGTCGGTCGTTGAGGTTCGGTTGTTCGTGAAGTACATATGCCCGCCGAATCCCGCTCCCAGCTGATGGAAGTCGATGAGCGAAAGCAGATCACCGTTCGATTGGCTCCGACCCATAGCGAGTTGGAAGGTCCCGTCGGATGTGTAATTTACTGTTCCGCACTTCACGTTCCGATTGGGATTCGGTATGTCGTCAACGATGATGGCATTCGTTGCAAGGTTGTCGGAACACTGGGACGGCCACCGGTCATAGCCAGGCGGTTCAGGGCTTCCAATAGGGACGGTGAACGAGCTCGCAGTGCACTCGTTCGGGCATCCGACGCCCGATTGCGAATACGGGTCCTTCCACCAGCAGCGCCTCGCACTCGACTGGTCCAGGCAAAATGACGTGTTCGAGCAGCCGTTTGGCTGGCTGTAGTCACACAGCGACGGGTCGCCGACGATCGCGGTCGGACTGCAGTTGTCCGCCGCAGTACAGAAGGCGTTGATCCCAGGGATACGAATGTTCGAAGTCCCCAAATATGAGTCGTCCCCGTTGTAGTTCTTCAGCGGCGTCTCCATCCAGCCCATAACACGTTCCTGGTATGGCCAACGCCAGGGCTGCGCGGCATCTGCATACGAAGTCCGTAGGAAAGGTGTGCGGGACGGATCCCAATTCGTGTTTCGCGGGTTGTTCGTCCAGCCTAGCCCGCTTCCGGAAGCGTCGGTCTTGATCCCCGTGTTGTACGCCCAAAAGGTGAAATACCAATTCTCCAGGAACGCGGGATCTCCGTTGTTGAACTTGAGGTTCAGATTGCGCAGTTGGTTCCAGTCATTCACAAGGAACTGCGCCGTAGCAGCCGCATTTTCGGCGTAGTCGACCGCAACTTTTGTCTTCTGATCCAGCGTGTACTGCATGGATGAGGCGCGCATGGGATCCGTGATTTGGCCGAGCCCGTAGCCACAGTCGGACTTGGTGTAGTCGATGCTCGTCAACGACCCTATGGAGATCTCACCGTAGTAGTTCGCGACGAGAGGATTTCCTCCGACTCCTGGGGCCGCATGGAACGACATCTGTCGCCACGCGCTTTCCTGGGCGGCGAGCCCCTCCATCACGGACGCCGGAATGTTTTGGGTGTTGGTACCCCACTGCAGGAGAGATCCCGGAGGGAAGTCAACGCTCGGCGAATACGGGCCGAGGCCCATGGTCAGGTAATGATCGGGCCGCAGAGGGGAACCGGCCGATCCTAGGGCGCCGCGAGCAGCGAGCTGCAGAGCCCAGTCGACCTGGTCGGAAAAAGGCTGAGGCGCTTGAACACCCAGGTTGTTCCGCGGGACCGAGCATCCGGGTGGAACCCCGCTGTCAGCCACCGAATCGGCATCGTTCAAGGTCGTAAAGGTCAAAGGTGGATATGCCGACATCGTGGCAGCCTGTGGCTGATGGAGCGCAAGTGAAGCGAATCCACCTCGCGCCCGAATCGTCGAAACCTCAGGGGAACGTAGATCGCCAGGAACTCGCGATGAGACGTGGCGCGCATTCCGATTCGGTAGCGAGCTTGCCAAGACCTGAAGGTTTGAGGTCGACCGCAATTCGGGATCCTCTTGGCCAGAGCTTGCCGGGGGCGCGGCGAGTTGCGCGGCGCCATCGAGCGAACCTCCGATCACATCCGCGGCAACCGCGGGAACCACACGAAGACGGGCGCCTGCTGTGACATGCGTCGCGCCAACGACATTGTTCAAGCCGCCGCGGCCGTTGAAGAGGTGAAGGCGAGTTAGCGGTCCGGATGCTGTGGCGGAGAACCCTCGATCAGGGTTCCAATGCATCGCATATGCCAGCTCAGTGGAGGCGTGGACTAAGAAATCCACCCCGCCGTCGATCGACGGATGCAAAGAGTAGAGCGATCCGGCCGGTTGCCCCAGCGAGCGCTCACCCGACCCGTCTAGTCGAACTATGCCCTCGGCGGACACAGCGAGGACCGCTCCACCAATTGGGACAGCATTGCTGAGTTGCTCGGCCACCGCGTACCGGGCGGTCAGCGACCCGACAGCTTCGGGTTCACCAGGGGTTGTCAAGTGAGGGTGCCGCGGGCCTGGGCGCTGCGAGTATCAATCGCTCTCACCGTCGCAGGGGTGCTGGTTGGTCTTCCCAACGCGGCCTATGCAGACCACAATTTCTATGCCCGGTTCACAGAGGGCACCGGCCCGTCAAACAGTCCAGCGCGAGGCGTCCACGCGGAGTTCTCTTGGAACTATCCGCGGTTCGACAATGGAGACGATGTCACGTGTGCCAACACGGAGACGAACACATACGTCGAAACGGGAATCCGAGGACAAAGAATCGGTGGGGACTACATCTCGTTCATGATCCAAACCTCGGTCATAGGTGGGCAGCTCTGCCCGAGCACGGACTTCTCCCTCTATTCTCAAATCAGCCAGGGCTCCTACTTCGATTTCGCAAATTATGGTGAGGCGCCCGCAACCGGGACGAGAGACTGGGCGATCAATCGCCTCCCCGGCGGCACGCCCGGATGCTATTCATCACACAACTTCTGCTGGTTCTTCCGCCTGTCGAATAGTTCCGGAATCATTCTCGACAAGGCCGAGTACGCGGATACCTTGCTGAACTTCAATGACTTGGTCCGCGTTACCATTAGGTGCAACACAGCGACTGCGACAAATTGCAACTCGCATATGACTACCTCACACGATCCCCGTGAGCTAGACAACTTGACGTGGAAGAACTCCAATGATGATTGGAACTCCTGGGCCGGAAAAGACAACGCATGTGTCGATCACGGCGGAAACGCAGACGGGAAGTGGATCGCCGCGGACGACGTCAAGATGGGGTTCAACACGAACATGACGGGTAGCCTCACAAGCGCGTGTTAGCGGGAATCTCAGGTCGCCCTCGAGTCTGGGCCGATCGCTCTGTCAGGAGCGGCGTCACACCGACTTCCGCGTTGCGACCTCTCACGGTGGCGAGATTGAAGCTTCGGCATGTGTGTCAGCGATCTTCTGTGTCCGCCTCGACGTAGGCGAGTGCTCATCTCGATTCGGTTCCTCGCCGCAGCGTTAGCGTTCGCGGGACTCGCTTCATGTACGTCGGACACGACTGGCGTCGTTCCAACGAGCGGCAGCCTACGTGCGACGTCTCCACCTGTGACTCCTTCAGGAGGGGCGACAGCTTCGCCAAGCATCCAGGCGATTGAGGCCGCCTGCGCCGCGCTTGACGTGCAAGTGAAGATCCTCGCCAAGGCGCTCCACGGCAAGCAGCCAATCACTGACAATGTCGAAGGAGAGTTCGCGTTGGCGGCTAGGCAAATCCAGAAGGCGGCTCGCGGTTTGCAAGGGACCGATGCCGCGTCGCGTCTTGCCCGAATCGCAGATGTCGCGCGAGGTGTGGGGAACTACACCGGAACCAATATCGGGGATCTCCTCGACCTCGTGAGCGGATTCGCGCACGGTTCGAGGCGGTTCAACCAAACGTATTGTCAGACTGGCTAACACGGAGACTCGTCCGCGATGAGGTCCGGCAGGAGGGACCGCATGGCTTAGGGAGGCTGCTCTATTGGACTTGACCCAAGATCTTTTCCCAATGCATCGGGTGCAGCCGCTTGTCGCCTTGCTTGATCTCCTTGCAATGCCCGGGTGACAGGGTCGTGATCGCGGCGAGGTCGTAGGCGGTCATCGACTCGATGATCGGAACGATCTCAGGTTCATACCGTTCCCAGTCGTGATCCTTTCCGTGCTTGCGTTCCCAGGCGCGGAGCTCACGCATCCGTCGGCTGAGCGTCTCGCTGCGTTTGACACGAGCGGTCACTGCGCTGGGGTCGTTGGAGGTCCTCATACGTTCGAGCGCCCGGCGGCCCGCCGCTCCAAGCTGTCGGTTGTGTTGGTTGCGATGCTCGACGAGACACACATCGCAGAACTTGCGTCTGCGCGAACTCAGCGCTGCACCACACTTCTGACAGCGGGCTGGCGAGGTTTCCACAGCCGGCCTCATTCGTTTAGGCCACGATCCGACGTTCCTCACTCGCCAAGCGCCAGTCAACGGAGTTCCGACCCTGATAGGTGGATCCGCGCGGCTACCGACCTCGTTTGCCACGAACTCGACGATCGGCAGCACCGCTCGCCGCAGGTGTGGCAAGGCCTTCGCGAGCTCGTGCGTCAGTGGAGGCAAGAGCCTGCACGCCCCCTGGCGCGTTTCGTGGAAGTCGCCCCACCTGAACGTCCGACGCTGGAGTAGCGAGAGCAGGTAGCGATCGACCTCGGGACGAACGGCCTCCAAGACATCAAGAGTGAAGGACGCTCGGCCATTCAGGTCCGCATGCCAGATGCCGAGCGCCGGATCGAGATCCACTGCGGTAAGCGCCAACGTCGTCTCAGCTTCGGTCAGGCGATAGAGGTAGTTCAACACGGCCTGTCCAGGGCTCGCGGCTGTTCGATTGCGGCCGGTGATCGGAGAGCTCCGCAACCCGAACGTACGCCAGTGCTCGGGCACCTTGCTCAGTTCCGTCTCTGGGAAGAGAACGGGCATAGCCGCGAGCCCATCCCAGTAGATGCGCGCGGCGTTCGCCTCGATCCCGATCAGGGCCTCGATGGAGGGTGCGTCTTGCAGGCCGTCCGCCAGCCCCGCGACCTCATCAGCGCCGGGGCGCTCGAACTGCTGCAAGACCTCGCGTTGTCCGGAGACCTTGGCAGTTAGCAGCGCCCGAGCGAGCACGAGTCCGAGCTCGCCATCGCGAGCTATTGCCTGCGTTCGTCGGACTCCGGCCAGCCCTCGCGAGGCCGATCGCGAGGTGAGCAAGAGCCGGCCGTCCTTGTCGATCTGAACTAGAGCCGCGCCGGCGTCGCCGAGCCAGCGAATCGCTTCGAGCGAGATGTAGCCCGTGTGGCCGAGCAAGACGAGACGGTCAAACCCAGCTGTTGCTCGATGGAACTCGCGATGCCTTCGGTCACTACCGAACCCGTCGTCGATCACGAGCCGACGGTTCCGAACGTAAATCTTGATGCCGTAGCCGTCTGCGACGACCACGCCGAAATACGAGTCGAGTTCCGGCGTGAACGAGGTAGGTTGCGCCCGCATGGGAAGTACCCCTTCCTGTGCCGCGCTCCCCGGACCGCACCCACGGTCGCGGGGAGCATCTGTTGTAGGGCAAGAGTTTAGCTCTATGGGGGGTCAACCGTAAATGAGCTCGGGCGGTCATCGAACAGCCTCTTGCCCAGCTTCGCCAGCGAGCGAGGGTTGTAGACGCGCCCGCAGTCCCTGCATTTGAAGATTGCATAAGCTCGCGTTGCTGATCCGCCGACCTCGCCGTCGACCCAGAACGTCCGATGCTTGGCCTCGAAGCCGTCGTTCGGTTGGTTCGCGAAGTAACCGGGCGGGAAGTTGCCCAGCGGGTGGCGCTGCTTCGTGTCGCGCCGTATCACTCCGTACTCCTCGCCGTCGCCCGCGTGATAAGCAACGAAAGGGCCGATGTCCGCCTGGCAGCACGCCAGGATGATCCGGAACGGGTCCGTGAAGCGCGTTACGAGCCCAGCGTCCAGGGCCTTGCCATCCCAGGTCGGCGTGTAGCGCTTGTGGATCGCGTTCGAGTAGACCTGCTGGACGACCTGTTGCGACGAGCCGCCGTAGCTATAGGAGGGAATCCCGAGGTACCCGTCGTCCAACCTGACGAGCGAGCCACCGAGCACGGCCTCTGGTTGATGCCTCGGCACGATCTCCTCCTCGGGAGTATCGTGGCCCGTAACTGATCTCCCGTCCATCCTCGAGGTGGGCCTGGGGACGCCGTGAGGCGGGGTAAGGCGACTGCCCGCCACCGTGAGGCTCTTCATCCTCGGAGGAAGGGTTTCCGGGAAGGCGTCCACCATGGACGGGAAGCTCCAAGCGCGGGCGACACGCCTAGCGTTGTCCGACATCCGTTTTGAGCCGCAGGCTTGGCCGCGACTCGCGCATGATCCAGACAGGGTCGCCGAGTTCGCGAGTCTGTACGAAGAGGGTGGCGAGTCGGCGTTGCCACCGATCGAGACTGTCGGCGACAGCAACCTCCTGAGCGACGGTCTGCATCGGAGACTAGCGGCGGACGTCGCCGGCCTCACGAGCTTGTTCGCTGTACGGGTGGCGGTGCCAGAGGGAACGGACGAGATCACGTTCGCGTTCCTGCGCGGCGTCAAGGCCTCGACCGGCGGCCATCGGGAGTTAACCCGGAGCGAGCGCCGGCACGGAATCCGGCGGTTAGTCGAAGAGACCGAGCTATCGGACGCCGAGATCGCGAAGCTCTTCGGGGTCTCCCGCCAGACAGTCTGGCGCATCCGAACCCCGGATGTTGCAAACGCAACAGGCGCAGAGGACAGCGGTGAGACCTACCTCGGTGAGGTCGCGACCGCCGAGGCCGCTGCACGACTGTTCCGGGGTCTCGAGCGCGTCTACGAGACCCGCGGGCTTGGGTTCTGGGACGCCATCACGCGCGATCACACCGGAGACCGTCTCGCGCGCGTGCTCGAGGAGGTTTACGCGACTGACGCACTCGACCGCGCCGAGCGATTCCTCGGCTGGTTCGAGAAGGCCGTTGAGTACCTCGATGGGCGGCGGTCTTGATGCCGCGCCGACGTGACTACGAGCACGAGCGCTCTCGTGCCGATCAGCTCGCTAGTGAGCGCGGGTTCGCGAACCGGGCTGAGCAACGCCGGTACGCCCGTCGGCCTCGCAGCTCGAAAGAGTTGATCGCCCTCCCGGACCGAGCGCAGGACGTCCGCAAGGACGTGACGCGGGTTCTCGACCTCGGTCGCGGTCGACGTGACGTCGAGTCAGCGGCAGCGGAACTCGACGTGCCGATGTCCGCGGTGCGTTGGTGGGGCGATGAGGCGCTCGGTCGAAAGCATGCCGGGCGCACGCAGGTCTCCCGACGCGACATCGCTCGCCTACGCTTCGTGATCCTCGACGACGGCGTGCAACCCGTCGCGGTCCGCGGTTGGAAGCGGCTGGAGACCGAACGGATCTTTGACGTCCAGTGGCGGGCGCTTTCCGGCCAGGCGAGCGCCGAGGAGCTCCGGTGGCTCCAAGGTCGCACGGTCGCGGGTCGACGTGTGGTCGACGACGAGGAACGGCTGCGCGAACTCGGTCGCCGTGGCGTCGTCGACCCAGGCGAGTGGTACCGGGAATCGCAATCATGACCGCGGCGCGCTGCTACTTCTGCGAGCGCTCGTTCGAACGCGGGCACCACGCCACCGGCCGGTGTGGCGATGCGAAAAGTCCCTATCTCGATCTCGAGCTCGTCACGCCACTCTGCCACGACGACCACGAACTCGTTGCCGATGATTGGCACACGATCGGAGCGCCGGAGCTTCGCGAGGCGCCGATCTCGAATCCGCTTGAGCGCGTGCTCGTGCGGCTCCTCCGCATCGCCGCGTTCTTCGGGAGATGGCACGAAGCAAGACCCGGTGACGGCTTCCGAAGGAAGCTCGCCGAAGCGTTCGCTCTGTGGGCGGCGGAGCTGATGGCCGTTGTGACGGTCCTCGACCACCACGTTCCCGGCTGGCGAAGCTGGTTCGACTAGGGCTGACATCATGTGCCGGTGTCGGATACGGATCCCTGCCCCGCGCTGTCGATCGCCGTGCGGGCCTACGCAAAGAGGCCGCCGAGGCCTTCGTTTGAAACAGCGAACGAGGCGGACGAGGATCGTCCGCTTAAGCGCGTCCGAAGACGCTACCCCAGCGAAGCGCTGATCTTCGACACCGAGACGCTTGGTGACCCGGCACAGCAGCTGATGGTGGGGGTATGGCGGTTCTATCGGGATCGCGCCAGCGCTGAGCCCGGGCGAACCTGCGTTGAAGAGGGGCTTTTCTACCCAGACGAGCTCCCCGACCGAGATCCGAACGGCTACGCCATCCTCCAGCGCCACGTCGATACTGCCACGGCCGATGTCGCGCCGGGGTTCTCGACGACGCTGCTTTGTGAGCCGCTGTCCTGGTGGCTCGAAGAACGCTTCTACCGATACGGCTATAGCCATCGGAACCGATGCCTCGTCGTCGCCTACAACCTGCCGTTCGACCTGGGTCGCATCGCGAGCGAGTGGAAGCCGGCCACGGGTCGCTATCGCGGCGGGTTCTCGCTCGGCATCTGGGGGGCGTTCAGCCCGCGCGGCAAGTGGAAGGACGCGAAGTTTCATCCGCGTCTGCGGTACAAGGCCATCGACCCCAGACGCACGTTGTTCTCCTGGGGCAGCGTCAAGAAAGAGGATGCGGATGGGCTTGGTCTGCATGACAACCTCCTCGACTTACACACGCTCGTCTTCGCGCTGACCGACAAGAACCTCTCGCTGCAGGGCGCCTGCAACAGGTTCGGTGACCCGTGGGAGAAGACCGATGTCGGTTACGGGGAGATCACACCGGAAATGCTCACCTACGCCCGCGAAGACGTCGAGCACACGGCGCTGCTGTACCGGAACGCTCTCATTGAGGTGCGTCAGCACGAAGGCATCGATCTGCAACCGGCAAAGGTCTACTCACCGGCGACGGTTGGTTCGCGGTACCTCGACGCCCTCGGGGTGACACCGCCCGAGGAGAAGTTCGAGCTCCCCGCGGCACGACAGGGATACGCAATCTCTGCGTTCTTTGGTGGTAGGGCGGAGGCGAGGATCGTTCGGACGTTCGTCCCGGTCGCTTACGTGGACGCGACGAGCATGTATCCGTCCATCAACGCGTTGCTCGGCACGTGGGACATCCTTCGCGCTCGCTCACTCGTCACCGAGGACGCCACCGGGGTCGTGAGGAAGCTCCTGGTCGACCGAGCACTCTCCGAGCGCTGCTACGAGCGAGACTTCTGGTCCGATCGGATCGGCGTGACGCTCGTCGAACTCGACCGTCCGACCGATCAGGTGCTCCCCGTCCGCGGCTGGTACGACCCTGATGCGGTGGACCCCCGCATCGGCGTGAATCCACTCACCTACAACGGCCCCATCTGGTACTTCCTGCCCGATGTGATCGCATCGGTTCTGCTGTCAGGTCATGCACCAGAGATCCGACGTGCGATCCGGTTCCGGGGGGTTGGGATCCAGCGTGGCCTTCGTGCGATCGCGCTTCGAGGTGGACCGCAGATCGATCCGCGCCACGATGACCCGTTCGTCGCGATGATCGAACAGCGTCGCCGCATCGAGCGCGACACGACGGACGAGGACGAGCGTGAACGCCTCTCACTGTTCTTGAAGATCACCGCCAACGCGACGTCCTACGGCGTGCTCGCGCGTTTCGACCGGAAGGACCTCCGGCGGGCGACGACGGTTCGGGTGTATGGCCCCGACCGAGGGACGCTCCGGTCCAAGACCGACCACCCGGAAGATCCCGGTCCTCATTGTTTCCCTGCCATCGCGGCGAGCCTCACGGCTGGCGCACGGCTTGTCCTCGCGATGCTCGAGCGGGCCGTGACTGAGGAGGGTGGCAGCTACGCGTTCTGCGACACGGATTCCATGGCAATCGTCGCCACGCCGGCTGGCGGCGAGGTTCCCTGTCGCAGCAGATCGGGGCCATCGATCCATGCGTTGAGCGCCTCAGAGGTTCGGGCAGTCCTCGATCGGTTCCAAGACCTCAACCCCTTCGATCGCTCGCTCGTGCCGAACTGGTGGAAGGCTGAGCACCGGTCGCTCGACGAGCCGATCACGTGCTATGCCATCAGTGCCAAGCGGTATGTGCTGCTCCGGGGCGAGGAGCGCCTGCAGGTCGGCGACGATGAGGACGAGCGGGAGGGCGCACCCGAGGATGACGCTCTCGCTGACTGGTCCGAGCACGGGCTCGGCATCTACCTCGATCCTTACGGACCCGAATATGGAGCGCGCGACGACAAGGGTCGTCGAGTATGGGTGCGCGAGGCATGGGATTGGGTACTCGAGCGAGCAGGCGGTGGGAACCCATCGATGCCACCGTGGGCTTCGCTCCCGGCGCTCACGCGCTTCACGATTTCGAGCCCTGCGAAGGTCGGGTGGTTCGCGGGGCACGACGACACCGCCGAGTTCGAGGCTCGGATGAGGCCCGGTTCATTTGGGCTGCTCGGCCAGGCGCTGGTCCTTGAGGACGACGAGGTACCGATGCCCGCGACGAACTACGAACCCGACCCGGGCAGGTGGGGAGACCTCGTTTGGTACGACCGCCGGAGCGGGGAGCCGATAGAGGTGACGTGGGCGCAGCCGGGTGAAGATCCGGAGGCGTTTGCGCAAGCCGCGCGACTCGGCGCCGTAGCTATCCGAACGCTCGGCCAGGTCCTCGCTGGGTATCTGGACCAGGCGGAGCACAAATCCGCGGGTCCGAATGGTGAGCCGGCGAGCGACAAGACAACTGGGGTGCTGAGCAGACGACGAGTCCAGTCGGGCCCGGTGCTCACCAATCTGATCGGGAAGGAAGGATCGAGTCTTGCGGAGCGTGCAGCCGGTGAGCTCGCGGAGAGCGACGCGTATGGCATTGCCTACGGCGACCGAGCCGATCGCTGGGAACACCTCCTCGTTCCGGTGCTACGCCTCATGGGTGTTGACGAGATCATGAAGCGGACCGAGCGAAGCCGATCATCGGTATTCGAGGCGATCGCGGGACGCTCCCGTTCGAAGCTGTACCTCAATGCTGCGCTCGATTTCGCAAGGGCCACGGGACAGCGCGAGTTGCCTGCCGATGCTTGGGCTGCGTTGTACTGCTTCTGTCAGCAACATGCCACGGACTTGCTTCGGCTGTGTCAAAACTGCGGTCGGCGCCTGCCATCATCGATGCGCGCAGACGCGCGGTATTGCTCGGGCACATGCAGACAGGCATCGAGACGGGAGGCAACCGCACGCAGCGGCTAGTAGCGGACGCCCAGAAGGCGACCCTCTTCGGTTGAATCGGTGAGACGAAGACGAACATGTTGTTGGAGGTCGAAGGGGCTCGTGAACTCTGTCCAGGGCACTAAGTCTGAGTTGAGAGTACAGATGTACTGGAAGCCATCCTCTAGGGAAACTCGATTCGCCAATTCCAACGCCCTTGCAATCTGCCGTTCGTCAACTCCATCAAAAATGGTGCTGTCGTGAACGAGGAAGCCAGGATTCGGCGATCGCCTCGACCACTCGGAGGCCAACGCCAAGTCGAAGCAGAAGACAGCCATATTCCCGACGCCCTGGCTGTCAATGTTGCGCATCTCAATTCCGAACTTGTAGCCGGACTCTGTCACGTCGATAAGCAGTTGGCCCTCGCGCCCGTAGAGCACGTCTGTGAACTCCCCAAACCGCGACACGATGCGTCGCCATTCATCTCGTCTCTCCTCAAAGGCGGCGAGCGACTGCTGGTAGAGGATGTTTTCCTCTACCTTCAATTTGGCCCCAGCATTTCGCAGATTGAGCAGGGTCTCGAGACGAGAGGCGGCTGACTCACGCCTAGCTACCGCCACGCCCAGACGCTCCTGCATGGCGACGTGCTCGTCCAGGGCGCGACTACGGCTTAGCAGGGTCATTATCGAAGATCGCTGTTCAACTGCGGCGGCCATTTCGCCCTCGCGCGCCTGCACAGCGGACCCGAGCCTCGCTGTCTCTGCGATTAGGAATCTCTGCCGATTGTCCGCGACCTGTCTGTGAAATGCGTGGACTTCTTCCAACCGCCGGAGGGTTTGCTCCGGGAAAAGTGTTCCCGCCTCCACATACATGCGACCGACTTCCGCAGGATCGAGCTCGCTTTCGTCTGCCATGCGACTGCCATACAACTGAATCAGTCGTCGATCGAGCATGTTGTCGTTAGTAAGGTCGTGAATCACATTCGTTAGCGCATTGGCTTCCGACTCGAGCTCGCGGTACTGAGGCAGGACGTTGAAGGATGCGAGGCTCTCACGCTGTCGATCGATCATCCGGTCGAGGCGAACCACCTCTGCCTCAAGTTCGGCAACGTCTCCGAGTACGTTGTTGATGGAATCTCCTTGCACGACAGGCTTGAGTGCGTCGAGCTGCTTCTTGCGAGCTCGGAGTTGTTGCCTCTCACGAGCGAACTGCCACTCAAGTCCCAGAAGGAAAGACACATAGAGTTGCGTCTGCCAGGTCTGCTGACCGGGACGGTGCTCGAAAGCGGATGCAAACGCCGCCCGGCCCCAACGCATGAAGTACGGCAGGATCGCGCGGAATGTGGGCTTGTACTGACCCTCCTCAGGCTGTAGTCCAAAGAAGATCCACCCCAGCGAATCAGTCCATTCTTTGAGGCGAAGGTACATGCCCCTTGCCTCATCCGCCCGAACGCCAGCTGGAAGCGGCGGCACGTCGCCTGTCAATCGCACAAAGGATGAGTCATCGACCTCGCGCGTCACCGTGAAGTCATGATTATCGACTGACAGATCGAGAGAGAAGGCCCAGCCCTCCAGCGCCACCGATCTGATGCCATCTCCGGCCTTGACCTGCGCTCCAAGGCAGAAGTCGATGATCGAGATGAGCGTGCTCTTTCCCAAGGCGTTCCTAGAATCTGTCTTGGTCGCTTCATTCGTGCGATCAGCGAGCACAACGTTGAATCCAGGCGTGAACGTCACACTGTGAAAGCTGGCGTGATTTGCGGATATCCCCCTGATCACGTCGTTGTCGACTCCCGGACGAGCACACCTTCACTGAACCGAATGGCCCTGACGGCAAACAAGAAGTCGAGAGCTAGCAGGAACCTGTCATATGGGTAGCTCCTGTCTGTTCTTAGCGCTCGCTCGCGAAGCTCGGACACGGACATGGGGTGGTCGAGGGCGTCGAGGAGGCCGGCGCCGAAGCCGACCAGAGAGTGCGGTGTCCGTACGTGCTTCGTCGGAAGAATCACTTCTCAAAGACCTCACAGATCACAAACAGATAAGCCAATACGGCTAGCCCCGCTGCCTGACGACGAAAGTCCGACGGGTTGCCGGAGGCGAAGACGCGCATTTCCTCGAACAGGTAGTCGCCTTGGGTACCCTCTTCAACTAGTCGCTTGTACTCATCCACAAACCCGGCGCTCAACTCCTCTGGAAACCGGTCGTTGTAATCAGCCATTGCCTCGATGAAGGCCCTGACCTCGTTGAACTGCGCCATCCCCAATGAGATAAGTGCTGACGTCTGGTTGGAAAGGCTGTTCCTCTCGATCTTCGCCTCGGGTGGTACCAGTGCGAGATCGCTCAATTGTCCGGCCGGACTCTTAAGGATTGAACTCGTAACCATCTCCAGTTGAACGAAGCTGAGGTTGGCAACTTCTTCTGTAAGACGCTCCGCTACCCAACGCTCGTGCTCCGTCTTCATCGCTTGAAGCGTGGCGACTGAGTAGGTAGAGGACTGCCCATCCACAACGTCGTGATGCGTGCCACAGAGAAGAATTAGATTCGGGTACTTGTCCAAGTCGCTCGCCGGGTACAAAGGGTCCGCCCTAGGCCCGCCGGGCGAGTGCGCGACGATATGGGCAATCTTGCCAAGCACGACCTCTCCATCCTGGTCTGAAGCATCCTCCACAAGACGTGCCCGACAATCTGCAAAGGAGCACCTCGCGGCGGCGAGGCCCCAGAGCAACTTGATGTCGCGATCGCCATAGCTCCGGCTCATCTTGGCGTCAGAGTCTAGGCGGACGCCCCCGGAGCTTTCCTGCACCTTACCGTCGGGCTCTGACGCCACAGTTCAATGGAGTTGGGCTGGCGGGCCAGGGGACCCGGCCTGTCACGGCTAGTCCGGCGGCTGCGCCTCTTATCTGTCTTCTCG
>C688J18823_10001066_pt1 | contig 16750 bp, 14 predicted proteins | sample HopSoiMetagenom1_FD_18823 | JGI IMG/M metagenome (IMG submission 18823) | reverse complement strand
CGCATCGTAGAAGCCGTCATCAAGGCCGGCGCCACCACGGTCAATATTCCGGACACGGTCGGCTATACCGTGCCTGAGGAATACACCCGTTTCATGCGCACCCTGATCGAACGCGTGCCGAACTCGGACAAGGCGGTATTCTCGGTTCATTGCCACAACGATCTCGGGATGGCGGTGGCGAATTCGCTCGCCGGGCTGGCCGGCGGCGCGCGGCAGATCGAATGCACGGTTAATGGCATCGGCGAGCGCGCGGGCAATGCCGCGCTGGAAGAAGTCGTGATGGCGATCAACGTGCGGAACGATCGCTTCCCTTACTGGAACAAGATCGACACCACCATGCTGACGCGGGCGTCGAAACTGGTCTCGGCGGCTACCTCGTTCCCGGTGCAATACAACAAGGCGATCGTGGGCCGGAATGCGTTTGCCCACGAAAGCGGGATCCATCAGGACGGCGTGCTGAAGGATGCATCGACCTATGAAATCATGCGGCCGGAGATGGTGGGATTGAAACAGTCCTCGCTGGTTCTGGGCAAGCATTCGGGCCGCCACGCCTTCGTCCACAAGCTCGAGGAGATGGGCTACAAGCTCGGCGCCAACCAGTTGGAAGACGCGTTCGTGCGGATGAAAGCGCTCGCCGACCGAAAAAAGGACATCTATGACGAGGACATCGAGGCGCTGGTCGATCAGGAAATCGCCGCTTCTCATGACCGCATCAAGCTGACCTCGTTAACGGTGATCGCAGGCACCCACGGGCCGCAGCGAGCCACCATGAAGCTCGACGTCGACGGCCAGACTAAAATCGAGGAAGCCGAAGGCAATGGCCCCGTTGATGCGGTGTTCAATTGCATCAAGGCTCTGGTGCCGCACGAGGCCAAGCTGGAGCTTTATCAGGTCCACGCCGTGACCCAAGGGACCGACGCGCAAGCCGAGGTTTCGGTACGGCTCGCCCATGAAGGCCGTTCAATGACGGCCCGCGCCGCCGATCCGGATACGCTGGTGGCTTCGGCCAAGGCGTATCTCGGCGCGCTCAACAAGATTGTCATGAAGCGACAGCGCGACTTGCCGGCGGTGGCGGCGAGCTGATTGCTCGGCGTCAACTCAAGCATGGAATATCAAACGCGGCGCTCCCGGGCGCCGCGTCTTGCGGTGCAGCAAATCGCCAAGGACCCTCCTAAAGGGGCGATGGCATTTCGGCAGGCTTCTCTGTAATGGTCGGCTTCGGACAAGAATACGGAAGCCGCGCTGCGCGCTGGAAAATCCGCGGGAGGTAAGGTAACATGCGTAAATTGATTATGGCTGCTGCGTCGATCGCGGCATTGGTTCTGGCCGGACCGGCACGCGCTCAGTCACCGATCGTCATCAAATTCAGCCACGTCGTCGCGCCAAACACGCCGAAGGGCCAAGCTGCCCTGAAATTCAAGGAGTTGGCCGAGAAGTACACCGACGGCAAGGTCAAGGTTGAGGTCTATCCGAACTCCCAGCTCTACAAGGACAAGGAAGAACTCGAAGCGCTGCAACTCGGTGCGGTGCAGATGCTGGCGCCTTCGAACTCCAAGTTCGGCCCGATCGGGGTCCGGGAGTTTGAGGTATTCGATTTGCCGTACATCCTGCCGGACCTCAAGACACTGCGCAAAGTAACTGACGGTCCGCTCGGCGCCAAACTGCTCAAGCTGCTCGAGCCAAAAGGGATGACCGGTCTCGCCTACTGGGATAACGGCTTCAAGCAAATGAGCGCCAATCGGAAGCTGGTCAGCCCGGCAGACTACAAAGGCCTGAAAATACGGATTCAGTCTTCAAAAGTACTGGAAGCGCAGTTCCGGACCCTGGGGGCTATTCCCCAGGTGATGGCGTTTTCGGAAGTCTATCAGGCATTGCAGACCGGCGTGGTCGATGGCCAGGAAAATACCTGGTCGAACATTTACACCCAGAAAATGCACGAGGTGCAGAAGTACATCACCAACAGCAACCATGGGTATATCGGCTATGTGGTGGTGGTGAACAAGAAATTCTGGGACGGTCTGCCGGCCGATCTCCGCGCCGAGTGTGACAAGGCCATGAAGGAAGCAACCGCCTATGGCAATGGCCAGTCGGTGCAGGAAAACGACGACGCGCTCGCTGAAATCAAGAAGACCGGCAAGAGCGAAATTATCACGCTGACGACGGAGCAGGATGCGGCAATGCGCCGGGCGCTCGAACCGGTTTACAAGGACGTGGCAGCGCGCGTAGGTCAGCCGCTTATCGACGAATTCCTCAAGGAGACGCGGGGAGCGACCAACTAGCAACGACATTCAGGGCTTCCGTGCTTTCGGCATGGAAGCCCTCTTATGTCTGGGGTTCTGCGGCTTTGAACGCTGCAGGTGGGACAGCGCAAGCTCATTCGCAGGGTGCAGCGATGAGGCGCACGGGGGAAGTTGATGGTTCTGCGCATCCTCGATCGGCTTGAGGAGCTAATGATCGCGTCGCTGATGGCGGCGGCGACCTTCATTATATTTTTAGCGGTGATGCACCGTTATCTCATCGGCGTTCCCCTGCTTTATCCGCTGCTGTTTCCCATCCGTCTGTCCTGGGCGCAGGAATTGTGCATCTACATGTTCGTGTGGGTTGCGAAATTCGGGGCGGCTTATGGCGTGCGAACCGGCATCCATGTCGGTGTCGATGTTCTCGTCAATCAGCTCAGGCCGCCGTGGCGGAAAATGGTCGTTCTGTTCGGGCTGTTCTGCGGTGCGTTTTTCACCGCGGTGATCGGAACGATGGGCGCGAAATTCGTCATCGGACTGATGTATACCGATCAGGTCTCTCCAGATATCGAAATTCCGAGCTGGCTGGTTTATCTGTGCATTCCGCTCGGCTCCTATCTGATGTGCTTCCGGTTTCTGCAGGTCGCCTTCACGTTTTGGCGCACCGGCGAACTTCCGCACCATGACCACGCCCATGTCGAGGGAATCGATGTCGACGCGCCTGGGATCGGTGCTGCCGAGGTCACGCGATGAGCAGCGTGATTATCTTCGCGCTGCTGATCGCGTTGATGCTGACGGGTATGCCGATTTCGATCGCGCTCGGCATGACGGTTCTGACGTTCATCTACACGATGACGAATGTTCCGACGGAATCGGTGGCGCTGAAGCTGTTTACCGGGATCGACAATTTCGAGATCATGGCGATCCCGTTCTTTATCCTCGCCGGAAATTTTCTGACCCATGGCGGGGTGGCGCGCCGCATGATCAATTTCGCGACCACCATGGTGGGGCACTGGTACGGCGGACTCGGGCTTGCCGGCGTCATGGCTTGCGCGCTGTTCGCTGCGGTCTCGGGATCATCACCCGCGACCGTGATCGCCATCGGCTCGATCATGCTGCCGGCGATGGTGCGCCAGGGTTTCCCCAAGCGTTTCGGTGCCGGCGTGATCGCTACCTCCGGCGCACTCGGAATCCTGATCCCGCCGTCGATCGTGATGGTGATTTATTGTGTGGCAACCGGCGGCAGCATTGCGCTTGATCCGGCAGGCACTCGCGTATCGTCGGCCTCGGTTGGACAGATGTTCATGGCGGGCGTGATCCCGGGGATCATGCTGGCGACGCTGCTCGGGCTCACGACTTTTTACAGAGCATGGAAGAACGATTATCCCAGGCTTCCCCGCGCAAGCTGGGCCGAGCGCCTGGTGGCCTTCCAGAAATGCATCTGGGGCTTGCTGCTGATCCTGATCGTGCTCGGCGGCATCTATGCGGGCTTGTTCACGCCGACAGAAGCCGCCGCCGTCAGCGCGGTGTATGCCTTTGTGGTCGCCGTGTTCGTATATCGGGACATGTCGCTCAGGGACGTACCCAAGGTGCTGCTTGGCTCCGCCAACATGAGCGCGATGATACTCTACATCATTACCAATGCGGTGCTGTTCTCGTTCCTGATGGCGAATGAGAACATCCCGCAGCATATTGCCGAGTGGATAACCTCGGTCGGGGTGAACTGGATCATCTTTCTGTTGATCGTCAACGTACTACTGCTGCTGGCCGGCAATGTGATGGAGGCATCTTCCATCGTCCTGATAATGGCGCCGATCCTGTTTCCTGTTGCGGTCAAGCTCGGTATTCATCCGGTGCATCTGGGCATCCTGATGGTCGTCAACATGGAGGTCGGCATGTGCCATCCCCCGGTTGGGCTCAATCTCTACGTTGCCTCCGGCATCGCCAAGATGGGCATCACCGAACTGACGATTGCGGTGTGGCCGTGGCTTCTGACCATGCTGATCTTCCTGGGCATAGTCACCTATGTCCCGGAAATCTCGCTTTGGCTGCCGCGCGCGCTTGGTATGCTCTGAGGAAAGATTGACCCACAAGATTACATCTTGGTAAGGCGGCGCACTCTATCCAAAGTGTAAGTTGATTGCGTTCCTCGGCGCCCTCATCTTGGGCTCCGTTGCTAGAGGAGGTTTACATGAGCAAATTTGCTATTGCAGGGGCAGCGGCGCTCGCTATCGCCGGTTCGACCGCGGTCTACGCCCAGCACCGTCCGTGGTTTCACCAGCACATGCACCACATGCAAATCAATCCCGAGGACCGTGCCGCCTTTACCGACGCGCGGATTGCGGCCGTCCATGCCGGCCTGAAACTTAACCCCGATCAGGAAAAGCTGTGGCCGCCGGTCGAGGCCGCGGTGCGCGATTTCGCCAAGCTGCGAATGGATCGGGCCAATGCGCGCATGAACGCGCAGTCGCAACAGAGGTCCGATGATCCGGTAGCGCGGCTGCGAGAACGTGCTGACAACATGGCTGCCTCGGCGTCGGCCCTGAAGAAGATCGCAGACGCAGCCGACCCGCTGTACAAGACGCTGGATGAGGGCCAGAAGCGCCGGCTTGCCATCTTGACCCATATGGGAGGCCGGTTTGGCGGAGGCTGGCGGCACCGCGGCTTCGACCACGGCATGATGGGCGGCAACAGGGATCGTGGTTACGATAGGGACGATGGTCCCGGACGTGATCCCGACAGCCGGAGCGGTCCGGAGCGGCTTTAGCCGGTCGGTATTCGACCTCGTCAGGCTTCAGGAAAAGCCGTGGGATTGCCGGCGGCTTTTTCGTTTTTCCTGCCCGTCCGTAGGGCCGGGAAAACGCCTCGGCTTGCTGGACATCGAGAGGGTGCTTTGCTAAACGACGCCCTCTTGCGAAGGCTTTCCGGGCTGGCTTCCGGGCGCATAGCTCAGTTGGTAGAGCAGATGACTCTTAATCATCGGGTCCCAGGTTCGAGCCCTGGTGCGCCCACCATCGCATCAAGCACATAGCGATTTAGCCGAAGGCAGTCAGCCGGGTTTACGCGCAGGCTTCACAGTTTTGTTCTCTTAAGCCTCATCTCCGCCGTTAAAACCAAAGAGATCGGATCGCAAATGAGCAACGAAATGGGACGCCGGGAATTTCTAGGTACGGTCGCGGTTGTTGGTGCAGCAGCCGCGGCAGCGGGGCAGCGGACGTTCATCGGTTCAGCCGAAGCCGCCACTCAATCGAATGACGCCATCACCTCCGCGTCGGCCGGCGAACTTGCCGAAGCTATTCGATCCAAGAAATTGAGCTCGAAAGATGTCATAGAGGCGCATCTGGAGCGGATCGCCAAAGTCAATCCGAAGCTTAATGCCGTCGTCCAATTGACGGCAGAGGCGGCGCGGAAAGAAGCCGATGAAGCCGACGCGGCGCTCGCACGCGGCGACATCAAAGGTCCGCTTCATGGCGTTCCCATCACCATAAAGGACACGCTGGAAACCGCAGGCGTCATCTGCACCGGCGGCACCAAGGGCAGGGCGAGCTTCGTGCCCAAGGCCGACGGCACCGCGGTCGCCCGGCTACGCGCAGCCGGCGGCATCATCCTTGGCAAGACTAATGTGCCTGAGCTTGCGGCCGCGGCCGAGAGTGACAATCTCGTTTACGGTCGGACCAATAATCCGTACGATCTCGCGCGCACGCCGGGCGGCAGCACCGGTGGCGAGGCCGCGATCATTGCCGCGGGTGGTTCGCCGCTCGGCCTCGGCACCGATGCTGGAGGCAGCATCCGTATTCCCGCGCATTACTGTGGACTCGCGGCGATCAAGCCGACCTCGGGCCGCGTTCCGCGGACCGGACAGTTTCCCTTGCCGCTGGGCGCGCGCAATCCGGTGTTTCACGTCAGCCTGATCGCGCGAAACGTCCAGGACCTCGCGTTGGCCTTGCCGATTATCTCGGGCCCCGACTTCCGCGATCATTCCATCGTCGCAATGCCGCTCGGCGATTCCGCAAAAGTGGTGTTGCGTGATTTGAAGCTTGCCTATTTCGATGACGATGGCCTCGCCACACCGACAAAGGAAATAGCCGCCGCTGTCAGCGATTCCGCGAAGGCATTCGCGGATGCTGGAGTCAAAGTGGAAGAAAGCCGGCCACCTGACGCGGCAAAACCCGGCGCCATCTACTTCGATATCAGCCGTGGCGATGGCGGTGCCGGCGCGCGTGCGTTCCTGAAGAGCATCGGAACAAATGAGATTTCCCCGATGCTCGAACGGGCGCTTGCGGTAGCCGTGGCGCCTGCGATGCCCAACACGACCGAGGCCCTGAGCGCGTTTGTCAGATGGGATCTGTTTCGCAATTCCATGCTGCGGTTCATCGAGAACTACGATGCGCTGCTGTCGCCGGTGATGCCATATCCGGCGCTGCTACATGGTACTGGCTTCGATGACGATAAGCGGATCGGATTTGGCTACGCCCAGATGCATAACTTGACCGGCTGGCCCACCGCGACGGTGCGAATAGGCACCTCGCCGGAAGGGCTGCCGATCGGGGTCCAGGTCGCTGCCCGGCCATGGCGCGAGGATGTGGCGTTGGCGCTGGTTCAGCATCTTGAAAAGAGCTTTGGCGGCTGGAAGATGCCTCCCACGATATAACTTTCCGTATTCTAGACTCCTCAAGAGCTGCCGGTCGGCCGTTCGAATTCCGGAAGAAAACCACATGACTGCCAGCATCGCATCCACCGCCAAATTGATTGCGGCGGAACATCGTGACGGAAAGGCCTTTCATACCCTTGAAGGTGTTCCCGATCTTGCGGCGGCATATCAGGTTCAGAAGNTCTATGTCGGCNATGTCATNGGCNCCGACCGGATNGCCGGNTACAAAATCGGCCTGACATCGCANCGGATGCAGGCGATGTGCGGCATCGATCATCCGATTTCAGGCGCCGTTTTCGGCAGNCGCGTGATGAANAGCGGCGCGAAAGTCNGCATCGCCGANTATCANCATTTGGGTCTCGAATTCGAGATNTGCGCTCGGNTGGGACGCGANCTCGCGCCGCGGGGAACGCCGTANACCAGGGATGAAGCAGGTAANGCNGTCGATGCGGTCTGCGCCGCGATCGAACTGGTGGATGATCGCCATGCGGATTATGCGGTGCTCGACTGCAGATCGCTGGTCGCGGATAATTCATGGAACGCGGGGGTCATCCTCGGCAGTTTCGTCGAGCCGCCTTCAACGCTCGATGAAGTCGTAGGCATCGCCTATCAGGATGGTGTCGAAATAGGGCGGGGCAGGGGNGCGGACGCCCTCGGTCATCCATTCGAGCCTCTCGCATGGCTCGCCAATCATTTGGGGATGCAAGGCGAGGGATTGAAGAAAGGCGACATCGTGATGACGGGCAGCATCGTCACGACCCGCTTTCCGCAAGCAGCTTTCAGCTACCGCTTCGACGTTAGCGGCCTCGGCAGCGTCGAGCTCAGCGGAGCATAACACGGACGCAGGAATCGGCTTGATGCGAGAGGACCGGGGAACACCAGTTCACGTCGGCAATGGCGGTGCGCTTCGCTTGGCGAAATCGCCGCCAGGTATCGAATCCAGCAGTGCCCGCGTGTAGGGGTGTCGAGGACGGCCAAAGACTTCGCCGGCAAGCCCTTGCTCTACCACCTCACCGTCCTTCATCACTGCAACGAGGTCGCAGATCTGCGCGGCTACCCGGAGATCGTGCGTGATGAAGACGATCGAAAGACCGAGACGCTGGCGCAATTCCGCAAGTAGCTGCAACACTTGCGCCTGCACGGATACATCGAGTGCTGACACAGCCTCATCGGCGACCAGAACCTCTGGATGCAGCGCGAGCGCGCGGGCCAGGGCGATACGCTGACGCTGGCCTCCGGAGAATTCGTGCGGAAAGCGGTCGCTGACCGATGGATCGAGCCCGACCAACGCAAATAGCTCATTGGCATCGGCGATGGCTTTGGCTGATGGAGTGCCGTGCACGATCGGACCTTGGGCAACCAAATCTCCGGCCTTGCGGCGCGGGTTCAGCGAGGCAAACGGATCCTGAAACACCATCTGGATATGTCGTGTTTCGCGCCGAACGTCCTCGCGAGTCATTTTCGCCCAGTCCTTGCCGTCAAGAACGATCGAGCCGGCATCTGGATCGATGAGCCGGACGATGCAGCGGGCTAGCGTCGATTTTCCGGACCCGGATTCGCCGACGATGCCAAGCGTCGCGCCTTGTGGCAGCCTCAGCGAAACGTTTTTTACCGCAAGCGTCACGCGCGAGCCGCGCCCCAAAAACCCGCCGCTGCGATATGTTTTCGAGACGTTGTCGATCGTGAGAATGGCGTGCTCAGATAGCTTGCGCGCTGGCGGCGAGGTCAGTGGGGGTACGGCTGCGATCAGCCTGCGTGTGTAGGGATGCTGCGGGTTGTTGAGGACCGAAGCGGCCTGGCCTTCTTCCGCAATCGAACCTTGCTGCATCACTGCCACGCGATCGGCAATTTCCGCAACAACGCCGAAGTCATGCGTGATGAATAAAACCGCTGTCTTCTTCCGCCGCTGCAGATCCCGGATCAACGCCAGGATCTGTGCCTGGGTGGTAACGTCCAGCGCGGTTGTCGGTTCGTCAGCGATCAGGACCCGCGGGTCGAGCGCCAGCGCCATCGCGATCATGGCCCGCTGGCGTTGGCCGCCCGACAACTCATGTGGATAGGCGCGCGCGGCGGCTTCTGGGTCGGGGATGCGCACGTCTTCGAGCAGCGCTAGCATCCTCGCGCGGATCGCGGCGCGGGACAGGTCGGTATGGATCGAAAACATCTCGCCAATCTGGTCGCCAATCGTGCGCAGCGGGTTGAGCGCTGTCATCGGCTCCTGGAAGATCATGGCGATACCGGCGCCGCGCACATTGCGCATTTCGGCTGCGGACGCGGTAGCCAGATCACGGCCTTCAAACATCACCCGACCACCATCGATGGTAACCTCGCGCGGCAACAATTGCATGATGGCATTGGCCATGATCGATTTGCCCGACCCGGATTCGCCGACCACACAGAGAATTTCGTTGGCGCGAATAGCGAGCGATACGTCCGAAAGCGCATGCGGCCGGTCAGCCCCGGCTGGCAAGCGCACGCTGAGCCGCTCGAGCGTCAAGATGGCGGCGAATGGTTCGTTCATCGTCCCTTGAGCCTCGGATTGAGTGCGTCGTTCAATCCCTGTCCGACCAACGACACCGCCAAAACCGTCACCAAAATGGCGACGCCCGGTATCGCGGAGACGTACCACTGAACTCGCAGCACATCGCGCCCAAGACCAATCAGATTGCCCCAGGATGCGACGTTGGGATCGGACAACCGTAGAAAGGCCAGCGCACTTTCGAGCAGGATCGCCACCGCCATCACCACGCTGGCGTACACGATGACCGGCGGCAGGGCATTGGGGAGAATTTCGCGAAGGATCAACTGAATATCTCTCATGCCCAGGGTGCGTGCGGCCTGCACGAATTCTCGGTTGCGGAGCGACAAAAATTCGGCGCGAGTCAGCCGGGCGGGGGCTGGCCAGGACACCACGCCGACCGCAATGGTGACCGTGGTCAGCGTCGAGCCAAAAACGGCGACCAGCACCAGAAGCAGAACGAAATTGGGCAACGTCTGGAATGCTTCGGTGATGCGCATCAGGATGTTGTCAATCCAGCCGCCATAATAACCGGCAAAGGCGCCGATCAAAATGCCGATCGCAATCGCAATCGCCGTGGCGACGCCTCCGATCAGCAATGAGATCCGCGCGCCATAGAAGATTTGCGCGGCGATATCCCTGCCCGAATTGTCGGTACCAAGCAGGAAGCGTGGATTTGAAAATGGCCAGATCAAGGGCCGGCCTGCCAGTGCAAGTGGCTCCCGCGGATAGATCCAGCTAGCGCTGATCGCCATGACGATCACGATCAACAGGAGCACCAGACCAACGACAGCGGCGGGACTACGGAAATATCGTTTGACCGCGTCCATGCCCGTTAGCCCTCGGCCGCAATGCGCGGATCAAGTCGGGCGTAAATGAGATCAACAACGAAATTTACAAGGATGACGAGTAGGGCGGAAACGAAAACGATTCCCAGTAATGTATTGAGGTCGCGCTGGATCACGGATTCGTAGGCGAGCCGGCCCAGGCCAGGCAACGAAAAAACGCTCTCGACCACAACCGAGCCGCCCAGCATCGTTCCCGCCTGAAGCCCGATCAGCGTGACCATAGGCAATAGCGCATTGCGCAGGACGTGGCGGGTCACCACGCGCGTTTCATCGAGCCCCTTGGCGCGCGCGGTTCGAACATAATCCAGATTGAGCACCTCGAGCATCGAGGCGCGCATGATCCGCAGATAGATGGCCAGGAAGATCAGTCCTAACGTCAAGGTGGGCAGAACAAGGTGCCGTGCGATGTCCAAGGTTCGCCAGATTCCGGTCTGGACAGCTCCGATGTCCTCGAAACCTCCAGCGGGAAGCCACTGCAAATAAATTGAAAACACCACGATAGCCATTAACCCGAACCAAAACGAGGGCGTTGCGTAAAAGATCAGGCCCGCAATCGAAAGCACTGTGTCCGGCCATTTGTTAACGCTGCGCGCGGCAATCACGCCGAAAACCAATCCGAAGAAAAAGGCGAACGACAACGAGGCGGTCATGAGGAGAATGGTCGGGGGCAGGCGCTCCAAAATGACCGTCGCAACGGGCTTGCCATAGATCGACGAGAAACCGAGATCGAAGCGAATGAGGCGCCAGAGATAATTGCCGAGCTGCATCGGAATTGAAAGATCGAGCCCATAGAACCGACGCAGTTCCCGCGCGGTGGCGGCGTCGCCGCCTCCCATCTGCGCCATCATGGCGTCGACGGTATCGCCGGGGGCAAACTGCAACAGCAGAAATACGCCGATCAGGATCAGGACCAATGTCGGGATGGAGGCAGCAAGACGCCGCCCCGCAAGTTTCAAGATGCGCATCGCGACATCTTGTCGGATATTACGTCACGCGGAAAGCCAAAGATCGTGCCAGCTGGTCGATCCCCAGCGGGGCGTGTTGGAATGGTTGCGAGCTTTCGCGCTGATCACTGTGACGAAAATCTGCTCGATCGGCATCCAGACCGGCAGCGCCGTATTTACCTCCTTGACGAATTCGGCGTAGAGCGCCTTGCGCTTGACTAGATCGATCTCCGTAGCCGCGTCATCGATTATCTTGTCGACCTTCTCATCCTCCCATCCCCATTGGTTGGTCCAGGGCGCGCCCTTGGGCTGGCCGGAGCGGTACCATACCGTAGTCGAGACCGCAGGGTCGTTGCGGTACTGGTGCCAGCCCGTGGCGAGATCGAAGGCGTGCTCGTCATAGACCTGCTTGAGGAAGCCGCCGCCATCATTGCGCACGATCTCGATGGAGATTCCGAGTTCGGACAGCGATTGCTGGATGAAGGTCGACCATAGGTAAATATCCTCGCCCCAAGGCGCCGGTAGCATACGCAGCGAGAAGCGGGTGCCGCCCGCACCGGCTTTGTATCCGGCTTCATCGAGAAGCGCGGCCGCTTTGGCCTTGTCGTAAGGATATTGCGGCGTATTCGGACCCGGATAGAACTCGGTCGAAGTTGACGGAATTGGCCCGGTGCCGAGCTTGGCGAAATCGCCGAGAAAATTGTCGATGAAGAACGGCACGTTGATGGCGTGCGCAATTGCGCGGCGCACGCGAATGTCCGAGAGTTCCTTACGGCGAAAATTGAATTCGATGGTGTTGGTTCTGGCGTTGCCTTCGTTGCCCTTTGTCGAGACGACGAAGCGTTTGTCTTTGCCGAGCCGCGCCATGTCCGAAATTGTCAGGCCCGAGAACGGGCTGTAGTGCAATTCGCCGGCTTCCATCTGCGCTGCCGCTGCCGCGCGGTCGGTAATTACACGCCAGACGATGCGGTCGAGATAAGGTGCATTCGGCCGCCAATAGTCGGAATTGCGATCGGCGATGATGTATTGGCCGCGTTCATATTTGACGAATTTGAATGGACCGGTCCCGATCGGAGCGAGATTGGTCGGGTTCTGCCTGATGTCGCCGGTTTCATAGAGATGCTTCGCCGAGACATAGCCCAGGTCGGGCAACGCCCGCAGCAACAGGTTGAGCGGCATGGGCCTGTCGTAACGGAAGATAGCTGTTTGCGGATCGGGGGTGTCGACGGCGGTGAGAAATAGCTGCAACGTCGTGCCGTAGTTGAGAATTTTCTTCCACATCTGCATTGCGGTGAAGGCGACGTCCGCTGATGTGAAAGGTTTGCCATCGTGCCAGGAGATGCCTTTGCGGAGCTTGAACGTGACGCTCTTGCCATCAGGCGAGGCCTCCCAACTCTCGGCGAGAACGCCAACGGGCTGGCCGTTGCCGTCCAGATCGACAAGGTTTTCCTGAATTTTTCCACCAATAATGTAGACGCCGGTAGAGGCCTGAATGCTGGGATTAAGTTGGCGTTGTTCGGCTCCATAGTGGACGTTGAACACACCGCGTTTGCGCGGCGTCTCCTGTGCAAAAGCCCGCATCGGTTTGATGACATTCGCTGCGATCGCAGCGGACATCATGAGAGCGGTACGGCGATTGATCTCCAGGCGTGTAAATTCCATCGGAACTCTCCTCAACATACCAGGTATCCGACCCTCCCTTTGGGGCCTCGGGGCGCACATAGCCGAACGGTACGACACAAACGTGGAACGAGTCTTTTCCAAATGAAGCCCTGGGCGGAAAATTACTTCCTGATCAGGCGAGCCTACAAGTGCGATCGTTCGAAGTGGCGCTCTGCGGGTTCTCAAACGCTCCGGCAACGTCCTCGTGGCGCGGAATGCGGCCAATCCTTGACTCGCCGACAGTCATCCTCTTCTCTTTTGCCGATTACTTTTAGCGGTTACCCGCAAGCCGGGAGGGTTGAGGTTGGAAGTGGAACGGAAGTTGGCCCCCACGCACGAGGCGCCCTATCGGGGCTTGCGTGTTCTCGACTTCGGGCAGGGGATAGCCTCGCCCTATTGCGCCATGCTGCTCGGTGTTTACGGTGCCGAGGTCATTAAAATCGAGCCGCCTGAGGGCGACTGGTCGCGCTATTTGGGAACGACATACGGAAGCCACACGGCGCTCTCCGCTGTCTACAACCGCGGCAAGCGCAGCTTGTGCCTCGACCTGAAACACGAGCAAGGAATCACGATCGCGAAACGGCTCGCCGGGAGTTGCGATGTCCTGATCGAAGGGTTTCGGCCCGGCGTCACCGCACGCCTGGGACTTGGATATGAGACGCTGGCCCGTGACAATCCGCCTCTCATCTATCTCTCCGTCAGCGGCTTTGGCCAGGACGGCCCCTATGCTAAGCGCCCGGGCTCCGATTCTGTGGCGCAGGCCTTTTCCGGTCTGGTTTCGATTAACGTGGGCAACGATAAGAACCCGCATCGGGTTGGGACAACGATTTCCGACGTTGCGACCGGGGTGTACGCGTTTCAGGCCGTCGCAACCGCGTTGTTTGCGCGCGCTACCGTGGGGACCGGTCGTTGGATCGACGTCAGTCTCACTCAATCGACCGCCGCCTTGCTAGGCCACAAAGTCGCCGAGCATGTTCTGGAAGGAGACGCCCCGCGCGCGCTTAACGTGCCGGCGGGCTCCTATCAGACCAGGGATGGTTGGCTCATGGTCACCTTGGTGAACGAGCAGCAGTATAAGCGCCTGTGCGCAGCAATCGAACGAGACGATCTTGCCAGTGATCCACTGTTCGCTGATTTTGCAAAACGCGCTGATGCGGCGGATGCGCTGATACCGCAAATGCGTGAAGTGTTCCTGACGCAGACAAGCGAAAGCTGGCTCGCCAGGCTGCATCGGGCAGACATCATCGCGGAGCGCATCCTCACTCCCGGCGACTGGCTGGATAATGTTCACGTAAAAGCCACGAGAGCCTCGGTCTGCCAGGAAACGCCAGGGGTAGGCCCGGTCTATGCACCGCGCACCCCAGGGATTATGGGACCTTCCGAGGATCACCTTTGTCCCGCGCCAGATATCGGGGCCGACAGCCGAGCAGTGCTTTTCGATGCCGGCTTTGAGACCGGCACAATCGATGATCTGATAAAGAGCGGCGCTGTACGTGAAGCGGCACGCTAAGCCGATCAACGGAGACCAACGCGACCAATCGGGGAGAACGATGGCAGGGTTATATTTCGAGGAGTTTGAGGTAGGCCGAGAATTTCATCATGAATTCAGCCGGACCGTCACCGAGATGGACAACACAATGTTCAGCCTGCTGACGATGAATCCGCAGCCCCTGCACCTTGACGCTCATTTCGCGGAAAATACCGAATTCGGTCAGCGGCTGTTTAACAGCCTTTACACTCTCGGCATCATGATCGGAATGAGCGTATACGACACCACGCTTGGGACGACGATCGGCAATCTTGGTATGACCGACGTCAAGTTTCCTAAGCCCGTGTTTCATGGAGATACGCTCAAAGCGCACACCAAGATCATGTCCAAGCGGATCAGCAAATCGCGGCCAACGCAGGGCATCGTCGAATTCGAGCATACAGCGACAAACCAGCGCGGCGAGGTGGTCGCAAGCTGTCGCCGTACCGGCCTGATGCACTGCAAACCGCAAACCAGGGCTTGATGCGATGCGATCGTTTCTGTTCGTTCCCGGCGACAGCGTCCGCAAATTCGAAAGCGCGAAGAANACGGCGGCTGACGCCCTGATCTTCGATCTGGAGGACTCGATCGCGCCAGACCAAAAGGCGGTCGCGCGGAGCATCACGCGCGAGATGCTCGGTAGCCGCAATCCGAACCAGAAAATGTATATACGGGTAAACGCTCTCGACACCGGCATGACGCTCGCTGATCTCGCCGCCGTCATGCCCGGCCGGCCGGACGGCATCGTGTTGCCAAAATGCGCTGGGGCGGCCGACGTCAATCACCTTGCGCTTTATCTCGAGGCGTTCGAGGCGGCGTCCAATCTTACGCAAGGAAGCACGCGGATTGTCGTCGTCGCCACCGAAACGGCACGTGCCGTGCTCAAGTTGCTCGACTTTGAGGGNGCCAGCCCGCGCCTTTGGGGTATGATGTGGGGCGCCGAGGATCTCGCGGCCTCGCTTGGTGCCTCACGCAACCGAACTGCCGGCCGTTTCCACGGTTCTTTTTTGCTGGCGCGCGATCTCTGCCTGATCAGCGCGGCCGCGGCCGGCGTCGTGGCGATAGATACCATCGCCACCGACATCGATGATCTCGTCGCGTTACGGGACGAGGCGATTGCCGCACGGCACGACGGCTTCCTGTCAAAGGCCATCATTCATCCCAAGCATGTCGATATCGTCAATGCAGCGTTCATGCCGAGTGACGAGGAAATCGTATGGTCGCAGAAGGTCGTTAAGGCATTTGATGACAATCCGAATTCCGGTGTCGTCAAACTGGATGGAAAGATGCTCGACAAGCCGCACCTTCGCGCCGCGGAGAAAGTCCTCGCACAAGCCAAACGCCGGGTTTGAAAAATACTCCGGACTACGCCGCACTGATCATTCCTGAAGTTACGTTGTGCTAGTATTCCAGACAAGCACGAACTCGGAAAATCGAGAAGCTGGAGAGGCAAATCTCTTGGGAATTTTGCGAACTGATTTGCGAGTTGCTGTTGCCGGGCTGGGTGCGATTGGAACGAGAGTAGTAAAAGCGCTTGACGGTGGAATAGATGGCTTGGTCCTCGCGGCCGTATCGGCGAAAAATCCGGGGAGCCACCAAAGCTGGCTTGGCGCGTTGAAAAGACCGCCCGCCGTCCTGCCGATCGAATCTCTCTCTGATGTCGCTGATTTGGTGGTCGAGTGCGCGCCCAGTTCGCTCGTCAGGTCAATCGTGGCCCCCTTCGTAACAAGCGGAAAGACCGCGATCGTTCTTAGCGCGGGTGCGCTGCTCGATCATGCGGAGCTGATCGAACTTGCCAAACAGAATCAGGGTCAAATCGTCGTACCCACAGGCGCATTGATTGGCCTCGACGCGGTGACCGCGGCGGCCGTTGGCAACATCCATTCGGTCCGGATGGTGACGCGAAAGCCGATCCGCGGCCTCGCCGGCGCTCCTTATCTCCTCGAACACAATATGGAGATCGAACAAATTACCCAACCGCTCAGAATCTTCGCGGGCACCGCTCGGGAGGCGGCAAGGGGCTTCCCGGCGAACGTGAACGTTGCTGTCGCGCTGTCGCTTGCCGGAATTGGTCCGGACTTGACGAGAGTGGAGATTTGGGCCGATCCGACGGTTACGCGTAACACCCACAGTATCGATGTGGAATCCGACTCCGCCCGGTTTTCGATGTCGATCGAGAATATTCCGTCAGAAAATCCAAAAACCGGGTTGATCACCGCGCTTTCAGTGATCGCTTGTCTGCGGAAGCTGCGCGCCTCACTTCGGGTCGGGACCTGAGCATTCCCGATCCCGCCATTGTTCCCGCTCGCTGCTTCGGTTCTAAACCCTTGACCCCGCCGATTTAGCCGACAGCCATGCGTCG
>C688J18823_10001065_pt1 | contig 16753 bp, 19 predicted proteins | sample HopSoiMetagenom1_FD_18823 | JGI IMG/M metagenome (IMG submission 18823) | reverse complement strand
TAACCGCGACCCGCAGGCCAACCTTGGGCAAGTAGAGATGCATGGTGGCGCCCAGCACCATGATCGGAACTGCCAGCGGCGTGAGCGCCAACGCGGTCTGCAGTGGGCTGTACCCGAGGATCAGCTGCATGTATTGCATTGCCACAAAAAAGAATCCGAAGTTGGCGAAGAACAGGAATGTGATGCCGACGGACCCGGTGGCGAAGTCGGGCCTGCTGAACAGCCGGACGTCTAGGAGCGGATGTTTGCGGCGCAGTTCGACAACCGCGAAGGCGGCCGCCAGCACGACGCCGGCCGACATGCAGCTCCAGACGACTGGATGAGTCCAACCGCGCACCGGCGCTTCCACGACTCCGAAGACGAAGACCGCCACGGCGGCGCCGATAAGAATCGCTCCAACCCAATCCAGTGGTGTCGCAGTTTCGTCGCGTGACGATGAGATCGTGCAGGTCGCGATGAACAGGGCGAGCGCGGCGGCGGCGAACCCGTAGAAGATGGACTCCCACGAAAAGTACCTCAGTAGAAGGCCGGTCCCCATGAAGCCGAAAATCGCTCCCGAACTGGCGACGCCGGCCCATATTCCAACAGCCTTGTTGCGCTCGGATTTTGGGAACGCGGCGGTCAACAGCGACAGCGTCGCGGGCATGATGAACGCCGCGCCGATACCCGCGGCCGCACGCGCGATGATGATTTGGACGGGACTGTCGAATATGGTCGGCGACAGCGAGGCGACTGCGAAGATCGCCAGGCCGACGAGCAGAGCGCCGCGGCGCCCGTACCGGTCGCCGAGTGCGCCCGCCGGCAGAAGCAGACAAGCAAGCACAAGGGTGTACCCGTCGACGATCCAGGTCAGTTGCGTCTGGCTAGCGGAGGTCTGCACCGCGATATCCGGAAGAGCCGCGTTGAGCGCAACCATCGACGAGATCACCAACAACACATCGACGGCGGCGACCGTCAGTAACCAGAACCGCGCCCGCTTGGAGGAGGTGGTGATGCCGGCGCCGATATCCTGAGCAGACCGTGCGAGGGTGTCGACCATTGGCGTCGCGCTCCTTCGTGGATACTTTTAAAGACTAACAGTCTCGTTCCGAGACCGATAGTCTTGTTCCCTCGTTGGAGGTGATGTAAACGATGACCGCCGTGAATAGCGATCCGCGACCCGCCCGCTCCCGGGCTCGTTTGCTCGACGCCGCGACAGCGCTCCTGCGGTCGGGTGGCCCAAGTGCGGTCACCATTGATGCGGTCACCCGTAGCGCCAACGTAGCGAGGGCGACGCTGTATCGCCACTTCCCAAGCGCTAACGACCTCGTCGCCGCGGCGTTCATGAGCCTCATCCCGCCGGCACCTATGCCGCCGGAAGAAGGAACGCTGCGGGAGCGACTCACCGCGATCGTGTCGGCATGGGCGGAGTCGATCGCGGAGGTGCCGACAACGCTGACGGCCATGGCCTGGCTGTCGCTTGGGCCCGACATCGGCCGGTTGCCCGGTGCCGGTCAAACTGAGCGGGGCAGCCCCGAGATGCGTTCCCTGCGCGAACGCATCGCCGAACAGTACTCGGCGCCGTTCGACGTCATCTTCGATGGGCCCCAGGCCGCCGCTGAGCTCAAACCGGTTGACCGGACAATGGCTTTCGCGCTATTGATCGGTCCGCTGGCGTTCGGCAGGATCAGCACGCTGACCGAGTTCGACTACCAGGCCGTGGCGGTCGCCGCGGTCGACGGTTTCCTGAAGTGCTTTGCGAAGGATCCCGAAATCACTTGAGCGAGTAGCGAATCGGCAGGTGCTTGAGTCCGCCGACGAAGGTGGTGGCGGCCAGTTGGGGCTCGCCGGCCAGTTCGATGGACTCCAGCCGCGGAATGAGTTCGGTGTAGAGGCTGCTCATCTCCATCCGCGCCAGCGCGGCACCGAGGCAGAAGTGCACCCCGTATCCGAATGCGACGTGCTTGTTGGGCTCGCGGCCGACGTCGAACCGGAACGGCTCGTCGAACACCTCTTCGTCCCGGTTGCCGGAAACGTAAGCAAGGTAAACGGATTCACCCTTGGCGATGGGCACACCGCGAACTGTGGTGTCTTCCGCGGCGGTGCGCATGAATTCCTTGACAGGAGTAGTCCACCGGATCATCTCCTCGACCGCGGTCGGCATCAGGTCCATGTTGTGGCGCAATCGCGCTAGTTCATTGGGGTTTTCGATCAGCGCCAACAGGCCGCCGGAGATGGCGTCCTTGGTGGTGTCGTGGCCCGCACTGGCCACGATGACGTAGTACGACGCTGTGTCGACATCGGACAACGGTTCACCGTCGATGCGGCCATTGGCGATCGCCGAAGCGAGGTCCTCGGTCGGATGTTCGCGGCGCGACGCGGTCAGCTTGGAGAAATAGGTGAAGAAGTCGAGCAGGATCGCCAGCTGCTCCTCCGGCGTGTTGCCACGCTTGTTGTACTCCTCGTCGTCACCGCCGAACATCTCCTGAGTCAGCTGGTGCATCCGCGGGAAGTCCTCCTCGGGGAGGCCAAGCAGCGACATGATCACGTACAGCGGGAAGTTGACGGCGATCTCGGTGACGAAGTCGCATTCCGGGCCGATGTCACGCATCCGGTCGACGTATCGCTTGGCCAACTCGTCGACGTGCACTTTGAGATCGCGCATTGCCTTGGGGCGGAACCAATCCGCGCCGATGGCCCGCACCTTGCGGTGATGCGGATCGTCCATGTGGATCAAGGTTCGCAGCCCGGTGCCGGCCTCCAGCTGCGCCTTGGCCAGATCGTCGGCTTCGGCGGTGGTGAGCACTGGCCGCGGTTCGGACAGGAACAGGTTGTTCGCCCGCTCGATCGCCATGATGTCGGCGTGCTTGGTGATCGCCCAGAACGGCCGGTACGGCGGGTTGTCCACCCACGCAACCGGGTTGTTCGCCCGCAGATGAGTGAGCGCCGCGTGTAGTCGCGCGTCGTCGGCATAGGCCGCCGGATCGGCGAAAACCTTCGCGGCGTCGTCCATCGTCGGCGTGCTCATACAGGCTCCTCACTGCAGGGTTGCGGCGAACTTGACGGGTGTCAAGTTCGCAGTGTATGTGATGCGGACCACCTCAGGGAAGGGCTGCGTTGATCTGCTCCCATTAGGCTCAACGCAATGGCGCTCACATCGCTTCGCCGCCTCTTGGCGCTCACCTGCTGCGTGTTGCTTGCCGCCGGGTGCGCCCGAGGCGGCGGAGAATCAGACGCCGGGTCGACGAATGGCGGGGTGGTGCGAACCGCGGCAGGTCTCGTGCGGGGCGTCACGGCCACCGATTACCGCTTTTTCGCTGGGATTCCTTATGCGGCACCGCCGGTCGGGCCTCTGAGATGGCAACCGCCGGCCCCCGTGCAGCCCTGGGCCGGGCTGCGCGATGCCATCCGGCCGGGCGCGCGGTGTATCCAGGACAGCGAGACCGACGTCGAGCGCGGCCATAACACCAGCGAGGATTGCCTGACACTGAATGTGTGGACTCCGCCGGCGTCAAAGGAGGCGCGGCCCGTATTGGTGTGGATCCACGGCGGAGGCTTCGTCAACGGCAGCAGCGACGTGTATGACGCGCGCCGGCTGACCAACCGGGGCGACATCATCGTCGTCACTATCAACTACCGCCTCGGGGCGCTGGGGTTTTTGGCGCATCCAGCGCTGGGTCCGGCCGGCGAGATCGGCAACTACGGGTTAGCCGATCAGCAGGCGGCGTTGCGCTGGGTGCACGACAACATCGCCGACTTCGGCGGCGATCCCGACAAGGTCACGCTGGCCGGCGAATCCGCTGGCGGCATATCGGTATGTGATCACCTCGTCGCCCCGGGCTCAGCGGGACTGTTCCGGGCCGCGATCATGCACAGCGCCCCGTGCCAGTCGCAGGGCACACGGGATGAGGCGGAGAAGGTCAGCCTGGATTACGCGGCGAAGCTCGGCTGCGGCGATCCAATGACCGCGGGGAAATGCCTCCACGACCTGCCGGTCGACAAACTGCACAAGCCGCCGTACTACTACCGATTCGGCAAGGACCTTCTGTTGACCGGGCCGATTACCGCGACAGACGCCCTGCCCGTCGACCCGATCAGCGGGTTCGCCGACGGCCGCGCCGCTCGGGTGCCGGTGCTGATCGGCAGCAATCGCGATGAGGCCACACTCTTCCTCGCTACCTGGATGCTGCAGCTGGGCGAATCGTTCACAGTCGAGAACTACCCACGACAGCTTGCTGAGACCTTCGGCGACAACGCCGCCAAGGTCGGTGAGCGCTATCCGCTGGAGCGCTTCAAGGGCAGTGCGCCACTTGCACTTTCGGCTGCCGTCACCGACGCGGTGTTCGCCTGCGTGACGGATCGGATGTCGGAGGACTTGGTCAAGGATCAACCGGTGTATGCCTATGAGTTCAATGATCGCGATGCTCCTGCGCCGGAGTCGTTGCGGCAATTGCCATTTCCGCTCGGTGCCAGTCATTCGCTCGAGCTGCGATACCTGTTCGATATCGGCGATGCGCCGCCGTTGAGTCCCAGCCAACGTGCCTTGTCCGACCAGATGATCGACTATTGGAGTCAATTCGTCATCACGGGCTCGCCGAGCGCTGCCGGTCAGCCGGAGTGGCCAGAAATTGGCGACGACGCGCGGGCGGGCAAGTACCTATCGCTGCAGCCCGACGGCAGCCGCGTCGTCACGACGTTCGAACAAGAACACCAGTGCGCGTTCTGGTCGAGCGTGAAAGGCTAACTGTGATGCCAACTCCCGACCCGAAGAGCTATGCGGACCAGTGGGTGCTGGCCTGGAATGCGCACGATATCGAGGCGGTGCTCGACCACTTCCACGACGACGTCGTGTTCACCTCGCCGGTGGCCGCGCGCGTGGTGCCCGAGAGCGGAGGAGTGGTGCGCGGCAAGGCGGCGTTGCGGAATTACTGGACGGTCGCATTGGCCAAACTGCCCGACCTGCAGTTCGAGGTCATCGGGGTCTACCGCGGCGAGTCGACTTTGGTGATCAACTACCGCAACCATCGCGGTGAACTCGTCAATGAGGTGCTGACGTTCGACGGCGGCCTGGTCCGCGTCGGCCACGGCACATATCTCGAGGGGTGAGCCCGCGAAATTGAGCAGTTTCGGCGCGTGACGCGGCGCATCAAGGCGGCGATGATCGCAGGATGGACAGCGACGACGAGGATGTGCGCCGAACCGCCGGCCGGGATCCAAGTGCTTCAGCTGCGGGAATGACCGCGCGACGAGCGGATGTGCGTCGCTGGCGCCAGTACCTGGCCGACGAGCGCGCCGAAGCCGCTGTTTACCGTGATCTGGCGTCACGGCGCACGGGCGAGGAACGAGACATCCTGTTGGCCCTGGCGAGTGCGGAGGAACGCCATGAGCGGCACTGGCTAACGCTGCTGGGCGATCAGGTAGGCAAACCTCGCCGTACCAACGTCCGCACTCGCATGCTGGGTTTTCTGGCGCGCCACTTCGGATCCGTTTTCGTCTTGGCGCTCGCCCAGCGGGCGGAGGCCCGGTCACCCTATGAGGCGGATGTTGACGCGACGGCGGCAATGGCAGCCGACGAGCGCATGCACGAAGAGGTGGTCCGCGCCCTCGCAGCGCGGGGTCGTAACCGGCTTTCGGGTACGTTCCGCGCCGCAGTGTTCGGCGCCAACGACGGCCTGGTCAGCAATCTGTCGCTCGTTCTTGGCGTCAGCGCCAGCGGCGTGTCGAACCACACCGTGCTGCTCACCGGCTTGGCTGGGCTACTCGCCGGAGCGCTGTCTATGGGTGCCGGGGAATACGTCTCGGTGCGCTCCCAGCGCGAACTGCTGGAGGCCTCGGCGCCCAGTCCGCAAGCCGGAGCCGCGCTGCCAGGACTTGACATCAACGCGAACGAATTGGCACTCGTTTACCGGGCCCGCGGGATGAGCGCATCTGACGCGAGTGCCCGGGCAGCCGAGGTGCTGCGAGAGCCCGATTCAGGTATCGCCGCACACGCCGTCACCCCGGCCATGGTCACCGAGAAGCATGAAGCGGTCGGCACCGGATGGACGGCGGGCCTGTCGAGCTTCTGCTTCTTCGCCTCCGGAGCGTTCATGCCCATCGTGCCTTACCTTGTTGGCCTGCAAGGCGTCACCGCAATCGTTGCGGCCGCTGTGCTGGTCGGCGTGACGCTCGTCGGCACCGGAGTTGTCGTGGGTTTGCTATCAGGCGTTTCGCCGCTTCACACAGCATTTCGTCAGGTGCTCATCGGCTACGGCGCCGCAACCGTGACCTACTTATTGGGCATGTTGTTCGGCACGACCGCCGGTTAGCTGCCGCCGACGTGGAGCATGGTGAGCAAGACCAAGATCACCGTCGCGACGGCCAGCACGCCGTGAGCTCCGACCACAACGACGGGGAAGGAACGTTCGGGCGGTGCGTCGCCGGAGGCCGGTGCCGAGCCGGCGCCGGCGGTGGCCGGTGCCCGGCTGTTGCGGTAGCTCGGGATCCAGAGCGTCAGCATCGTGAAGCCCAACGCGGCGACGGGGACCAGCACGATGAGCGCGACCCAGCCGATGGGGTCGTTGTCGGTGGCGACATAGACGATCCACAACACCAGGCCGACAGCGGCCAGCAGGAAGTGCCCGAAGACCACCGCGGGCGGGAATTTCGTGGTACGGGGTCGGCGGTGTCCGCCGCCGGCGATCCACTTGGCGAGCATGTAGAAGCCACCCCCAGCGGTGAGAATCCAGGCCACAAGTGCGGTGATAGCCATGGTGGTGTCCTTCCTCGTAGTAGGCGGTGCGATCAGGATCGGAAACCCTGGGCTTGGTCGGTCTCTCTGGCGACACGCACTCCGTAGCGGTAGGACAGCATGCCGCCCAGGAACCCGGATACGGCGAGAACCGCGAGGCTTAGCACCGACACCAGCAGTGGTCCGAGCCCGATTGAGGTGGATTGGTCGTAATCGCCGTTGCGCCACACGAAGTTGATGATGTAGGCCGCGGTTACCAGCAGGTTCAGTGTCATGTGCAGCAGGCCGGTTCGGAAAGCCGGTGTGCCGGTAGGGATTGCGAGCAGATCCAAGAAGCCGATCGCTGCCGCCGCGAATGCTCCGATGACTCCGATGGCGATCAGCCATTGCGAGCCTTGCGCCAGGAAGCCGGGCCGCTCAACGATGCGGGAGGCGATATCGAACACCAGGCTGCACACCCACGCGCCGATGGGCACCGTCACCAGGATCGGGTGATACGGGTGCCCGTACGGACCGGCCAGTGCCGCGCTCACGGGCTGTTTGGCCTGCTCCTGCTGGATGCTCATGGTGGCCTCCCCTGCGATGAAGACAAGCGCTGCGCATGGATCAGCATCGCGGCTGTCTCCTGCACGGATCATTACCCAGCCGGTATTTTGACTAAACATCTTTAGCGATATCGTGGTGAGGTGACCGAGGCCGGTGCTGATGCGATGGCCACGACGGCTATCCGCGCCGCCGCGGCGCTGGCCGAGGACGTGCGCCACCGGCTGTATGCCTTTACCCGCGCCGCGCGGCGGCCGGTCACCCGCGAGGAAGCCGCCGCAGCGGTGGGCATTTCGCGCAAGTTGGCCGCGTTTCACCTCGACAAGCTCGTAGCGGTGGGTCTGCTGCATTATCGGTTCGGCAGTGGAGGCCCGGCTCGGGTTGGTCGACGGCCCAAGGTCTATGAGCCGGCCGACACCGATATTCAGGTCAGCATCCCGGCCCGCCGACATGACGTGCTCGCCGGCATTTTGGTCGAGGCGCTGCTGACCGAGCAGCAGCATGGAACGGCCAAAGCGGCCGCCGCGCACGCCGCCCATGAGTTGGGATTGACGGCTGCGGCGGCCGTGCGTGATCGTGTCGAGCCCGGCCGGATGGAGGCCGAACGCGCGCTGAGCCTGGCCGAAGAAATTGTGTCTGCGTACGGCTTTGAACCCGACCGCGTCGCCACTGGTTGTATCCGCTTGCGCAACTGTCCGTTTCACCCCATTGTGCAGCGGGCGCCGCAGTTGGTGTGCCAGCTCAACCACGCGTTCATGGTTGGTGTGACCGAGGGGCTGCAGGCCGCCGCCGTCGATGCCGTGCTCGCACCCGTCGCCGGGGAATGCTGCGTGGAACTCCGTGAGCGCACGCCGTCGCCCGCCCCGACGGCACCGTCGTCCACGGGCCGGCTACCACACCACTAGAACGACGGACACATCTCCGCAGCCAGCGGCGTAACCGCACGCGCAAGAACGGGAGTGGCTTCGCTTTAGCGCTCAGGCCCCCCCGCCCGGCATGCCGCTGGGACCGCCGTTGTTTCCGCCATTGTCGTTACCGCCCCCAGTAGGAGGTGCCGGGGTCGTCACCACAGGCGGTGTGGCGGTCTCACCGCCTCGCCGCGTCGCGGTCGGCCCGCCCTGCTCGGTGGTGGGAGCGCCGGTGTCCGCGGGTGACGGCGCGGTCGGGGTTAGCGCCGGCGGAGTCGTCGTTGCCGGTGTTGAAACGTTCGTGGTCGGCGTCGTGGTGGTGGGGCCGGACTCGCTGCTATTGCAGGCCGCAGCCACGAGCCCGGCGGCGATGGCAGCGGCCACGGATACAGCGGGCCAGAACGGCGAACGGGCAGTACCACTCGGGTTCATGGCCGGTCCCCCTATCTAAAGGCGCTGATGGACCACTACCCGGTCGACTACGCGGTAAACGGGCAACTCCGAAGACTTCAGCGAGCCGCCGTCACCCAGCAGGTGATGTCGGCGTGCACCACCTCGGTGCCGGCCTTGTCGACGACGCTGGCTGGCACCACGATCTCCGCGCCCTCGCTGATCGAGGTGAAGTTCGGCGGATCCAGCCGGGCCTGCGCCCGCAACGAGGTCGTCGCCTTCTCCAGGTTTATCTGGACAATTTGGACCAGTTTGAGCGCTTTTCGCGATCAAAAATCCGTCCGCTAGTCGGGCGTGTCGCTCACCGACTTATCGGTACGACACGAGGTGTACCGGCCGATTGGACCGCTCGCCCCGCCGGCGTCATGCGCCCTTATCTGTAACGTCACGCACAAGAGAGGTTGTTTCTGCTATTCATCCCGTTCGTGACATGTGTGGATCGTGGCGCTAGCTCGGCTGCATCGCTGCATATAAGCCGCGATCTCCGGCTGGCCAGGCGCACTTGGCTGGCGGGTCGGACGACTCGGCGCGCGTTGGATCGCGTTCTCGGTCTGCACTATCCCGCAAGGTTGCTGGCGTCGGCTAGTCATGGAGTTAGCATGAGTAGCAGGCGGACGAGCTCGGCTTGGCGATGGGTATCGGTCTTGTCGAAGACGTGTTGCAGATGGGTGCGAACCGTCGTGTACGAGATCGACAACTCCTCCGAAACTTGCTTCAGATCCGCGCCATGCATCACGTGCAGCGCAACCTCAGCTTCAGCTTCGGTTAGGCGGTAGAGCCGCCGCAACAGCGCCGCAGCGGGCTCGGATTCGTCCTCTGGATCAATAACCAAAACCAAGGCCATTGGCTGCCTTAGTGGCGCATCGGCATTGCGGCGGTGTGAGGGCAACACGTGAATCACGTAGGGCCGCTTACCCGACGGCCGTAAGCAGGTTAGCGAGCGGCCTGTACGAACAGTGGACGGTTCACCGGCGAGGGCATTCCGTATGGCGGAGTAGAGCTCTTGATCGGCGCGCGTGCTTATTGCAGCGATGCGACCTGACCGCATGCAAAGCCCGTCTTCGGCGCGAATGATCCGTTCGGCGGCCGAATTCAGGTTTATCACCAGGTGTTCGCCTGCGACGATGATTACCCCGTGTCGGACAACCTCCAGGGCACCCGCCAGCTCAACGGCGCTGTCGGCCAGCGTCCGTAGCTTGTCCTGAGTGCGCAGCGCCTGTCCCATGTGTGCAACCAACCCGCTGATGAGCTTCACCCTGTCAGGCGTGTCGAACGACTCACTCCGCCGCGGCGACGCCACGATCAAACACGAGAGGCGTTGTCCACCGGTCAGGCCGACGAACAGGCCGTCTTCGATGCCGTTCGGGCGCATCCAGTCGTTGTAGAACTCCGTGTTCGTCCGTGGTGGGATCAACTCTGTGCCGGTGCGTACCGCGCCGACAGGACCGTTCTCGACCTCGGCGAGCACATAGTCCAGGCGGCAGTAATGCTCGGCGTAGGTCTTACCGATCTCCGCTGGCGCAGTCGTGGCCTGAATGGACCACACTCCACCCCGGGATTTGATGAGCGTGCCGATCGTCCCGCCCAGAGTGCGGCAAATCTCGTCGAGGGCGGGCTCCCACTGCTGGGGAGTGACCGCCGCGGCGTAGACGCCAGAAACTAGCCGCGAGAAATTCTCGACCGTGACCATCGCTTGGTCCCCGATTTGCCAGCTGGTGCCCCCATGGGTCCCTTCCTCGCGGTGGACCTCCTGTGAAGAGTAGCCAAATCTCGTCCATTTGGATGAGTTCTTAGGAATCTCCTGGCGCTTCACTTCGAAGCGTTGACCGAGGTGATCGTCGCGCACGCCGCAGAATGCCGGCGCCAGTTCGAGGACCACAGCCTTCAAACCAATACGAAGCTGTGACTCCATTAGGAGCCACCACCCATCAAGGGAGGCATCCGCAAAATGTCGCACTTACTACCGGGATCTACCGCGACACCGGACATCGAGTCCGCTCCGTCCGCGGTCGGCTCCACGCAACGTGGCACGACACAGGTTCTCGTCACAGAACAGGAACTTGCATTCAGCACCGCAGCGGCGATATCAGTACCGCCCACAACGATCCGCCGCCAGCTAGGCGCAACGCTAAGCGCCGCAATCGGCCGCATCCACATCCCGCTGCCTGAGCCACGACCAATCTATCCGCGGCGTGAGCGCAACTATTTCGAGGCGACGCGAATGTCTCGCGAGATGGACCACCTATGACGACACACCACGCGGACCGCCGAGATCTACGCGCCGTGGCCGATGGTCTTCGGGCAGTCCGAGTACTGGGATCTCGGACGCCAGCGCGGTCAGCGGCGCGGGCGAACATGCGGACCATGCCGTCGTAGCTCAGCGGCTCGTGGCGTCGCTTGCCGCGCCCACCCACAAGGAATACGAGGCTTGTGTCGGCATCTTGCCGTCGCTCGCGCAGCACGTAGTCGTTGATCGCCGGCAATGCCCGGCCCTCCAGCAGGTCGACGACCCCGTTCTCGGCGGGACTTTTGCCGCACTCCCCTCGGGTGGTCGTCCCGGAATCGGACGGTGACCCGCCGGCGTCCATAAGAGATGTCCTCCAGACGCAGGCCTAGCGCCTCACCGGGGCGCAGTCCGCCTTCGTGCATGAGTTCCAGCAGGGCCCGGTCGCGCCTGGTGCGCATGACCGAGATCAACGCTCGATACGTCTCGTCGGAGACGGGTCGCGGCAGCGCGTCGACGGTCTTGACCCGCAGGGTTCGGCGCACAGGGACCTGCTTGTTGGAGTTCAGCAGTGGTGGACGCCATCGTGCGACGGCGCGCCTCGCAGCCGGATCCGCCTGCTTCTGAATGGGATTCGCTCTACCGCTGTAGCGTTCGCAGGTGATGAGGAACTCGTAGAACGACGAGACCGCCGCCAGTATCCGATTGCAGGTCCGCGCGGACAACAACCGGCCACCGTCGACCGTCGCGGCCAGGTCCAGCCGCTGTGCACGCCGGTTCGACGGCTTGTGACGCAACGTCGCCAGGAAATCCACTGCGCACGCCGGAGTGAAGTCCCGCAGCGTCAGCCCACCTTCTTCCAGGACAGCATCAGCTTCTGGAGGTCGTGGGCATACGCCCGCACGGCGTTGGGAGAGAACCGCCGAACCGTCAGCACACGTAAGAACGCCGAGACGTCCTCTACGACCTGCCCGTTGCCGTCGACCAGCTGAACCGCTGGCTCATCGACACCAGGATCCACTACACGAACGACCCGCATGGTCGGAAAGTAGCCGATCCGATCCCTGATTTCGGGGAGCCAGTTCCGGTGTTCACCAGTAAAAAGGCGAAGCGCCGCCGCGCACACCAATGCGCCGAACTTCCAGGTTTCGAAGCATCTTGTAGTACATCTCTGCACGGTCGACTCCGCAGTGCTCGGCCGCCTGCGAGACGGTCAGCCACGGGGGAAGTGACACACTTGTCATTGCTCGCGCAGCCTGTGCAGACACTTCGGACACATGGGCGCTGCAGGTTCTTTCGGCTCGCCGCATTTCTGGCAGATCCGCTTGCGTCGCTGGCGTGCCGCCGCCGACTTGAGTGCCAGCCGCTGTATGTAGGCCTTGCGTGCCCACTCGGCGCACTTTGCGCGCTCCTGAACGGTGAGCTTGCCCTCGGGATCGACCTCGCGCTCAAACTTGTCCATGGCTGCTTTGCGCGCAGGCCATGTGCGGGCTGAGCGGTCCTCGGTCTTCGCCCAAGACTCAAATGCTCCGATCCTGCCCCGCATGCTGCGGAACTGTGGAGTGTCTCCTAGTCTCGCCATCCATCCGACGTTAGGAGCTGCAGAGCACGAGGCCGTGGCAGCGGTCCTACGACTTGCCGAACAGAGCCGAAAACCCAGTCTACGAACCGACTTTCAGCAGACGCAATTGGCTGCGAAATCAGGGCAGGATTACGAGTAGACCCGAGTCAGCCGGTCGTCGTCGCGACATGCCCATGCAGCGGTGGCTTATTGAAGTCGTCATCGTGATCAATGAAGCGCAGTCGCGTTATGACCCTCGGGATTCAGAACGAATAGACATTGTCGATGCTGACGAACGTGCCGTGACCGCTGCCGTCATTGGTGAAGCGGGTGCCGTCATGCTCGGCAGTCCGTCCAGCCCGAGATGTGGTAGGTCTGTCCGTCGCCGAGAGTGGTGTCGGTCTGATCCCAGTTGGAGCCGATACCCCCTCAGCCAGATCCGAGTGCATACCTCCCCGGACGTGGCGAGTACTTGCATTGCGATTCCGGCATTTCAATGGGTGCTTGCAGGAAGCCTTGGCTGCCCGGCCCACGCGCCTCACAAGCGACTTCATCCGGTCGCACGTCACACCGAACCTTCCCGGATTCGGTTCTCACGCATGGGAGGTGGCATTGCCCGGAGCGGGGGGCGTAGCGATAGCAAAGCATCGCATTGGCATTGCCAGGATCTGCTTGGGAAAGTAGTGCCAAGACCGACGGGCCTGCGACCTCTGGCAGGCACAGTACATCCTCGGCCACATTGATTTGCGAGAGTATTTCGAAACAGCGCATTGAGGCTCGGTGGTGGCATTCAGGTGTTCAGCCTCTTGACGTGACCCAGCCGTCCAGCCCTTATAGGGCGAATCTGCGCAGATGATCGAGGCTGCGCAGCGGTGTTGCCGCGCGGTGACGTAGGGCAACCAGCTCGACTGACAACGCATCAAATCATTCGCATCAAATCAGTCATCAGGCGATCCGGCGTTGCCCTGCCTGGAGCGGTGGGCGCCGAACCGGCAGGAGAGTCAAACCCGGACTGGTGAGTTCAGCAATCTCTAACAAGTTTGCCAAATGTTGGGCCATCGAGTATGTTTTGGTCGGCCTTCCGCCTAATGAATGTTAGCTGGGGTGGCGGGCTTCGTTTTCGATTGACGAAGACCGATGAAGACGGTCGAAGCACCCACCCGCACCACGGATCGTTAGTTCCCAGGCAGGTCCACAAAAAGCTGAAAGAAGCTGAAGGGAGAACTCGGATGACCATTAGTCACACAGGACAAAACTGCCTCCATGGTGCCGCAGGTGCAGGCGCAGTCGGTGGCGGTTGGGGGATACACCACGTCACCCAGCCTCACATCAACGTGGCCCACGTTGATCCCGGGCACCACGTCGGCAACATCCCGCACGTCGTGTCCGACCACGTTGGTCTGGCCGCGTACTCCGAGCCCCTACATATGTTCAGCCTCCAGGCCATCTCGTTGCCCGGCGGGATCACATTGAGCCTGGTCGCCCTCGTCGCGATCAGCTGCCTCGCCATCATCCTCGCGAGCGCGCTCGTCAAAAAGGTGGTCGTGCGATGCTCCACCTGATCACGGCCTTCATCATCGGCGTCGCCGTGGTGAACCTGATCCGCATGATGGTGTATCTGGTCGGCGCAGACCTCTACACGATCAGGCGTGCCCTGGCCGACAAGGGTGTGTCTTACCGTCCGACCGTGAGCCTCGTGGTACCGGCGCACAACGAGGCAGCGGTGATCGAGGCGACCCTGACGTGCCTGCTGAAGCTGGACTACGCCCCGCTGCAGATCATCCTGGCCGACGATGGCTCCACCGACGACACCGTGGACCGGATCTACGCCTACAAGCGCGCACACGACACCAACGACGTTCTGCAGGTATTCACCCAGCCCAACGGCGGCAAGGCCGATGCACTCAACAACGCGATCAGGGCGATGGCCACCGGCGAGCTGGTGATGTGCCTAGACGGTGATTCGATCATCGCCCCCGACGCGGTGACGAAATCCGTCGCCTACTTCAGCGATCCGCGTGTCGTGGCCAGCGCGTCCAACGTCAACATCCTGCCCAACGGCACGCTGCTCGGGCTGGTGCAACGCTACGAGTACCTGATCAGCTACCACATGAAGAAGGCCCAGAACAGGTTCAACGTCGAGTACATCATCGGCGGGATCGGCAGCATGTTCCGGCGCAGCGTGCTGGACGAGGTGGGCTTCTACGACACCAACACGCTGACCGAGGACATCGACCTCACGCTGAAGATCATCTCGCACAAGGGCAACCGCAAGCAGCGGATCGCCTACGCGCACGATGCGATCACCTACACCCAGGCGGTGCGGTCGTTCCGGTCCCTGATCAGGCAGCGGTACCGCTGGAAGTACGGTCGGCTGCAGGCCTTCTACAAGAACTGGCGGCTGTTCTTCTCCCGGGACACCAAGCACTCCGTCGGCCTGTCGTGGTTCTTCCTGCCCTATGCGCTGGCGCAGGAAGTCATGTACCTGATCGAGCCAGCGATCGTCACGGTCGTCATCGCGGTCAGCATCTACTATCGTTCGCCCTGGACGCTGGTGTCCGCGATGATCATCGTCTCCAGCTATGTCATCGCCAACATACTGGGGACCATCCACCTGTCCGGGCGCGACAAGGCGCTGCTGTCCCTGATGGCACCGGCGATGTACGTGCTCCTGTACCTGCTCTCGGTAGTCGAATACATCGCACTGATGCAGACGGTGGTGAAGCTGCCGCGCCTGCGTCAGAGCGTCAGCGGCGAGCAGGTGACCTGGACCTCACCCGAGCGGGCCGGTGCGCTCAAGGGCGGTCGGCATCGGCGGGTGGCGGCATGACGTTCGAGGACTACCGGCAGATGTCGGACTACATCAGGGCGCATGGTCCGCTGCCCACCGACAAGGAGGTCAGGGTGGGAAATAGGGTCATCCTGCCTGGGAGCCGAAGGTCAGCCCCATCGACGGCTTGACCCAGTGGGTAACCAGGGTGTCCAACTCATAACCGAGGGGTTGATGGAGACGGAGGGCTGATGGAAGTGCGGGTGGCCAATGCCCGGAACAGATGCGCCGCTACGTCGGGCGCCTCGGCCAGGTTGTCGGCTTCAGCGGGCAGTTCGTCGCGGTGCGCTTCGACGGCGACCCCTACCGGCACCTCTCCCTGCCCGGCAGGCTGACGACCTTCTGATGGACGACGAGTTCTACCCGTCGCTGAGCAGGGCGGTCTACTACCACCGTGACGGCGACCCGATCGGTCTGTGGCAGTGGGCCATCCGGCACTCCGAGGACAATGCCATCTGGTGCCCGCGCAAGCGATGCGGCTATCGCGGCGACAAGGCCCAGTTCTACACGCTGAAGCTCGTGCGACCGATGCTATGAAGCTGTCTTGGATTCTGGCGCTTATCCTCACGTTGTGTTTCTGTTCGGGCCAAACGGCAACGTCTGGCGCGACATCCGCCGGGACGTTCGACGATTTCGCCGGTCCCGCAGGCTCACCCCCTAACCCTGACATCTGGCACTACGATCCTGGCAACCCCAACCCGGGAAACCAGACCTACACTTCATCCACCGACAACGCCCGGCTCGACGGTGAGGGCCATCTCCTCATACAAGCATTCAAATCCGGCAACAGTTACACCTCCGGTCGTCTGGTGACTCGGGGCAAGGTGGACATGTTGTACGGCAGGGTCAGCGCCCGCATCAAAATGCCGTCGGGGCAAGGCATCTGGCCCGCATTCTGGATGCTGGGCTCAGATTATGCGAATGTCGGATGGCCTGAATGCGGTGAAATCGACCTCATGGAACTGGTCAACTCCGGTACCACGTATTACGTGACGTTGCACGGGCCGCAAGGAGAATCCGACTACTCAAATGGCGAGGGAGTCCGCACAAGTGGTCCCATCGCTGATCTCACGAATGATTTCCATGTCTACTGGATGGATTGGCAGCACGACAGCATCACCATAGGAGTTGATGACGCCACCCTCGGCGCATTCACACCAGCGTCACTGCCCGCTGGGGGGCGATGGGTCTTCAACCACCCCATGTATGCCGTGCTCAACGTGGCCGTCGGCGGGGATTGGCCTGGTCCGCCAACGGACGCCACGCCTTTCCCAGCGACCATGGTTGTTGACTGGTTCCGGTACACGCCGTGAGGCTCATCATCGGCACCTACCCGCGCCGAGCACGGCGAGGCGCTGCATCGACGTGACGCTTATTCAGCCCAAGATCATCAGCCAGGCCAGGCGTGCCTCGGCTGCCAGTGGTTCGATGTGCGAGGTCACTGGATGAGCCATTCCGACTGGCTCGAACGAGCCTCTGTATGGCCGCACCGACACCAAGTCTCCAATGGGGTATTCCTCGATGGTCC
>C688J18823_10001064_pt1 | contig 16755 bp, 32 predicted proteins | sample HopSoiMetagenom1_FD_18823 | JGI IMG/M metagenome (IMG submission 18823) | reverse complement strand
TCATCTGTCGGATAAACAGGGTCATCAGTAGCAAATCGTACAAGAGCATTTTGCTCTGGCGTCATGCCTTTAATAAGTTCTAAATCCTCTTCACTAAAGATAATCATGATAGGTTGTCCAGGAAGAACATCGTACCAATTATATCCGATCTTAATTCTCATCGTTCACTTCCTTATGGCTAAGCACAATCTTTACAATCTGTTCAGCTTCGTTGGGTTCGATGATGATTCCTTGACGTTCAAGATAATCCATTACAGCTTGAATTATCTTTTCATCTATCGAAGATTCGATTAGAGTACGACTTGTCATATTTCGTCCAAGTTGAGTGCCTTAGCAATAAAAAGAGCCGTCTGGATAAATAAAAACAGCATGTCCGCCTTCAGGTCTTTCTGGTTTCTTTATTGGGAATATATGGAGCATTAATAATAGGCATGAAGCATTAACAATAGGCTTAGTTTCAACAGTTCTTCCTTTATAACCCGTGATAACGTTACATGTTTTAGTATGATCAGCAATAGCAGCAGAATCATAAGTTATAGCAGCTTCTAAAGTGCTTGTTCGTTCTGTGATGCAAGTCCCTTCGCCCCACAATCTGTTTTTATCGTTTGCACAAGCTTCACAAACATAACGATTGTTTTTTACATCTCGCCAAATTATACCAACATTGTAAGAGCACGTTTCATGCCCGCATATACCGAGTTTTAAACCTTTGTTTGAAGAGGGTTCAACAGGATTTCCCATCTCGTCATGCTTGCGCTCTGTCATCTTCTCCATCTCCTGACTGGCAATCACTCCGTCTACTATTGTTTGCGTTACTCTTAGTGTTTCGCCATTTTTGAGACTGATATTTTCGAGATTCATAGCAGGTCCTTTTAAGCTTTTTAGGATCGGATTGTTTGACAAAATTATCTCCATGAATCGTTAAGACTCTAATAACAGCGTGATAGCTGTGTCCCACTCTTTCTGTGATCTGCTTTACGGAACAGCCAGAAACGAAATATAGATGCAAAATATGATTGTAGTCAAGGGTTCTCCTGCTTGGATGTGGCAAGCCCTTTGTGTATCTGAATATGGTTTTTGAACTTACTTCGAAAATATCTTCAAGTTCTAAGGCTGTATGAGTTGGACGCATCTCTCTAAATTGTCTGACTTGAACTTGAGTGACAAATTTTCTCTTTCTCATTTCTTTTCTCCCATAAAAAGAAACAACTCAGCAGCAGCAGTTAGCTCTGCTTTCCATCGGTCATTGGACTTTTATTGTATTTTCTTTTCAACAATCTTTAATTCGTATCCAAGAACTTCAAGAACATCAATTACCTGAAGGAGTTGAGGCGATCTATCTTTCTTTTTCCACTTTCTCAAAGTTCCGTCACTGACTCCAGAGCGTTCTGCTACATCCAATGCAGTAACCTTTTGAGCCTTCATTTCATTCCAGATAAATCGAACAATTGGATGAGCAGTTTCTGGAGGGTCTTTTTGCCATTTAAACTCTCTCATTCAACTTCACCATTTTGATAATAACGGCACTTTAGATATTTGGTGGCCACGGTCGGAGTCGAACCGACATGCACAAAGGCGTCGAAGCTTAAATTCGATGCGTCTACCAATTTCGCCACGCGGCCTGTGCTTTATTTAGTGGTTTCTTTGAGGGTGTAATAACCTCTATCGTAAATGACTCTATCTATTTCCGATCCTCCATTTTGCACATCTGCACCGTACTTACCAGAACAAGACTTACTGCAAAACGGACCTGCTTTTTGTTCTTTCCAGTTTTCTTTTATATGTTGATTCCTTGATAGCACAAAGTTAGTTCCACACCAAACGCAAATAGCCTCTGTTTGTTTGATTCTTTTAACATCTAAAGAGATATGCTCTCTTCTCGATAATAGCTTTAAATTATAATCATAATCGTTCTGCTTATCTCTGTCATCATGATCAACAGTTTCATGATATTCTAGTTTTCTTCCTAAGATAACTTCCATTTTCAGTTTAGAAAATTGCCTAGTAATCCTTTTACCTAAAGTGCCTTTTCCATCGTATAAAACAACTCTAACCCTGCCATCGCTCTTACTGATATATGGACCATGAATCGTTTTTGTCTCTGGATAAAGTTTACAGATAGTCTCTCTGTTTTTCTCTATCCAAGTTAATCTTTCTTCATTTGTCATTTTTAACCTTTTTGGTTATGTCCGTGTTTTGGTGCCGGAGTCGGGAATCGAACCCGAATCACTACGTTACAAAGGTAGTGCATTGTTCCACTATGCTACACCGGCCTAAAAGCTTTTTCCTTCTATTCATCTTTGTCTTCTATGAGCTAATTTGGAGGTTCAGGAAGCGGCATCCAATGAGTCGGTTCCCCTTCAATTTCGAAATCGTCTGCATATGAGCCACCTTGAACCAGCCACCAACAAGTTCCAATCCATTTCGCTGTAACCATTTCAGGCATACTCCCCCGCTCTTGAGGGATAAACAATAAAATTTCTGTCTTATCCTTCGGAGCGGTTGCTATTGGTTGCCAATCATTCATAGTTATCCTCTTCTCCGTAGTGATTGCGTTTTATAAAATCATACAGATCACTTATTTGAGAAGAAGAAAGCCTAATATAATTGATAAATTTACCTTGTCTGATTTCTAGTATACCATCTCTTGTATAAGAACACTCAGCTTCTGAACAGGTATCTTCTGCTGAAAGCATTCTTGAATCTACTTCTCTAGGGAGTGATGCGTCTGACATATGAAATTCTCCAAGTTAAATTATTACTTGTTACTCTTTATCAGAGTAATTTGGATCAGGCGGATAAGGATTTGCAGTATCAATCTCAGTTGCAGAGTAATTAGCTTCTTCTAAAAGCTCTCCCTGCTTTAATTTATCAGCTTCAAGAATCTGATACAACAATCTGATATTTAAATCGATAGATTCTGCTAGAATCCTAACCATCTTATCTGCCGCAATTTCGGTTTCTGTGACTTTTACGTAATATGGGTCTTTCTCCTTAAAGATAGAGATAAATAGGTTGGTTCCTGGTTCAACAGTAAGAGCCTCGTCTTGAGAGTCGTATTCGATATCAGCCATGGTAACTCTCCTGTGCACTGTATTAACGAAGGTGAGGCGGATTTCCCCTCACCTCTCGGTCAAGAAAATTCGACCTGCATAGTCCTGGATGGCGATCTCAAACCGCTTTAGGCGACGATCAAAAGAAGCTGTTGTTTTTGAAGCACCTCTAATGCGAGAACTACAAAAGCTTGCAAAATCCATTTTCTTAGATAAGTCCAGACCATGCTCGATTTCCTGAAATTCTTTCTGAATTCTGTTTTGTAGTTCTGTACTCAGGATTTGAGTAACATTAAGTATGTCTGACAACCGGGCCATGTATTTGATCCCAATATCATCTCCGGTTTTTTCATAATACTCGCAAGCGAAATTGAGTAGCTTTTCGAAAGCCTCATTAAAAATTACACGCTCTTCAGGATTTATTTTAGCATCGTTCCACAGTCCTTCACAGGTCAGGTGAACATCCGAGGAGATGTACGGTTCATAAGAATCTGTTTCCCAGATTGTTTTATACGAAGATGTTTTGCTATTGAAAAGGGTAATCTCCTTTTTCGTGTATTTGTTGTAATAGTCGATTGCCCTATGAAGTGCTGATCTTCTGTGGTCTGGTCTATCGAAATATGCTTTGAATTCTTCCTGGAAGATGGTCACATAGATTGTCTGAGAATCTGCCATCTAAGGTCTCCCGTCCCTTTGATGTCCCTAAAAAGGCTATGCGACAGACTGTGCCACCTGTCAAGGAGCTATCTTTGACCGAATAAATTCTCCGGAAGGTTTCCTTAATTGATGAAATTTTTTCCCTTTATTTGCTTTCATTGTTTCTTTTTGTTCTTTCCATTTAATATTCCATCTGTTGTTTACTTTGTCAAATCCAAATCCAAAATTGGTATCTATTCTAGCAATAACAGGCTTTTCCATATTTTCTGGGATTGGACCTACAATTTCAAGGAGATTGTAGAAACTAGTAGGTTTTGCTGGAACAAAATCGCAATCGACTCCATGTGATTTCGAATTTTTGATCATTCGATGGAAACATTCGAACTCCCTAGGATGTATTGATTTTATTTTGTTCCAAACATGATCTGTTCCTATTAATAGTGTCCTTACGCTTGCCATTAACAGCCTCCATTTATGTTATTATAATCCTATCATATGTTAAAAGAAAAAGGCCATGAGTGGACTCACGACCTTGATCTTCGCTTAGATATTACGCAGCCACTTCATTCCCGCTACGGTTACGCAGGAGACGACGTGCAGTGCCAGATGCAGCCTCAGCAGTGTTGCTGCTGGTATCTACCGTCTCTGTGGCCTTCGGAGCCCTTGTGGTGCCCTTGGTGAGGGCCTTACGAGCAGAACGCTCTTCCTTCTTGGCGTCACGTTCCTTGGCCTTCTCAGCGTCCTTCTCAGCCTTCTTCGCGGCACGTTCAGCCTTGCGCTTGGCCTTCTCATCTTGCTTGGCGACAAGCTTCTCAGCCTTGTGCTCTGCACGATCAAGGCGACGCTTTGCCTTCTCTTCCTCACGCTCTTCCGGAGACATGCTTTCCTTAGCAGCCTTGGCATTTCGACGCTCTTCACGAGCAGCCTTTGCACGCTCCTTTTCGACACCTTCAAGGTGTCGCATAATCTTTACGAACGCCACAAAAGTGGACTGCGGTTCGCCACGAAGCTCTAGAATCTCTTCGTCGCTCAACTCTTCAAGAAGTCCCCAACCGGAAGTACCCTTGAACTTAGTGGCATGCTGACGAATTTCCTTAAGAAAATCTTCATCGTTAAGAATGGTGACTGGCATTTTCAGTTCTCCCTTACAGGTTCCGTTATTGGTCCTGCTAACACTTTTTTATCTAGCCTACAATGATCCTAGATGCAAGAGCATTTTGCAGAAAAACCCAAAAAATCTTTTGACATTCATGTTGCACTGCCGAACAGCCTTTATACCTTTTTCATTGCCTCTTTAACTGACCACAAAAGATGGTCCAGGGTCTTGCCTAGGGCGAGCAACCCTTCAATGTTGGTCATTAAGTCTCTGTAAACCTCGTCTTGGCTAAGAGCCATTTGCTGTTTTTCTTTTTCTCTACCTTCATATTCTTCTCGATAGAGCAAATTTCCATAATGGCTTTGTGCCTCTAATTGAAATTGACCAAGAATGTATAACATCCTTGATTGTGTGTTAATCAGCCTTTCTTGGACCTGAGTACTCCTCGTGATATATGCAGCTTTTTCCATTTCTCCTATAGGAAATTGACTTTGAAGCAAGATTCGAGCTTCTCGAAAACCCTGAGCATCTTCAGGACCAAGAAGCTCTTCGTACCCTTCAGCCAACCCTAATAGTTTTGCAAAATCTACAGATTTAACTTTTGAATAAGAAACTCTCATAATTATAAGTTCCTAACGAGATTTGAGTTTGATCTGAGCATCGAGAAGATCAGATGCTAATGACTTAATCATATTGAAATGTAGATCATCCGAGTTCATTGAGATTTTAAATGGATAGGAATCAGTTGAGAGTATGTACTCAACTCTAAGTTCGTTTTCACGCCAAGTCACAGCATATCCATCTTTAGTTCTTACTGTATAGACTTTCCTGTTGGTTGTCATCGCTGATACCTTTCCTTTAGCTCTTCAAAGTACCTCGCCTCAAGTTCTTTAATAGTGAAATTTTCTTCACCTGCATCGAGGGCAATCTTTCTTAAAATCCTTCCTTGTTTATGAATGTAACTGTTGTAACTGTCCGGTTGAGATTGTTCGTCTCCAATCCAGACTTGAGAAAAAACTTTTCCATTCTCCTCAATTTGGACAAAGTATTTGACATTCTTACTTTTGCTCATTATTTAGCCTCTTTGTAACTAGATTTCTCAATATCTCTTCTGTAGTCATTTCAGAGTCCATTGTTGAAGTCGTCGAAATATTGATTCACGTCTAGGATTTCTGATTTCAGACTCAAGTTGCTCAATCCTTTCAATCAGAGCAATAAAAAGCTGTTTAGTCATTTCGCTGTTATAAAGTTCATTCACTGAAGTAGGTAGATCATCAATTGTTCTAATAATCACCTTGTTGCTGATTTCTTTTAGAATGAACTTTCCAACTCGATACTCTCTACTCACGTTATTCTCCTTTGAATATTTTTAGATAGTGATACACGAACAGAGCAAATGTTGAGATGAGAACAAACCATCTATCCGGTTCGTGTAGCTTCTTTTCGCTATTCAGCCTCCACGCGAACGTAGATAGTGAGGCAAAAGCAGCGAAAGCATGTCCTGCTGTAGCTGAAGTGAGGATTTCATAACCTCGAATCCCAAGGTTGTGTAAGGTGGTTGTGTCCATTCTGATTCAGTTCGAAGTTTTCTATCTTCGTCACCTCCCTCAGATCGTCCAACATCAGATGATACAGTGTCACTATTCGCTGAATGTTGATTTGAATCAGATTCGGATTGTCCTTGAGTCTCACTAGGCTTCGGTTCCGAGGTAGAATCATATTCTGTTTCTCTTTCAACAGCTTCTTGGTTAACATTATCTGAATCAGTCATGTCTACAGGAAAAACAGCAAATGGAGGTCCAATGTTTTCTCCAGCTGCTTTAAACCCCGAGACCGATTGCTCTGGCATAGGCTCTTTTTGGGTTGATAAGGTCTGAGTCGAGTTCCTCAAGCCTCTCTTCCATCGCAGCGGTTTCTTTTTTGGCAGAGCGTAGCCTTGAGATAGTTTTCGAAGAAAAGAGCTTGTACTGATCTTTCGTGATGTTGAGCTTTCTAATAATCTCTTCATCAGACGTATCTTTCTGAAGGAGTTCAGAAAGAGGTTTTTTGATCTTTTCGAAAATGACTTCATCTGTGATCCTTTCGATTTCCGATTTGATCCAGCTTTGATGACATTTAGACGCATAGCTTATAGAATCCTCTAAAACTTGCACAGGAGTCATTGTCTGTGCAATACTGTTTCTAGAAAAAGCGCAGTTCCACGTTAACTTTCTTTTGCAAACTTTGCTAACGACTTTTTCGATTTCTTCATCTGAGATTCGTTTAATTCTTTTTGATCGTCCAACAACCACTTCAAGGTTTTTAGAACCTCTTTGGGTGTCATCTCTGACGAATACCGCACCGTTGTTAATGTGGTCTCTAAGTAAGATATTAAGCTTTGAGAGGTTAACGTAATCTGGTACGTCCGTAATTCGAATAGCTTTTTGATCAGACGGTTCATCGTGTATCCAACTCCATTCAGCACAAGCCCATGCCCATCCTTTTCCAGTCTTGTTTAATGTTAATAGTTGCTCTTCTTCAATTTCGATGAAACCTCCTCCAAGACATTCAGGTTTAATAATATCTGGAGTCTTTCCACTAAAGATAGCAATAGCTGCTTTCTTGATATCTTCACGATTAAATGGTGGAATGTGAGTAGCAACGCCAACGCCAATGCCTGAAGCTCCATTCAAAAGGGCGTAGGGATAGCAGGTTGGAATAGCAACAGGTTCGTCATGATCATCTTCGTTTGTATAAAACTGAGCATAATCAATAAGACGCTTTGCATCTCCAATTTCTTTTTCATTTAGCTCTGCACTTGTATATCGACTTGCGGCTGCTTTAAGAGTTCCAAGAAATGTTTTCATTCCCATATTACCGTGACCAATAATCCATTTATTACGATGATTAGCCATATTAACAAGAGATTCATAAACACTTTGATCGCCATGAGGGTGGTAATATTCAAGGCAACGTCCGATAATAGCAGGACATTTGTGTTTTCCAGCACTTGCACGAAGCAAGAAGGTTGAAAGGATTCTGCGCTGTACAAGTGTTAATCCATCTCTGCTATCAGGAATAGCTCTTTTTCCATTTATGTGCTTAGCGTAAGAAATATAGCATTCTTTTACTAAGTCATAAGCATCAGACTTATTCATATAATTTACTTTCGTTAATGTGTTCCGTAGTGATGCGTTTCATTGGCTCTTTCTAAGGCTTCATTTTTCATCTTGTCAAGTTCATCCATTAAAAATGATATAAGACCAGTTACGTTAAATTCATCGTTCTTTGCTGCGGTAAGGAGAGATGAAAGAGCACCTGCATAAAAGCAGGTCTGCAAATCCCGCTTTTGATCCTGAGGGCAGCCTTCTGGCCAAACCATTGAGAAAAACTTATTCCATTCATTTTCAATTGGATTTTTCATGTTATACATCCTTCTTGACAATAGACGTGTAGTTAACAATGTCTCTCATTTCCTCACCAACAATATATCTCAGAACATTTAGGTCCGTACCTTCCTCCAATGCGATTAAAACTGCTGTTGCACCTGAGTAGTACAAGGCTCTTAGAAACTTAAGCCTGTCAGCAGGAATGTTTCTTGTTGTATTTAGTTTGCAAAAATATTCTTCCCATTTATCTTCAAGAACATTCATTGCTTGACCCACCTTTTGTTTATATAAATGATAGGCCAAGACTGATATTTCATAGCGTAATTGTAAGTGATCTCATCAGATTTAGTTTGCTTGTAATGTTGTTTTGCTTCCTCCTTCGTTAATGCATAAAACAGAAATGCAACCTTGATAAGCTGACCTTCAATCAGTCTGTACTCAGTTGCAGCAGCAAGCCCATCAGGAACTCGAAACGATCTAACTTCTAGGTTCGGATCAAAAAACTTTTCTACATCAAACTTTTCATAAACCCATTCATTATCCTTCCTATATTTGGTTAAAGCCTCAACCGATTCAGGTGTTGGTTTGTCTCTCAAATCAAACACATCGAAAGCAGGGCCTCTTAGTGCGAGAGGACATTCTACAAAACCTAAGTGCCTCAAGTCAACTCTTTTCGTCCAAGACGAAATTTCACTTAATTCGTCATTAGTTGTCTCAAGGATAACCTTATCATCGGTCTCATTATAGAGACTAACACGATAAACTGAGCTACCGCGTAGATACAGGTCTCCACCTTCAACTTTTGACTTTAATTTCTTTTTCGTTGTAAAGTCTTCAAGGTTCATGATCTTCTCCTCCATAGATTTTTCATGGTATGGATTAGTCTCTTTGTTTCAGGTTTTCCGCCTCCAATCCAAGGAACAGCGGGAGGAGTATCAAGGTGAAGCTCAAGCATAATAGCAAACCGTCCAGGTTGAAATATAACACTATCCCCTTCAGCAATCGTCCAAAGTCCAGTATCTAAGACTACTTCGTAAGCACCACAAATCGACACAACCTCTGTAAATTCGTCTGAAAAGAACGAAAAGTATCCAGGATTTGAACGCGGAGTCTTTTTGAAATAGAATGACAATGAATTATCATTCTTGAATGCAAGTTTTTTGTTATCAGCGCGTTTTAGTCTCCATATTACTGAAGCTTCGGGTATACGTGATACAACATCTGGAGGGATCACCCCTCCTTTTTGATCAAGAAGTCCGATCCATAAACTCATTTGATTACTCCTTAGGAGGTCCAGGAAGATTCATCCAATGAGAAGGAAATAACTGTTCGCTATCATAACACTCTCCAACCCACCAACCACCCCATTGATCACCATGCCACGATCCAGTAGACGTAGTTTCATGATGTGGCCATTCAATAATTTGTCCATTTTCATTTCTTCGAGAAGGTCTAAAACCTTCCCACGCATGTTTTCCTTTACGAGGTTCAATAGAATGAAATCCGTTAGGTTGATATAGAATAAGTTTAATAGGGTCTTCTTCATTCTTAGGAGCACTATCAATAGTCTTCCAATCGTTCATTTAATTACTCCTTTTTCCTTAAGTAGTTCTTTTTTGAACGCGCTATATCCAACAAGCTTTTCAACTTTCTTTACATCCTTAGCAGCAATTTGTGTTAGCCTTCTGATTTTTTCATCAAAGAGAACACTTGCAAGTTGCCACGTTTCCATTGACCCCAATCCTTTGTATCTTTCAAAGGATTTGTTCCGGTTTAACTCTTCTTGAGAATAAACAGGAATCCATTTCTTTCCATCATATTGTCCAAACAATGGAGCTTGAGCAATATAAACATGACCAGTTCTTACCGTCTCTGGAACAAGATAACATAAAGCCCCAATTAATAAAGCTTGTATTTGATATCCATCGTTGTCTGCATCGCTGGCAATAATGATCTTTCCGTAACGAATCCGGCTAACATCTTCCTTATGGCGTACTCCACATCCAATCGCATTGACAAGTGATCGAATTTCTATGTTGTCCAAAATCCTTTTCAATTCCTTGTCTACGACATTTAAAGATTTTCCACGAAGAGGCAGGACAGCGTGAATCTTACTGTCTCTTTCTTTAACAAGCGATCCGCCTGCGGAGTCACCTTCGACTATGAAAAGTTCTGTTCCTTCTCTTTTAGGAGAACTTGAATCAAAAAGCTTACTATCGAGTTTAAGTGATCTATTAATGGCTGCGTCGTCTTTATCTCCAAATCGTAATACTTCATCAAGGAAAGTGGACGTATGAATTTCGTTGATGTGTTTTCTGTAATCCTTGAATTTTGATTCGAGAGCTTTTCTATAGGGAGCAAAAGACTTTTCCTTCAGTCTTTCCAAAATCTTTTTGGAAAGAGCATGTGTAATATGATCATACTGTTCATAGCGTCCAGCCAAAGCTTCCTTGGTTTGCCCTCGATATTTAGGATCAAGCAAAAAGAACAAAACAAATCCTCTTGCCCCAACCAGTGAATCACGAATGCTCAGATATTCCTTTGTGTTTTGATCAAATAATTCTTGCCAAGCGAGCATAGTTGCCCATTCAAAGCTCTTAATGTGTGCACCTTCATTAACACGAAGCAAATTAACTGAACCCTGATTAAGGTCCGTCTTCGATCCTTTTGTGTCATAGGCTAGATATGCAATAGCCCCCTCTCCATTTTCCAATTCGACAGAAACAGAGATAACTGGCGTATCTGCTCCAGGACACAACTCTGCATCTGTGAATGGTTCTACTTTTTCTCCATTGATTGAAATATTAACGTCAAGAAAGGTTACAGCAAGTCTGCAACGGTTTCTGACTGTTTCCTCATTGATCTTTGTTGTGCCAAAGATTTTAGCTGAAGGAACCGCTTTAACCGTAGTTCCTGTAATATTGCTTGTATTGTTTGCAATAATAGGTTCTCTTGCTTTTCCATAATCGAAATCTACTGAGAATATTTTGTCATTCCTCCTTGTTTCAATTCTACAGTAATCTGATAAGTAATTTACACAAGTCAATCCTACGCCATGTAGGCCCATGTGTATTTTGTAGGTTGAATTGTTAAATTTCCCACCAGAGAAAAGCTTTGTAGCGGCTAAGATTGGATAATGTAGACCTGTTTTCTCGTGAATACCTTGAGGCATTCCACGCCCATTATCAGAGATTTCAAAAGAAGTATCATCAATTGAAATCCTAATTGTATCTGCATGGCCTTCGATGGCCTCATCCAGAGCATTATCGTAAACCTCTGAAAATAAGTGCGTAGGATCGTCTAAATCTCCTACAAACATTGCAGGATTTCTGACAATCGCCTCACCATCAGTTAGCGCATCTAAATGGTCGTATTTCTGCATTTCAGACATTCTTACACCTAGCTAATCTGTTTATTCTCTTTCAAAATATCTATCATGAGTTTGTTCATGACAGAAAGTCTGCGTTTTGTGGATGCTTCTTTAAGTAGGTTATCTAATTGTCTAATGAAATTTTCTCTATTTACTACGGAAATATTCTTGCACATATTCAATTTTCTCTTCTCGTTCATTACTTTCCTTTCTTTGACGATCATGAAATCGTTGCCTATTCCAATGACTTTCAGCAAGTAATCTCCTTAGTCTAATCTCTTCAGCAGGGATCGGATCAAAGGGATGATTCCGACTTCGTTGCATATTTTCGTAAATCGATCCTTTGGCTGAATAGACAAGATTCCGCCTTGGATCAACTCCAGTTGCCTCTCTAATTACATCTGATATGTCGTTAATATGCCTTGGTAGATAATCGAGACCAAGATAATCTGTTTTTCCACGAAATTTATTTTGTGGCATAGAAACATGAATTTTGTTTAGATAGATAGAACATTCAAATCCAATATCCTCTATAACTTTTAGGAAATCATTAAACACAACTGCATCGATCTGAGTTGGGAGATTAATAAGGGATGGTCGATATCTCATAGCATCTGAATCAATTTTTATTGTGAATGTTTTCGTCGGCTTCTGATGAGACACGACCTATCCCTCCATGCGGTTACACACCTCCAGCCCTATCAACGATCTAGTCCTACTTTTCCCCTCATCAATGGTTAATCATTTTTTAATCCTCATCCCAACTTGAAAATTTATGTAAAGATTCCGCTGATACGTCTATGTAGTGAGTAGGTTTCCAATTATCTTCATCTCCAACATCTCCTTTAAGAAAAGTCAGGCCAATTCTGTTTGTAACTACATTGTAATCTGGTGGCAAATGTTTCAAAAGCTCTATCAGCTTTTCTACTTTCATAGACCGCCAAATTCCAAGGTCTTCTCTTTGATTAAGTGTCATTCTTCAATCCTTTATGCTACTTCGTACACTCTAACAGTCCTGCCAGAGGAGATTTTCTGTCTTCCAATAATTTTTATCTTTTCTTCTTTCAAAAGCTCAGACAGTCTCGCGCTAACTGTTTGGTGACGCATACCAAGCAAGAATACAATCTTCTCGCACGTTATTCCTGTTCCTCCTGTTTCAGAAGACTGATTACTCCATTTCTCAACAGTGTTAAAAACATGTGTTTTAAGACTCGTTTTCCTTCGTTTCATTGTAAATCCCCATTTAATGCACTGCTCATTGAATTTTCCGGCTATCTCTAGAAGCTTTGCCGCTGCAATTGTCACCTCTATTGATCTGTAACATATTGCTAGCTCTCATGTTGAGAAACCTTCCAAGAACATTGTTTTTCTCGCATGACCATCCTGATTTACTCATGGTCAGATATTTGCAAGTCAATTCACCTCGGCCTATTTTGCAAACCCTTTTAACGTGTTCGTCATCAATATATTCTTCGCTTTCATCAATCCCTGTCATTTTGAATTTTACTCCATTTAATGAATAGGTGCAATTAGATGCACCTATTCATTAAATTGTTATTGAATTAGGCTGTTTTCCAGAGTTCCTGAAGTTGAGCCTCGGTCAAGACACCGCCAACCTTTGCAGAAGGGCCTGTCCTTTCTGCAACTGCTTTAAGCCAAGAACCAACAACAGGTGCAAGGTCTTTACAATCACTCCCTGTACAATCTTTGAGTTGCTTACCGTTCGGTAGCAGCATATCTGAAAGCATGATACGTGCTCTTTCTCTGACAAATGTTTCTACTTTTCCAATAATCTTTTCCTTCTCTTTTGTAACAAGATTCTGAAACGCTTCTTTTTTTGCTTGAGCTTGAAAAGGTTGAGCCGTAACTTCAAGCTGTCGAGTCATCAGCACATAGTTTCTGTCAAAATAGTCATTGATAACTTCTGTAATAAGATCAGGACTTTTCATAACTTGAGAATGAAAAGCTGACCGAATATATCCATCATCTTTTTTGCGATTACTCCTTATAATATTGCGGAGAACTTCCCGCAAACTCATGCCACTGGCTTTAGCCTTAGCTTTTTGTGCTGTCGAATTTTGATTAGATGACTGCTGTTGCATAACCTTTTCTCCTACAAGATTCCAAATTCACGGAAAGCGTTGACTGCCGCTTTTCTCTTAGCCCTGCATCGCCTACTATTCTCTGCATGCTTTTCTGGATTTCTTTTAGACCATTTTCTACTTCTATTTACGCTGCTTTCTCTATTTCTATAATAGTATGCCTTCGTATATTTACTATTTTCCTTAGTTGTTTTAGGTCCATCAATCTCTTTGAAGACACGAAAAGCAGCCGACAACCTGGCCTGTCGTTTTTCATCCCATTCTTTGTAATAATCAGGATTCTTTTCTAACCATTTTTCTCTAGATAATCTCTTCTTTTCGACTATACTCTGGTAAAGGGCTGGATTATTTTTCTTTACATAAGCATTTCTTTCCCTCTCTGTTTGTATATTGTATTTCTTGCGGCATTCTATATTACAATAATATTGTACATATCTTTTATTAGATATTGTAACTGTGCCGCAGTGTCTACAAATTATTCTCATAATATTCCTCCTACAGAATGTTCATTTCACGAAAGATTTTAACAGTAGCTGTTCTTTTAGCTTTGTATCGCCTGTTATACTCTAGCTGTTTTTCTGGATTTCTTAGCCTCCAGCTTTGATTGCATTGTTTTTGTTTCTCTTTATTATATGGCTTTTCTTTTCTTGACTTCTTAGGTGAATCACTAAATTCTCGAAGAAGCGACAAGGTAGCCGAAGCCTTAATATCTCTTTCTGTCTGATACGATTTAACACGTTCAACATTACGAATCATCCAATCTTTAACTCTTGCTTTTTGACTTTCCATAAGTTCTGCATAAGCTCTTGGGTTAGTTTCTTTGAGAATTTCTTTGAGAATCTTTTGTCGTGGGTATTGCAGACGATTGTGCCACTTAGCTTTGCAAATCTTATTGCAATATTTCTTCTTTTGACAAGAAGTTTGTTTAACAGGGCTTTGACACTCTTTACAGATAATTTGCATTTAAAACTCCTCTCTTGTTAATAGTCAAAATCTGGATGATAATAAGGCCGAGGAGCCCAAGGTGTATTCTGTGGTAGAAATCGTGGATTTGGCGGAAGCGCGTAACCTCTTCCATAAGGGGAAGTTTGAGGAAATACAGGATGGCCATACTCCGGTCTTACAATTTGCTTTCTTCGATGCCACTCTCTTATTAGTGTTTCTTTATAGCTTTCTTCCTTTTCAAGACTGTTCGCTTGTGTTGGAAATTGATAATGTGGAGAAAGGTCTGCTATTGGTATTGGGCTAACCATATTAGCAGCTACGACAAACGCAAAAATGGGGCTCATTTTAACTCTCCATAAGGTTGAGGGCTGTTCGGCTGCTTCTCAATACCTCTCCTCTTCGTGCTCCTCGATTATGCCTCTAGGCGGTCCTACAGGGCCTACAGGTGGCATAAGACGCCCCACAGGCGGTACGGGCAAAGAACTCTGAGGCACTGCTATAATGCCTGCCTCATAGCCTGGAAGCGTACTAGCAGGCTGGCACGTCACCTTGAAGCGAGCCTCGCCTTGACCAAGCTCTCTTGCTACGATGGCATTCACTATCGATCCCACTCTTGCACAGTTTTGCTGATTCATCATAGATTGGTTCGGATATACCGAAACAGCGAGGAGAAAAATCCAGTTCATAATAACACCTCCATTATGTTGGAATTTCCAATTTATGCCAGAAAGTTTAATTTGTCAAGAGACTAAGAATTATGATTAGAAATGAGATATTTCTCAATTATGTTAATTATTTCGTAATATTTTATCCTCTTACAGTGACGGGTTCTTTAGAGAGTCCGTCTGCTTCGATTTCTAAAGCTTTTCGCACATCTGCAATGGCTTTTCTTACCATCTTTTCCTCTGGCAGTTTCCAAATCGGATCGTCTAAAGGATAAGATTTATGAATCAGCACATCTTCATTTACTTTAAATTCTACAGTCATATTGACTACTTTTATGTTTGCTTTTTCAGTCATGTAATAATTCCTTTTTTTGTTCCTATTTCTTCTTTTTGGCTCTACCAGTACCTTTGCACCTAGGACACGTTATCTTGTCAGCCTGAACCATTTTACCTTTGTCCGGATCGTAACGCCAACGGTGTCCACCGATCGTTTTGTAGCCTGCGCAGGTGATGCAGTATCTTGGTTCAACATGGCTCCAATTGACTCCACCATACCACCCATTGAGATGATTTTCGCTCATTTCTCCTCTCTCTCCTATCTTTTAGAATTAGAGTCTTGCTGAAAGACACGTCCTGTAATTTCATATTTTTAGTTCTTTCCTAACAGAGTTGAAGATGCAGAATGGAGCTGTTCTAAAAAATCCTTATACATTCTGATTTTTCCAGCAGCTTCTTCAGCTAAACTTTCTGCTGTTCTATCTCCTACACAAACTCCACATTTTTCTGTTGATCCTGTAAAATTTTCTTGATCAAGAAAATACCAAGGAAAATCTAGAGCTTTACCTAAAATCTGGGAAATTTCAGAATTTTGAACTGAGAGAGCTTTTCTCAATCTTTGAACTTCCAATTCAAGCATTTTGATTTTTTGGATATCGTCCATCTCATTTTTATCCTGATCGATCTGCTCTCTTAACGAGTGAAGCATCAAATTCCCTTCACCTTTAGGTAAAATTTTTAAATTTTCCTATAACTTTTTACCTGAAGGACAGGGTAAGTAGACGGCCTTTGTACTTCCTTGTCTCTCAGATAAAAAATTCTCTTTAAAAAACAAGGCTTTAACACCTCACTTCTATATACATTATTTTCCCCTCACCTTTTAGAAAAAATTTTTCTGTAGGAAAAAAAATTTTCTATATTGACAAACTTTTTTCTTCATATAGAAGAGTATAAATATTATAATTTGGTGCGGTTTACGGGTGAGGTCTTTTTTTTATTTATCTTATATAATAAATATATCTTCTATACTAATAATATAGATAATATATTAACATATATAATATAGGGAAATGGGAAAAATTACCTTAGGTTAAGTGATTGATTTTAAAGGGAAATTTCAAGTTAGAAAATGTAACTAGGGAATTTTCTCCTTGAAAAACAGGTGAATAAAGCCTCTGAAATCAAAAATCTCAGAGGCTTTCGTTTTTGTTGGAATTTGCTGT
>C688J18823_10001063_pt1 | contig 16765 bp, 17 predicted proteins | sample HopSoiMetagenom1_FD_18823 | JGI IMG/M metagenome (IMG submission 18823) | reverse complement strand
CGCCATGCAAGTCGCGCAATCAAGATCGATCCGACGTTCGCCGCGGCCTGGGCCGCGCTCGCCGAGTCAGACATTTTTCGCGCGATCCGCGGAATGTCGTCGCCTGCCGAGGCCGGGGACGAAGCGTATGCGGCGGCGAAAAAAGCGCTCGAGCTGGATCCGCTGCTTCCCGAAGCACACGTTTCGATGGGTCTCGTGCTGTCGCACAGCGGCCGACTCGCCGACGGACTGCGCTCGCTGGAGAAGGCGATTGCCCTGAATCCCGGACTCGCCGAAGCGCACAACCTCCTCGGCCGGGCTCTCTATTCGTACGAGCGCAATGCTGAAGCCCTCGTGTCGACCGATAAATCGGTGAGCCTGGACCCGATGTCGATGATGATGTACGTCGGGGCCGGCGACGCCTATTACTTCACCCGCCATTACGAGAAGTCAGTGCTCCACTACCGAATGGCGATCGAGCTCGACTCCCGATTCGACGGCGCGCACACTGGTCTCGCCCGTTCCCTCGAGGCGCTCGGGCGCTTCGATGAAGCACGGGACGCGTACGAGAGGGGGCGTCATCTGTCGAGCGGTGTGGCAGGACCTTCACTTGGGCTCGCACATTTGCAAGCGGCGAGAGGGAATGAGGTCGAGGCGCGTCGGATGCTGAGTGAGCTGATAGAAGCACGATCGACGCGCGTGGTATCGGCGTGGGGGATCGCAGTTCTTCACGCCAGTCTTGGCGACGTGGAAGAGGCTTATCGGTGGTTGGAGACTGCCGTCGAGGAGAAAGCGCCGGGCCTGTTGATGCTGCGGTGTCATCCGCGTCTCGATTCGATCAGGAACGATAAGCGGTATTGGCCGCTCGTCCGGCGCGTTGGACTGGAGACTCCGGCAGTGTCGGGGCAGCACTGACTTCTGTGGCAAGTCGACTGAAATTTGGGATTGTCCGCGCGATCCGCGCAGATCGGCACGGCAAAGGGCAGAGCGCGGAATCGTTGTCGTTTATGAGGATGCGTCGCTGGTGAAAGGATGCTCGGTGGTGGCGAGGTGACCTCGACAATTAGGGTCGCAAGCTGCGTGGCCTCTGGTTGCCATGCTCTGAGTCTCATAGTTTCTGATATGACCGAGCCCCTAGTCATCGCAAGATCCGGGAACACCGATCTCGCGCTCCTTCCCGCCATGGCCAATCGCCACGGCTGCATCACCGGCGCCACCGGAACTGGAAAGACTGTCACGCTCCAGGTGATGGCCGAGCAGTTCTCACGGATCGGCGTGCCCGTCTTCCTTGCCGATGTCAAAGGCGATCTCTCCGGGATCACGAAATCCGGGCAGAAGAGCGCGAAGCTCGAAGACCGTCTCAAAAAGCTCGGGCTGCCTGAGCCGAAATGGGAAGCATGTCCTGCGACGCTGTGGGACGTTTTCGGAGAGCAGGGCCATCCAGTGCGGGCCACGATCTCCGACATGGGTCCGCTACTTCTGTCGCGCCTGCTCAGCCTCAACGACACCCAGGAAGGCGTCCTGGCGATGGTGTTCAAGATCGCCGACGACAATGGACTCCTGCTGCTCAATCTCCAGGACCTGCGCGCGATGCTGCAGTTCGTCGGCGACAATGCCGCGCAGTTCAAGACGCAGTACGGCAACGTCTCGGCGGCGAGTATCGGGACAATTCAGCGCGGGCTGCTGCAGATCGAACAGCAAGGCGGCGAGCACTTCTTCGGCGAACCGATGCTCAACATCGATGATCTCATGCAGACCGTCGATGGGCGCGGAGTCGTTAACATCCTTGCGGCCGACAAGCTGATAAACAATCCGCGGCTATACGCCTGCTTCCTCTTATGGCTGTTGTCGGAGTTGTTCGAGCAGCTGCCGGAAGTGGGCGATCCCGAAAAGCCGAAGCTCGTTTTTTTCTTCGACGAAGCGCATCTCCTCTTCACCGACGCACCGCCGGCCTTGCTGGAGAAGGTCGAACAGGTCGTGCGATTGATCCGGTCGAAGGGCGTCGGCGTTTACTTCGTCACCCAGAATCCGATCGATATCCCGGACAAGGTTCTCAGCCAGCTCGGCAATCGCGTTCAGCACGCGCTGCGTGCGTTCACCCCGCGGGACCAGAAGGCGGTGCAGGCTATCGCTGACGTGATGCGTCCGAACCCCAAGCTCGACATCGAGAAGACCATTCTCGAGCTCGGCGTCGGCGAAGCGCTGGTATCGCTACTCGATGAGAAGGGCGCGCCGGCTGTCACCCAGCGCGCGTGGATACTCGCGCCCGGATCACAGATCGGTCCGATCACGCCTGAAGAGCGACGCACTCTGATTGCGAATTCAGTCGTGGCGGGCGTGTATGAGAAGGAAGTCGATCGCGAATCGGCGATGGAGATGTTGAAAGCACGAGCAGAAACCGCCGCGGCGAACGCGGGTGCGGGACGCGTTTCACCAGCCGGCGCGGGCTCGGCCAATACCGCCGGGGCATCGTCGAGCGGTGGAATGGGCGGTGCGGTCGGTGGAATGATCTTCGGAACCACCGGACCTCGCGGCGGTCACCATGACGGACTCATCGACCTCATGGCCAAGAGTGCGGCGCGCAGCGCGGGAAGCACGATCTCGCGATCGGTGCTGCGCGGCGTGCTGGGGTCGATTATGGGCGGGCGCCGCTAGGAAGCAGTCTCCGCCCTGGCAGCCTGGGCCTTGGCGATGCGAGCGGCGATGCGCGTATCGGCCATTTTCTCCGGCCACCCCACGAACGCCGGCGTCGGACCTCGCCACTCCAATTCGTCGACATTAGAAAAAAGAGGCGCCTCGGTTCTCAACGTCGCCAGATCCTTGAACACCAGTGCGCGCTCACGTCCGTCGCCGAGTACTCCCGGCGGAAACGACTCGATCGGCCCGTGTTTGTTGAGCAGAGCCGCGGCGGTGGATTTACCGATGCCGACAATTCCCGGATAGCCATCCGCCGCATCGCCCACGAGCGCCAGCAGATCGGGAATCAGCGCCGGAACCACACCAAATTTCTCGCGGACGCCATCCGCGTTTCGAATCTGCATTCCTTTGCGGATGATCTGGACGACGCGGTCGTCGCGGACGCACTGCGCGAGATCCTTGTCGTTGGCCCAGATACAAACTTTCTCTACTCGCGGATCTTCTGACGCGAGTCTCGCCGCCGACGCGAGTCCGTCGTCCGCCTCGAGCTCGATCATCGGCCAGACGGCGACACCCATCGCGCTCAGCGCATCCTCGAGCGGGCCGAACTGCGCATAGAGATTCGGCTCGATTCCTTCGCCGGTCTTATAGTCCGGCCACAGATCGTTGCGGAACGACTCGATGACATGATCGGTGGCGACGCCGATGTGAGTAGCGCCGGTCTCCACCATCTCCAGCACAGAATGCAGAATGCCGGCGACGGCGCCAAAAGGTTTGTCGTTCCCCTTGTTGAACCGGCGCTGTCCGTAGAAGTGGCGGAACAGCTCGTAAGTTCCGTCGATCAGGTGAACGATCATGTTGGTCGGCGAAGAATAGTGAGGAATCCGTTCTCGTAGTAAGATTTCCCCATGAATCTTGCTGTCAATCCGCCCGTTCTGCCGATGCTGGCCAAACGCGTTAGCGCGCTTCCCCCCGGTGAAGGCTGGATCTTCGAGCCAAAATGGGACGGCTTTCGCACGCTCATCTTCCGCGACGGAGACGAAGTCTACATCCAGAGCCGCGACGAGAAGCCCCTCAATCGATATTTCCCCGAGCTCATCGCGCCGATCAAGGCACAACTTCCAAAACGGTGTGTGCTCGACGGTGAGATCGTCATCGCGCGAGAGGAAGGTCTGAGCTTCGACCTGCTCCAGATGCGACTTCACCCCGCCGAGTCGCGGGTAAAGAAGCTGGCGGGTGAGACGCCGGCATCGATAGTCTTCTTCGACATCCTCTGCGAAGGAAGCCGGAGCCTTTGCGACAAGCCGTTCGCGGAGCGGCGCGCGAAACTCGAGGAAGTGCTGGCCGGCGCCGAGCCGCCGCTGCATCTGACGCCTGCGACGCGCGACCGAGAAAAAGCGGGCGACTGGTTCCAACGGTTCGAGGGCGCTGGCCTCGATGGCGTCGTCGCCAAAGCCGAGGACGGGACCTACGAGCCGAATAAGCGGACAATGCTCAAGGTGAAGCACGAGCGGGAATGCGATTGCGTCGTCGCCGGATTTCGCTGGCACAAGACCGGTGCGAAAACCAAGGTCGGCTCGCTGCTACTCGGGCTTTACAACGACAATGGAAACCTCGAGCACGTCGGCGTCTGTGCCAGCTTCACCGATGTCAAACGCAAAGAGCTGGTGAAGTTTCTCGAGCCATATAGGAAGAAAGCGCTCGACAAGCATCCGTGGCGCGCGTGGGCGGAGGAGGAAGCGGCAGCCGGCGAGCCGCATCGCATGCCCGGTGGCCAGAGTCGCTGGAGTGCGGGAAAAGATTTATCGTGGGAGCCGTTGCGTCCGGAGCTGGTCGTCGAGGTGGCGTACGATCACATGCAAGGAGATCGTTTTCGGCACACGGCGCAGTTTCGTCGCTGGCGCGAGGACAAGAAGCCGCGAGACTGCACCTACGAGCAACTCGAGGTCGTTGCGCCGCAGGAGCTAGCGGCTATTTTCGCCAAGGAAGTCAAAGGAGGGAGCAAATCATGAAGTCACTGCAAATCGCATTACTCTCGGCGTCCGCATTGTCTGGCCTTACGGTCGGCTGCGCTCCGGCTGCAACTCCGCATGCATCACACGATCAATCGACCGTGACGAGCGAAGATCTTCAGGATCCACACGAGTCGATCGAAAGTGTCATACAGAAGAAAGTCACGGGGGTCACGGTCAGACGCACTGATGATGGCGGCATCGCACTTCAGATACGTGGCGCAACGGGATACGGAGCGCAGTCCGCTCCGCCGCTCTATATCCTGAACGGACTTCCGTTTCGGCCGGGCCCCGATGGCGCACTCACGGGCGTCAATCCGTCGGATATCGACACCATCAAGGTCCTAAAGGGCGCAGAGGCCGGGATCTACGGAATCGACGGCGCCAACGGAGTGATCGTCATCACGACCAAACAGGCCGGTAAACGCTGAAGCTCGAGGGAGGAGGCGGGAGGCGGCGTGAGACGGACTGTCTTGCTGTATGGCCTGATCGGCGCGGCGATGATCGTGGCGTTGAAGGTGAGCGAATACCGATTCCTCGTCGTCGAGCACTCACTTGAGATCTACGGTCTCCTCGTTGCCTTTCTCTTCGCCGCGCTCGGAATCTGGCTCGGCCTAAGGCTCACACGCCCGGCCGAGCGCCTTATCATCAGCGAAATCCCGGTTCCAGTCCCGACCAACGGCGAATTCGTCGTCAACTCGGCGAGCGTCCAAAAACTCGGGCTGACCCCCCGCGAGCTCGAGATCCTGTCTTTGATCGCGGAGGGACTGAGCACCCGCGAAATCGCCGAGCGCATTTACGTCAGCGAGAATACGGTGAAAACCCATTCGGCCAATCTCTTCTCCAAACTGAATGCCCGGCGCCGAACCCAGGCGGTTCAGATCGCCAAGGAGGCCGGAGTCATCCCCTGAAAGAATGATTTTTCGCCAGAAATCGACAAATCACCCGTTCGGGTGATGGTCCGATCGGTTGTGAAGCACTAGTCTGGGCCCGTTCACCCGCAGGCCAACTACCAGGAAGGAGTTCACGATGAGAAAGACAGTGCTGACGTTCGGATTGATCTCGGGGGTGATCATCTCCCTGTTTATGATCGGCACGATCCCGTTTCACGATCAGATAGGCTTTGATCGCGGCCTGGTGGTCGGCTACGCGGGAATGTTTGCGGCCTTTCTTCTCGTTTATTTCGGTGTGCGATCGTACCGCGACAACGTCGCGGGCGGCTCCGTGAAGTTCGGTCGCGCTTTCGCCGTCGGCGCGCTGATCGCGATCATCTCCAGCGTCATGTACTCTGCGACCTGGCAAGTCATCTGGTTCGGTGGATTCATGCCCGATTTCGCCGCGAAGTATCAGGCGCACGTCATCGAGTCGGCTCGCGCTGACGGAGCGACCCAGCAGGAGTTGGACAAGACAGCGGCGCAGCAGAAGAAGATGTGGGAGATGTATCAGAACCCACTCTTTAATTTCGGCCTCACGCTGATCGAACCGCTCCCGGTTGGCTTGCTGGTCGCCCTCATTTCCGCCGCTATCGTCAGTCGACGGCGGCGCACCGAAGGCGTGATGGCAGGGGTTGGGTGACGCTATTTCAAATAGCTCTTCGCGATCATCATGTGGACGCCGACGTTCCCGTCCACCAGCTCAGTGATCCGAAGATCCGCCGCCATCGATGCTGCCTGATACGCCTGGGTCTCGCTCAAACCTTTCTTCTCCTGTAGCAGCTTCACCATCTCCCGAATCGCAGTCTTTGTAGCGACGACGAGAGAGGTGTCGGTTCCCATCGTGATCCAGTGTGTCGGCGTCTCGCCGCGGGGCCAATCGAGCTTCATGTCCTTGCGCACCACCAGTTGCAGACGCCCGCGCAGATTCGTCTCGATCGCCGTTTGATCGACTTCGCCATCGCCCTGCGCGGCATGTCCGTCGCCGACCTCGAGCAGTGCGCCTTTGGTGAAGACCGGTATGTAGAGCGTCGTTCCCGCGACGAGCTCCTTGTTGTCCAGATTGCCTGCATGCCGCGACGGCGGATTGCTGCTCACTCTGCCCAGCGAAGGAGCCGGAGCTACCCCCATCGATCCGAAGAACGGCCGGAGTGGAACCACGACGCCGGGCATCACTTCCGCGGTCATGTGCTGTCGATCCAGATGCACGAGAGTGCTCACCCGCGCGTCCGGCGGGCCGCACAGCTCCGGAACGAATCCTCGGCAACCATTGTAGGCATACTCGCTCGCCAGGGACACCGAGAGAATCCGGACTTCGAGCACGTCGCCCGAGTCAGCGCCCTCGACATAGATCGGACCCGTGAGGATGTGACCGCCCGGACCGCGCAGCGAACCCGTGTCCTGAGCGACGATGTCACGTAATGCTTGCGGAACGTCTGCGGGCTTCACGCCGAGTCGCTCGAGTCCCGTCGGAGTATTGGTGAGCATCGTCTCGACCTCGACGATGTCGCCTGACTTCACGCGCAGCACGGGCTTTGCTTCCGACCAGTAGTAACCGTACGCCACAGTGGTCGGCGTCGCTGAAAGTTTATGGACGGTTTGCGACTGGGCCGAAGCCGTAACGATGACGGCGAGAATAAAAGTTGTTCGCATGTAAGGCGTCCGGATGGGTTTGTGAGCTCAGATAATGTCCAGCGACCTCGACACGGCGTCAAACCCGTAGCAACGTACTCAGCGATGGCTTTCGGACGTTCGATCATCCTGGCGGCGGCGCTAAGCCCCAGACTGAACGATTTCGCTCTGCGCAGCGACTTCGTCAAACGCGCCACGCGCACCTTCATGCCGGGCGAGCACGCCGAAGACGCGCTTGAGGCCGGAACCGTCATCGCCGCCACCGGTCGCGGACTCATTTTCACCAGGCTTGGCGAAGCGATCGTCAGCGCCGCCGAGGCCGTGGCTGTCCGCGACCACTACCTTCGTTTCTTCGACGACATTCAGTCGAGGAGACTCCCCGGCCAGATCAGCGTGAAGCCGACACAGTTGGGACTCGATCTTTCGATCGCCGAATGCGAGCGCCATCTGCATTCGCTCGCAGCCAGGGCCGAGCAAACAGGATCTGCGTTGTGGCTGGACATGGAAGATTCGAGGTACGTCGATCGGACGCTCGATCTTTACGTGAGCTTATTGAGGCGGCATCCCTCGACCGGCGTCGCCCTGCAGGCGTATCTCCGCCGTACTCCCAACGACCTCGCACGGCTGCTGCCGCTCAAGCCCGTGATTCGACTGGTGAAAGGCGCGTACGATGAGCCAGCGAGCCTCGCCTTCCCGAAAAAGAGCGACACCGATCGCGCATATTTCGCGCTGGCGTCGCGGATGCTGGATGCGGCGCAGGCCGGTCAGTGCCTGCCCGTCTTCGGCACACACGATGTCGCGCTCATCGCGCGAATTGCCGCGCGTGCCGCCGAGCTCGGTGTCGCAAAGGCTGGTTACCAGATCCACATGCTCTACGGAATTCGAGACTCGGCGCAGCGCCGGCTGGTCAGTGAAGGGCATTCCGTCAAAACCTTGATCAGTTATGGAGCTGCGTGGTACCGGTGGTACATGCGCCGTCTCGCCGAGCGTCCGGCTAACGTTTTGTTCGTCGTGAAGTCATTGTTCGGGTAGGTTAGGGCGGGAAACCTTGGTCGATTCGACTCGTAAGGATGTAATCCCGTTAGGAGTTCGTGATGGCTCGAAGCTCCAGGTTCTGGCGCATTGGCGCAGCAGTTTATTTTTTCATCAATGCGGGTGGTGCAATTTTCGCGGCCGCCCAGGGCGAAACGATGCACGCCTTCGCCCACATCGCCCTGCTGGTCGTCGGCGTCGGCGTTTACGGACTTTTGCGATTGAAGTCCGACCCTGTGGAACAGGAAACGGTGGCTGCTGAACAAGCCAATCAACGGATCAGCCACCTGGAGCAATCGTTGAATTCGATCGCCCTCAACGTGGAACGCATCGGCGAGGCGCAGCGCTTCGAGAAAAAGATTCTGGAGGAGCGAAGCGAGATGCCCCCGACAAAGGAGAAATAGCTATGAAGTTTTTTATCGTGACCGGCCTGATGCTGGCGACCGCTCAGGTCGCCGCAGCTCAATTCCCTGACGACGTCCAGCCGGGTACTCGCGTCCGAGTGTGGGTTCCGGAGCCGGCCCGACAGGATCAGTCTCCGGATCACCGGCAGTTGCTGCGCGGTACGGTGGAATCTGTCGACGGCGGGATTCTCAGGCTGGCCGTCCCCGGAACGGCCGGCGAGCTCTCGATCCCGCGAGCTTCAGTCAGGCGACTCGATGTCAGTCGCGGCGTGTCCGGCGGTGCGAGCATGGTTCAGCGCGCCGCGGGTGGGGCAATCGGCGGCGCGATTCTTTTCGGCTTGCTCAACGATCCGAACCGGTCGGGCGGTCCGCACTATCACACCGATTGGCGCGCGGCAGGCGTCGGCGCAGCCTGGGGCGCAGCTATTGGTGGCACACTCGGTTTGATCTTCCCGTTCGAACAGTGGCGACGGGTAATCCACTGAGGTGTAAGCACGCGAGATAATTACGAGTTAGGCTTCCCAATCCTGCGTCTTAGATTGTCGATGCTTTCGCTTGAACCTGTGGATTAGAAGCAACACCCGACATTCAGTATGCGAACTTCTGTCATCTTTCTCATTGCTTACGTCTTTCCCGGTCCTTCCATCGCACAGGAGGTCCGACTTAGTCTTGAGGTGAAGCCCCCGCCCGTTACCCTTTCGGAGCTTAAGGCTCTGCCGGGACCAACACCCGATCATCCGTGTCCTTTTGCCCCAGTTGATCCTGACTCCAGCAAACCGACGCCGATTACCCTCGCTGATACAACCCTTCTATTTCTTCCTCAAGGCTGGCAGCTGCTTCCACAGCCTGAATCGGATCCTGAGTCTGATGAGACGCGAGTAAGGACTCCGGATGGCAGCCGAATCCATATTGCGCTTGAGCGCAACGGCGCCAAGGGCCGCAGTTTCCTGAGTTATGGCCCGGGCAAAGCGCTGCCTCGTGGTGAATCGTGCACCCTCGATAGCGGAGACCTGGGAGCCATATGGACATTCTATGGGCCCGACCCCGCCGCGCTGGACGGACTGCTACCTTTCGTTGCATTCGCTGACCTCATGGCGCCGGGTCCGAGGTGGTATCGCGTCACCATTTCCAGCAAGACCACGCAAGAACGCGAGTTAGTAGCCCGCCGAATTACGAATCTGCTGCTTCATCGAAGCGTCCTACCAGGAGGAATACCGCTCTGATACGGCTCGAGAGTTATCGGTGAGCAGGCATGTCGCTCGCTGCCGTACTAAGGCGTCAGGCCGCCGACATAGTGTCTCTCGCGGAGGATGACGTGGCACTTTCGCGCGACTACACCGTTTCTCAACAGCGGGAGCTGGACGTAGCGTTCGGGGTCGGCGTGACGGCGCCATTCGCGGCAGTCGGTGCCGTCGAGCCCACACCGCTTCCGGTCGGCGATGTCGCCACAACGATCCACTGGGGAAACTACGCCCAGCTTGGTGCCGCGCATAACGCCGTCATCGCGTGGTGTGAGGCGCACGGCCGTCGGCGTGCCGGTCCCAGCTGGGAGATCTACGGGCACTGGACGGAGGACGAGACGCGCCTGCGGACCGACGTGTTCTATCTCCTCGAACCCGCCGCTTCCGCATCACACTGAGCGTCGGGGAGCCTTCACACTCTCACCACTAAATGTGACCCATGTCTTCCATCATCCCTTCCCAGACAACAGACATTCCGTCCAACATGACAACGACCGGCTTCGAGGTAGCCGGATTCCGAATCGTTGATAATCTTGGCGTGGTACGCGGTGTCGTCGTTCGATCACGATCAGTTTTCGGAACGGTGGGTGCCGGCCTGCAGACGCTTCTCGGCGGTAATATCTCGCTCTTTACGGAGCTCGCCGAGCGAACGCGAAGGCAGGCTTTCGATACAATGCTGGTCCAGGCGCATAGGGCGGGCGCCGACGCAGTGATCGGCATTCGCTATGACGCGAACGAGATAATGAAAGGCGTGACCGAAGTATTGTGTTACGGGACGGCTGTTCGGGTCGAGGCGCTGTAAAACTCCTGAGATGACGCGCTAGCCGGGACGCTTCGCCCGAGCCTCGCGCCAGGCGCGGGTCGGATCATCATCGGGGTCGGGCGTCTCCTGCTCGGGTCTGATCTCTTCTGGAACGTGGCGCAGGTTGATGCGAATCCGCGTCCAGGTCGATGATCGCCCGCGCATCGAATCGACCAGAACATCGTCGACAGCCAGATGCTTTGCCGCGTCGGGATGGCGCGCCTTCCACCGCTCGAGTCCGGCGAGTGCCACCTCTTTGTCGGTCGAGTTGGCGACGACTATCAATGGCATTTTCGTCCGAGGCTTCGCCGCAGTTTTCTTCCGCGCCGTTTTCGCGCCGGCTTTCGCCGCGGTTTTCGCCACTCCTTTCGCGCGCGAAGGAGCGACGCGTGGCGCCTCACCTTCCATCTTCTTGAAATGCGGCGGCCATGGCGCGTCGCCCAATCCCGCGGCTTCGTCGCGCGCGGCGAGCTCCAGCAGCTGCTCGAGTGAACCAGGCGTATCGTCCATCGACTCGTTGGGATCACCGATCTCAGCCAGTCTCGATGGAATCGTCAGCACGGTGAAATCGGCGGGATCGCAATCGGCAATCTCCTCCCAGCGCAAAGGCGCCGAGACCCGCGCATCGGGAAGCGGGCGTATCGAGTAGGCGGAGCAGGTCGTGCGATCCTTGGCGTTCTGGTTGTAGTCGAGAAAGACGCCGTGACGCTCCTCCTTCCACCACTTCGACGTAGCCAGCCTCGGGGCCCGCCGCTCGATCTCTCGCGAGAACGCCAGCGCCGCGCGTCTCACTTCGGTGAAGCTCCACCGCTGCTGGATCCGCGCGTTGACGTGCATCCCGCGCGACCCGCTCGTCTTCGGCCAGCCGCGCAATCCCATTTCCTCGAGTAGCGTTTTCGCCTCCATCGCCACCCGCCGCACATCATCCCACTCCACACCTGGCCCGGGATCGAGATCGATCCTCAGCTCGTCGGGGTGATCGAGATCGTTGGTGCGCACCGCGTGCGGATGCAGCTCGATGCAGCCGAGGTTGATGATCCACGCCAAACCAGCAGCGTCGTCGACAACGACTTCTTCCGCGGTGCGGCCCGATGGGAACGAGAGCGTCACTGTTCTCACCCAATCAGGCCGGTTCTCCGGCGCGCGCTTCTGATAGAACGGCGGCTTCTCGGCGCCATCCACAAAACGCTTCAGCATGTTCGGCCGGTCGCGCGTGCCACGAACCGCTCCATCCGCCACGGCCAGGTAATACCGCACGACGTCGAGCTTGGAGAGCTTCACGTCGCGCGAGAAGTACGGCTTGTCCGGATTGGTAACGCGGACTTCGCGTCCGTCGATTGAGAGTAATTCTCCTTTCTCTTTCTTCGGCATAGAGAAGGCTGCTTCCGAACCTGGCGGCCGTCTAGACCTTGGAATCGCCGATCACGACGGGCGGCTTTCCCGTGGAAGGCTCACCGCCGTCGGGCGCCGGAACCTTGGTCGAGTCGCGACCTTCATCCGCGCGCTTCTCTTCCCCGATCTCAGGCAACGCTTCGCTTTTGATCCAGCCGTTTTCGGCGGCGTGCTTTGCGGCAGCCAATGAATTCTCCGCCAGCACGAGCACTGAACCGGCGGCCAGGACTTCCTCCGCGAGCTTCTTCACCGACGCCGACCTTGCGATGCTGGCGGATACGTCACGAATGTAAATCGCTCTCACCCGGTTCGGAAATTCGCCGACGATTTGCCGGTAGATCTCAGGATCGTGCTGGCTGCTGTCCCCAATCAGGATGAATGGCATTCCGGGATGCAGCTGCATGATGTTCCGGATCGCGGTCGTCTTGTGCTCGAGGTGGCGCGATGCGGCCAGCATTCTCCACCCCAGATCCCAGTCGCGAAGCAATAGCGGCCCCCGCGGAATTTTCTGAATGTCCGTGAACTCGGCGATGACGTCGAAGATGTTCCACGGACTGCTCGAGACGTAGTAGATCGGATTCTTCTCGTCGCCCCCGGCGCCATCCCTGAGAGCGCGATAAAACGCAGCGACTCCCGGAAACGGCAGTCTCGTCCGCGCGTTGCCGAGCATCACCGTTCGCGCCGCCTGAAGAAAGTTGGACACGCGCGATTGAATCACTGTGTCGTCTATATCGCTTATCACTCCAAAGCGCGCACTCGCCGGCGGGACGAGTATCTCACCGTTCACCGTTGGAGTTTTCACCTCCGGATGTACGGGCTCGACGAGAGACACCTTATACTCGTTCCATTCACCGTCACCGGAGACGGGTTCAACGAGATCGATCCAGCCGCTGAAGAACCCCTCGTCGTCGGCGGTCATGGCGATGCAGGTCTCCTCGTACTCGATAGTCACCCGCGCAAAGGGAAGCGGATCGGCCTCGGCGCGGCGATAGGTGTTGAGGAGATTCCTGAACGACGAGTCGGAGTCTGTGCTCGCACTGACCTTGCGGACTTCCAGCACGCGGCCGTGCACATAAGCGCGTTGAGCATTGCCGTACCCGTAGTACGCCAGCAGCTCATAAGGATCGGTGTCCAAGGCGGAGCCGATCGAGCGTCCCACCCTCCGGAGCTCTCTCCCCGCTTTCCCAAGCAACGATCCCGCACGCGCCGTCCAGTGTGCCATGCCTGTTCCTCCAATTACCGGGAACCGTTGCGAAGCGCGGGCCACATCGAAGGCGTGGCTACCACTGCGACGCGAACGTAAAATAGGGTGATGAAACCCGGCACCCGCCTGGCGGGCAGGACGGAGACTTCTCGCCCTGAACCAGCGCCTCCGATATCGTCGGCTGCGCAGACGGCGTTCAGCTCCGAGAGCGGTCGCACGTATCGGCTCGACAAGCTTGTCGGAAAAGGCGGGTTTGGTGAAGTCTACCTCGCGACGCCGACACCACAGGATGGATTGCCGGCGCAGGTCTGCATCAAGGTCACGGAGCGCATCTCGGGTTGGCTCCGTGAAGCCTACTTCGCCGAGCTACTGTTCCGTGAGCCGCGCGCGTTACGCGTGTTCGACAGATTCGCCGAGCAGTCGGGGATGCGGATGCGATACTGCATCGCGCTGGAGTATGCGGCGGATGGAGACCTCAGCGTCTGGCTGCAACGCAAAGGAGGGCAGTCGGAGCGTTTCGTGCGCCGCGAGATCGCGGGAATACTCGAGGCGCTCGATGCGCTTCACCGTGGCCAGGCGATGCACCGCGATCTCACTCCGTTCAACGTCTTCGTCTGCGATGACGAGCAGCTCAAGCTCGGCGACTTCGGGATCGCCACTCACCAGCGGAATGAGCGGGGAGTCACCGCCGACGCGTTCAACCCGTTCAGCGCGCCGAACGAGATCGCCTGGGGAAAGGTCCGCCGCTGGCAACAGCGCGACGACATTTACCAGATCGGATTGATCGCGGCGATGCTGCTGCACGGCGACAGCACGCGGTCGATGAGCAGCCGCGATGTACGTCGTCTTCCATGCAGCGACCATCTGAAGGAAGTCATTTACCGTTGCCTCGGCGCACGTGGCAAACGGTATGAAGCCGCTGGTGATCTGATCGCCGCTCTCCGGCAAAGGCCGCCGAAGCAGCAGCTCGGCAGAATCGGAAGTCTGGCTGGAAAGCGCCTCTCGTTCACCGGCTTCCTGAGCCGGCCGCGGAAGGAAGCGATCGCCGCCGCCAAGAAAGCGGGCGCAATCGTGCAGTCGAAACCGGGAGCGTCGTCAGATGTTCTGGTGCGTGGCCGGCCGAATGCACTCCAAATCGCCGGCGAAGATGGAGGCACGAAGCTGTTGGAGATCAAACGACTCGCCAACAAGGGACACGCCGTCAAAGTCATCGGCGAGAAGCAATTCTGGAAACTGGTGGAACCGACAGCACGACCGCGCAAAGGCGGGCGACGGGTCAAAGGCACTCGTCGCGCCTAACCCATTGGGTGTAGAATTGAGGCCATGAAACCAAAAGAGCTGACCCTCCGCGGGCTGATTCTCGGCGCCCTTATCACGACGGTTTTCACGGCAGCGAATGTCTACCTCGGTCTCAAGGTGGGTCTCACTTTCGCCTCATCGATTCCCGCCGCGGTGATATCGATGGCGATCCTGAGCGCGGTGAAGGACTCGACGATCCTCGAGAACAACATCGTGCAGACCGTCGCGTCGGCGGCGGGCACGCTCTCGGCGATCATCTTCGTCCTGCCCGGACTCGTCATCATCGGCTGGTGGACAGGGTTCCCGTTCTGGGAATCCTTCTTTATCTGTCTGAGCGGCGGTGTGCTCGGTGTGGTCTTCACCATTCCTTTGCGACGCGCGCTGGTCACGACGTCCGATCTGCCCTACCCCGAAGGCGTCGCGGCGGCGGAAGTGCTGAAGGTCGGATCAGGCACTCGCGGCGAGACGAAGGACGACACCGGTGAAGCGCGCGAAGGGCTCGTCGCCGTCATACTCGGCTCCGTCGCGTCGGCGGGACTGGCAATCATCTCGGCGACACGAATTGCCGCCGCCGAGCTCAACGGTTTCACGCGGTTAGGCGCCGGCTCGACGGGTTGGAACCTCGGATGGTCGCTCGCGCTATTGGGCGCGGGACACCTCGTCGGACTCTCGGTTGGAATGGCGATGCTCGTCGGTCAGATAATCTCCTGGGTGATAGCCGTCCCGATCCTGACGGCGATGCAACCCGCCACGGTTGATCAGACTCTCGCCGCGCACACCATTGCGATCTGGCGGACGCAGGTGCGATTCATCGGCGCCGGCGTGATCGCGGTAGCCGCTATTTACTCGCTTGGTCGACTTGCCCGTCCGGTGTTTGGCGGCCTCGTCACGACACTTCGCGCATCTCGGGTGGAAGCGACCGCAGACGATCTCGATCGGGATATTCCCCCGACGTGGATTTACATCCTGACCGCGGGATGTTTGATCATCGCGGCGTGGCTCGCCTACAGCTTCGCCAAATCGACAGTGCTGGCGCCTGACGCGATGAAGCTGACTCTCATTTCCGTTCCGTTCGTGCTGATAGTCGGCTTCATCATCGCTGGCGTGTGCGGCTACATGGCTGGCCTGATCGGCGCATCGAACAGCCCAATCTCGGGTGTCGGTATTCTGTCGATCGTCGTTGCCGCATCTGTGTTCGCGCTCGCCGTCACACCGACGGAAGAAACCAGCAAGGCGCTTGTTGCGATTGCCCTGTTCGTGACCGCGATCGTGTTTGCCTGCGCGACGATTTCGAATGACAACCTTCAGGATCTGAAGACTGGCCAGCTGGTCGGCGCATCTCCGATGCGGCAGCAGATCGCGCTCATCGTGGGTGTCGCTGCCGGCGCGTCTGTCATTCCATCGGTGCTTAACCTGCTCGCACGCGCGTACGGATTTGCTGGCGCACCGAACGTCAACGTCATCGCCGCAAATCCGCTGCCTGCTCCGCAGGCGACGCTGATATCCGCGCTGGCTCAAGGCGTCATCGGCGGCAAGCTCGAATGGAAGATGCTCGGCATCGGCGCATTGATCGGTGTTGGAATCGTCGTTCTCGATGAGGTGCTTCGTATCCTGAAGAAGCTGCGCATTCCACCGCTGGCGGTGGGCATCGGCATTTACCTCCCGATGTCAGCGACCTTCGCGGTGATCGTCGGCGCGGTGCTTTCGCACTGGTACGATGGACGCGTGCGCGGAGCGGCGAATCCCGAGCGCGCACAGCGACTGGGAACTCTGGTGGCGTCAGGATTGATCGTAGGCGAGAGCATCTGGGGAGTGATCAACGCCGGGCTCATCGTGGGCTTCTCCAAGGACGCGCCGCTCGGATTGGTGCCCGAAGATTTCGCTCTGGCGCCGTGGCTGGGAGTGATTGGCTTCGTCGGCGCGATCATCTGGCTCTACGGGTGGATGCTCCGGCGTGCGCGAGTGGCGACGTAGCGCCGTTGGGAGGAAACCGTATGCTGCCAGCAGCCGCGATTTGTGTGCTGGCCTTCGTGACAGTGGTGGCGTCTTGTGCGAAAGCGGATCCGTGCGGACAGCTGGCCACCCTCTCGTTCCCCAACACGACGATCAGCAACGCGCAGCTCGTTGCAGCCGGCGCCTTTCGAGTTCCCGGTGGTATGCGACGCGCGTCCGCCGAGATCTTCAGTGCGTTCGATCGCC
>C688J18823_10001062_pt1 | contig 16767 bp, 14 predicted proteins | sample HopSoiMetagenom1_FD_18823 | JGI IMG/M metagenome (IMG submission 18823) | reverse complement strand
GTTGAGCAGGTCGAGGATCGGCTGCGGCGTGCCCTTCGCCGCGCAGATGCCGAGGAAGCCGTAGCGCACATAATCGAGGCCATTCTCCTTGAGCGTCGGCACATCGGCCATGCCTTTGAGCCGCTGCGGGCTCGTGGTCGCCAGGATCTTGAGCTGCTTGTCGATATGTTGCGGCAGCACGCCGATGGTCGGCGACACGTACATCGAGACCCGCCCGGCGATCAGGTCCGGCATCGCCTGGCTCCCGGTACGGAACGGGATGCGGTTCATCTGGATGCCGGCCAGTTTCTCGATCTGCCGCGCCAGGATTTCCTGCGCCGAGCCGGCGCCCAAGGTCGCGTAGCTGATCTCGCCGGGATGCGCCTTGGCGTATTGAACGAGGCCGTTGAAGTCGTTGGCCGGCACGGCGTTGGCGACGGCAAGACCGTAATAATAGCGCGCGATCAGCGAGATCGGCGCGAGGTCCGTCAGCTTGAATCCTGGGTTCTTGTAGAGCGCGGTGTTGATCGACTCGAAATGCGTGCAGAGGAGGAGATTGTAGCCGTCCGCCGGCTGCGCCAGCACGTCGCGTGTCGCCAGCATGCCGGCGGCGCCGGTCTTGTTCTCGACGATCAGGCGTTGGCCGAGCAAGGTGCCGAGCTTGTCGGCGATGTACCGCGCCGGAATGTCGGTCGGGCCGCCGGCGCCGAAACCGACCACGAGCCGCACCGTGCGGTTCGGATAATGGTCCTGCGCCAGCGCTGTCGTCCCGGTTGCGAGAGCGGCGAGGGCAAGAATCGCGACACGGGAAATCCTGCCCATTCTCATTCTCATGCGTGCGCCTCCTGACCGAGATGGCGCAGCAGCTGCTTCTGGTGATCGAGGAATTCGACGCTCAGCGGGTCGCGCGGACGCGGCAAGGTGATCGACACCTCGATCTTCACGGTGCCCGGATGGGACGACATCACCACCACGCGGTCCGCCAGATAGACGGCCTCCGCGACATTGTGCGTGACGTAGATCACGGTCTTGCGGGTTTCGCGCCACACGTCGGCCAGGAGCCGCTGCATGTCGTCGCGGGTCAGCGCATCGAGCGCCGCGAACGGCTCGTCCATCAACAGCACCGCCGGATTGTAGGCGAGCGCGCGGGCGATGGCGACGCGCTGCTGCATGCCGCCGGACAGATGATGCGGATAGGAGTTCGCGAATTTCTCCAGCTTGACCAGCTTGAGTTGGCGGTGCGCGATGTCCTCGCGCTCCGCCTTGCCGACGCCCTTCATCTCCAGCCCGAAGGTGACGTTGCCGAGCGCGGTGCGCCAGGGGAACAGTTGCGCGAAATCCTGGAACACCACGCCGCGGTCCTGGCCGTAGCCGTTCACCGCCTTGCCGCCGATCTGGATCACGCCGCCGGTCGGCTGGAGGAACCCGGCGATGATGTTGAGCAGCGTGGATTTGCCGCAGCCGGACGGCCCGACGATGCAGAGGAACTCGGACTGCTCGATGTTGAAGCTGGCGCTCTGGATGCCGGTGACCTGGCCGGCCGGCGTGTCATAGACCAGCGATACGTCGCGGATTTCGATATGAGGCATGAGACCGTCCCGAGCGGCGCTATCAGATAGCCCCTCCGATACGCGGTCAACCGTGGCTTCATTCCTCTCATGTCCAATTGCAGGACGAAATCGAACCTTGCAGTGTCGCGGCGGCGGGTTTCGGTGTAGTTTCCCCGGTGGGCAGGCCGACTGGGCCGCATAGAAATCAAGGAGGGGTCGGATGGGACCTCAAGCCGCACAAGCCAAGATTACCAGCGAGATGACGTTGTCCGAAAAGGCCGACGCGATCGAAGAGCACATGATGCATGAGCTCGACAAGATCGTCACCAAGTCGGTGTTCGCCAACATGACCGACGGCCACGTCGACATGGAGGGCGGTGCGGCGCTGATGAAGAAATATCCCGGCAAGTATTTCAACATGGGTCCGGACCCGCGGCTGCCGCCGATGCCGGAAAAGCCGACCCTGCTGGACTACTTCAAGAACCGGCTCGCCTCGACCAATCATCTGCTGCAAAGCGGCGCGCTGGCGCTGAAGAACGGCCACAGCGAAAAGGTCGTGCTCGCCTGCCTGCTCCACGACATCGCGGTGGTGGGCTTCATCCGCTGCGACCACGGCTACTGGGGCGCGCAGATGATCGAGCCCTACGTCGACGAAGAGGTGAGCTGGGCGATCAAGTCGCACCAGGCGTTGCGCTTCTTTCCCGACGAGTCGGTCGGCTACGGCTATCCCGATATGTACACCAAGTACTTCGGGCCGGACTATTCGCCCGAGCCGTACATCCACGAGGAATACAAGCGCGCGCGCAATCACAAGCACTACATGACCTCGCGGCTGATCTGCGTGAACGACATCTACGCCTTCGACCCGAACGCCAAGGTCGACCTCGATCAGTTCGAGGACATCATCGGCCGCAACTTCCGGCAGCCGAAGGAGGGCCTCGGCTGGGACAACAGCCCGTCCGCCCACATGTGGCGCACCATCATGTGGCCGACGCGGTTCCTGTAGGGCGGGCCTGTCCTGATAAACATCGAGGAAGTAGGCATGTCCGCCGTTACACCGAAGGCGGAACACTGGACGTTGCGCCGGATGTTCCGGGTCCTGCCGATCGTCGCTGCGGCGTTTGCATTCACCGTTGCCGCGGCGCTGGCGCAGAATTATCCGAGCCAGACCGTCCGCATCATTGTGCCGCAAGCGGCCGGTGGCCTGAACGACATCTCGGCGCGGCTGATCCAGCCGCATCTCGAACGCGCTCTGAAGCACCCGGTGATCGTCGAGAACAAGCCGGGCGCCGCCGGCGTCATCGGCACCGACGCCGTTGCCAAGGCCGCCCCGGACGGCCACACGCTGCTGATGGTCGCCGGCTCGCTCACCGTCTTGGCGGCGACCAGCCCGAAGCTGCCCTACGACACCGAGCGCGACCTCGTGCCGATCGCTCAGTTGTTCGGCTATCCGTTCGTGTTCGTCCTCAATGCGGGCGTTCCGGCCAAGACGCTGCCGGAGTTCATCGCGCTGACCAAGCAGAATCCCGACAAGTACAATTATGCGACGACCGGACAGGCGAGCCACAACCACCTCGTCACCGAACGCCTGAAGCTTTTGAGCGGCATGCAGATCCAGCACTTGCCCTATCGCGGCGGGGCGCCGGCGATGCTGGCGGTCGTCAGGGGCGAGGCGCATCTCCTGGCGATTTCGACGACGCTGGCGCAGCCGCATATCCAGTCCGGCGCCGTTCGTCCGGTCGCGATGGGTGGGCTTTCGCGCGACAAGCAATACCCCGATCTGCCGACCGTCGCCGAGCAGGGCTTCCCGGGCTTCGAGGCGGTATCCTGGATCGGGCTGTTCGCCCCGCGCGGCACGCCCCGCCCGATCGTCGAGCGCTTGAATGCCGAGGTGAATAGCGCGCTAGGCGATCCGGAGGTGGCGGCGCGCTTCGCCCAGCAGGGCGTGGAGGTGGAGCAGAGCAACCCGGACGAATTCGGTAAGCGGATCAGCGTCGAGGTCCGCAATTGGACCGAGGTCGCGCGCAGCGCCAACATCCGTGCGGAGTAGCGCATCCTATCGGGGCTTAGCGCCCGCCGTTCAGTTCCAGGTCCGCTCCAGCACGCCGAGCCAGTTGCGAAAACAAAGCTTCTCGATCAGCGGCTGACCGTAGCCGCGCGTTTGCATGACTTCGACCAATGCCTGAAGGCCCGCGGCATTGCCCAGCCCTTGCGGGATCATGGCGCCGTCGAAATCCGATCCGAAGCCGACACCGTCATCGCCGACCAACGCAAGCATGTGCTCGACATGATCGACGATGAGCTCCACCGGGGTGTTGCGGTCCTGGCGGCCGTCAGCCCGCAGGAAGCTGACCGCGAAATTGACCCCGACCATGCCGCCCGTTTCGCCGATCGCCTTCAATTGCCGGTCGGTCAGGTTGCGCGAATGATTGCTCAGCGCGTGGGCGTTGGAATGTGTGGCGACCAGCGGAGCGTCGCTCAGCTCGGCCACGTCCCAGAAACCCCTTTCATTGAGGTGCGAGAGGTCGATCAGGATGTTCAGCCGGTTGCACACCCGGATCAGCTCCTTGCCCAGATCGGTCAGGCCGGGCCCGGTGTCGGGTGACGACGGCAGGCGGAACGGCACGCCGTGCCCGAAAACGTTGGGCCGGCTCCACACCGGACCCAGCGAGCGCAGGCCGGCCTGATGCAGCACGTCCAGAGTCTCGAACTTCGGGTCGATCGCCTCCGCGCCCTCGATATGGAGAACCGCGGCCAGCACGCCGGCTTCGATGCAATGGCGGATGTCGTCGGCCGTGCGGCAGATGCGCAGCCGTCCGTTCGCCTCGCGCTCGATGCGGATCAGGATCGACGCCATGCTTGATACCGCGGCTTGCGCGGTCGCAAGGTCGAGCGGCGGCGGCATGGGCGCGCCCGGCGCGGTGCTGGAAACGGGTGCGGTATTGTCTGCGCTCGTCACCTTGTTCTTGGGCGAGGGCACGAAAATCGCGAACAGGCCACCGGCGAATCCGCCCTGCACAGCCATCGGCAAATCGAGCTGCCCCTTGCGTCCGCCGTCAATGAAGGCGCGTGGCGCGTCGGCCGCTTCGTGCATGAACAGGCGCAGCAGCGCGTCATTGTGCCCGTCGAAGAACGGGGTGAGGTTTCGTGGCGTTAGGCTTCGCGAATTCATTGCGGAAACTCGGTTATGGTCTGTGTACAATCCGAATGCGCATCTCTGCCACAGAAGTGGATGCGCGGTCATTGGCCCGCCTCACTTTGTTGAGGCAGTGGGCTGGCGATGGTCGCGGGAGGAAGATTGTCGCTGGAGGAAGGATGTCATGCTGGCTGAACTCGACCGCGACAAGGTTGTCGATCTGGACTTCACCAGCGCCGAGTTCAGGCGGAATGCGCACCGTCACGTCGCTGACTGGGCACGCCAGCCGCCATTCTATGTTCTCGGCGACGGTCCGCCACAGGTGATCGTCGGGCGTTACGCCCACGTCCACGAGGTGTTCTCCGATCCCGAGCGGTTCGCTTCGAAGCTCCCGAAGGGACCCGGCTTCGAGCAGTACGACAAGTTCATGGGCTTCGAGTTCATGACGCAAATGGACGGCGAGCAGCACGCCAGGCTTCGCCGGCTGTTGATGATGGCGTTTTCATCGCGTCGGATCGCCGAGGTCGAGTCGAGCATCGCCAAGGTCATCGAGGGCATGCTCGACGACATCGAGCGCCGCGGCCCGGCGTTCGACGCCATGAGCGACTACGGCGCCAAGCTGGTGGTCGGCGCGCTGGTCGCCACCATGATGGGATTGAACGAGGAGCGGCAGCAGATTCTGCTCGACTATCAAGACATGCTGCCGGTCGCGACCGCCGTCAAACCCGGCCAGCCTTATCCGCCGGAGTGCCAGCGTGCCACCCAGCGCGCCGTCGATCTCGCGCACGAGGTTATTGCCGAACGCCGCGCGGGTGCGCGTTCCGACTTTCTCGGCGATCTGGTGCAGGCGCGCGATCACGAAGACAAGCTGAACGACCAGGAGCTGTTCGGCATGATCTTCGGATTGTTCGGGGCGCTGGCCGCCACCAGCCGCTCGGCGGGCGGCGCGCTCTACACGCTTTTTACCAACACCGACCAGCGCGCGCAGCTGATCCGCGACCCGGCACTCATCCCCGATGCCATCGAAGAATGCCTGCGCATCGCCAGCAACGGCTACTTCACGTTTGCGCGCATCGCGACCCGCGACACCGAGGTCGGAGGCACCGCGATCCGGAAGGGCATGGTGGTGCGGCCGTCGCCGCTTGCGGCCAACTACGATCCCGATGTTTTTCCCGATCCGCTGCGCTTCGACATTCATCGGAAGCCAAAACGAATTCTCAGCTTTGCCACCGGCCCGCATCATTGCGTCGGCAACATCCTGGGTCGTACCACCATCACCATCGCGATCGGCCGTCTGCTGGCGCGTTTTCCCAACGCGTGGCTCGCCGATCCGGACTTCGTGCCGGTCTATGGCGGGTCGGTCGGTGAGTTGCGCCTGCAAAGCCTGCCCATGAGGATCCAATGAGCCCGATCACGCGCCGAGGTTTCATGGCTGCGCTCGCCGCCGCGCTGTGTCTGCCGTTGGCGGCACAGGCTCAGTCGCAATATCCGAGTCAGGGCGTCCGGCTCATCGTGCCTTATGCGCCGGGCGGGGTGCCGGACACCACCGCGCGTCTGCTCGCCCAGCGCTTGCAGGATCGGATCGGCCAGACCGTGGTGGTGGAGAACCGCGCCGGCGGCAACGGCGGGGTTGCCGCGGCGGTGATCGCAGCGGCGCCGGCGGACGGCCACACGCTTCTCGTCGTCGACACCACGCTGTTGTCCGTCAGTCCGTTGTTCATCAGTCAGCTCTCGTACAATCCGCAGAAGGACTTCGTGCCGATCGCCGCTCTGGCGCGCACGCCGCTGTTTCTTGCGGTGAGCGCCGACCGGCCGATCAAGACCTTGCCGGAGTTCATCGACTACGTGAGGGCGCACCCCGGCGAGGTCAATTACGGCTCGGCCGGGATCGGCAGCACGCATCATCTCACCATGGAGGCGATGAAGTCGGCGTTGCACTTGGACATCACCCACATTCCCTATCGGGGCACCAGCCAGGCGGTGCCGGCGCTGCTCGGCGGCCATGTCCAGGTGCTGTGGGCGTCCTATCCCAATCTCAAAGCCGGGGTGGAGGGTGGTCTGATCAGGCTCCTGGCCAACAACGGCTCTGGCCGCTCGCCGTTGTTGCCGGAACTGCCGCCGGTCGCCGACATCATCCCGGGGTTCGATCTGGTCAGCGTGATCGGCGTTTATGCCCGCGCCGACACACCGGATGCGATTGTGCGGAAGATCGCCGCCGACGCCATCGCCGTCATGAAACTGTCCGACATCAAGGAGCCGTTGGCGGCGCTCGGGATGGAACCGGTNGGCGAGGGCGGCGAGCAGTTCGCGAAAGTGATCGCCAGCGAGATCGAGAGCATCACCAGGGTGGTCGAGAGCGCCGGCATCAAGCCAAAATAGTGTTGAGGTTCATCACCTCCGGTGCGATACTTAGATATCTAACCAATTCAGATACGCGGAGCTTGCCATGTCGTCAGTGGCTGAACTGGATCGCACCAACGTCGTCGACGTCGATCTCGGCAGCGCCGAGTTCAAGGCGAACGCGCATCGCCTGATGGCCGAATGGGCGGCGCGGCGGCCGTTCTACGTGCTTGGTAAAGGATCGGTCCAAGAGCCTGTCCAGGTGGTGGTCGGACGTTACGCCGACGTGCACAAGGTGTTCTCCGACACCGAGACCTTCCGCTCCGAGATGCCGCGCGGCCCCGGCTGGGAGCAGTACAACAAGATCATGGACGCCCAGTTCGTCACCCAGATGGACGGCGAGCAGCACGCCCGCGTCCGCCGGCTGCTGATGCCGGCGTTCTCGTCGCGGCGGATCGAGCAACTCCAGGCGAGCATCACCGGGATCGTCGACGGTATGCTCGACGAGATCGAGAAGAACGGCCCCGAGTTCGACGCCATGAAGGACCTCGGCGCGCACCTCGTGGTCGATGCCTTGCTGACCGCCATGGTGAGCATGGACGAAAGGCGGAAGGCGATCTTCGTCGCGTTCCATGACCTCATTCCGGGCACCACCTACGTCAAGCCGGGCGAGCCGTGGTCGCAGGAGCTGCGCAGCGCCTTCGACCGCACCATGGAAGAGATCAAGGTCATCATCGACGAGCGTCGGGTGAGCCCGCGCCCGGACTTCATCAGCGATCTCGTCAATGCCCGCGACGCCGGCGACAAGCTCAGCGACCGCGAGCTGTTCGACCAGATCTTCGGTATCTGCGGCGCGTCGCTGTCGGCAACGAGCCGCGCCGCCGGCGGCGCACTTTACCTGCTCTACACCCACGACAATCAGCGCCGGCAGCTGATCGACGACCCGAGCCTGATCCCCGAGGCGATCGAGGAATGCCTGCGGCTCGGCAGCAACGGCTATTTTACCTTTCCCCGTATCTGCACCCGCGACACCGAAGTCGGCGGCACCCGCATCCTCAAGGGCATGGTGGTGCGGCCATCCCCGCTCGCGCCGAACTACGATCCGGACGTGTTCCCGGATCCGACCCGGTTCGACATCCATCGCAAGCCGAAACGCATCCTGTCGTTCGGCGCCGGGCCGCATCACTGCGTCGGCAATATCCTCGGCCGCACCACCATCACCATCGCGATCAAGCGGCTGCTGGCGCGCTTCCCGAAGGCGCATATGATCGATCCGAACTTCACGCCCGTCTATGGCGGCGCGGTCGGCGAGCTGCGGCTGCAAAGCCTGCCGATGCGGACGCACTAGGGCGCAGACGCGCCGAGTGGATGCATAAATCGAATGTCCGTTTCGCCAGGCGGACGTCGATGCCTCGATCAAATGGTCGAGGCATCCCCTGTCCAGAGTACCGATAAAAGCCCATAGATGATGCCTTCTGGTTAAAGGGGCGGACATGAGGCGTCGGGAGTTTATCGGTCTTGCGGGCGGGGCCGTGGCCTGGCCGTTGGCCGCGACGGCGCAGCAGGCCGACAGGGTCTATCGGATCGGATACTTGGGCGTGGGCTCCGCGGCGAACCAGGCGAGTCGCATGGGCGCATTTCGAGCGGGACTCGCCGCCCTTGGCTACGCCGAAGGCAAGAACATCATCATCGAAGAGCGCCGGGCCGAGGGCTCATACGAACAGCTTGCGGCGCTCATGGCGCAGCTCATTGAGCTCAAGGTTGACATCATCGTCACCCACTCGACGCCGGGAGTTTTGGCTGCCAAGCGCGCGACCACGACGATCCCCATCGTCACGGCATCGGCTGGCGATCTCGTGGGTTCGGGTCTCGTCGCCAGCGTTGCCCGGCCCGGGGGTAACGTGACCGGGCTGACGTTTTTCAGCCCGGAGCTTGCGGGCAAACGCCTGGAACTGCTGAGAGAAGCAATGCCCAGCCTCGTGCAGGTGGGCGTTTTGATCAATTCGACAAATCCGGAGATGAACGCGCCAGTCCTCACCGCCTTGAAACAGACCGCTCAAGCGCTGAAGCTTGAGCTCTTCGAGTTCGCCGTGCGCGAGGTCACCGACCTGGAACCGGTCTTTGCAGAGATGGCGGCCAAGCCGGTAAGGGCGTTTGTGATCTCGGATGATCCGTTGCTCATCTACAATGTTGAAATCAGCGCGAAGCTTGCGCTGAAGCACCGGCTTGCCTCCTGTGGGTTTGTCGAAATGGCTCGCGCTGGGGGCTTCGTGGGCTACGGTATCGATTTCCCCGACATGTGGCGTCGCGCCGCCAGCTTCGTGGACAAGATTTTCAAGGGTGCAACACCAGCTGACCTTCCGGTTGACCAAGCCACTAAATTTGTGACGAGCGTAAACCTGAAAACAGCCAAAGAAATCGGCATTGATGTGCCGACGTCGCTGCTGCTGCGCGCCGACGAGATCATCGAATGAAGCGCCGCGAGTTCATCACGCTGCTCGGCGCGACGGCCGCGTGGCCGCCGTGGGCGAAGGCGCAGCAGGGCGCGATGCCGGTGATCGGATTTCTGAATAGCAGAGGAGCCGACGGCGCGGCATATCTCGTGAGCGGGTTTCGCAGGGGCCTCGCAGAGGCCGGTTTTGTGGAAGGCCAAAGCGTCGCGATCGACTATCGCTCCGCGGAAGGCCAGGCCGGCCGCATGCCTGCGATCCTGGAGGAATTTGTCCGCCGCGAGGCGGCGGTGATTGTCGCCGCCGGGAGCGTTGCGGCGCTTGCCGCCAAGGCGGCGACCACTTCGATTCCGATTGTGTTCGCCGGTGGCTCAGATCCGGTCGCCCTTGGGCTGGTGTCCAGCCTTAATCGCCCCAGCGGCAATATCACCGGGGTGACGATTATCTCGCACCTGATCGGCGCAAAGCGCCTTGAAGCGCTGCGGATGTTGGTTCCGAATGCGACTTCGATCGCAGTTCTCGTTGAGCCTGCCAACCCGAGCACACCGACGCTGGTTGACCAAACCAACGCGGCGGCGCGGGCGCTCGGGTTGCAGACCGTGGTACACACGGCGACCACTGCGCCAAGTCTGGAAGCGGCGTTCGCGGCGATGGCTCAGCAAAAGATGAGCGCGTTGTTCGTCGGTGGCGGTCCTATCCTGGGCGATATGCGCGCACAAGTGACGGCGCTCGCGGCGCGTCACAGTCTGCCTGCTGTCTATTCACTTCGCGAATATGTAGATGTCGGTGGTCTGATGAGCTACGGCAGCGACTTTGTCGATTCCTATCGACAGGTCGGCGAGTATGCAGGACGAATTCTCAAAGGTGAAAAGCCTGCAAACCTGCCAGTCCAACAGCCAACCAAGTTTGAGCTGGTTTTGAACCTCAAAGCCGCCAGGGCGCTCAGTCTCACCATCCCTGACAAATTGCTCGCGCTCGCGGATGAGGTGATTGAATAGGGGCCACGATGTCCGAGTTTGTTCGATGAAAGGACATGCCGGAAGATCCATCTGTTGCCCCTTTCCGAGGTAGAGTGGTCTTCGATACGCGGCACTTGCCAAGTCGGATTTTATCGGTACACGCCCTAGACCAGAACATCAGCTCCGACCCAGGACCGATCGATGAAACTGCATTCATTGCGCGCCGCGTTCGCTGTTGCGCTCTCTGCGTTGCTGGCGCCGCTGGCGCAGGCGCAAGCCCCGTACCCGAACCAGGGCATCCGCTTCGTCGTGCCTTATGCGCCGGGTGGCCTGCCGGACACGGTCGCGCGCATCACCGCCCAGCACCTGCAGGAGCGGATCGGCCAGTCGGTGGTGGTCGAGAACCGCGCCGGCGGCGGCGCTGCGGCCGCCGTGACCGCGCTGATGGGCGCGCCGGCGGACGGCTACACCTTCATCGTCACTGACGGCAGCATCGTCTCGACCAATCCGGCGCTGTTCAAGCAGCTCAGCTATAATCCGAAGGACATCGTTCCGCTGGCGCTGCTCGGCAGCACGCCGCTGTTTCTTGCCGCGCATCCGGATCTGCCGGTGTCGACCTTGCGCGAGTTCGTCGACTACGTGAAAGCGAATCCCGGCAAGATCAATTACGGCTCGTCCGGCGTCGGCAGCATCCATCATCTGTCGATGGAAGCGCTGAAGGCGCCGCTCAAGCTCGAGATGACACACATTCCGTATCGCGGCACCGGGCAGTCGGTCCCGGCGCTGCTCGGCGGTCACGTGCAGGTGCTGTTCTCGGCCTATCCGTCGCTGGTCGGCGCGGTCGAGAGCAAGAAGGTCAAGCTCTTGGCCAACAACGGCTCGACCCGCTGGTTTCAGGCGCCGGACGTGCCGACCATCGCGGAAATCATTCCGGGCTACGATCTGGCGACCATCGTCGGCCTCTATGGGCGCCCGGGCCTGCCGCAGCCGATCGTCGACAAGATCACCGCGGAGGCGATCGCCGCGGTCAACACGCCGGAGGCGAAGAAGCAACTGACCGCCGCCGGGATCGAGCCGACCGGCGGCGACGGCAGCGTTTTCGCAAAGGCGCTGAAGCGCGAGATCGACAACGTCACTGCGGTGGTGAAGAGCGCCGGCATCGAGGCGCAGTAGGGCACGCGCACAAACGCACGTCTTCACCCGGATGTCATGCCCGCGAAGGCGGGCATCCAGTAATCACAAGCAACGTCAGTGATTACTGGATCATCCGCTTTCGCGGATGATGACAGCGGACTGTGGACGCCGTGTAGGCTTCGATCGCAACACGGCCGCCTCAATCCACCTTGATGTTGGCGTCCTTGATCACCTTGGACCACTTGCCGGCCTCAGCCTTGATGAAGGCGGCAAATTGGTCAGGGTCGCCGGTGATCGAGCCGAGAAAATTCGGCTCCAGGAATTTCTCCCGGAAATCCGCGTCGGCGAACACCTTCTGAACGTCGCCGTTGATGCGGGCGACAATCTCCGGCGGCGTTCCGTTCGGCGCCCAGAGCCCATACCAGCTCACCGCCTCGAAGCCCGGCACACCGGACCCGGCAACGGTCGGGACCTCCGGGTATTGCGGCAGCCGCTGCTTGCTGGCGATCGCGAGCGGCCTGAGCTTGCCCGCCTTGATGCCCTGATCGACCAGCGCGCCGCTGAGAAAGCTCATCGGCACATGGCCGCCGAGCAGGTCGGTGACCAGCGGCGCGCCGCCGCGAAAATGAACCGGCGTAAGCTTCACGCCCGCCATGCTTTCGAACAACACCATGTTGATGTGACTCGAGCCGCCGAGTCCGATGGTGCCGTATTGCAGATCGCCCGGCTTGGCCTTGGCCTGCGCGATCAGATCGCGGACGCTCTTCAACTCGGACGAAGCCGGCACCACCAGGAACTGGTTCGACAGGCCGAGACCGCTGACGGGAGTGAAGTCCCTGTCCGGATCGTACGACAGCTTGGCGTGCATGAACGGCGTGATCGCAAAGGTCTCCATGCCCGTCGCGAACAGAGTGGTGCCGTCGGGTGCGGACTTCGCGACGGCTTCGGCGCCGATCTGGGTGCCGCCGCCGGCCTTGTTTTCAATGACGATCGGCTGGCTCCAGACGGCGTTCAGCCGTTGGGTGACGGCGCGGGTGACGATGTCGACGGAGCCGCCGGCGGGATAGGGCACCACGACGCGAACCGGTTTGGCCGGAAAGCCCTGCGCCTGCGCGAAGCTTGCCGCGCAGACGAGCGCGGCGGCGCATAGCGCCAGTCGTATTGCGATTTGTTTCATGTGTCACCCCCGAGCGGCGGGCCGGCAGCATATCCCCCGCATATGGAGCCTGCTAGCATTCTGCGGGAAGTCACCGGCGAGTGTGTCGCCCATCCTTCGAGACGCCGCGAGAGCGGCCTCCTCAGGATGAGGCGGTGCAAGTGGAGAAGGGCCTCATCCTGAGGAGGCGCGAAGCGCCGTCTCGAAGGATGGGCTCCAAGGAGTGAAGCGGCCGACCCGCGCATTTCCGCGGCCAAGACAACAAAAGCTTTGGGAGAACGCCGATGTGGTTTCCGACCGCCGACCGGGCCCCGGGAATTCTTTACGGCTGCGCCATTGTTGCAGGGCTTGTGGCATTCACGGCCGGCGCACACGCGCAATCGGCGGCCGACAAATATCCGGACAAGCCGATCAAGATCATCGTGCCGTTCGCGCCCGGCGGCTCGGCCGACATCCTCAGCCGCGTGGTCGGCAACAAGCTGACCGAGAGCTTCGGCCAAACCATCGTGGTCGAGACACGGCCCGGCGCCGGCACAGTGATCGGCACCGCCGCGGCGGCCAAGTCCGACCCCGACGGCTATACGCTGCTAATGACCGTCAGCAATCTCGCCACCAACCAGACGCTGGTGCCGAATCTGACTTACGACGCGATGCGCGACTTCGAGCCGATCTCGATCCTCGCCCGCGCGCCGGTGACGATCTACGTCAATCCGAAATTTCCTCCCACCAACATCAAGGAGCTGATCGCGGCCGCGAAGGCAAAGCCGGGCGCGCTCAACTTCGCCTCGGCCGGGCCGGGCAGCATGACGCATCTGACCGCCGAGATGCTGAAGATCCAGGCCGGCATCGAGATGACCCATGTGGTCTATCGCGGCGGCGCGCCCGCGCTCAACGACGTGCTGGCCGGGCAGATCCCGATGACGTTCGCCACCGTCTCGCAGGCGCTGGCGCAATACCAGGGCGGGCTTGTCCGCGCGCTCGGCGTCGCGGCGGCGAAGCGCCAGTCGGCGATCCCGGACGTGCCGACATTCGGCGAGCAGGGCTCCGACCTCCAAGTGTCGGAGTGGTACGTGCTGCTGGCGCCGGCCGGCACACCGCGGCCGATCGTAGCCAAGCTCAACGCCGAGCTGCGCAAAATCATGGCGCAACCCGGCCTTGGCGACAAACTCGTCGGCGTCGATCTGCAGAGCTCCTCGCCGGAGGAGGCCAGGGCTTATATCAAGAGCGAAATCGAGCGCTGGGCGCCGGTGATCCGCAAGCTCGGCCTCAAGGCTGAATAATTGAGCGGTATTGTCCTGATGCGCTGCGATAGTCACGTCCACATCGTCGGTCCCACGCAAAAGTATCCGCAGGTGCCGGATCGAACTTATCTCGCCGGCGAGGCGAGCGTCGAGACCTTGAAGCGGCTCGGCGCCGCGCGAGGGATTACCCGCTTCGTGATCGTGCAGCCGAGCTTTTACGGCGCGGACAATTCGGCGACGCTCGACGCGCTCGATACGCTCGGCCCCAACGGGCGCGGTGTCGCCGTCATCGATCCAAAAGCGACATCGGCTGAAATGCTGGCCGAGTTTCACCGGCGCGGCGTGCGCGGCCTGCGCATCAATCTCTACAGCCCGATGAAGGCGCCGGGCGGCGACACGCTGGAGGAGGCTTTCGGTGCGACCGCCGCCGCCGCGCGAACGATGGGATGGCACGTGCAGGTGATCGCGCCGTTGCTGGTGCTCCTCTCTAAATTGAATGTGCTGGCGCAGGCGCCGGTGCCCTTGGTCATCGACCACTACGGGCTTTATGGCAACGAACGGCCGGGCGGCCCCAATGGCGGCGGCCTGCTCGACCTCGTCAGCCTGCCGCACGTCTGGATGAAATTGTCCGCGCCCTATCGTCATGATCGCGGACCGTTGAACACCAAGCCCGACCGCGAATGGCTGGCAGCGCTGATTGAGGCGGCGCCCGACCGCTGTGTCTGGGGCAGCGACTGGCCGCATCCGCCGGCGCACGAAGAGCAAAAGGGTGCCTCGCTTGAAGCGCCGTACCGCGCGCTGTCCTACGAAGCGCTGGTCGATGAATTTCTCGCGGCGCTGCCGTCGGCGGACATTGCCGACCGCATCATGGCCGAGAACGCGGAGCGCCTCTACGGGTTTTAAGCCGCGTGCTGATCAATCGGCCCGGATCGGCCGTGCGTGGCGAACGTGCTGCGACGGGGCGCTGGGGTGCGCACAAAACCGTTGATCGCAAGCGTCCGGGCGGCGGTGCCGTGCTGTTCATCGCAAGGACGCGCGAACTGTCTCCCGGAGGCTCTGGACAGCGCCAACCGGGCCCCCGACAATCGGCGCCGGCATCGAGGACTTGCACATGAACCGACGTACCGCGCTCCATCTGTTCACCGCACTGACGCTTCTTGGGCTGCCCAGCGTCGCGCATGCGCAAAGCGCGTTCCAGCCCAAGGGTACGGTGAAGTTCATCGTGCCGTTTCCGGCCGGCGGCATCAATGACGTGCTGGCGCGCATCGCCGCGGACAAGCTGCAGGCGAAGTGGGGCCAGCCGATCATCATCGAGCAGAGGACCGGGGCGGGCGGCAACATCGGCGCCGACCTCGCGGCGCAGGCCGAGCCCGATGGCAGCACGCTGTTCGTCTCCGCGCCCGGCCCGCTTGCGATCAACCAGAACCTCTACAAGAAGCTGTCGTACCGGCCGGAAGACTTCGTGCCGATCACGGTGCTAGGCAGCGTGCCCAACGTCACCATCGTGAAGAAAGAGCTGCCGGTGAATTCGCTGCAGGAGCTGGTCGCGCATGTCAAGGCCAACCCCGGCAAGGTCGTCTACGGCAGCCAGGGCAACGGCGCGACGCCGCATCTCACCGCCAACATGTTCATGACCATGACCGGCACCAACATGGTGCACGTGCCCTACCGCGGCGAGACCTTGGTGCTCCAGGACATCCTGGGCGGTCACGTCGACCTGTTCTTCGGCAACGTCTCGGCCGCCTTGGCGCTCTGGCGCGACGGCAAGATCAAGGTGCTGGCGGTGCTCGACAAGAAGCGCTCGGCGCAGATGCCCAACGTGCCAACGACGGCCGAGGCGGGGATGCCCGATCTGGTCTCGGTCGGCTGGTTCGCCGCCGCCGGTCCGCCGAAGATGGCGTCAGGCCTGCGCGACGCCATCGCCAAGGATTTCATCGACGTTCTGAAGATGCCCGAAGTGGTCGAGAAATATCGTGCGCTTAGCGTCGAGCCCGGCGCCGGCACGCCGGCGGAGACCGCGGCCTTCATCAAGGACGAGACGCGCATCTGGGGCGAGGTGATCAAGAAGAACAATATCGTGGTGGAATAGCAGCGGCCGTGCCGGAGCGCCAATCGGCGACATCCACGCCGCGGCGAAGAGCACATTCTATTTGATCGCCTCCCCGATGTTGCAGTGAGGATTTGCATTCAGCGCCAGGAAATCTGCTTTCAACTGCGGCAGGAGCCGAGATGCCCGTTGCGGCGCAGCGTCTCATCTGTCATGCAGGAATGCCGCACCTGGCAAGTCCAAGACATTGTTGGGGGGATTGCTCATGAAGCAAATCAAGCGAAGGCTATTGGCCACTTTGGCGTTCTTATTCGCGCCAGTCGCGTCTGAGGCGCAGCCCGACAGTACTAAGGAATTGGACAAGTCAAAGAAAAAGATCGAAAATATTACGAACTACGGTGTCGTTCGGCCGTCGACCAACACGCCGTCAGGCTATACCGGTCCCTATAATTACCCGCCGAAAAAGAAGTCGATCGATCAAACCTTTGTGCCGGTGCCCGGTAAACCGTTCGACCAGACTCCGCATCAAAAACTAAACAACCCCTTGGCGACGCAACCTAAAGTGCAGCCAAGTACAACGACTGCTCCGACGACACCCGGCCCGGGTCCGGGATCGCAACCTCGCACAGCGGCGCCGACTGCGCCGCGGGTCAATACGCCGCCAGCGCAGGTTGCTGCTCCGCAGGCGGCGCCGAAGACGACGGCTCCGCCGCCGCCGAAGGTAACTGCGCCTCCGCCGCCGCCGCCGCGCCTGACACCGGCGCCTCCGCCGCCG
>C688J18823_10001061_pt1 | contig 16773 bp, 14 predicted proteins | sample HopSoiMetagenom1_FD_18823 | JGI IMG/M metagenome (IMG submission 18823) | reverse complement strand
AAAGGCGCGGCCCCCTTTTCCGCATCATAGCGCGCAAGTCGCCCTTTACGGGGACACCATCGCCGCCCGAAGGAGCGCATGGTGTCCCCAGATGACCAGGCGAGAAATGTTCTCTATGAACGTGCAATAATCTGCTGCACACGGAATCGATACCGCGCCGCGCCATACGTTGGTCGACGTGGAAGCATACATATAATGTTACAGTGTTACTGCTTTCGGCGCCGTTTCCGGGACCGCCATGAGGCGTCAGCGCGTGAGTTCCTGCACGTTATGGTCCATCCTGACGCGATAGAAGCCCGCCCGGCGGATGCGGTCCCACGGTCCGCAAGGAGCAGGTATGATCTACGTTCGTTGCGCCCTGCTGGCCTTCGCGTTCTTGTGCGGCTGTAGCGGATACACCTCGGCCTCCAGCAACGCCGCAGAGGTCCCCGGAGCCCCGGGCGGCGTCCAGGCCTCGCCAGGAAATGCCCAGGCGACCGTCCAGTGGCAACCCCCGGCCTCCAAGGGCGGTACGGCCATCGAGCGGAACACGGTCACGTCCGCTCCGGGCAGCGTTTCAGTGGTGGTGGACGGCGGCGTCACCACTGCCACGGTTCCGGGCCTTGCCAACGGCACGAGCTACGTCTTCACCGTCTTCGCCACCAACACGGCGGGCGACGGGCCGGCATCGGCGCCCTCCGCCGCGGTGACTCCTCGCACCATCCCCGGCCCGCCCCAAAGCGTGACCGCCATCCCCGGCGACGGGCAGGCCACGGTGAGCTGGGCGGCGCCCGCCTCGGACGGCGGCAGCGCGATCACAGGGTACACGGTGACTTCCAGCGGCGGCGGAACCGTGACCGTGGACGGCACCGCCACCAGCGCCATCTTTGGCGGCCTCACCAACGGAACCGCCTATACCTTTATTGTCTTTGCCAGCAACGCCGCCGGCGCCGGGTCGGCATCCGCGCCGTCCGCGGCAATCGTCCCCCGGGGCGTGCCCGGTGCCCCTACGGGCGTCACGGCCACGGCGGGCAACGCGCAGGCCAGCGTGAGCTGGACGGCCCCCGCGTCCAACGGCGGCAGCCCCATCACCGGATATACCGTCACCTCCTCACCAGGCGGTCTCACCGCCAGCGTCATCGGCGCCACCAGCGCCACCGTGGCGGGCCTCACCAACGGCACGGCGTACACCTTCACGGTGACGGCCAGCAACGTGGTCGGGACCGGTCCTGCCTCGGCGCCTTCAGCGCCGGTCACGCCGCGCAACGTGCCCGGCGCGCCCACCGGCGTGGCGGCGGTCCCGGGAAATGGGCAGGCCACCGTGAGTTGGATCGCCCCCGCCGACACGGGCGGCAGCCCGATCACCGGCTACACGGTCACCTCGTCGCCGGGCGGGTTCACCGCCAGCACCACGGGCGCCACAAACGCCACCGTCGCCGGCCTCACCAACGGCACCGCCTATACCTTCATAGTGGTGGCCGCCAACGCCGTGGGGCCGGGCAATCCGTCGGTGCCCTCGACCGCGGTGGTTCCGCGAACGGTCCCCGGCGCCCCGACCGCCGTGGGCGCAACCGCCGGCAACGCGCAAGCGCTCGTCACCTGGACGGCGCCAGTCTCCGACGGCGGGAGCGCAATCACCGGATACACCGTCACCTCGAGTCCGCCCACCACGCCGGTGAACGTCGCCGCCGTCACCACCGCCACGGTCTCCGGCCTGATCAACGGCACCAGCTACACCTTCACGGTGATCGCCACCAACCTCGCGGGCAACAGCGCTCCCTCGGCGGCGTCGGCGCCCGTTACGCCGTTGGGTCCGCCAGGACCGCCCACTGCCGTCGCTGCGACCCCAGGCAACACTCAAGCGGTGGTGAACTGGACGGCGCCCGCCTCCAACGGCGGCAGTGCCATCACCGGGTACACCGTGACCTCGAACCCGCCCACTACGCCGGTGAGCGTCGGTGCGGTCACCACCGCGACCGTCGCAGGCCTCGCCAACGGCACTCCGTACACTTTCACGGTGGTCGCCACAAACGCCGTGGGCAATAGCGCTCCTTCCACCTCCTCCGCCGCAGTCACGCCGGCCGCTCCTCCCGGCGCTCCCACCGGCGTGACGGCGACGCCCGGCAACGCGCAGGCGATCGTGAACTGGACTGCACCCGTTTCCAACGGCGGCAGCGGCATCGTCAGCTACACCATCGTGGCCACGCCCAGCGCCCCGGCGGTCCAGACGCCCGGCACCACCGGCACGGTGCCCGGATTGACCAACGGAACCAGCTACACCTTCACGGTGGCCGCCGCCAATCCGGTGTCGATGGGGCCGTTCTCGCAGCCGTCGGCGCCGGTCACGCCCACAGCCTCGGCGTTTCCGATCCGACCCTCGATCGACGGGCGCACGTTGGTGGACGTGAACGGCACGCCCTTCCCCATCCTGGGCCGCACGTCCTGGTTCGTCATGTCGCTCAGCGCGGCGGATCAGCAGCTCTTCCTCAACGACACCGCCGGCAAGGGGTACGACGCGATCGAGTTCCACGTCATCGATCACGACCCGCGCGGCAACAAGCCGCCGTTCGCCAACGCAGGCACGCTGCTGCCGTTCCTCAAGCGTCTCGACGGGACGACCTGGACCGGCGATCTCCCGGCGAATCCGGGGACGCGCGCTCCGGATTTCACCACCCCAACGAGGCGTACTGGGTCTTCGTCGATCAGTTCCTCGTGGCCTGCGAGTCGAAGGGGATCCTGGTCTTCATGTTCCCCGCCTACGTGGGATTCAACGGCGGCGACCAGGGCTGGATGCAGGAGATGTCCGCCAACGGCGAGGCCCGCATGCAGACGTTCGGAGCGTTCGTGGCCACCCGCTACCGCAACCAGCGCAACATCGTCTGGATGATCGGCGGCGACAAGGGAGCCTACGGGACTGCCGATCTGGCCGCGGAGCGCGGCCTGATCGCCGGGCTCAAGAGCGTTGCGTGGGGCAGTCCACCATGTACAGCGCCGAATGGGACAGCGAATCCATCTGCACCGACCAGTTCAACTTCGGGTCGAATTGCACGCTCAACGGCGCGTACAGCTTCGGCGGCAACGTCAACACGCAGGCGCAGCGCGGCTACGGAGCGAGGCCGGTTCTGCCCACCTACCTGCTCGAGGAACCCTACGACGAGGAAGGGCCGGACGGGGTCAACTTCAACCCCACCTTCGCCACCCAACCCGTGCGCAGGTTCCAATGGTGGGGCTGGCTCTCTGGCATCGGCGGTTACATCTCCGGCAACGGCTTCGTCTGGCCGTTCAACGCCGGAGGCGTCACCCCTCCGCTCTGGCAACAGCACCTCAACACGCAAGGTGCCAAGGACATGGCGCGGCTCAATGCCTTCATCGTCTCCATCCCCTGGTGGAAGCTGGTGCCCTCGGGCCTGTCTGGGACGAAGACGCTGATCACGGCCGGACAGGCCGCGCTGTCGGACGCGAGCTACGTGGCCGCGGCGGCCATTCCCGACGGGACCCTGGTCATCGCCTACGTTCCGCCCGCGCACTCCGGCACCATCACCGTGGACATGACCGCGCTGCGCGCGCCGGCGAGAGCTCGCTGGTTCAACCCCACGACCGCGCTGTTCACGGACATCGGCGCGTCGCTGCCGAACACGGGAACGCGCGTCTTCACGCCGCCGGGCAACAACGGCACGACCTTCACGGACTGGGCCTTGGTGATCGACGCCCCTTAGGGGCAGAGCTGCTGACCGCCCGCGGCCTCGTAGGCCTTCTCGCGCGAGAGCAAAAGGCCCCCGTCGGTCTCCGGCGTGGTCTGGCCGCCGGCGCCGGCGCCGAAGAGCATGCCGGCCACGTGCGCCGCTGCCAGCTCTGCGGTGTGCGCGTAGAAGTACTCGACGCGGTTGTCCTGCCAGTGGTCGGCGGTGTTGTTCATGGTCATGTTGCCCACCGGAAGCTGCCAGAAGATCACCGGAAGCTGCATCGCCTCGGCCAGCGCCTTCACCCAGCTGAGGTCCTGGTGGAAGTTGGGCAGCGTCTGGTTGGTGGCGTCCCAGCCGCGCTGCTGGCCGATGGAGGCGTAGTAGCCCGCATCGCGGTCGCTGGCGTCGGTGACCACGAAGTCGCCGGCGGTCGCACCCGCGGCGGCGAGGAAGGCGGCCAGCTTTCGCGCCTCGGCAGCCACGTCGAGCGATGCGTTGCGGTTCTGCGCCACGTCGATGCCGGTGGCGAAGGGCGAGGCGTGGAAGCCGATGCGGGCGTTGGGCGCATACTTCCGCGCCATCGCGATCAGGCAGTGGCCGAAGCCGGCCAGGCTCTCCTCCTCGGCGCCGCAGTCTGCCGGAGCGGCCTCGCGCACCTTGGCGGCGATGGCGTGGGGATTTCCGTTGACCTGCTCGGCGAAGGCCCAGAAGTCGGGCTCCACGTGCACGAAGGCGGTGTTGGTGCCGATCTGCTGTAGCAAAAAGCGGAAGTCGGCCAGGTAGCGCGTGAGCACCGCGGCGTCGTTGAGAGCGGCTACCTCGGCGGAGCCCTCGTTGGCCTTGCTGGTCTGGAGCAGCTCGTAATAGGTGAGCCACGGCACCTCGCCGCGACCCTTGGCGCCGCTGACGAAGTCGCGGATGTACTGGCCCGGCGGNAGCTGATCCCATTGCCAGCAGCCGTACCAGCCGCACCCGACGGTGTTGGCGCAGGAGACCTGCGCGGCAGTGCAGCTGGTGGCGCAGCTCTGGCAGGGAGCGCTGCCGTCGAAGAGGCCGCCGGCGAGATAGACGTAGCGGGCGTCCCAACCGGCGGCGGAGGCGGTGCCGTCGGCCATGGATGCGCCGGTGAGGATGCGCGTCCTGCCCAACGATTGGAGCAAGGGCCCGCCGATGCAGGCCGCACCGGGCTGCGAAACCACGACCGTGGCGGCGCTGCTGACGGCCGCAGACCCGACGCCTACCGTCAGCGTGTAGGTGGTGGTGGCAGCGGGAGCCACCATCACCGGCACGCCGCTTTGCACTGCGCCCACGCCGTTGTCGATGGTGGCCTGCCCGCCCTGGAAGACCGCCGTGAGCTGCGCCTGCGCGCCCGGGGAGACGACGCCGGGCGCAGCGGTGAAGCTCTGGACCGCGGGGCCGGCTGGGTTGCCCGTCGTGCCGGGAGAGCTCATCCCCGAACCGCAGGCCCATCCGGCCATACACAACAGGGCTGAAACGCGAGCGATCATCCGATGAAGCGTAACCCTTCCGTCAAATTCTCGCGCCCGCAGATCCACTCCCGTTTCCGCACCCCGAAGGCGCCGTGGTATGCGCTTCGCGGGGGCTTCCTTCATGGCTGCAGGGCAAGGGCCAGTGCGACGGCTGCTCGGCGCGCTCGCGACGCGCTGGAGGCTGCGCCGGTGCGCCAGCGTGGGTCCCGGCGCGGTGGCGCGCGGCTACATCTGGGTGCACGGCCGCGGCTCGGTGCACGTGGGGGCCGGCGTGGTGCTCGACGGCTCGCACCATCCCATCGAGCTCCACGCGGTGGAGAAAGACTCCCAGCTCTTCATCGGCGACGGCGCCTTGGTCTCCGGCGGCGTCTCCATCGAATCGGTGGTCTCGGTGCACCTCGGCGCGCGCAGCCGCCTGGGCGGATTCTCGCGTGTGATGGACAACAACTTCCATCCGCTGGTGGGCGATCGGCTGGTGCGCCCGCCTTCCTCGCCGGTGCGCATCGGCGACGACGTGGAGATCGGGCCACGCGCCATCCTGCTCGCCGGCTCCCAGGTGGGCAGTGGCGCCACCGTCGGCCCGGCCACGGTGATCTCGCGCAGGTCGCCCGTTCCCGACGGCGCCAGCGCTTCCGGCATGCCCGTGGTGATCGCATGAGCGAGCAGGCCATGACGCCGGGCGCGCGCCAGACCTTCCCGAGCCCCGGCGAACGGCTGCTGCGCGCCATCGGCATCCTGCGCGCGCGCTGGCTGTTCCGGCATTGCCGCTGCGGCCCGCGCGTGCACACCCGCACCCGCGTGCGCGTGGACGCCAGAGGTCTCGTCGAGCTGGGAGCGCGCGTGCAGTTCTGGGAGGGAATGATTCCACAAGAGCTGGTCTGCGCCGAGGGAGCCGAGCTGATCGTCGGCGCCTACTCGCTCTTGAACTACGGCGTCTCGCTGCGCGCCAGCCGCTCCATCCGCATCGGCCAGCGCTGCATGTTCGGCGCCCTGGCGCAGGTCTACGACAGCGACCGCGACCGCACGGCGCCGGTGATCATCGGCGACGACGTCTGGGTGGCCCACGGGGCCATCGTGGGGCCTGGGGTCACCATCGGAGAGGGGTCGGTGGTCGGCGCCGGCAGCGTCGTCACCGAGGACGTGCCGGCGTGGTCGCTTGCGGTGGGCAATCCTGCGAAGTGCACTCCCCTCAAGCGCGAGCGCTGATCAGTTCCCGGCGCCTTCGCGGGTGGTCCGCACCCACTCATCCTTCGCGCGGCCGTCGCCGCGCATCACCGTCAGCTTCCACAGCACGTAGGCCGGAGCGCACATCAGATCCACGAGGCCGCGGGCGCCGGTGCCCGAGAGTTGCCAACCGCGGGCGACGTAGGCGCAGAGTGCCAACGCACACGCGGCCCAGACCCAGAGCGGCGCCGGGGCCAGCCAGGCCGAGGCCGCCAGTCCGAGCAACACGACGCCAGCGCAGATCGAAAGCGGCGGCACCAGCACGTCCATGGCGAGGTCGAGCAGGAGTGGATCGCGGTGCAGCACACCGCGCCGGAGCAGGCCAGGCCCGTAGGCGCGGGCGATCTGGAACCGCCCGCCCTCCCACCGCTTCCGCTGCGACCGCGCCGCCTTCGCGGTGGTCACCATCTCGCCGTAGACGTGCGCCTCGGCCGCATAGTGCACGCGGTGACCGGCCTCGCCGAGGCGGATGCCGTACTCCAAATCCTCCACGATGGAGAAGGCGTCGTGCGGCACCTCCTTCAAGAGCGCGCGGCTGAAGCACATGCCGTTGCCGCGCAACCCGCACGAGAGCCGCAGCCGCTCGCGCGCCTGCGAGCGCAGCACGTGGAAGGTGGCGAAGGCGATGGTGATCAGCCGCGTGCGCCAGGAGGCCAACGGGTTGCGCACGCCGTAGTCCGCCTGCACCGCCGGCGCCCCCGACAAAAGCCGCGCCTGGAAGGCGGAGAGCAAGTCGGGCGAGACCAGCGTGTCGGCGTCCACCACCACCACCGCGTCCGCGTCGCCGCGCAGGCTCGCCTCGAACGCATGCGCCAGCGCGTGGCCCTTGCCGCGGCGTTCCGGATCGTTCCGCACCATCACGACCGCGCCTGCCGCGCGCGCATGCGTGGCGGTCTGGTCGGTGCAGTTGTCCGCCACCACGACCACGCGGAAGAGCCGGCGCGGGTACGCGAGGGCGAGCAGGTTCGCGACCGTGGCGGCGATGCCGCTCTCTTCGTCGTGCGCCGGGACGATCACGTCGAAGCGCAGCCGCGAAGGAATGGCTCCCGGGAGCGGGAGGCGCCACGAGAATGCCGTGAGCAGCGCCAGGTAGGCGCAGGCGATCGCGGCGGGCACAGCCGCCACCAGCAACAGGATCGTCATCGATTGGCGACACTCTCGCGCACGGTCTGCGCGATCCGATCGACGAAGAGCTCCAGCGCCGCCTCGCGCTCCACGTACGCGCGCGCGGCCGCGCCCATGCGGCGCGCTTCTTCGGGCCTCTCCAGCGCGCGCACCACTGCGCTGCGCAGGGCCGCCGGATCACCCGGCGGCACGTAGATGCCGGTCTGCCCGTCCACGATGGTGTCGGTCTGCCCGCGTGTGCGCGTGGCGATCACGCACTTGCCCATCGCCATCATTTCCAAGATCGTGGAGATCCCGGTCTGGTAGTCGTTCTGCAACAGCGGCACCACCGCCACCGCCGAGCGCGCGTAGAGCTCGCGCAGCTCGTACCGGTCGTACTTGCGCCACTCCACGTTGGAGGGAAGCGGTCGGTCCGGGCGCATCTCGTGTGAGATCCAGGGGCTGCCCGCCGCGATGCGCAACCGAAGCGGCAAATCTCGCACCGCCTCCACCAGACACGCATAGTCGCGCAAGAGCTGCCCGGCGCTGCAGACCATGTCCGGTTCCTGGGCGATCCCCTCTTGCGGCCGGAAGAACTTCACGTCCGCGTGGTAGGCGATGCGCCGCACACGCGCCGCCGGCACGCCCAGCGTGCCGACGATGTGCCGCTCCTCCGAAGTGGCGTAGCAGAGCACGCGATCCATGCGCAGCTGCACCCGCAGCAGGTGGAAGAAGACGCGCTTCTTCCACGGCGTCAGCGTGTGGCTGATCATCGTGTGCGCCGGCGCGCGGCGACTGGGGAGCAGCATCAGCGCCAGCGGGATGCCGATGTCCTCGCCGGTGGTGAGGATGGCGTCGTACCGGTCGGCTTCGGCGGCCCCCAGGGCGGCGAGGGCGCCGGAGTCGCCCAGCGCGCGCTTCGCCAGCCGCACGCGCGGCAAGCCCGAGCCGGCGGCGTCGCCGTAGTCCAGCAGATCCGCGCCGAGCGCGCGCTGGATCTCGTAGACGTCCAGGCGGGGCTCCCGGCCGGCGGCGATCCGCTGTTTCAGCGGCGCCCCGAATCGGCCGGCGGCCAGGATCAGAGTGCGCACCCTCCTCTTGTAGACCGGAGGGCGGCGTCGCGGCAAAGCGGCGCCCTTGGGGCTCCCCCTGCGGTCGTGTAGTCTCGACGCCCGCGTGAACGCCCCCGCTCCGAATTCGCGAATCGATCCGCCATCACCCAGGGATCCCCGGATCCAGGCCAGGCCGGCCCGGCGGGTGGCGTTCCTCATGGAGCAGACGCTCGGGAACGTCTCGCATTATCTCAACCTGCGCGCGCACGAGGCGCAGGCGCGAAGCATCGCGCCGGAGTGGATCCCCATCGACTTCCGCCCCGGCACCCTGCCCTGGGCGCTGCGCGGCAGCCTGCTCGCGCGCAGGGCGCTGGCGTCGGTTCCCGCCGACGTGGCCGGCTGCTTCGTCCACACCACCACCATCGCGCTCCTGCTTTCGGGCCGGCTGGGCAAGAAGCCCACGGTCCTCTCCACCGACGGCCCGCCCATGGCCAAGCGCGACATGCGGCCGCTCTACGGCCTCGATTCGGAGAACAACGCAGCCCGCAACTTGAAGCGCGCCATCTACCGCCGCACCTTCCGCCGCGCGGCGGGATTCGTCACCTGGTCCAACTGGGGCAAGGCCTCCTTCGTCAACGACTACGGCTGCCGCGACGAGGACGTGGCGGTGATCCCGCCGGGCATCGACACCAGCGCCTTCGTGCCGGCGGCGCCGGCCAAGCGAATGCCCCGCATCCTCTTCGTGGGCGGCGACTTCGTGCGCAAGGGCGGCGAGCTGTTGCTCGACGTCTTCCGCAAGCGCTTCCGCGGGCGCGCGCAGCTGGTGCTGGTGACGGGCTCGCCCGTGCCGGAGGAGGCGGACGTCGAGGTGCACCGCAACCTCGCCGCCAACTCGCCGCAGCTCCGCGCGCTCTACGCGGGCTGCGATCTCTTCGCCTTGCCCACGCGCGCCGACTGCTACTCCATCGTCGCCATCGAGGCGCTGGCCTCGGGCCTGCCGGTGGTGACCACGCGCGTGGGCGGCATCCCCGACATCGTCGTCGAGGGCAAGACTGGCCACCTCATCGACGTGGACGACGCCGCGGCGCTGGGCGATGCGCTGGAATCGATCGTCTCCGACCCGCGGGAGCGNGCTGCCATGTCGGCGGCGGGGCGCAAGGACGCGGTGGCCCGATACGACATCCGCGACACCGCCCGGCGGCTGTTCGAGTTCGTCGCCGGTCGCTGCTGATCCGGTTACCCGGTGCGGCTGCCCCCGGCGCGGGGCAGGTCCGCGGCCTGGGCATCCACGCGCTCTTCGTCTGGCGCCGCGCCGGCGGGCGCTTCCACCCGGCGCAACCAGCCCTCGCGCCAGTAGGGGAAGATGGCGCGGGGGCAGAACCAGCGGCCGAAGCTTCGCTCCCCCGAGCAGACGGCGCCGTCCAGCGTCACGCAGTCGCTCTTCAGCTCCACCATCTGGCTGGTCCGCTCGTCGATCAGCCGTTCGATGCGCTTGCGGACGCGAAAGGTCTTGCCGCAGAAGGGAACCATCTCCCGGTCGAACCACAGGCCGCGGTTCTTGCCCTTGTCGCTGAGCGTCTGGCGGATCTCCTCGGGGGGCCTCACCTCGACCCATTCGCCGGGCTTGAGGCCGAGCGGCTCGGTGCGCGGCGAGGCGGACGAAGAGCCGCGCAACGGGACCACCGGCAGGAGCTTCGCCTTGCGCAACGCCTCGTACGCGGTGGCGCGCGCCATCACGCGGGCAAAGCGCCCCAGGCCGACGTTGCCGGAGGACACTTCCCGCACGTAGGGCCGGGGATCGAAGGTGCGGAGGACCTCCGATGCCCGGAGCGTCTCGGTGGCCTGGCAGCGATAACAGGCGGCGCGCCGGCCATCGGCGGGCGGGCTCTCCTTCACGTGCCGCCTGGTGAGCTCCATCAGCGCGGCTTTTCCGGCCGCATCCGGATCCGGGCTTCCCTGGCTTGCGCCGGCGGGCACGCGCCGCAGCCAGGCCTCTTTCCAATACAGCCGGCACTCGGCCTGGCAGCCGTCGTGGCCAGAGCCGTCGCAGCGCAGATCCTCGAGGATCACGCTGTCGCGCAGCCGCAAGCTGCGCGGGATCTGGATGGTGTCGCAGATCTTCTCGGTGCGGTAGGCGACGGTGAAGCGGCGGCCGCAGTGCGCCACCATCTCCGGCATGAAGGGGAGCGCGTCGAGCGTTCCCCGTTCGTCGAGCGTCCCCAGGATCTCGCTGGCGCTCTTCACCTCGACGAGATCGCCCCTGCCGAGCGCGCCCTGTGCCACGGACTGTGTCGAGTTCAAGCGCGCCGCCTCATCCGACGGCGACGAGGGGACGCTGCTTCCACAGCTCCCACGGCGCCTTTCCCGAGTTGTAGAGGTCGCTCAATTCCTGCTGCTCCTTGAAGGTGTCCATGCACCANAATCTGTCATAGCGGTATCCGAGCAGCTTCTTCTCCGCGATCAGCCGGTGGAAGGGCTGGACCACCAGCTCCTCGCCCGGCTTGATGTAGTCGAAGATCTCGCGGCGCAAGCAGAAGAAGCCGGCGTTGATGACGACATCGCTGTCGCCAACGGGGCGGATCGATTTCACCTCGCCGTCGGTCTGCACGTCGACGAGGTGGAAGCTCTGCGAAGGCCGGGAGGCGAGGAACGAACCCACCTTGCCGGAGGCGCTGAACTTGTCGATCATCTGCGGGAGCTGCAGATCGGTGAGCCCGTCGGAGTAGTTGGCCAGGAACATCTCGTCGTCCATCACGTAGCGCTTCGCCGCCACCAGCCGCTGTCCGATGTTCGCGGTCAGCCCGGTGTCGACGAAGGTGATCTTCCAGTCCTGGATGTCGCTGTTCTCCAGGCGCACGTCGCGGCCGTGGAGGGTGAAGTCGTTGGAGACCCACTCCTCGTAGTTGAGGAAGAACTGCTTCACCACGTCCGCCTTGTAGCCGAGGCAGAGGATGAAGTCCTTGTGGCCGAAGTGGGCGTAGTACTTCATCAGGTGCCAGAGGATGGGCCGGTACCCGATCTTCACCATCGGCTTCGGGATTTCGCCTGTGTACTCGCGCAGACGGGTGCCCAGCCCGCCGCAAAACAACACGACCTTCATGATCCCCCCTTGCGCCGCACGGCGATGTCGCTTTCCGCGCGGCGCAGATTATTCTATCCTACGCATCATCGCCTGAACGCAACTAGCGTTGGTAGGCGCGAGCCGGGGGGCCGCAGCCTTGGAAGCGAAAATTCCGCGCGTCAGCATCGGCCTCGCCGTCTACAACGGAGACCGGTACCTGGAAGGCGCCATCCAGTCGATCCTGGCGCAGACGTATCGCGACTTCGAGCTGGTCATCTTCGACAACGCCTCGACCGACCGGAGCGAGGCGATCTGCCGGCAGTACGCGGAGCGCGACTCGCGCATCCGCTACACCCGCAATCCCCGGAACGTGGGCGGCGCGAACAACCACAACCTCACCTTCCAGAATGCGCGCGGCGAGTTCTTCCGCTGGGCTGCCCACGACGACCTCCTCGCCCCCACCCTCCTCGAAGCTTGCGTGGCGGCGCTCGACGCCAATCCCGACGTCGCGCTGGTCTTTCCACGGGTCATCGGCATCGACGCGGACGGAAAGGAGCTGGGCGTCACCGGCATCGGCGAGGGCACCGAACGGCTGCCGGCGGCGCGCCTGCGGACGATGGTCAGCCGCCGTCACAAGTGCGAGGCCATCTACGGCCTCGTCCGGGCGGATGCCCTGCGGAAGACGGATCTGCTGCTCAACTACACCGACTCGGACCGCGTCCTGCTCACGGATTTGGCGCTGCGCAGGCCTTTCCTGCAACTCCCCGAGGCGCTCTTCTACAAGCGCTTCCACGAGGGCAACCAGTACAAGGACTGGCGAGGCCGGATGGCCTGGTTCCTTCCCGATCTGGAAAAAACCGGGAAGGTCTCTTTCCCCACCTGGTTCCAGTTCTTCCACTATCTGCGCGTCATCAAGCGCGCGCCGCTGCTCCTGCGCCACAAGCTCCCCTGCTACGCGTGGATGGTCCACTGGCTTTCCTGGAACGGAACGCGAATGGCGAAGGACCTCTTCGTCGCGGCGTATCTGCTCGTCCACTCACGCGAATTCCGCAAGAGCAGGTACGCGGACACCAGCCGGTGGGCCTGAGGATGGGCGATCTCGTCACCGCCGTGGTGTGCACGCGCGACCGGCCCGATTCGCTCCAGCAAGCGGTCCGCGCGCTGCTGCAGTCGGAAGGCGTGGAGTTCGAGCTGATCGTCGTGGACCAGAGCTCGGGGCCGGAATCCGAGCGCGCGATGGCGGCGCTGTCCGCCGGACCCCGCATCCGCTACGTGCGCTCGGCGTCGCGGGGCAAGGGAGCCGCGCTCAACGAGGGCCTGCGGCTGGCCGCGACCGCCTGCACCGTCTTCACCGACGACGACTGCGAGGCGCCACCCGACTGGATGGCAGGGATGGCCCGCGCCCTCGAAGAGCAACCCACCGCCGCCATCGTCTTTTCCAACGTGCGCTCCGCGCCCCACGATCGCTCGCTGGGCTACATCCCGGCTTATGAGCGCCGGCGCAGCCGGCTGGTGCGCTCGATCGCGGCCACCTGCGCGGGGCACGGACTCGGCGCGGGCATGGCGGTGCGGCGCGAGGTCGTGCTGGACATGGGCGGCTTCGACGAGACCTTCGGGCCCGGCGCGCGGTTCCCCTCCGGCGACGACTGGGACATCACCCACCGCCTCCTGCTTCGCGGCTGGCACGCCTACGAATGCGCGACCGTCTTCACCGTCCACAGCGGATTTCGCACCTTCGCGCAGGGCCGCGCGCATGCCCGCCGCGACTGGTACGCCATCGGCGCGGTCTGCGCCAAGCCGCTGCGGGCCGGGTACTGGAGCTCGATCGTGCTCCCGGCCTGGGTGTTCACCTCCGAGGCGCTGTGGCCGCCGGTGCTCGATCTGTTGAAGCTGCGCAAGCCGCGCGGCTTCACCCGCATCGCGGCGTTCCTGGAGGGCTTCGCGCAAGGGATGCGGACGCCGGTGGACCGCCAGAAGCTGCTGTTCGTGCCCCGGGCCTGAGGCCGTCAGGCAGTCCGGTTCGCTACCCCACCCGCGCTTCGCAGCTCCACCGCGAGCCGATCGCTGGCGCGCGAGGCGAGCGCCATGGCCGTCAGCGTGGGGTTCTTCTCCGGGCCGGTGGTGAACGCGCTCGCATCCACCACCAGCACGTTGGGACAGCGGTGCAGGCGGCAGTCGCCGTCGAGCATGCCGTACCGGGGCGACCGGTGCATGCGCACCGTCCCCCCGTAGTGGACCGACGTCCCGGGCGCCTCGATGAACCACGACCGCACCGTCGGCCGGTACCCGGCGGCATCGAGGATCTCCAGCAGCCGATCCCGGGCGCGCTCGAGCATGGCGCGCGTCTCGTCGCCGAAGCGAAGGCAGATGTCCAATGCGCCTCCGGGGGCCAGCGACACGCGGTTCGCTTCTTCCGGCGGCAACATCCCGAAGAGGTTGAACCCTACGTTGGTGGATCTGCCGGGCGTGCGAGTCGCCAGCGACCGGAGCCGGCCGGCGGTGCCGCTCCAAAGAACGGTGCCCACCCCGCGCAACCGCGACCCTTCTTCGCTCGGGCCGCGCGTCATGTACACGCCGGGATGGATGGAGATGGGGCGTCCCAGGTCGATGCCCACCTTGCCAAGCGGGTGATCGTGCAGGTAGCTGCCGAGGACGCCGTCGGCGTTGCCAAGGCCTTCGGGGAAATCGGCGGAGCGCGATTCGAGCAAGAGCCGCGTGGAGTCCAGCGCCCCGGCCGCCACGACGAACGCGTCCCCCTCGATGGCCTGCTCGGCGGAGGTGGCCGCGTCGCGGTAGACCACGCGCGTGACGCGCCGGCGCGCGCCCGACCATTCGAGGCGCAGCGCCCGCGCCCCGAAGCGGACCTCGAAGCGCGGCGAGGGCGGGATGCCCTCGACGATGCGGACGAACGCGTTGAACGGCGTGCCGCTGCGGGTCACCGTCCAGGCCGCGCCGTAGGCGAGCGGCAGCGCGGTGAGGCCGTGGCCCCGGGCGCGCGCCTGCTCGCCCACGCTTTGCCAGTCGGGCCCGAGGCGCAGGCGGTGGCTGACCACGCCGCCCGGCAGGTGCTCCACGTCCTCGCCGCTCCCGCCAATGCGCAAGAGCCGCTCCATGGCGGGGTAGTGGCCCTCGACATCGGCGTAGCCAAGCGGCCAGCGGAACCGCTCGTGCAGCGCGTCTCCGTCGGTGAAGTCCTCGGGCGAGAAGCGCGGCACCGCGCAGGTCCAGTGGTTGGAGAGGCCCCCTGCCGAAAGCTCGCGAAACCAGCGGGCGGGCTCGCCGCTGCTGACCGCGTCGGGGGGAGATGGGTCCGGCAGCTGCCGGCGCTTGCGCAGCAGCGTCATGCCCGGCGCGCGCACCGTCCAGCCGCGCGCCGAGTCCCGGCTCCCTGCCTCCAACACGGTGACGGAGATGCCCGCGCGCGCCAGCGTCCACGCCGAAGCGGCGCCGGCCGGACCGGTGCCGATCACCACCACCCTGCGCGATTCCCCCACGCGCCGTAGACACCAGATTGCACGGATCGGGTCAACCGATGGATGCTCTGCCGGATGGAGCTCCGTCCTTTCGGCCCCACCGGCCTGCGCGTCTCGGAGATCGGGCTCGGGTGCGCCCGCCTGGGCGGCGTGTTCCAGGGGGAGGCAGCGGGTTTTCTCGACGTCCTCTCCGCTGCGCTGGACGCCGGAATCAACTTCTTCGACACCGCCGACATGTACAGCCAGGGCGAGAGCGAGATCCTGCTGGGACGCGCGCTCCGCGGGCGCCGCGACGGCGTGGTCATCGCCACCAAGGCAGGTTACCGGCTGCCGGCGCAGCGCCGGCTGGCCGGGCGGCTGAAGCCGCTCTTGCGGCCCTTGGCGAGGGCGCTGGGCCTGCGGCGGGAGAACCTGCCCGCGGCGGTTCGCGGTGAGCCCAGCCAGGACTTCTCCCCGGAGTACTTGAAGCGCTCCCTGGAGGGCAGCCTGCGGCGGCTGCAGACGGATCGGATCGAGCTGTTCCAGCTGCACAGCCCGCCGGCGGAGATCGTCGCGCGAGGCGAGTGGGTGCAGGCGCTGGAGGCGCTCAAGCGCGAGGGGAAGATCCTGCACTACGGCGTTTCCTGCGACGCGGCTGACGCGGCGCTGGCAGCGCTTTCGCTTCCCGGCGTTTCCTCGCTGCAGCTGCGCATCAACCTGCTCGACCAGCGGATGGTGGGACTCTTGCCGGCGGCGCGGGCCAGGGGCGTCGGCGTGATCGCGCGCGAATGCCTGGCCAACGGGCTATTGGTGAAGGACGAGGTGGATCTGTCGCGCTACTGCGCGTCACCCGAGGAAGCCGAGGAGCGCGCCGCGCAGCTGGTCACGTATCGCAAGCAGGCGGCGGAGAGCGGCTGCACGCTGGCGCAGGTTGCGATGCGCTATGTGACGGCGCTGGAAGGGGTCTCCGTGGCGCTGGTGGGGGCGCGGACGCCCGCGCAGCTCCAGGGACTGTTGCGGGAGCTCGCGAGCGAGCCGCCGCTGAGTTTCGGGGACACCATACGACAGGTTACGTAAGGTGTCCCCGAAACTTGAGGACCGAGGCATAGACGCTCTCGGTGTCCCTGGCCATCCGCTTCGGACTGAAGCGGGCTTGCACCGCCGCGCGGCCCTCTTCGCCCATCCGCGCCCGCAGCGCGGGATCGCGGATCAACGCCAACAGATTTCCTGCCAGCGCGTCGAGATCGCGCGGCGCCGACAGCAGCCCTGTCCGGCCGCGTTCGATGACTTCGGGAGCGCCACCGCTGTCGAGCGCCACCACCGGCTTCTTCATCGCCATGGCCTCGAGGAAGACCAGGCCGAAGGGCTCCTGGAAGGACGGCAGCGCGAACACGTCGGATGCGGCCAGGACTTGAGGAATGTCGGCGCGAAAACCGGTGAAGAGCACGTCGTCGGCCACGTCCAGCTCGCGGGCCAGCGCCTTCAGCTCCTCCGGATAGCTGGACCCCGCTTGTCCGCCGGCGGCTTTGTCCTCTTCGCCGACGATGAGGAGCTTCGCCCCGGGAACTTGGCGCCGGGCCACCGCGAACGCGCGGATCAGATCGGCGTGACCCTTCCAGTGGAACAGGCGGGAGATGCTGGTCACCACCGGCACATCCGCTGTCAGCCCCAGCTCGCGCCGCAGGGGTCCCGGGTCGATGGCGGGATCGAATCTGGAGATGTCGATCG
>C688J18823_10001060_pt1 | contig 16782 bp, 19 predicted proteins | sample HopSoiMetagenom1_FD_18823 | JGI IMG/M metagenome (IMG submission 18823) | reverse complement strand
CCTAAAAAAGTCCCCGGGGGGACAAAAAACTGGAAGTCTTCTGCTCCGCGGGCATGACGATCATCAGGAAAGCCACTGTGAAGTGGCCGAAAGGTGATCTGAACAGCTCGAAACTAGAAGCTAGGTTTCCCTCCTCAAAAGTTCGAATGGCGGATCTGAGGAAAGCCTCCGGAGGAGACATCGACACCGATTGTGGTCACCTTTTACTCTCCTTTAAGGAGCCTAAAAGTGCCGATGTCTCCACCAGAGGCTTTCCTCAGGCCGTCTACTCAGGAAGTAGAGGTGAACCCGTTGGCTTCAAGGAGAGATGAAGCGAAGCCTGAGCGTCCGCCAGCTACTACACTCGAAGGCCGGGAGAAGCAGCTAGTCTCCGCGGCCGTAGACCTAGCCGAGCAACGGATTCGTGATGGAACAGCTTCGTCTCAGGTTCTGGCTTTCTACCTGAAGCTCGGAACGACAAGAGAACAACTCGAGCAGCAAAAGCTGAGATCTGAGAACGCGTTGCTCGAGGCCCGCGTTAAGGAACTGGAATCCGCGGCCAATGTAGAGGAACTCTACGCAGAGGCGATCAAGGCCATGCGATCTTACTCCGGAGTCACTGAAGCCGATGAGTCATACGAAGCGGACTTACACAAAGCTTAGTTCAATAGCCTCGCTCGAGGACCGATTCGATTACCTCAGGGTCCACGCGAAGATTGGCGTCGACACTTTCGGCTTCGACAGGTGGATCAATCAAGCATTCTACCGGTCTGCTCAATGGCGAGGCATCCGAAGCCGGGTGATCGACAGAGACCGCGGATGTGACATGGGCGTCGAAGGACATGAGATCCATGATCGGGTCGTCATACATCACATGAACCCGATGACGGTTAACGATCTTGTTGAAGGCGATCCGTCAATGCTTAACCCTGAGTACCTGATCACCGTTTCGATGCAGTCGCACAATGCGATTCACTTCGGAGACCGGGAACTCTTGCCTAAGCCGTTCGTTCCAAGACGTCCTGGTGACACGAAATTGTGGTGACTTCCGCTAATGCATGAAAACGAGGCGTTTGAACACCACGGTGTAAAAGGGATGCGCTGGGGCATACGCAAAGAACGAGACTACGCTAGTAGATCTGACCGGAGACAAGCTTCAAAGAACGTGTATTCCGAGGTTGGGAAACTATACGTTAATCGTCAACTAAATGCTTCCAACACAATCATGCAAGAGTCGATTAACAAGTTGGATAAGCATGACGTTCATATAAAAGCCGGAGCCGAGTTCTACAGGGTAACTTCAGTAAAAGACGAACCGGTGAGTAGCGCACGTTATGTTTCGACGAACCAACAAGATAGAATTAACTATAACGCCATAGGCGGAAGTAGTAATTTTACGCCAGGTCTTAAAAGATACCAGGTTCGTTACGAGAATGTTTACAGGTCATCAGTCAACCTTAAATCTCCGTCAGAGCAGAAACGTTTCGACACGCTTATGGAGATCCTGGCGAAGCCTTCGATAAAACTGGACAGCGGACAGTCTATTACCGGACGCCAATACCTTGAAAGTCTGGGTGTAGGAAATTCTCTTAAGGCTCTTGACGATTATCACTATGGCCGATCGGTTTTTCCTGTCGCCCTTGCAGCTCTTGGAAACAAGAACCTGAAAATCGGAGACGCCTATTACAACACTCTTCGAGACAGAGGTTACAACGCGGTCATCGATGATAACGATCGAAACGTCACTTCAAAGATGCCTTTGGTATTGACCAATCCTGATGGCACAGTCAAAAGAGTTCAAGTTCGGAAGCTCACAGATAAAGAGATAACCGACGCTCAGAAGAATTTCCGTACACCAACCCTGAGCATAACAAGGAGAGAATGATGGTTAATACCACGACGCACGCGTCGCCAAACTTCTACTCCGGGCACTCAGCTCGGACGCTCATCGGCATCCACACCATGGAAGCTCCGGAGGCCGGCACGACTGCGGAGAACGTCGCCGCATATTTCGGCCACGCGTCGACTGCGGCCTCGGCGCACTGGTGCGTCGACAACAACAGCCGAGTCCGATGCGTCGAAGATGACAACAGCGCCTGGACGATGCCGCCGACCAACCGGTACTCGCTTAACATCGAGATGGCTGGCTACGCAGGGCAGTCCGAGACCCAGTGGGATGACGCTTACTCGAACGAGGTTCTCGACATCGCGGCCCTCTGCGCCTCGGAGTGGTGCGCCAAGTACGACATTCCGGTCCGGCACCTTACCGACTCGCAGATCGCCGCAGGTTCGAAGGGGTTTGCCGGTCACGTCGACGTCAACCGGGTCTTCCACGCCAGCTCGCATACCGACCCTGGCCCGCATTTCCCGTGGGACAAGTTCCTCGGTATGGTCAGGCACCACCTCGGTTCGGTTCCCGTGACGACCCCTCCGCCCTCCGGAAAGAAGGACTGCACAGAACTTCAGCGTGCTCTCCGGACGGCCGCTGACAACCGATGGGGAACGAACACTGACCAGCATGCGGTTGCCGTGATCTCTTCGACCCAGTTCGGCGGCGAGACCTTCCCCTACGGGATCGCCTTCACGCAGAACTGCGTGGGTACCAAGGCTGATGGTGACTGGGGGCGGGATTCCAAGCTCGCTCTTGCGGGAACAGTCCGCAAGGTTCAGGAGTCGCTGAAGGACATGGGCTTTGATCCCGGAACGATCGACGGCACCTGGGGCGTCAACACAGACAAGGCCTACCGGGCCGCTCGCAACGCCTGCCATATCTAGCTGATCCGGAGAGACGTGAATGTCAGCCAACCCGAATAGCATTCTCGATTCGGTTAAGAAAGTTCTTAACATCGGCTTCGATGAAACGTCATTCGACCTTGACGTGACGATGTTCATCAACTCGGCGTTCGCGTCTCTCCAGCAGCTGGGCGTCGGACCTGACGGCGGGTTCTCGATCAGTGATAACACCAGTGTGTGGTCTTCGTTCACTTCGGAGATTACCCTGGTGGGCAAGGTCAAGACTTACGTCACCAACAAAGTTCGCCTGATTTTCGACCCGCCGGCAACTTCATTCGCCATCCAAGCACTAAAGGAAGTTCTCGCTGAAGATGAATGGCGTCTCACTCAGCAAGCTGAGATCATTCGTCAAGCGCAGGCCGCTGGCGGTCAGCCGACTTTCATCCCCTACTGGTGGGATCTGACCGGTCTGAGCGATTTTCCCCCAGAGGCACTAACCGGCGACATGGGGATCGACTTCGACTCTTCGGACATCTGGTGCAAGGATCAACAGCTCGGCCAGGCATACATGTGGGACCTAACCGGCCTCAGCGATTTCCCGTCAGGGTCAGTCGTTGGCGAATGCGGCATTGACATGTCTAACGGGAACGTTTACAGGAGAGACGCATGAGTAAGGTATTTCTCGGAAACCTGAAGGGTCCTACTGGAGCCACAGGCGCAACGGGTCCTACGGGCGCTACTGGAGCCACGGGACCCACCGGGCCGACAGGCGCAACGGGAGCTACCGGTGCTCAAGGACCAGCCGGCGCTACTGGACCGACGGGAGCTACCGGCGCTCAGGGTCCTACTGGAGCCACAGGCGCAACAGGGCCCGCAGGACCGGCTGGCACGGTTACCACGTACGTCGCCCCGAAGGTCACCGCACTGACTGACGGAACGAACGTCGCACTGGACATGAGCCTCGGAAACGTCTTTGACTGGACCCTCGGAGCGAACGGTCATACGCTCTCGGCTCCGACAAGTCCTGTCGACGGCGAGATCGCGATCATTCGTATCAAATACTCCGGCGCATTCACCCCGAGCTTCAACGCGATCTACGACTTCGGCGACAACGGTCAGCCGCCCTGGAAAGCCACCTCAGGCAAGAGCGATGAAGCTGCTTTCCGATGGGACGCTGCGGCGAATAGCAATGCCGGGAAGATGCGATTCATCGGGTTCGGGCCTGGTTACATCTCATGACGAGCAAGTCGGATACCTTTGTTCGTGCTGATAATGCTTCCCTCGGTGCGAACTGGACGGCATGGTCCTGGTCTGGGGCAGCCGGTCTGGGCATAACCTCAAATCAGGTTTCCTCGTCAGCCGCGAGCACTCATGGCGATTACTGGTCTGCCGACGCTTTCGGAAACGATCAGTCATCCGAGATTACTGTAGCCGTTGTCCCTGGAAGCGGCGACTGGGTCGGCGTCACGGTTCGCCAGGTTACCCCGGGAACGGGGTATCTTGCCATCTTCTTCGCCGGAACGTTCTACATATTCAACGAGAACGGTTCGACAAGTCCGACTGTTATCGTTTCAACATCCGGAACGCTAACTGCCGGTGACGTCATGACGCTGACGGCTATCGGAACCTCCATCACGCTATACAAGAACGGTAGTCAGGTACTGACTACCACTAACAGCACGTATACTTCGGGCGCTCCTGGAATAGCGATCTACGGCACTACGCCAAGGATCTCGGCCTGGGATGCGACCGACGCCTTCGGTCCTGTAGTCACCGTCGACACCACGACACAAGCCAACGCGGCTCAAAACGTCAAGGTCCGGCGATGGATGCAGGCTTCGGGTGGCACTGCGCCTTATTCCTGGTCCGTGGTTTCTGGAACGCTTCCTACGGGACTCTCGCTATCGAGCTCGGGTGAACTAAGTGGAACGCCGACGGGAACCGGAGCTTCAACTTTCACAGTTCAGGCAACGGACTCACTGAGCGTTTCCGGAACTCACAGTATCACTCTCACGGTAGTCGCCGCTTCCTTCACACCGGGAAGCCCGTCAACTGACGGGAACGGCGTAGTCACGAGAACTATCACGAGTGTCCTGAACATGAACTCTGCCGAGACGCTCAGAGTTCTGCAACCGGTATCGCCATCAACAGCTTACCGAAGGGCTCTTGTCATCGTCAATCCCGTCAACTCGGGTACGGACGACACGACTTTCGGTAATGCTCTCGATACGATCAGGATCCTGGGGCTGCATAACTCCCTTAACCTGACGATCCTCGAGCCGAGTAATGGCGGAAACTGGCTAGCCGACAATCCATCTAATGCCAACCTTGTCCAGGAAACCTGGATGCTTCAGGTGGCTGCCTGGTTCCGGACAAATTACGGCACAGGTATCGAGAAGCTTTTCCTCGTCGGCTTCAGTCGATCGGGTCTCGCCTCTCTGGGCCTTTACCTTCATCACCCGGAGGTTTACGACGGCTGCGCTGTCTGGGACTTCCCGGGAATGATGGCTGCCTACGACGGGACAGATCCTAACGGTTCCGTTGGTGGAAGCCCGGGCTCGAGTTATGGTACACCAGAGAACTTCACGGCGAATTACCAGCTCTCCGCTGCCAACCTGGCAAAATGGAAGGTCGGCACGGATCTTGGCGCAGTGAAGAGGATTCATATCGGCGGGGCGAACTTCTTCAATGCTGACGTCCCGCAGATTGACGGCGTTCTTACTACCGCCGGAATCCTGCATTTCTATAACTTCGTCACAGCGGACGCCCACAACTGGCACCCTTCCCCGGATTGGCTGCCAACAGCCCTTACCAATCTGCAAACTCTTTCGTCGAAGAATACCGGGCTGTTGTCGGCGACCTGGCCGGCCTGAGTCCTCCAGTCAAAATCAAGACAAGAACGGATTAATCATGACTGACAACCAGCAGCTGTCGAAGCTTGCGACCCGTAACAACCGGGACATCACGGACGGTGCGTGGTCTGGCCAGCCGGCCGTTCCGCTGACGACCGTTACCGTGACGAACACGTCCGGGAAGACAGTCTGGGTCGAGGTCACCGGCGGCACCGTCACCGCGGTCAAGGTCGACGGCGTCACCATCGGCACCCGGGTGGCCGGCATGTTCCTCGTCCGGCCCGACAGCACGATCGCGTGGGTCGGTTCGGCCGCGCCGACGTGGCAATGGTTCCTGCTGAACAGCTGACTCCGGCGCCTCGTTCTGTTCCCCGAATGGAGGTGACGATGGAGCCAACAGCAGATCAGAAAAAGGCCCTGGCCACGGCCGGCTATGCTATGCCTGACGGGTCTTATTACATCCGTAAAGGCAATAAGGATGATCTTCATAATGCCATCCTAGCTGTCGGCCGCGGCGGCGCTAATCATGACGCCATCCGTCGTCATATTATCAAGCGGGCCAATGCCGCGGACATGAAGTGTGGCTACATGCTCCCGCCTAACTGGAGTCCAGACGGATCCCTGAAGCATTCGGATGTTGATGAATTCCTTGAGCACTTCGGGGTTAAGGGCATGCACTGGGGTCATCGTAGTTCGGACCCTGTTCGTCTTACGGCCAAAGCAAATATCCACGAAGCCAAGACGGCAGAACACGTTCGTCAGGCTAAGCACTTCGAAGCCCAGGCAATAGATCTTGAAAAACACGGCGTAAGATCAGAGCCATTCCGAAAAGTTTATGGCCAGAACGCCTGGTCTGAGAGCGATTTCAGGTTTTACGCCAAGACCGGAATGTCGAAGCCCCAAGCCGTCGCTCAGCTCCAGGTCGACCTGAATCATGGCCATAATTACCACACTGGAGCAGCCAATCATCATGCGAGGGTGGCTAAAAAGCTCCGGATCAAGGCCGCAGGAACAGTAACGCAGTCGGGAGTCGATCCGGAACTTGAGTCTGATGTCCTGCTTCATTTCGGCGTCAAGGGCATGCACTGGGGTCGTCGGAAAGATCAGAGCACGTCGTCAGCATCGTCTAAGCCTCGGTCTTCCTCTTCGGTGGATCATCAGCGATCAACCCGGATCAAGGCGAAAGCAGCAAAGGGCGGCGGCGTTCACGCGCTAAGTAACAAGGAGTTGCAAGACCTGGTTTCCCGGATGAACTTGGAGCAGCAATACTCCAAGCTTGAGACCGGTCCGACTTCGAAGGTTGCTAAAGGGCGGAAATTCGTCACTCAAACGACAACTGATACCAGGTCCGGCATCAATTTGTACAAGACGGGTAGAGAAGCAGCAAAGATCCTTGCGCCGTTCATCATCGCTGCAGGAGCGGCCGCGGCGGCTAATAAGGCTGGTGGACACGTCAAGTACTACCATCCATCTAATCGCCTAGCCATTACCGCTTAGGAAGGAGGATTGGCGGTGACATTGTCTAACACGGCAACGCCGAAGTATTATGGCGCTTTCCGTGATGCTGTGCTCCGGGGAGAAATTCCGGTTTGCCGGGAGATTTCCCTCGAGATGAACCGCATAGATGAGCTCATCGCCAATCCGGCCTTCTATTACGATGATGCGGCTATCGACGGGTTCGTCCTTTACTGCGAGAACGAGCTTACCCTAACCGACGGAAGCGATTTCCGTCTTCTGGATAGCTTCAAGCTATGGGCAGAATCCTTGCTCGCGTGGTTCTATTTCGTTGAGCGAAGCGTTTACGTTCCCGACCCCGATGCACACGGTGGAAAGTACGTCAGGAAGCGCATAAAGAAGCGCTTGCGGAACAAGCAGTACCTGATCGTAGCTCGCGGGTCAGCAAAGTCGATGTACGTGATGTGCATCCAGGCGTATTTCCTGAATGTCGACACGTCTACGACCCACCAGATCACCACCGCTCCGACAATGCGCCAGGCGGAAGAGGTGATGTCGCCATTCCGGACCGCCATTACGCGCGCACGCGGACCACTGTTCAAGTTCCTGACTGAAGGATCCCTGCAGAACACCACGGGTTCGAAGGCTAAGCGCGTTAAGCTGGCCTCGACCAAGATCGGGATCCAGAACTTCCTAACAGGCTCGCTGCTGGAAATTCGCCCGATGGCGATTAACAAGCTGCAGGGTCTCAGGGCCAAAATAGCCAGCGTTGACGAATGGCTATCCGGCGATGTCAGGGAAGACGTGATCGGGGCCATCGAGCAAGGGGCTTCAAAGCTTCCTGATTACATCATCGTAGCTGTTAGCTCTGAAGGAACCGTCCGGAACGGCTCGGGCGACACGATCAAAATAGAGCTCGCAGATATTCTTCGCGGTGATTACATCAATCCGCACGTATCTATCTGGCATTACAAGCTTGACAGTCTCGACGAGGTGCCTAACCCCGAGATGTGGCCTAAGGCTAATCCGAACATCGGCATGACGGTTTCATATGAGACTTATCAGCTGGACGTTGAACGGGCAGAGAACGCGCCTGCTTCCCGGAACGACATACTAGCCAAGCGTTTCGGGATTCCGATGGAAGGCTTCACCTACTTCTTCACTTACGACGATACCATTCCTCATCGTCGTCGTGAGTTCTGGAAGATGGGCTGTGCGATGGGCGCCGACCTATCCCAGGGTGATGACTTCTGCGCATTCACGTTCCTATTCCCGATCAGGGATGGACGTTTCGGAATCAAGACGAGAAGTTATATCTCGAGCCTGACGATGAGCAAGATTCCCGGAGCCATGCGCCAGAAGTATGACGAGTTCATCCAAGAAGGAAGCCTCCATGTCATGGATGGCGCAGTTCTTGACTTGATGGTGATCTACGAAGACCTGATTCAGTTCGTCGAGCAGAATGAGTACGACGTAAGGGCGTTCGGATTCGACCCGTATAACGCCAAGGAGTTCGTAACTCGCTGGGAACAGGAAAACGGACCTTACGGGATCGAGAAGGTGATCCAGGGGGCCAGGACAGAGTCGGTTCCTCTCGGCGAACTTAAATCCCTGGCCGAAGAGCGTCTTCTGGAATTCGATGAGCTCCTCATGCAGTTCGCGATGGGAAACGCCATCACGATGGAAGACACGAACGGCAACCGAAAGCTTCTGAAGAAGCATCGTGATGCAAAGATAGACAACGTTGCTGCACTTCTTGATGCATGGGTCGCGTATAAACTACACAAGGAAGACTTCGAGTGACGCGATGAGTGAAAATGTAGACGAATTTCTGGCTCATTATGGAGTCCCAGGTATGCACTGGGGACACCGTAAGTCCGGGGCAACTTCAACACCCAAGCCAACAACTCAACAGATCACAGAAGCTAGGGCCAGGCAGTCTGTTCGAAAGGCTGCTTACAAGTCGGCCAAGTCTGGTGGGAACGCAACATCGACGGCCAAGGCTGCGAACGCGTTCATGAAGAGTCCCGATCGCGTGGTTGCAGCGCACATGACCAAGGGTGAGAAGATCGCAACAGCGCTCCTTGGCGGTGGCCTGTCAGGAATCAGAGCCAGCAACGCGTCGCATTTGAGTAACGGGAAGGTCGCAGCCGATTACGTGCTAAACTCCTATCTCGGAGTCGCATCGATCCCCGTCCAAAAGCACCGAGTTAACAAGATCCAAATTCAGCAGCAATCTTAATCTCGACTAACCGGAAGGAGGTGAGGGATGGGCTGGGGCGGTAAGCTACTCTCGAGCCTCAAACATGGCTGGAACGCGTTCGCGCCCGCGGGACAGCTTCAACTAATCCAGGCTCCGGGTCCTGGCTACAGTCGCCGGCCAGATCGAGCAAGGCTGAATTTCTCCAATGAGAAGTCAATCATATCCTCGATCTACACAAGGCTTAGCATTGACATCGCGGCGGTCAATATTCGTCACGTGCGACTGGATAGTAACGGTCGTTACACCGATGACATGCCTAGTAGTCTCAATGACTGTCTTCAGGTTCAACCGAACACCGACCAAGGGCCTTCGTCTTTTCGTCAGGACATAGTTCTAACCCTCTTCGACAAGGGATCTGTAGCAATTGTTCCGGTGGACACGACTTTCGATCCGCTGATCACCGGCGGATACGATATTCAGTCCATGCGAGTTGGCGAGATCGTTCAATGGAAGCCTCAGCACGTTCAGGTTCGATTGTACGACGAAAGAGATGGCGTTAAGAAAGACGTCTGGGTAGCTAAATCGTTTGTCGCTATCGTCGAGAATCCGATGTATAGCGTCATGAACGAAGTTAACTCTACTCTTCAGCGACTAATCAGGAAACTAAACCTTCTTGACGCCATTGACGAACAGAGCGGATCGGGGAAACTCGACATCATCGTCCAGCTTCCATACACGGTTCGAAGTGAAACCAGGAAGCTACAGGCCGAGGAACGACGAAAGGCGATCGAGCTCCAGCTCCATGGCGCGCAGTATGGTGTTGCTTATGTCGACGCTACAGAGAAGATCACTCAGCTTAACAGGCCTGTTACTAACAACCTGCTGGATCAGATTCAGATGCTGACTGAGATGCTCTACGGACAGCTTGGGCTTACCACTGAAGTGATTAACGGGACGGCTAATGAGGCCACGATGATGGCCTATTATGCTCGTTCAATCGAGCCAGTTCTTACGGCAATCACAGAGGCGATGCGGCGTACTTTCCTCACCAAGACTGGAAGATCTCAAGGGCAATCTGTAATCTACCTTAGAGATGCATTCAAGTTGGTTCCTGTTTCCGCCTTGGCGGAGATGGCGGATAAGCTAGTGAGGAACACGATCCTCAGTCCTAACGAATTCAGAGGAATCATAGGTTACAAGCCGAACCCGGATCCGAAGTCGGACCAGCTGATTAACCCGAACATACCGTTGTTCAAGCAAGTACCAACGCAACCGGGTCAGCAACCGCAACAACTAGGCGATATACCAGATTCGCCACAGCAAGTAGACCAAACACCTCAGGGAGGCGGTCAAAATGGTACCTGACTTCGGTGGGTACGTCACTAGGTATGGCGTGAAGTGCTCTGATGGCAGGACCATCTTGGCTCATGCGTTCCAGCCCCAAGACGGACATCGGATTCCGCTGGTTTACCAGCACCAGCACAAGGAAATCGATAACGTGCTGGGTCATCTGCTCCTCGAGCACCGTAATGACGGTGTTTACGCGAAGGGTTTCTTCAACAACACGCCGAAGGCGTTGCTGGCGAAGGAGCAGGTCCAGCATAAGGACCTCACGAACCTTTCGATTTACGCTCATCAACTCGTTCAGCACGGCATGAATGTCAAGTCCGGAAAGATTGGTGAGGGAAGCCTCGTTCTTTCTGGCGCGAATCCCGGTGCTTACATTGACGATGTTTACATCTCTCACGGCGACGGTGATGATCCGACTCCTTCCGGCGTCGAAGTGATCATCTATACGGATGTCAACATCGAGCCAACCATTGCGCTCGAACATTCGGCGACACCTGTCACATCCGATCCACCGCAACCGCAGGCTCCTGCCGTCGATCCGATCGTTGAGCCGATCGTTGAGCCTCCAGCTCCTCCTGCAGTCCCCGACCCGGCCCTCGTTCACGCCACTACACCCACAAGGACGACAACCATGCCGCCTGCCGTTGCCCCTGACCGGTCAATTGCCGACATCTTCAACGAATTCACCGATGAGCAGAAGACCGCCGTCTACGCCATGATCGGTTCCGCGCTCGACCACAGCGGCATTAAGGAGGGGGACCCAGTGTCTCGTAACGTGTTCGACCAGACGGACGACGCCCCGGCCGGGCTGACCCTGACGCATGCTGACGTCAAGTCCATCATGAAGGACGGCGAGCGGATCGGATCGCTGAAGGAAGCGGCAAAGAGCTACGCGCTGCAGCACAACATCGACAGCGTCGACTTGCTGTTCCCGGAAGCCCGTCTCCTGCAGGACCAGCCCGACTTCCAGAAGCGCCGGACCGAGTGGGTGAACGGTGTCCTGAACAACACCCGGAAGTCGCCCTTCACCCGCATCAAGACCATCCTGGCTGACATCACCGTCGCCGACGCCCGTGCGAAGGGCTACATCAAGGGCAACATGAAGGAGGAGGAGTTCTTCGGCGTCACCAAGCGCACGACGACTCCGACCACCGTATATAAGAAGCAGAAGCTGGACCGGGACGACGTTCTGGATATTACTGATTTCGATGTCATCACCTGGATGAAGGGTGAGATGCGAATCATGCTCGACGAGGAAATCGCTCGCGCGATCCTCATCGGCGATGGTCGCTCGATCTCGGACCAGGACAAGGTCAAGGACCCGGCTGGGGCGTCTGACGGTGCCGGCATTCGGTCGATCCTGAACGATCACCACATGTACGTCACCCAGGTGTACGTCAACGTGGACGACGCCAACTCCACGGCCGACGAGATGGTCGACGGCGTCGTCAAGGGCATGCCGTTCTACCGCGGCACCGGCATGCCGGTCTTCTACACCACGCTCCCGACCCTCACCAAGCTGCTCCTCGCGAAGGACACGCTCGGCCGGCGCCTGTACAAGGACAAGGCAGAGCTTGCCGCGGCCATGATGGTCAGCGACATCGTGACCGTCGAGCCGATGGAGGAGCTCACCACCCTGATCGGCATCGTCGTCAACCTGCAGGACTACGTGATCGGCACCGACGCCGGCGGCGAAGTCAACATGTTCGACAACTTCGACATCGACTTCAACGCTCTCAAGTACCTGATCGAGACGCGCTGTTCCGGCGCCCTGGTCAAGTTCAAGGCGGCCCTGGTGATCAACAAGACCACGGGTACCAACACCCTGGTCGACCCGATCACGGCTCCGACGATGGACACCTCGACCTACATCGTCACCATCCCGACGCAGACCGGCGTGACTTACAAGAACGCGGACACGGGCGCCACCATCACCGGCGCGCAGGCCGCGCTCACGGCTGGCGGAAGCCTCACGGTCAACGCCGTCCCGACGAGCGGCTACTACTTCGTCAGCGACAACAACTACTGGGTCTTCACGCGTCGCGCGTGAAGTTAGTCATGCGGTTCTCCGGAACCGTAGGCTATGTCAGCCAGACCGAGGATCGTCCAGGCGTCTTTGTCGAGCACTTCACCGAGAGAACATATTTCGGAGACGTGTTTCGTGCTTCAAGGCGCCTGGACGAGCCTTCTCAAGTACCTCCTGTAGTGAACGGGAACATCACCCTCAATAACTCGTTCGCTATCGTGGCTGATGAGCACGCCTACGGAAATATCAACAGCATGCGATATGTCATGTATAATGGCATACCCTGGAAGATAACCAACGTGGAGGTCCGTAGGCCGCGACTTATCCTCACGATCGGAGGTCAGTGGGATGGGAACACGGCTTGAGCTGCAAAGTGCTCTCGAGGGGCTAGATGCGCTTCTTCACGTGTATTTCCAGCCACCAGTTAACCTCCAGATTGCATATCCTGCTATCGTATACTCTGTTGATCAGGAGTCGGTGAATTTCGCGGACAACGCACCATATCTCCGCGTCACAAGGTACCAGGTTACCGTTATCGATCCTGATCCGGATGGCACGATAAGGGGAAAGGTCGGCTCTAGGCCAATGACCAGGTTTGTCAGGGCCTACACGACTGAAAGTCTTTACCATTACATTTACACCATGTACTTCTAGGAGGAGTAGCAATGGGAGTAGGAGTTCTCGCGTTCGACGATGTTGGGAAGAAGCTGTTCGAGGCCGGTGTTGATCACGCCGTTCTCTATCCGCTGAACCCTTCAACATCGCTATACGATGATGGCTTTGCGTGGAACGGCATCACCGCAGTTAACGAGAAGCCGACCGGTGCCTCGCCGAACCCCACGTACGCCGACAACCTGAAGTACAGCAACCTGCTGTCGCTCGAGGTCTTCGAGGCCACCATCACGGCGTACACCTATCCGGACAAGTTCTCGGCTTGCGATGGCTCTGCCGAGCCCGTTCCCGGACTGTTGGTCAACCAGCAGGGCCGTCAGTCGTTCGGATTGTCCTACCGGACCAAGATCGGAAACGACGTCAACCAGGACCTGGGCTTCCGGTACCATCTGGTCTACGGTGCTCTGGCAAGTCCGTCCGAGAAGGACTACACAACCCTAAACGACAGTCCGGCGCCGGTTGAGTTCAGCTGGGACATGACCTGCACGCCCGTCAACTACACGGCAGGCAAGCCCACCTCGCTGATCACTCTCGACAGTACGCTGGTGGACGCCACTGCGCTGTCGACCTTGCTCAACTTCCTGTACGGCACTGCTGGCACCGCACCGTCGTTGCCGCTCCCAGATTCTGTCGCGGCGCTCTTCACCGGAACGATCACGTTCGTCACGCTGACCGCCCCGACCTTCGACGGTGCTCACACGATCACGATCCCCAGCCAGACCGGCGTGAAGTACTACGTGGATGGCGTCCTCCACGCGGCCGGCACCCAGGTGCTCACCTCCGGACAGAAGAAGGTTGTCTCGGCTCGTCCCGACCCGGGATACGCCTTCAACACACCGGTCGTCACCAGCTGGTTGTTCACGTTCGTCAGCTAGCAGTGAGAGGATAGCGAATGCTCCGGCTTGAGATCAAGGCAACGGAGAACTTCAACGAAATGACTGGTCGTTTCGTTAAGACCGAGGCTACGACGCTCGAGCTGGAGCATTCGCTCGCCTCAGTGTCAAAATGGGAGGCAAAGTACAAGATCGCCTTCCTAAGCAACAAGAAGATGACCGAAGAGCAGACCAAAGATTACATCAGGATGATGAATCCCCCGGGGGAATTCCCGGAATCACTCTTCGAAGCGTTCACGGCTGATGATTTCAACCGGGTCAGGTTGTACATAGAAGAGAAGATGACCGCGACCTACGTTCCAGAGACCGGTAATGCTCCGTCTGGGGACGTAGTTACGGCAGAGCTGATCTATTACTGGATGATAGCGCTCGGCATTCCGTTTGAATGTCAGCACTGGAATCTCGATCGTTTGCTTACGCTAATTAAGGTCTGCAATCTCAAGAATGACCCGAAGAACGCGAAAAAGAAGACAACGACTTCGGACGCTATAGCCCAGCGAAGGGCTATTAACGAGCGTCGTCGTCGTCAACTAGGGAGCAGTGGGTGAGATGCCTCGTGTAACATGGGATGTCTCTGGCGAAAGGCTTTATCAGGCCGGTCTCGACAGAGGGGTGCTCTATACAGAGGATTCTTCCGTTCCATGGATAGGCCTGATCAGCGTTACAGAATCTCCTTCCGGCGGGTCGTTGCAGTCGTATCACGTCGATGGCCGGAAAATTCTTGATGTCCCGGCTAAGGAGAACTTCGGGGCTACGATCGAGGCATTCGCGGTTCCTGTTGAGTTTGCTTCATGCGTCGGACGGATGATGCTATCTCCGGCTTTGTATGTGACCGATCAACCCAGAGAGATCTTCGGATTCTCCTATCGGACACTGATAGGCAATGATATTCAGGGCGACACTCTCGGCTACAAGGTTCACCTGGTCTACAACGCTTCGGCTAAAATCGGGGATTTCTCTCTTCAGACGATGACTGATTCTCCTCAGCCTGTCACGCGCTCCGTAGACGTTAGTACTTTCCCGATAGTTGTCCCGGGTTACCGTCCTTCAGCTCATTTCGTGTTCAATACGCTGATTAATAGCAGTGACACAATCTCGGATCTCGAGACGATTATTTACGGGGATAGTTCAAATGACCCTAGAATGCCGACGCCTTCGGAACTGGCCGGCCTTCTCTTGACTTAGGAGTGGCATGAGGATATCCTGGGACGACCTCGATAAGCCCGTCACTCAGGGAATCAGTCAGGGCGTTCTTTACACCGAGGATTCTCCGGGGGTTTCCTGGAACGGACTTATTTCGGTGACTGAGAAGGGCGACGACGCTTCCTCAGATGTTTACCTGGATGGCCAGAAGGTCAGATCGAGGATTCGCCCTTCGTCTTTCACGGGTACAATATCTGCTTTCATGTACCCAGAAGAATTCGAACCTTATGACGGTATAGTAACAGGCGTAACTGGCCAGACTAGGAAGCCTTTCGGTTTGTCGTATCGTTCTAACCAGGAACTCCACCTCGTGTACAATGCGATGACGTCGCCACCGGGAAATGCATATTCCACATTGACCGATCAGGTGAACATGACGTCGTTCTCCTGGGATTTCACGACGGTGCCTGTCGATATCCCCGGCGGGAGACCTTCCGCGCACTTGGTGATAAGGGTCGACGATGCTCAACCAGGGGTAATGACGGACCTAGAAGCGCTTATCTATGGCGATGATGACGACGATCCGTTCCTTCCGTCTCCGGCGGACATTCTCGAGATATTCGAGTCGCATACCACGTTGCGAATCACGGACAATGGCGACGGAACATGGACTGCGACGGGCCCCAGTACTGCGATTGTCATGCTGGATAGCACGACATTCCAGATAGACTGGCCGTCAGCCATATTCATCGACGCCACGAGCTACAAGATAAGCTCGCTATGACCCGGAGGACTTGATGGCAACTGTTACTGGAAAGACTGCCGCGGCAATGCAGGCCATTGCTGATGCGAGTGTAGTTGGCGGCAGCGTTAACGGGTCTGGCCACCTAATCCTGACCAAGAATGATGCTTCGACGCTGGATGCGGGAAGTGTTGTCGGACCGACGGGTCCAACCGGCCCTACAGGTCCTATTGGCGCTACTGGCGTGGCTCCGACGGGTTCCATTGTCATGTTCTCGGCTCAGACGCCGCCCGCGGGTTGGCTTCTTTGCACGGGTCAGGCTGTTTCGAGGACTACTTTCGCGGCGCTCTTTGCCGTTATCGGGACAACTTACGGCGCTGGAAACGGCACTACGACCTTCACTCTCCCGAACCTGCTGAACCGGTATCCGCGGATGGACTCCGTAACCGCGAACCTCGCCGGCTCTGGCGGGGCTACTAGCCACACGCATCCTATTGCGAGTCACTCGCATAACGTTGATGGTGGAACGCCTGCCGCGGTCGCGCACGTGACGATTCTCTCGCAAGCTTCACCAAACGTGTTCATGGACAGGACTGTAGGCGTTCCTAACTGGAGTGCGAACATCCAGGGTGAGGTGACACCTGTCGCGTCTTCTGCGGGAACCGAGAACACTGGTGCCGTGGTTACTGGCAAGACTGATACGGCTACGCCAGCTCTGGCGGCCACCGGATCGA
>C688J18823_10001058_pt1 | contig 16786 bp, 15 predicted proteins | sample HopSoiMetagenom1_FD_18823 | JGI IMG/M metagenome (IMG submission 18823) | reverse complement strand
TCGAGGCCCTGCGCCAGTTGGATCATCGCGCGCACCATGCTCGCCTGCGACATGTCGTTGTTCACGTCATGGACGAACGCGCGGTCGATCTTGAGGACGTCGACCGGCATATGCTTCAGCCGCGCAAGCGATGAGTAGCCGGTCCCGAAGTCGTCCAGCGCGAGCGTGAATCCCCAGGCGTGGAGTTCGGACAAGATCTTCTGCGTGCGGTCGGGGTCGGCCATCGCGGTCGACTCGGTGATCTCGACGACGACCCGCTCCGGCTCGACGCCGCCGGCGCGCATCGCGGCCATGATCTTCTCGGCGAGGCGTGCCGACCACATCTGGCGTGGCGACAGGTTGAACCCGAGCCGGAGGTCGAGCCCCTGATCGCGCCATTCCTTCTGTTGGCGGACGAGCTCGGCGAGCACCCAGTCCCCGATCGCCTCGATCAGGCCGAGCTCCTCGGCGAGCGGGATGAACTCCATCGGCGGGACGATGCCTCCCTTGGGGTCGCGCCAGCGGATCAGGGCCTCGAGCGACTCGATCTGCCCCGTCGCCACGTCGACGATCGGCTGCCAATGCAGCACCCAGCGCTCCTCCCGGACCGCCTCCCGCAGCCGCGTCGTGAGCGAGAACTGCTGGGCCGCGTCGAGGTCGCCGGTCGTGAACACCGTGAAGCTGCCGGGCTCCGTCCGCTTGGTCTTGTACATCGCGGCGTCCGCGTTCTTCATCAAGGTCTCGGCGTCCTGTGCGTCGTGCGGGAACAGGCTGATCCCGATCGATCCGGCGGCGAGGAACTGGGTCCCGTTGAGGTCGAACGGATCGGCGAGGGCGGCGCGGACGCGGCTCGCGACCATCTCGGCCGTCGCCAGCGGGGCATGCTCGCCCATGTCCTCCTCGCGATCCAGATCGCTCAGCAGCAGCAGGAACTCGTCGCCGCCCTGACGGGCGACCAGGTCGGTGTCGCGCGTGCAGGTGCGCAGGCGATCGGCCAGTTGTGCGAGCAAGAGGTCGCCCGAGTGGTGACCGAGCGTGTCGTTGACCATCTTGAAGTTGTCCAGGTCCAGGAACAGCACACCGACCGCGCCGTCGTTCCGGCGCGCCCGCGCGATCGAGTTCTCCAACAGCTCCTCGAACAGCGCCCGGTTCGGCAGCCCGGTCAGCTTGTCGTGGTACGCGAGGAACGCGACCTGCTCCTCAGCGTTCTTGCGCTCGGTGATGTCGAAGATCACGCCCTGGATCAGCCATGGGCTCCCGTTCTCGTCATCGATCGGGAACGCTTGCTCGAGCACCCACCGCACCCTGCCGTCCTCGTGCACCATCCGGTACTCATGATTGAGGGGCGTGTGCCCGTTGTACGCGGCCTGGTACTCCTCCCATGCCCGGTCGATGTCGTCGGGATGGACGTGCCGGCGCCACGAGTACGGGTCCGTGAGCCATTCCTGCGGCTCGACACCGATGAGATCGCGGATCTGCGGGCTGACGTAGATCGACTCGCCGTCCTCGTCGACGGGGTCGAGGTAGACGACCGCGGGGATGTGCTCGACGAGCGCGCGGTACTTCGCCTCGGCCTCGAACTGTGCATCGCGCCCGGCCTGGAGCTCCGACAGGTCGCGAAGCGTCACGACGAGCAACGGCTCACCGGCGTCGATCGCGCCGACGTTCACCTCGACCGGGAACTGCTCGCCCGTGACGCGGCGGCACAGCGCCTCGACGCTTGCGTCCGACGGCATGGTGAGGAGATCGGTCGCGACGAGCAGCTCGATCGTCCCGCCGACGAGTTCCTCGCGAGCGAACCCTGTCAGCAGCTGGACGCGGGCGTTGGCATAGACGATCTGACCGTTCCCACGCGTCACGACCAAGCACTCTGGGGTCGCCTCGAGGAGCGGGCCCGGTTCGAGGTGTGCTGCAACGCGTCCGAACAGGTCGTCGTCGTCGCGCGGGGCGGTCTCCATCGCCCGTGATGCCATCGGCGTCTGCCTTCCCTTCACAAGGGCTACGGGGAAGGCTTCGGACGGATGCGGGCCCGACCTGAGCCGGTGCCGAGAACCGCACCAGGGAGGTTCAGGGACCGATCAAGCGCCGGATCACGGGCCGGATCACGGGTTGGTAGGCCTACTTAGTTGGTAGCCGAGATCGGCGGTGTTCGGCACCGCGGGGTGGGCCGCCCCCAGCGGACCCTTCGCCGCCTCGGTCAGGATGGTGCGGGTGATACTCGTCGCGGCGGGCGAGCACCAAGCGTCCTGGACCGGCGGCCCGCACGCCAGCGTCTGCAGCCATCCCAGCGTCGCCAGGTTCACGACGCCCGCACCACTCGAGGCCGTGTAGTACGTGGCGTCGGCCCAGCTCGGCGAGCCGTGGCAGGCCACGGGCGAATGCGCGAGCACCTCCGTCGTCGCCGGGGTCGGCGCCCCCGCGAAGATACGGTCGTATTCCTGGTCGATCGCGCCGGGGATCACGTCGCCGGCCTGCAACCCCGTGCCGGCGAAGACCCACGCCGCGGGATCGGTCACGACGAGGTCGACATGGCGCGCGCGATCGCACGCGTACATCGATCCGAGCACGGCGCTCTCGGGGTCGCGGAGCGGCGGCTCGCGCCAGTTCACCGTGACCTCGTCGTCCTCGATGCCGTTCATCGGATCCTCGGCGCGAACCTTGTAACAGACCACGTGCCGGTCCGCGCCGAGCGGCGAGTCCTCGAGCCGGATGTGGCGGAAGATCGCGTTCGCACCGAGGTTCACGACGTTCACCCCCACCGACCGCGCCGACTCCACCGCGTCGCGCATGCCCGTCGACCAGTACTCGTCGTGGTTGAGCGTCACGAGGGCCCGATGTTGCAGCAGGAGGCCCGGCCGTCGATCCAGATCGAGGTCGGTCGAGTACGTGACGTCCATGCCGTCGTGCTCGACGAGCGAGATCAAGGGAAGCGCGCGGAGCATCGCCGCCGCGCCGCGCCCGGCGTACGGCCGGTCGAACGAAACGACCCGCGACCGCGTGGCGAACGTGCCGTCGGTGCCGCGATAGAGACTTGCCCCGCCCCAGTTGTTGTAGGCCTGCCAGGTGAAGACCTGGTGTTGGATCACCAGTGCGGCGGTGCTCTGATCCTCGCGCACGACGAACGGGATGTACGCCTGGCCCCCCGTGGACGACACGAGCTTGAGCAGATAACTGCCCCCGACCCACGCGCTCCGGATCCGGAACGTCATCGAGCGCGCCCAAACGGTCTCGACCATGTTCGTCGTCGGGTCGGTCGTCGCGGGCGGCTGGACAACGCCATCGTGTTCGTGCGACCGCCAGATCCGTCGGCCACCGAGACCTTGGTAGTAGCCGAGCCGGTACGCGACCACGTGGAACGAGGGCGCCGTTGTGTCGACGTAGAGCTTCACGCGAGCACCGACCACCGCACTGACATGGTCCGCATAGCCTTGGATGTCACGCGGCGCGCCCGGTGGGATCCGCCACCCGGCCGACCCCGGCTTCGCATTCTCGTTGAGCACCCACGCGGTCGGGTCGGCGACCGCGGGCGAGCCGGGTGGGATCGACAAACCCAGGACGACCAGGGCGAACGCCACGGCGAGCCGGAGCCGGGGGGATCGGCGCATGCCCGCCACCGTTCCACGGGCCCGCGGAGCGGACAAGGGCCGAACGGCCCACGTTATGCGGGTGTGCGCTCCTCCATCCCCCAGGGCGAGCCGTACTCGGTCAGGAGGTCGAGGAACGGGTCGGCCGGGAAGGCCTCGGGCCCGAGCACTCCGGCGCCCGACCAGGTCCCGTCGGCGAGCAGCTCCAGCGCGACGACGGGGTTGATCGCCGTCTGCCACACGACCGCCTGTGCCCCGTCGCGGCCCCACGTCTCTTCGTTATCCACGACGTGATACAGGTAGACCTCTCGCGGGTTCCCGTCGGTCCCCGTGCCCTTCACCCACGTGCCGGCGCACGTCTTGCCCGCCATCTGCGGGCCGAGGGTCGCCGGGTCGGGCAGGCACGCCGCCACCACGTCGCGCGGACTGACCTGGTGCCCGCGCACGGTGACGGGGTCGGTCTTGTCGAGGCCGAGCTTGTGCAGCGTCTGCAGCACCTCGATGAACTCATCGCCGAGCCCGTACTTGAACGTCGCCCGGTCGCAATCCACCCATCGCGGGATCAGCAGCACCTCTTCGTGCTCGACATGCACGCATTCGACGGGCCCGATCCCCTCGGGGAACGTGAAGACCTCCTGCTCGGAGAACGGCGGCAGCGTGAACCAGCCTCGGTCCTTCTCCCAGACGACCGGCGGGTTCAAGCACTCCTCGATCGTCGTCCAGATCGAGAACCCCGGCGCGAAGTCGTACCCGCTGACGACGAGGTTCGCGCCGTCGCGCACACCGGCCTCCCCGATGTGGCTGAACAGGTTATCCTGCGCGTAGCGAGCGAACACGTCCGACAGGCCGGGCTCGACGCCGATCCCGACGAGAGCCAGCTGGCCCTTCGCCTCCCATCCAGTCGCCTTCGCGAACTGCGCGTCGCCGAGCTTCTCGCCGGGCTGCTCGTACGGCTTGTCGGGATGCGCGTGCGACAGCGACATCGCCATATCGAGGTAGGTGACGCCCGCATCGAGCGCACCGTCGAAGATCGGCATCACGAAGCGCGGATCGACGGCGTTCAGCACGTGCGTGATGCTCTGCGCCCGGCAGAGCTCGGCCACCGCAGCGGCGTCGGACGCGTCGACCCGTGCGGCGCTGAACCTGCCGGTGCCGCCGTCGTACCGGTCGACGACGCTGTGTGCGCGGCCTTCGTCGTAGTCGGCGAACACGATGTGCTCGTAGAAGTCACGGCGCGCCGCGATCGGCGCGAACGACGCACCGACGCCGCCTGCGCCGACGACCAAGATCTTCATCGGGGAAACCTCTTTCGGGCTGGGTGGGCTTGGGCCGCACGAGTGTACGCGCGTCGTGCTACGTGATCGCCATCCGCCCACCCTAGCGAGCGGCTACGACGGGTCGTGGCCGAAGGCCCGGAAGGGCTCTGGCGCGTACGGCGCGAGCGCGTGCGCCCACGGCGCGAGCGCGTCGTGGATCGCGTCGTCTTCGGCGACCAACCAAGCGAGATGACGCAGCCCGTGCTCGACCACCTGCGACAGATGGACCGCTGCGGGAGCACCGGTCGCGCGGCCTCGCGCGAGCTCCGCCCTCGTCACCTGCTCCACCTCGCACGTCGGCGGCAACGCAGTCGGCACGTCGATCACGACCAGGAACGTCAGGACGACCTGACGCCTGACGATCCGCCACGACGTCGAATGAACCATCACCGGCGCGAGCCCAACCGCCGCAACCGCGTCGACCATCGACTCCGTCGGATCGAGGTCAGGGTCCCACGGCGACCTAAGCGTTTCGCGCCCGTGCGGATAGACATGCTCGATCCCGCTCGCGTCGAGGTACAACACGATCGCCTCGAGCGCCGGACGGTCTTCCACGCCGCGAACGATACCGGCGGCTCAAGCGGGTGGCGCCGGCACCGTGGCCGGTTTCGCCAGGAACCCGCCGTAGTCGAGCTCTTCGTAGGGGGCCGTGCACGGCCGCCCGTCGGCCACCCACATCCGGCGCTCATCGAGATCCATCAGCACCGACGCGACGGTCTGGCCCTGCTCGTACGGCTCCCACCGCTCGTCCGCATGGCAGCAGACGCCCGACGGATGCCCCGCGTGATCCGCCAGGGCCTGCCGCACGTCCTTGAACGACAGCGACGGCCCGCCGAGTTGCTCCCGGAGCCGCTGGAGCCGGAACGGACTGTCCGGCATCACCCACAGACCGACGTCGGCCGCATCGAGACGGCCGAAGGCGAAGTGGTTCGTGTGCAGGATCAGCCCGTCGTCGGGGAAAGTCAGGAATAGCGCACTGAAGTCGCCGGGGGCGCCCTCGATATTCACGGCCTGGCCGTCGCGGTGGGCGATCAGATAGTTCGCGGAGGACGAACGCGTCGCCCGCTGCAGCACGGCGTACGCGTCGGAGATCGTCTCCGCGTCGAGGATCGCGCGGAGCGCGACGTGATACGGCACGCCGGGAACGCCGCGATCGTCGGCGCTCACGAGCGCGTTCGTCACGAGACCGATGCCGCTCGAGTTCATCCCGGTCTTCGCGAGAAGTCCTGCCTCGACCACGGTGACGTAGTCCGGCCGGTCGGGTTGTTGTGCTTCCACGACCACGACGGTCTCGGACGAGTGGAGCAACCAGTCCCAGTTCTGGCCGATGAGCGTGTGCCCGTCGGCACTGCGTCCGGGCGTCACCGCGAAGGCGGAACACTCCCCCACCCGACGATCTGCATCGCGCGCCTTGGCCGCGAACATCACCTCGGTGCGGACGTTGATCGCGAGGACGTCCGCCTCGTCGACGCCGGCCCCCTCGGCGATGCCGCGGATCTCATCCAGATACGCCGGGTCGAACCGAGCGATCGGATCTGCGTACGCGCGCGCGTGCTCGGTCACCGCCGCCCAGTCCCATCCCGCGTACGCCTGGAACACCTCGCGGTAAGCGTCGATCGAGCGGCGCACGCGCTCGGCCGCCTGCTCGCCGTACCCACGTCCCCGCTCACGGGGGCCGCCCTCGATGTGCACGCGCGGGAAGGTCACCGCACCCTCCCGGCGATCTCCCGGCACGTCGTCACCCACGCGTCCGGCATCGCCTGCACGTGGTCGATGAACGCCTCCAGCAGCTCCAGTCGGTAGGGCCGGCCGATGATCTGCGGATGCATCGTGAGGATGAACGCGCCACCGAGTCGACGGTAACCGCGCAGTTCGCCCTCCCAGATCGTGCGGACCTCCTCCGCCGTCGAGATCTTCTTGTTCCAGCTGTCCGCGTCGAACCAGAAATGCGCCGCGTCGTCGAGGGTCCACTGGATCGGCAGCTCGATCAGATCGCTTCCCTCGCGCCGATACGGCCGGAGGTCGTCCATGAAGTTGGAGCTGTAGACGAACCCGTGCCGCACCAGCAACTCCTCGGTGTTCGCGCTGAAGTCCCACGCCGGCGAGCGGTAGCCGGTCACCACCGTCCCGAACGATCGGAGCACCTCCAAACCCTTCGCCAGCTCGAGGTCCTCCTCGTCGCGGCTGAGGCTCGTCGGCGACGTGTGCGTGTACCCGTGGTGCGCGACCTCGTGCCCCGCCGCGACGATCGCCTCGACACGCGAGGGATGGCGCTCGGCGACCCGGCCAGGAATGAAGAAGGTCGCGGTGACGCCCTTCGCCGCGAGCAGATCGAGGATGAGCGGAACCGCGACCTTCGCGCCGTAGGNGCCCTGCGAAAGGACGCCGGGGCGATCCGCGTTCGCGGGGTCATCGCCGATGATCCCTTCCTCGGCGTCGAAATCGAACGTGAACGCGGCGGCGAAGCCGTTGCCCTCGGGCCACATAGGCACAGAACCTCCTCCGGGGCCATGTTCGCCGAGCACAGCGGTCCGGGCAACCGGCGATGCGAGTACCCGAAACGGGGTGTCTACCCCCTGATCAGTCACGCCTGGCCGCTTGTGACGGTATCGGCGGGGGCCCCTCAATCGGCGGGTCTCCAAACCCGAATATCGAAGTGATGACGCGGATCCTCGTGATCGATGACGAGCCGGCGATCGCCGACGTGCTGCGGATGCTCCTCGAGTTCCGCGGCCACGAGGTGTTCGTCGCCGATGACGGCTCGCGCGGCTACGCCACCGCTCAACGGCAGACGCCCGATGTGATCGTCCTCGATCTGATGATGCCGGTGATGGACGGCTTCACGACGCTTGAGGCGCTCCGGACCGACGAACGCACGCGGTCGATCCCGGTCGTGATCTTGTCGGCACTCAGCTCCGGCGAGGTCCGGCGCCGCTGTCATGACATGGGCGTCCGGGCCATCCTGCAGAAGCCCTACAAGCCCGAGGACCTGTTGCGTGCGGTCGAGGGTTCCCAGCTGGTCGACGCGAACAGCTGACGGCCAAGCCCCCAGCGACCACGTAGTTGCGGACCCTCTGCGCGGCGTGTCAGCATCCGCCGACGCTGCGAGGAGGGGACATGTCGAACAAGGACATCAGCAAGGGTGCCGTCGGGTGGATCACGTTCGCCGGCTTCATGATGGTGATCGGCGGCGGGTTCGCGATGCTGGAGGGGCTCGGCATGCTGATCCACAAGGCCAACTTCCCGGGCGTCGATGCCGTTCTGCACCAGCAGAGCTCCACGTGGGGCTGGTTCCACATCATCGTCGGCGCCGCGCTGCTGTTCTCTGGGCTCGGCATCTTCAGCGGGAACGTCCTCGCCCGAACCGTCGGCGTGATCGCCGCGACGATCAGCGCGCTCGGTGCCTTCACGACGATCCAGCTCCAACCGGTGTGGAACACGATCATCATCGCCGTCGACATCGCGATCATCTGGGCATTGACGGCGCACGGCCGAGACGTGCGGTCGCTCGACGAGTAGGACGTTCGGGCGGCGTCGGGGAACCCGCCGTTCGGGGGGTTGCGCTCCGGTGGTCCGGCCGCGTAGCGTCGCGGCCGGGATGGGGTACAAGGTCTCTCGCATCGCGATCGTCTTTGCCGTTGCGGCCGCATCGGCTGCCGCGACGCTTCCCGCGGCCGCGGTTCCGACCTTCCCGTCTACACGTCCCGCAACCATCGTCACACTGCTGACAGGCGAGCGTGTCATGCTTGGCACGGCCGCGAACGGCGAGCCGACGGTACGGATCATGCAGGCTGCGAGCGACGGGCCCGCATCGCAGGAGAAGATCGTTCGCCTTGGTCGCGATACGTACGTCATTCCTGCGTCAGCGATGGCGTACTTCGGAAAGAACCTCGACCCGAGCCTGTTCGACGTCACCGAGTTGGCCAAGGCCGGCTTCGGCGACCGCACGCCGCTCGTGATCCGCTACGAGACCGGCACGAAGCCGGCGCTGCCCGGCGTCACGATCACGTCGGCGTCAGGCGGGATCGCCCACGGCTACGTCACCCCTGCGAGCGCCAAGGATTTCGGCGCTGCGCTCGCCGACAAAGCGACCGCCGACTCGGGCGCCGGCTGGCCCTCCTCGAACACCCTCTTCGGATCCGTGACGCGGATCGCGCCGGACATGACGATTCCGACGCAGGTGAAGCCGCGGTTCCCCATGTCGACCCTGATCATCGATGGCATCTCGAAGACCGGGGGCGCGATGCCGTTCGGCTTCGGCTTGTTGATGAACATGGACGACGGCCGGAAGTTCAACGGGTTCATCGTCATGTTCCACGGCCAGGCGCGAGCGAGCGTGCCGGTCGGCACGTACACGGCGCTGTTCGACGACGCGAGCTTCTCGGGCGACGGCAGCCTCACCGTCCGCGAGGACATCGTGACGGACTTCAAGGTCACCGGGTCGCAAGGACACATGACGATCGACTCGCGAGATGCGACGGCGGTCCCGTCGCTCTCCACGCCCAAGCCCTCTCTCCCCATCGCCCTCGACACGCAGATCGATATCCACGATCAGGCCCACCACGTCGGTTGGGGCTGGGGTTGGGGTCTGGAACTTCCGGGCGCCTCGATCCGGTTCACGCCGCAGGCCGATCCCGACGTCGGCTCGCTGCGTTGGAGCGACCACTGGATCGCGGTCGATCCGTCCACGCCGGGCGGCGCCTACGACTTCGATGCCACCCAGGTCGCCTCGGGCATCCCCGCGGATCAGTCGACCGACCTTGGCCCTGTCTCGGGCGCGATGACGGTCGACAACACCTTCGACGCCGATTCGTCGTTCCAGATCGCCGGAGCGTCCCGGTTGATCTTCACGCCGCATTCCTCGGGCGCCTCGGCGACCTATTGGCCGATCCCGATCCCGTTGCACCGGGTCGACTACGTCTACGCCCCCGCCGGCTCGGAGATCCAGGACATCGCCCTCGCGAACTACAACGTGCGATGGGATCCCGGCTTCGTCGACGGGCCATTCCATCGGTACGCCGCCGGGACCGCGTCGAGCCAGACGTGGTTCCGCGACCCGTACGCGCTGGCGGTGCCGAGCCCGCCGATGAACGCTCGTTACTTCGAGTGCCTGGCGTGCGCGAGCGACACGCATCTCGTCTACGTGAACGGATTGAACGACTCCGACCCGCAACACTTCGTGGAGGTCTTCGGAAGCCCGAACGGCAAGCCGGTCGCGCACCTGCGGGTCTACCGGGACGGAACGCTTCTGGTCGACAAGGACGACCGGCTAGGCGGCAGCTTCAAGATCCCGACCGGACCCGCGACCTACCGCGTGGTCAACGACCTATCACGGCGCTACACGTTCTCGCCGTACTCGACCAAGGTGACATCCGACGTGACGTTCCATTCGTGGCAAAGCGTGCCCGCGCCGGACAACTACTTCTGCTTCACGCGCGAGCCCTGCTCGATCATGCCGGTGGTGACCGCACATCTCGCGCTCGACACGACGACGCGCGGAACGCTGCCGGTGGGGTCACATGTGTTCCACGTCGCAGCAGGGCACGTCCAGGGCGCGCAGACGTTCCCGATCACGTCGGTCGTCGTCTCGGTCCGGCGTACGGGAACCACCACGTGGAAGCCGCTGACGGTGGCGACCGCCGGCGCAGACACCTATGAAGCACACTTCAAGACGATGACCTGGATGGAGAACCGGGCGTTCGACGTCCGGGTGTCCGTCACGGACTCCAAGGGGAACGAGGTCGTGCAGACGACGAAGCGCGCGTTCGTGGTGGGCGCATGATGCGCCGCCTTGCGGCGGCTATCGCCGTGCTGTCGCTGGCCGGCGCCGCGGCGATGGTGAACGTCCAGAGCGCCGCCGGGGCGCCCTCGTGGCATCGCGCGTGCGATCGCTCGGTCGCGCAGCGCGAGGCGCGCTGTTTCGCGCTGTGGAGCGACGACGGCGCGGCGGCCAGAACGACCGCGACCGCGACGACGCCCCCGAAGCACGCCTACGCGCCGGCGGACATCGTCGACGCGTATCAGCTCGACACCTCGCTCGGGTCCGGCCAGACGATCGCGATCGTCGACGCATACGACAACCCGCACGTCGAAAGCGATCTGGCTGTGTACCGGAAGACCTGGGGGCTGGCACCGTGCACGACGGCGAACGGCTGCTTCCGCAAGGTCAACCAACGCGGCGGCACGAACCCGCCGCGCGGTAACGGCGGCTGGGGCGTCGAGATCGCGCTGGACGTCCAGGCGGTTTCGGCCGCCTGCCCGAGCTGCAAGATCTTGCTGGTCGAGGCCGATTCGGACTTCTTCACCGACATGGGCCAAGCGGTCAACACGGCGGTTCGGCTGGGCGCCGACGTCGTGTCCAACTCATACGGCGGCGACGAGTACGGCGGCAGCGTCACGCTCGGAACGAGGTTCTACTCGCACCCCGGCGTGGCGCAGGTGGTGTCCTCCGGTGATTACGGTTTCGGCCCCGCGGAGTTCCCGGCCTCGTGGAACACAACCATCGCCGTGGGAGGCACCAGTCTCTCCAAGACGACCACCGGCTGGGACGAGAACGCCTGGTGGGGCTCCGGCAGTGGCTGCTCCGCCTGGTTCGACAAGCCGGCATGGCAGCACGATGCGCATTGCCCCATGCGGGCGGTCGCAGACCTCTCCGCGGTGGCCGACCCGAACCCTGGGTTCGCGGTATACGACACGTTCGGGATCGGATCGCACGCGGGTTGGATCCGAGTCGGCGGGACGAGCCTGTCGGCGCCACTGATCGCCGGGATGATCGGCCTCGCCGGGAATGCGTCCGATCTCGGCTCGGCCCAGTACATCTACCGCCACCGTGATGGCCTCGCCGACGTCGTCGGGGGCTCCAACGGGTACTGCGGCGGCGACTACCTCTGCCGCGGCAAGCTCGGGTACGACGCCCCGACGGGCTGGGGCAGTCCGCGAGGCGTTTCGGCGCTGTAGCGCGCTACGACGCGGCCAAACCCTGCTCCGCCGGCTCCATGTGCTGGCCTTCGGCGAACTCCTCGATCGCCTTGTCGCAGAACGCATCCAGGTCATCGGGTTTACGGCTCGTCACGAGTCCGTTATCGGTGACGACCTGCTCGTCGACCCAGTCGCCGCCCGCGTTGCGGATATCGGTCTGCAGGCTCGGGTACGACGTCAGCCGCCGTCCTCGCACGACGTTCGCCTCGACAAGCATCCACGGGGCATGGCAGATCGCGGCGACCGGCTTGCCCTGCTCGAAGAACGACCGCACGAAGGCCACCGCGTCAGGGTTCGTTCGCGCCATATCCGGGTTCGCGACCCCACCGGGAAGGACCAGCCCGTCGTAGCGATCCGGATCGACCTCGTCGAGCTGGACGTCGACGGGTTTGGAATCGCCCTTGTCGAGGTGGTTCATCATCTGGACCTGGTCAGACCCGAACGAGACGAGCTCCAACATGGCTCCTGCCTCGGTGAGCCGCTCGACCGGCGTCGTGAGCTCGACCTGCTCGACACCTTCGGGGGCCGTGAATACCGCTATCCGCTTTCCGTCTAGCTGCCCTGCCATCGTTCCGCTCCCTCCATGGATCCTGATATCCGATCATCGCGCGTATACCCCGCCCGGCGGCAGCGGCAACATCGCGACGACGGACGCGAGATTGCGATTCCGGCAGAGAACCGCCGGGTAAGACCGCTTTGGTCTCGGAGATTCCGGGAACTGGAGGGAAGGCATCATGCAACGCGAAGACAACGACCGTCTCAGCGCGAGCCGACGTGTCCAGGGCCGCATGAGCATGGCCGCACCGGCCATCGTGGTCGGCTCGATCGTGATGATCGTCGGAGCGCTCCTGGACTGGGCGACCGGAACGGGCGGCACGACGGTATTCGGTGTGCAAACGACGACGGCCGGGCTCAGCGGCTACAACCTCGTCGACGGGCGCATCGTCGGTGCCCTCGGCGTCGCGCTCCTTATCGCCGGGCTTCTCATGTGGGCGAATCGCCGCCTGGAGTCGTGGTTCGACGCCGACCTGCTCGGTGTGGCGCTCTCGCTGTTCGCGATCGCGCTGATCGGCATGTGGTTGCTCGACATCGACAATGAGGCGCTTTCCGCGGACTACGGCGTGTTCGTCTCGCTCGCGGGTGCGGTGATCGGATTCATCGGCGCCCTCGTGGCGCTCCTCGGGAGCCGTTCGGATCGAGCAACGACCGACCTGGATCGTCCTGGCGACGTCGCCCAGCGTCGAGCCGCGTAACCAACGACCGGCAGCGAACGGGGCCCCCGACGTATCGGTCGGGGGCCCCATTCGTGCACTTGGTGGCGTTAGTGTTCTAGGGGCGTCAAAGGCTCATCGACGAGCCACTCGTCAGGCACGTGGTCCGGAACCACGATCGGTCCGGGCAGCAGCGGGAGGTTGTCGGTGACGGGCCGGTCGACCTCGATGCCGCGCTGGCGATGCGTTCCCCAGCACAACGCGAATCCCGCGAGACACCACAGGGTGCAGCAGGACAAGAACGTCACCACGAACAGCCAGTCGATCCTCATGGGTACACCAACCTCCCTGCGACTTCCGCTGATGAAACGCCTCTCCGATGAAGTTCTAGGTCCCCCTGTTGGTGCCGTCCGAAACCGCGTAGCCATCTCGATCGAGGTGACACGATGGGACAGCGTATGCCCAAAGGGCAGAACCGTGCTCGGGGAAGGCTCGCGTCAGCGCGATGGAGAGGGCGGCTGGCCGCGACGAGAGGGAGGAGCACCCAGGAAGGGCGTCGTTCCACCAAGCCGTCGCGAAAGCTCACGTCCGGCGATGCTGCGGACTTACGGAAGTGCAAAGAGTCCGGCGGCCCGTGGCTTCGGACTCCCGACGCGATGGCGGCCGGTTTGCTCGCCGACGGCTGGGTAAGCGAATCCTACTGAGGACGGCAGAGGCAGGCCTCGCGCCTCAGCAAGCAACGGCGAAGGGACCCTGTGAGTCACCGGGGTCTCTTCGCGGTCTCCAACGTTTACGCGAAACGGCCCGGCCATTCGTTCCTGCTTGAATTGGCTCCGGATCGCTTGCCGCTCGTTGCGGATGTGCCGTGTGCCGTTGACCTGCGAGCGTGCCATAGGCCACCGCTTGACGTAGCCGATGCCCGGAGTTACGACGAGTAGGCGACACGCTCGCTGTCGCAGACGGGAGGTCCGCCTCATGAACGACCAGAGCCTGTACGACCGGTTGGGCGGCGTGTTCGCCATCGCCGCTGTGGTTGACCACTTCAGCGATGCGATCATCCGGAACGCCATGGTCGGAGAGACGTCGAAGAACCCTGATCTTCATGAGTGGTCCACGAACCACCTGGACAGGCTGCCGGGGCTTAAGTTCATGCGGACACTTTGGGTCTGCGACGTCGCCGGTGGTCCGTTCTCGTTCGCTCCCACGAAGCCTGGAAGCACTCCCCTTGGGTTGGAGGAAGCTCATCGTGACCTCCACATCACCCCTGACGAGTTCGACGAGGTGGCAGCTGAGCTGGCGCGGTCCCTCGACCACTTCGGCGTTCCTCAACGCGAGAAGGACGAGGTCTTGGCGGCCTTCTCAGCCCATAAGGGCGAAGTCACCGAGGGGTCGATGGCATCAGCCTGAGTTCAATTGCTTTGCGGGGTACTGAACCGGAGCCGCCGAAGCCGTGGCGTCATCGGTCGGAGGCACAACCGCACGGCTTGCGACCAGTTCAAGGTTTGCCGTTACCGCTACGCAGTTAATAGCCGAGGTCTCTCAACGCTCGGAGCAGACGCAGGCGCGCCACGTTGTCGGTGTCCGCGATCGCGATTGCTGCGCCAGCGGCTCGGCATTAGGGCGATCAACGAGCGAACGCGACAAGGCATCCCTTGGCGGCTGCGGCCAAGTGAGCACGTCCTCGAGCTCGCACAGCGCATCGGGACCGAGCGCAGCGAGGTTCGAGCGCAGCACCAGCTCGCTGGATCCGCATAAGGTGCGATGACGCGCTGGCACCGTTTCATATCGCGACGTTCTGCCAGCCCCATGAGGTACGTCCAGCACGTCTCTCGTGGGCGGTCCTCGCGGGCGAACGTGGCCAGCGGAACACATCGCAGACCCGGTCGTAGACGTCCGGGCACGGGAGTCGGTCTCCCGCCTCGCGCTGTCGATACTCCCTCACCGACACGCCGAGCAGCCAAGCAGCGCGACATTCGCGGAGTGCAAGCCGTGTCCGATCACGTTGCATCATCGTCGGAAAAGCGGCTAGTGAGCGCAATGCAAGGATCGGAACACCGCAAGGAAGAGGGGCAGCTAGGCCGCCCCTCTCCCGATCCTCGTTCCGCTTCTCAGCAACTCAGCGACACGGTACCTGACAGTCCGTTCGGATCTGTCGCAGATGCGCACATGAACAGCGTGGTGCCACCCTGAGCGATCGTCATGCTGATCTGCGTGATCGAAAGGGTTGGGTTCACGCCGGTCCAGTTGCCGTTCGGGCATCCAGCAGCGGCTCCTGACACCGTCGGCGCCGCCGTCAACGTGTTCGGGTTCGTCGTGAACGTGACGTTCCCGTTCTTCACGGATGCGCTCGGGATCGTGGTCGGAACGGTCTGCGGACCTTCCAGCACCTTGTTCTGACCCGGCGCCAGGTTGCCGCCGGGGTTCTGACACTGATACACGGCGAATCCGCTCACCGTGACGTTCACGGTCACATCGCCGTTCCCAAGCCCCGCGAGGCTCGCGCGGCAGACCACGGTCTGGCTGGAACCGGATCCGCTGATCGTGCACGTGGGTTCGCCCCCGTGCTTGAAGTGCGGACTCGCGGCCGATGCGTCCACCATGGTGAACACCATCAGCGTGGCGACCGCGCACAGGACTACTGCGCTCCGTCGCAGCATGATTCCCTCCCCCCGCAGGAGGCCAGATCCTCCCGCGACCCCAAGGTCCCACTAATGCGGAAAAGCGCAAGGGTCCTTTGGGGGACAACCGCGTGAAGGTTCCGTAAACGCGTAAGTGTGGTCGGCTTGCGGGACCTCTGCGCCGTCAGCGTCGAGCTCAGCGGCTCCAGCAGCAGACGGGTCCGCACCGGTCCCTCGAACAGGATCGCGTCGGAGAACTTCCGAGCAGGATCACGCCTCGGTTCACGAGCCGACGCCCGCGGTCAACGTGGTCGGGATGTTCGGGTCCGTGTAGACAAGCAGACCTGCGATGTTCCCGACGAGCCCTTCCGCGTTCACGGTCGTCACGGCGCCCTGTGCGTTGTTCGGCCCGTTCCGCCAGGCAGGACGTAAGGGCGGTTGCTCCGGTCCACGCCCAACATCAGTCAGTTCCACCGACGCGGATGCATCGCGATCGCCTCGAGGCTCGCGAAGCGTTCTGCGGGGAGTGGACCCAAGGGGGCTCGAACCCCTGACCTCATGGCTGCCAGCCATGCGCTCTACCAGCTGAGCTATGGGCCCGGAAGCGCCAGTCTACCCGGCGCCAGGCCGCGGTCTGGCCGAGGTTCGGCCAGTGCGGTCTGGTCGAGGTTTGGCCGGGGTGCGGTCTGGCCGAGGTCTCGCCGGGGTATGGCCGAGACGTCCGGGGTCCGGTCGGTCCTGGGGCGTGGGACCATTCGGCCCCCGTCTAGCGGCCGATGCGGCATCCCCTGTACGTTCTTACCATCGAGCAACGCAGCCGACGCCGGGTCGGCGCTGGTCACCGGGGGTGACATATGAGTGAGATGTTGATGAAGGGCCTGTCGAGCACGAAGCGCGAGCTCGAGGCCGGCGTCGCAGACGCCGAGGCTGAGCTGGCCCGCACCGAGGAGTACTGCCGCAAGCTCGAGGAGCTGATCGCGGTGGGCAAGGCGACGCTGCACGCGGCGAGCCAGATGCCGCTGCCGCAGCTGTCGCAGTCCAGCGGCGTCACCATGGTGCCGAACAGCGCCGACCTCGCCAAGGACCGCAAGTAATCCGCG
>C688J18823_10001057_pt1 | contig 16789 bp, 16 predicted proteins | sample HopSoiMetagenom1_FD_18823 | JGI IMG/M metagenome (IMG submission 18823) | reverse complement strand
GTCCGAGCGCCCACAAAGTGCCGGTGGGTCGGCACAGTGTTGGAAAGAGCAAGACGCTACCGGGTTTGGTGGTATAGGTGTGCCCGGTCGGTGAAGTCAGGATGAGGGTGCCGTCGGAAAGTTGCTGCTCGCGCCACCCGCCGACTCCGCAGTAGAACGTTTTGAGCAGATGATGAAAACGGCAGTAACACTTGAGGTTTGAAGCGTGCGTCGGCCCGACCGGGTAGGGCACCGTGTGGTCGAGATCGCAGCCGTAGGCGGGTTTGTCACAACCCGGCCAGCGGCACGTCAAATCTCGACAGCGCACAAAATCGACCAGTGCCCTCGACGGGGCATAGCGCGGTTCGGGCGGCGCATCGCCCGGGTGGCGGATCTCGCGCACAGTGGCGCGCTCCAGGAGTGGCGCCAGTAGCGGCGCGGGCAGCACCCCGCCACCAACCACGAATGCTGGCCGCGCCGGGCATGACTCGGGCGGCACCACGGGAGACTCAGCTGCCGGGGACCGGCAGAAGGCGGCCGGCAGCGCGCCGCGCTCGGAAAGTTGGGCGGTTCCAACGAGCGCGGCATCGGCCGGGAGTTCCGCGGCTGGCACTGGTTCGTCGACCTCACGTTCGGCAGCCGATGGGAATTCTCCGACGGGCCCGCCATCGTCGATGTCAACCTCAACGGTCGGTGCGGGGTCGGCCGGCGGGCCATCTGCCTCCGCGCGGGCCGCTTCGACGGTCGCGGCCTCGGCAACCACGTGGATCACCGTCGGGGCTGCCGGGGTGGCGTCGCGTTGCGCGGCGGAGCAGTCGGTGTTGCCGCACTGGCAGGCCAACTGCTGGATGCCGGCGGACATCGCGGTCAGCGCCTCGCTGCGGCGCTCGCCCAGCGTGCGCGGATCGTCCTCGCACACGCCGCGAGCCATCTCCTCCACCCGCTGCTCGAGCACCTCACCGTCGGGGGCATACAACCGCGCCCACATGGTGGTGAAGCCCGCCTCATCCGATGGAGAGCCGAACTGCACATCGCGGTGGCACGACGTCTTGCGCGAGCGGCGCAACGCCGCGGGGTCGACCTGATCGACGATGGCGTCGATGGCCTGCTCGGTCTTGCGCATCGACAACGGACCCCACGCCATCACTTGTTCGGCCAACAGCGCATCCACTTGCTCGATCGCGTGCGGATCCGTGACCAACGCCGTCCGGTACTCGGTCGTGCGCACCAGCGCCTCACTGATCAGCCCGGCCTCAAACAATGCGGCCACTTTCGGCAGCCGATCAGCCAGCACCACTCCACGATGGGCCTGCGCCAGTGCCATCCAGGTGCTGATGTGCTGGGCCGCCCCCAGCTCCGCGCCGACAGCAGCTTCTGGGTCGACCCACCAATCCTCCCGCTCGCCCGCGGGTAGCCCGGTGCGCCGGGCGAACAACTCGGCCATCACCGCCAGCTTGCGCGCACACGCAGCGTTCTCCGTCCGCGCCCAGTCGCCGGCGGCATCAACCAACGCCGCGTCATCCAACGCAGCCAGGTCGCCGATCTCGGGCAACGAACCATCGAACATGTGAGCGAAGCTACCCGCGCCCAACGACCAAACGCCGCCCAAACACCGAAACCCAAGCTCAACCTGTGGATGAATTCGGCATTGTGGATAAGTTGCTCTGCGTGAGCCAAAGGGTTGCCGAATACCCATAGGCACTGTTCGGTGTACCGACGGGACCAGAAAGGACAGACAGTGACCCCGCGACGAGACAATGTGCTGCTCGTGCATTGGCACGACCTCGGCCGGTATCTCGGCGCCTACGGCCACACCGACGTTTCGAGCCCGCGGCTCGATCAGCTGGCCGCAGAGGGCATCCTCTTCACCCGCGCGCACGCCACAGCGCCGCTGTGCTCGCCGTCGCGCGGATCCCTGTTCACCGGTCGCTATCCGCAGAGCAACGGTCTGGTCGGGCTGGCCCATCACGGCTGGGAATACCGCGCCGGCGTCCGCACGCTGCCCCACATTCTGTCCGATTCCGGTTGGCACACAGCACTATTCGGCATGCAGCACGAGACGTCACACCCGTCGAAGCTCGGGTTCGACGAATTCGACGTCTCGAACTCCTACTGCGAATACGTCGTCGAGCACGCCGCCCGGTGGCTCACCGACCATCCCGAGCAGCCGTTCCTGCTCACCGCGGGCTTCTTCGAAACGCACCGGCCCTATCCGCGCGAGCGCTACGGCCCCGCTGACGCCAATGACGTCGTGGTGCCCGACTACCTGCCCGACACCGTCGACATCCGGCAGGACCTGGCCGAGTTCTACGGGTCGATCTCGGTCGCCGACGCCGCGGTCGGCCGACTGCTCGACACCCTGGATGAAACGGGCCTCGATGAATCGACCTGGGTGGTCTTCATCACCGACCACGGTCCGGCGCTGCCGCGCGCCAAATCGACGCTNTACGACGCCGGCACCGGAATCGCACTGATCGTGCGGCCACCGCGCAACTCCGGCATCGAACCCCAGGTCTACGACGAACTATTCAGCGGTGTCGACCTGCTGCCGACCCTGATCGAACTGCTCGGCCTCGACGTGCCCGAAGACATCGAGGGCATGTCGCACGCGACGAATCTGCGCACCAAACCGCAAGACATCAGCCCCGTGCGCACCGAGGTGTACACCTCGAAGACGTATCACGATTCCTTCGACCCGATTCGCGCCATCCGGACGAAGGAGTACAGCTATATCGAGAACTACGCGGCACGCCCACTACTCGATCTGCCATGGGATATCGCAGAAAGCGCACCCGGCCGCATCATGGAGCCGCTCGTGCATACGCAGCGGCCAGAGCGCGAACTGTACGACCTTGTCGAGGATCCGACGGAGTCGCACAATCTGCTGGGATCCGACGTCACCGACAAGGCCGATGCGATCGCCAACGACCTCGCGCTGCTCCTCGACGATTGGCGCCAGAAGACCAACGACGTCATACCGTCGGAGTTCGCCGGCACCCGAATTGCGGAGCGCTACACCGAAACCTATCTGCGCATTCACGGCCCACGGGTCACCAGCCGGTCGGCGATCGCTTCGGAGCGAGGCATCGTGGACGACCACAGTCCCGGACAATAGTTTTGCTCGCGGTGATTGCAATGTTCGCCAATGCCAAGCGATTTGATTGCGGTTAGGCTCACGCGCATGTCGGACTCGACGGCCTATCTGGTGCTTGCTTCTCAGCGCAGTGGCAGCACGCTGCTCGTCGAATCGCTGAGGGCAACGGGTGTCGCGGGCGAGCCCGGTGAGTTCTTTCAATACCTGCCGTCGACGAGTCAATCGCCACAGCCGAGGCAATGGTTCGAAGGCGTGGAGGACAAGTCGATCCTGCGCCTCCTTGATCCGCTCGACGAAGGCAAGCCGGACCTGGCACCACCCGAGATCTGGCGTGACTACATCCGCACCGTCGGCCGCACCCCCAACGGCATCTGGGGCGGCAAGCTGATGTGGAACCAGACACCGCTGCTGCTGCAGCGCGCCGCGGGCCTGCCGAACCGCTCCGGAGACGGATTACTCGCGGCGATACGCGACGTCATCGGCAGCGATCCTGTTCTGGTACACGTTTACCGGCCAGACGTTGTCTCGCAAGCCGTTTCGTTCTGGCGCGCGGTGCAGACCCGCGTCTGGCGCGGCAGGCCGGATCCGACACGCGACTCCCGCGCCGAGTACCACGCCGCGGCGATCGCGCATGTCGTCACCATGCTGCGCGAGCAGGAGAAGGGCTGGCGAACTTGGTTCGATGAGGAGAACATCGAGCCGATCGACATCTCGTATCCCCTTCTCTGGCGCAACCTCGGCCAATACGTCGGCATCGTCCTCGAGGCGCTCGGCCAGGACCCGCGGCTCGCACCACCCCCGGTGCTGGAACGCCAGGCCGATCAACGCTCCGACGAATGGGTCGACCGCTATCGGGCGGACGCGGAACGAGAGGGGCTACCCACCTGAGCCACCACGAATATCCGGCGGAACGGGAAGAACGTCTTGCCGTCCGCCCTCGCCGGGTACGCCGCGTCGAGCATCGGGATCAGCTCCTGCCGAAACTGCTGCCACTGCGGTTCGGTGAGCCGGCTCATCACCGGCCGCAGCGCAGTGCCGGTGATCCACTCCAACACAGGGTGCTCGCCGCTCAGGTCGTGGATATATGTGGTCTCCCATGCGTCGACGGCGCAGCCCGCGTCGGTGAGAAGCTCGGCATATCCCGACGGGTCAGCAACCTGCCCCTCACGAAACGGAAAGTCCCGCAACGGCTCTGACCACTGGTCGCGACGGGCCAGCTCGCGCACGGCCCGATGCGACGGCGCGTCGAAGTTCCCCGGCACCTGCATCGCAATCCATGATCCCGGCTCCAACGCGCCGGCCCACCGGACCAGCAGCTCGGCATGTTCGGGCACCCACTGCAGGGTGGCATTGGTCACCACGACATCGGTATCGGGCCCCGGTGTCCAGGTTCGAACGTCGCCGACGTGCGCGTCGACACCGCGTTCGCGGGCGGCGTCCACCATCTCAGGCGAGCTGTCCCACGCCTCGATGACGGCATCCGGCCAGCGCTGGGCGAGGGTGACGGTGAGATTGCCCGGACCGCAGCCGAGGTCCACCACCCGGCGCGGCTTTTCGGCGCCCACCCGCGACAACAGGTCGAAGAACGGACGGCCGCGATGGTCGGCGAAGGCCAGGTAGACATCCGGATTCCACATGACGCCAGTGTCGCACCACCACCGAACTCACAGGAGGTTCGCAGCCCCGGCACAGGCCTGCGGCTGGTAACCAACGCACCGTATGCGTCGTGACTGCCGTCGTCGACCAACCGGTCGCCGCAGAGACCCTTGCGTCGGCGCGGACCGAGCGCTGGCCGCGCTGGGCATTGGCCACGCTGCTGGTGGCGACGGCCGTCCTGTACCTGTGGAACTTGTCGGCCAGCGGCTACGGCAACACTTTCTACGCCGCCGCCGCCCAGGCCGGTTCGCAGAGCTGGTCGGCGTGGTTCTTCGGGTCGCTCGACGCCCAAAATTTCATCACGGTCGACAAACCGCCCGCCTCGCTGTGGGTGACCGGTCTGTCGGTGCGCCTGTTCGGCATGAACAGTTGGTCGGTCATGGCGCCGCAGGCGTTGATGGGTGTCGCGGCCGTCGCCGCTTTGTATTGCGCAGTGCGACGCGCGCTCCCGAACCCCAACCACGGTGCGGCCGCGGGACTGCTGGCCGGTGCGGTGCTGGCGGTGACGCCCGCGGCGGCGTTGATGTTTCGCTTCAACAACCCCGACGCGCTGCTGGTACTACTGCTGACGGTGGCCGCCTACTGCCTGATGCGCGCGACGATGGCCGCTTCGTGGCGCTGGCTGGTGCTCGTCGGCATCGTCATGGGCGCCGCGTTTCTCACCAAGATGCTGCAGGGCTTCCTGGTGCTGCCCGGCTTCGGCCTTGCCTACGTGGTTGTTGCGCCGACGTCGTGGCCCAAGCGTGTGCTCCACCTGCTCGGCGCCGTGGCCGCGCTGATCGCTGCGGCCGGTTGGTGGGTGCTGGCGGTACAGCTGACCCCGGCGAGCACGCGTCCGTACATCGGCGGGTCGACGGGCAACACGGTGCTGGATTTGGCGTTGGGCTACAACGGAATCGACCGCATTCTGGGCCGCAACCGGGAAGGAAAGCCCCTTGGCGACTGGGGCGGTTCGAACCTACCCATGTTGGGCGGGCACATCGGCCTACACCGGTTGTTCACCGGCGAGATGGGAAACGAGATTTCGTGGCTGATCGTGGTGGCGTTGTTCGTCGTCGCGTTCGGCATGTACCTGGCCGTGCATCGGCCGTTGAGCCGGGGCGAGTTGTGCGCGTTGCTGATGTGGGGCGCATGGTTGGTGCTGACCGGTGTGGTGTTCAGCCTGATGGGCGGAATGGTGCACCCGTACTACACCGTCGCGCTGGCTCCCGCGATCGCTGCCCTGGTGGGCATCGGTTCGGTGTGGGCGTGGCAGCGGAGGTCGCGCCGGGATGGCCGCTGTGCGCTGGCAGCAATGATCGTGCTGGGCGCGGTCCCGTCAGCATTCTTGCTGCACCGCAACGCCTTTGGCCCTTCGTGGCTGCCGTTGCTGATCGTGGCGCTGGCCGCCGTGAGCACCGTCGGCATGCTGTGGCCCCGACCACCCGTCGTTGCCCTGGTGACGGGCTGCCTGGCCGGACTGGCAGGCACCACAGCGTTTTCCATAGCGACCGCCGCCACACCGCATCACGGGACGATGCCCACCGCGGCCCGGCCATCGAAGGTCACGGGGGCCTGGATCAACGATGAGGCCACCAATGCCCGACTCGCAAGCCTGCTGGCCGGCACGCACACGCAGTGGTCGGCGGCGACGAACGGTTCTCAGTCCGCGGCCGCNCTCGAAATCACTTCCGGCACACCGGTGATGGCCGTTGGCGGCTGGAGCGGTGACCCTGTGCCGACACTGCAACAGTTCATCGACGACGTACGCGCGGGCAAGATCGGCTACTACGTCGAGGCCGGCCGCGGGCGGGATTCACCGGCCATCCACGGCGAGGTCATCCATGGCGCCCTGCACACCGCGTCGCATACCCGCGAGATCTCCGACTGGGTCGCGGCCCACTATCCCGGCACGTTCATCGGCGGATCGACGGTGTACCGCTTGTCCTGACCCCTATCATGCGGAGGTGTCCATTTCGCGGGACTCCGAGGCTGCTCCCGTCGATCCGCCGATCCCTGTTCCCGACGTTCCGGGCGCCGACGCGAGTGCCCGCGGGCTGCCCCGCCGCATCGACCTCACGCTGCGTCAACGGTTGATTGTCGATTCATCGGCGATGGCCGACATCGCGCTGCGCACCGCGATCGCGTCGCTGCTGGGTGTCACGATGGTGCCAACGGTTCTGACTACCGCGCTGCGACGGTCGCAGTCGCGCGCCGAACGCGACCATTTGCGGTTCTATGCCGAACTGGCCAGTGCGCACGATCCAGATGTGTCGTTTCCGGCGCCGACGTCGGAGCCGCGGATCTCGTCTCGCCCGGCCAATCCGATCGCGGAATGGACGGCCAAGGGCAGCGTGCGCAACATCCGGTTCGACAGTAGCTTCGAGGCCGTCAACCCGGCGCTGCGTGAGCAGTGCCACGGATACGTGCGCAACAACGTCGTGCGGGCTCAGCACTGGGTTCATGACGACGGCCCGCACCCGACCCTGTGCGTGATCCACGGCTTCATGGGATCGCCCTACCTGTTCAACGGCTTGTTCTTCTCGCTGCCATGGTTCTACCGCTCTGGTTACGACGTGCTGCTGTACACGTTGCCATTCCACGGCGCCCGCGCCGAAAAGGGCTCTCCCTTCAGTGGTTACGGGTATTTCGCGCACGGCTTCGCGGGTTTTGCCGAAGCGATGGCCCAAGCCGTGCACGACTTCCGGTCGCTGATCGACTATCTGGAGTTCACGGGTGTCGACCGGGTCGCGCTGACCGGCATGTCGCTGGGCGGATACACGTCGGCGCTGATCGCCTGCGTCGACGACCGCGTCCAGACCGTCATCCCCAATGTCCCCGTCGTCACCCCGGACAGGACCGTCGACGAGTGGTTCCCCGCCAACTATGTGGTGCGCCTGCGCGAACTCATCGCAGGCACCGACACCGAACTGGTCCACGCGGCCACGAGATACCCGTCACCGCTGAACTACCCCCCGCTGGTGCCAAAGGATCGACGGCTGATCATCGCCGGGCTCGGTGATCGGCTGGCGCCACCGGAGCAGGCCGAGTTGCTGTGGGAGCACTGGGACCGCTGCGCATTCCACTGGTTCCCCGGCAACCATGTGCTACACGTCAGCCAGCCGGACTACCTGCGCCGGATGACCCGGTTCATGCGGGATTTCATGTTCCAGTGAGCCGCTCCACTGACAGTGGGTTCAGCGCGTCAAGGGCGCGACGATGTCGTCCATTCAATGGCGCCGCACCCGCGATCGCCACTGGCTTGCCGTCAGTTCGAATGGCGCACGCTGCAGCGACACGTGAGTCAGTTGCCGCGCCTGTAATCTCGAGCGCCGTCCAGATCTCCGATAACGACAGCGTCCGCACCGCATCTAAGTCACCGCCGACGCGATAGGCGGCGACGTATCCCGCCTCGTCGCGCAGGCCGCGCCAGGTTTCCTTGGCCGATGACGGTGCGGGGGTGTCGGCCGCATCCACGATCGAATCGTCCCAACCCGCTTCGCGCAGATGGTCGGCCAAACGCCGCGCCACCACCTCTGCGGTGTCGCGCAATGGGATCCGAGGGGACCGCGCCTGAAGGGCGGTCAGGTTGTCAGCCGCACCGAGCGTCATCCCGATCCACGTGGTGCGAGCTCCGTCGACGTGGCGGTTGGTGACGCGAACCTTGTCGCAACGGATTCCATAGCGGTCCAGGTAGCCGGCGATGAGGCTCAGTGGCAATTCGGTGGGCCCGGGTGTATTCCAACAATCGGCGAACCGGAGCTTTATTGCTGCGCCGCAACAACATCGCAATACGACGACTCGGCTTCCGAAAGGGCTGCCGCATAAGCCAATTGGAAGTCATCCGGGTAGGTGGCCCGGAATTGGAGGTACAGGCCCGTGTCGTAGACGAAGCCCAGGGCCTTCGGCTCCATGCCGATCTGCCGTTTCAGTACCCCGGCGGTACCCGAAGTGCGCCAAACCGACTCGACGACCGACGGGGACACGTCGCCCGAGGCGGCCAGACCGGTCCAGGCATCGCACTGGTCGTGTGCGACGTGGGTCAATGCCGCGAAGCCGGAGCGGGCCGCGGTCAGGTCGGCGGGGCGTTGCCGATCATGAACCACCAGACCCAATGCGGGACAACAGGTGGCGAACCGGCTGACGAGGTCGCGATCGACCCGCGGCCGGGTATGAGGAGACGCCAGAGTGTCACTCCCCACGACGTCTCCTTACTTAGCCATGCCTTAGTTAACTCCGGCCGAAGTTAGCATTGCATAGATAAGTGTCGAGACTTACGTGAGTCTGGTCAGTCCTTGATCCCGCTTACCAGGCTGATGTTGCCTGTCATCACGCCGGCTTCGCAGTCGGGCTCCGGAACTGGCCGGCCGAGCGAGCGCAGCTGATAGGGCAATGGGGTGGCCACTGTCCACCAGCCACGCCCACCGAACCACTCGTGCGCAGGCGCGTGCTGTTCGTTGTAGACGAGCGTGAAGAAGCTGTCCTCGTTGCCCGCGGCGCGTTCCTCTTCCCTCTTGGCTTCGAAAGCGTCGGCCTCCAGCGGCACCGCCTCCTCGACGGCGACGTGGCTGCCAGGAGCGGCCAGCGAGTCGACGCCCGGCGAACAGCTGGTGCTGGGCGTCGGCGGGCAGGTAGATGAGCAGGCCCTCGGCAATGAACGCCGACGGTTTCGACGGGTCGAACCCGCTGTCACGCAAGGCCTGTGGCCAATCATTGCGCAGATCGACGGCAACCTCCCTGCGCTCCGCGGTCGGCGCGTCGCCATGCGCGGCCAGCACCTCCCGCTTGAACTCGAGCACCCTTGGCTGGTCCAACTCGAACACCACCGTCCCATCGGGCCAGGGCAGCCGGTAGCCGCGGGAGTCGAGTCCGGCGGCAAGCAGCACGATCTGGCGCACCCCGGCTGCAGAGGCGGCGTCGAAATAGGTATCGAAGTATCGGGTCCGAACGCCCTGGAAGTTGACGAAATGTTCGCCGAACTCGGTCTTCAACGGGTGTTCGGGCGCGCCGCCGTCGAGCAGGTCGGCCCACTCGCCGCCTACTGCCCGGCAGAACACTTCGGCATAAGGATCGACCGCCGCGGGGTGCGGTTTCTGGGCCTCCAAGGCCCGCGCCGCGGCCACGAATAACGCGGTCGAACCAACACTCGTCTTGATGTCCCAGCTGTCATTTTCAGTACGCACGTACGCGTTTATACGCGCGGATTCTGACAGTCGAGCCAGACTCGAATCATGGCAAAACCGTGGAACATCAACATCCAGTACGACGGCAAACTCGACAAGTGCGTGCCGCCGGATGCGGCGTCCGTGCTCGACGTCGGCTGCGGTGATGGCTTTTTGGCGGCTCGCCTCTCCGAACGTATTCCACATGTGGTCGCCGTGGACATCGACAAGCCCGTTCTGGAACGCGCCGCGCAACGCTTTCCCACCGCCGCGGTGGCGTGGCGGCACGGCGACATCCTTGCCATGACGGACGAGCTGGGCGACTTCGACGCCGTCGTGTCCAACGCCGCACTGCATCACCTGCCCGACACCCGCGAGGCGCTGCGCCGGCTGCGGCGATTGGTTCGGCCAGGCGGCACCTTGCTGTTGTCACCTTCGCTCGTCCCGGCTTGCGCCACTTGCCTTGGGCGCTGGCCACACTCGTGATCCGAGGGATCGCGATCCGGCTACGCGGCAAATGGGAGCACAGCGCGCCCACGGTATGGCCGCCGCCGTTCACCGTCGCCCAATTGCGCGGCCATGTCAGCGCGGAACTACCCGGTGCGCGCGTGTCGCTGCTTCTCCTCGGCCGCGTTCTCATCCACTGGAGTGCACCGGGCTGATCACACCAGCGGACGTCCCGTCTTGATCCGTCGGTCGACATCCTTCAGCAGCACGTTGAAAGGGAACTGACGGATGAACGGCGGCAACAGATGGTTGACCGTCCGCAGCACCCGCATCAATCGGTCGAACCGGCGCTGCCTCGCCGGATCCCACGGCAACCGCATCTCATCGCGGAACCGTTGCGGCAGAAAACCCGTCGTGATCAGCAGCGAGAAGTTGTCCGACCATCGTTGCACCGGTCCTGGCAGCTTGACGCTCCGCACACGGGCCGCCGCGATCGGCCAGAGGTACTCGCGAACGGTGTCGTCGATGTGCACCTTCTCGAGCGACTCCTGCCAGTACCGGTCGAACGCGGCGCGATCCTTCGGCCACATCTCCTCCGGCACCTGCAGAGTGGTGCCGAGCGGCATCCCCTCGCGGTAGTGCCGCTCAGCGGTCTCCTCATCCATCTCACCCACGAACAGCCGGTACACGTCGACGGCGCCCTTGTACAGGCACGCACCGACCCACAGCTGCAGGTCACGGTCGAACGCGTGGTAGGAAACCGGACTTTCGTCAGTCGAATAGACCTGCGCGTGCGCCCGATTGACCGCACGCTGGAAGGCGGCCTTCTGCTCGCCGCTGCCTTTGGTGGCCACCGCGAGGTAGGTGAATGTGGTGCGTGCGCGCTTGATCGGATGCCGGTCGACCCTTCCGCTCTCGACGCGGCTTTCCAGCACGCCATAACCGACGGGCGGCCGCGCCAGCTGCATGATCACGTTGGCGGGGCCCGCGAGCAGCGCCACACCCATCAGCCCGTCGTCAAAGTTCGCGCCACGGCGCCGCGATGTCGGCGGAGGTGCCGCGGCCGGCTCGCTCACCGCTCGCTCCACATGGCCAACCCGTTCACTGATCGTCATCGACCCACCTAACGGCAAATGTGAGAACATCTGTTTCCAGATATTTTGCCGCCGCTGCGACGGCGGTGTCAAGATGGACGTGATGGCTCAAGTGCGGCCCTACCGCGGCGTCGAGGCGGCTGACCGGGTAGCCGAACGCCGTCGCCGTTTCCTCGAAGCGGGCCTGGACATCCTCGGTTCGGACTCCGGCCTGTCCGAACTGACGGTGCGCGGCATCTGCCGGCAGGCCGGGGTGGCGCTGCGGTACTTCTACGAGAGCTTCGCCGACAAAGATGATCTCGTCGCCGCGGTGTTCGACTGGGTGATCGCCGACATCGCGGCGACGACGCAGGCCGCGGTGACGGCCGCACCCCTCAAGGAACAGAGCCGGGCCGGGATGGCGAACATCGTGCGGACCATCGCCGCCGACACTCGCGTGGGCCGGCTGCTGTTCAGCTCGCAGCTGTCCAATCCCGTAGTGGTACGCAAGCGTGCGGAATCCGGCGCGCTGATGGCGACGCTGCTTTTCCAGCATGTGGGCAGCTTGGGTGCTCATAACAATGACTTCATCAAGGCCATCTCACATTTCGCGGTTGGCGGGGTGGGACAGACCATCACCGCGTGGCTGGCAGACGACCTCACGCTGGACACTGACGAGCTCGTCGATCAGCTGGCCTCGATGCTCGAGGCGCTAACCGTCGCAGAGCTGTACAAGGGCTAGGGCAGCAACGGGATTCGCCACAGCGGCATCCCGGCATCGAGCACGTACAGCCGCGTGGCGGTCAAGCGGAGGATGCGCAGGGCGCCGGTGATCAGAATGACCGCCAGCGGCAGCTCACCCACGGCGGCCGTCAAAATCGACAGCCACCGGTCCGCGGGCGCGGCCGTCATCACGTCGAACCACGCGTCGCAGACCAACAGGATGCCGGTGGTGAACGCGGTGAGCACCAGCAATTGTCGGCGCAATAGACCGAGCACCGCTGTGGCGGCCATGAAGACGAGAAGGAGGATGTCGAATCCGACCCACGTGGCCGTCCAGTTGTGCGCGATGTACTTGTCGGGCAGCGTGATCGCGAGGTAGATGATCCACGGGATCAGCCCGATGATGGCGCCTGCCATCAACACCAGGCGTACCCGACGCACCCTCGCCAACACAGAGTCGGGCAGAAGTTCGGCAAGGGGACGCTCCAGCCGGGTGATCAGCTCACGACGCTCGGCCGCTGACATCGCGGCAATCTGGGCGTCCGACACCCCGCCGTCAGGCATGGCCGGTTAGCCTCCAGCGGCCACCGGAGGTCGACGGTCCGCCGCGGTCTTCGGTGCCGTCTGGGTGTCGTTGTCGGTGAATTCCTTGGTCCAGCAGGCAAACTCGAGGGTGATGCCGTCGGGGTCATTGAAGTAGAACGACCGCACATAAACGCCGGGGTGCATCGTCGGCGACACCTGCGCCTGGCTCTCGTCGTGGTTGAGCACCGGGCCGACGCGCACACCCTTGTCCTTGAGCCGCTGCCGGTACTCGTCGAACTTCTCCGCAGGCACATGGAACGCCAGATGATTCATGGTGCTGACGGCGCTGACGATGTCGCCGATCCCGGGGATTGCTTCCGGCGACGAAAGGCCCGGCACACGGTCGGGCGCTTCGGCGAACCAGAAGAACGCAACGCAGTCACCATTGCCCGCGTCGAAGAAGAAGTGCTGTCCCATGCCGCCCGGCAGATCCAGTGACTTGATCAGCGGCATACCAAGGACATTCGTGTAAAAGTCAACCGTGCGCTCCATGTCGGAGCAGACCAGCGCAACGTGGTTGATGCCGCCGAGCTCGAACTCGGAATTGGGATTGTTTGGCTTGATCATTCGCAGCTCCTCTAGCCAAGCGCAGAATCTGAATCTAACATCAGATTCAGTTTCAATCAACGGCCAAGGAGCTTCGTGACCGTCAGCCCCCGCGAGCAGTTGCCGACTCTGCGCGGCAGGCAGACGCAGGCCGCGATCGACGCGGCGGCCAGGGCGGTGATCGCGCGCAAGGGCATTCTGGCGACGACGATTTCGGACATCGCGGCAGAAGCCGGCAAGTCCACCGCGTCGTTCTACAACTACTACGACTCCAAGGAAGCGATGGTCCGCGAGTGGGCCGTGCGGTTCCGTGACGAGGCGCGCGAACGGTCGCGTGCGGCCGCAGAGCCCGGGCTGACCAATTGGGAGCGGTCCTATCAGGCAGCGGCCGCCCATTGGAACACGTACCGCAACCGGCTGGCCGAGATCATCAGCGTGTCGCAGCTCGCGATGGTCAACGACGACTTCGCCGAATACTGGTCCGAGATCTGTTCATTGCCAATCGGATTGATCACGCAGATGATCAAACAGGCTCAGCGCCAGGGGTTCTGCACAACTGAGGACGACCCGCATCTGATGGCGGTCGCGATGGTGTCGATGCTCAACCAGTTCTGCTACACGCGGCTGTCCGGCGACGCGGCGGCCGACGCCATCGATGACGACGCGTGCATCACCACCCTGGCCAACATCTTCTACCGGACGATCTATCACAAGGAGGCCGGACTGATATGACCAGAACACCGGCGGCCATCGGAACGCCGGGCGTCACCCGCGAATTCGTCGGGACGGACTCGCCGACGGCGCGACGGGCGGGAGCGGGCGGGCATCCGTGCCAGGGGCTCTACCACCGTGGGGTGGGACGCAAGCCGAAGGTCGCCATGATCGCCACCCACTATCAGATCGACTTCTCCGAACACTATCTCGCCGACTACATGGCGACCCGCGGGATCGGTTTCCTTGGATGGAACACCCGCTACCGCGGATACGAGAGCAGCTTCTTGCTCGACCACGCACTGGTCGACATCGGGGTCGGAGTGCGTTGGCTCCGTGACGTTCAGGGCATCGAAACCGTGGTGTTGCTTGGCAATTCCGGCGGCGGTTCGCTGATGGCGGCCTACCAGGCGCAGGCCGTCGACCCACACGTGACGCCACTTGAGGGCATGCGGCCCGCGGCCGGGCTGACCGACCTGCCGCCCGCCGACGGCTATGTCGCCAGCGCTGCACATCCCGGTCGCCCTGAGGTGCTCACCGCGTGGACGGATGCGTCCGTCGTCGACGAGAACGATGCCATTGCAAGCGATGCCGAGCTCGACCTCTTCAACGAACGCAACGGTCCCCCGTACTCCAAGGCGTTCATCGAGCGCTACCGGTCCGCACAGATCGCCCGCAATGACGCCATCACCGACTGGGTCGAGATGGAGCTCAAGCGGGTGCACGCGGCGGGCTTCTCCGATCGGCCGTTCACGGTCCTGCGGACCTGGGCGGACCCGCGGATGGTCGACCCCACGATCGAGCCGACCAGGCGCCCGCCAAACATGTGCTACGCCGGCGTTCCGGTCAGGGCGAACCGCTCGGCACATGGCATCGCCGCTGCGTGCACGCTGCGCAATTGGTTGGGCATGTGGAGTCTTCGGCATGCGCAGACCCGCGCCGAACCGCACCTGGCCCGCATCGAATGCCCCGCCCTGGTGATCAACGCGGAACAGGACACGGGCGTGTACCCCAGCGACGCTCGACGCATCTATGACGCGCTGGCCAGCACCGACAAGTCACAGTGCTCGATCGACACGGACCACTACTTCACCACCCCCGGCGCGCGTAGCGAGAAGGCCGATACCATCGCCAAGTGGATCGCGAAGCGGTGGCGCTAGCTGTCGGCTCTTCGCGCAAGCGCTCATCGCTGAGAGTCCTCGCGCACTTCCTTCCCGGCGAGAAGGTGTTGGGATTCCTTGCACCAGAGGCGGATTGGCTCGATATCCGCTACTGCGCCGAGGATGACGACGACACGTTCCATCGCGAGCTGCCCGAGGCCGAGGTCATCTGGCATGTGCTGCGGCCCATCCCCGGTGAGGATCTCGAGCAAGCGCCACGGCTCAAGCTGGTGCACAAGTTGGGCGCCGGCGTGAACACCATCGATGTCGATACCGCGACGCGGTTGGGCATCGCGGTGGCGAACATGCCCGGTGCGAACGCGCCCTCGGTCGCCGAGGGCACCGTGCTGCTGATGCTGGCCGCGCTGCGACGGCTGCCCGCGCTGGACCGGGCGACCCGCGAGGGCAATGGCTGGCCATCCGACCCGACCCTGGGCGAGACGGTGCGCGACATCGGCGGCTGCACAGTGGGACTCGTCGGCTACGGCAATACTGCAAAAACCGTGGAGACGATGGTGGCCGCGATGGGTGCCCGTGTCCTGCACACCAGCACACGCGACGACGGTCACCCCGGCTGGTGCCCCCTCCCAGAGCTGCTGGCCGACAGCGACATCGTCTCGTTGCATCTGCCACTGACCGAGAAGACCGCCGGAATGCTCGACCGGGCGGCGCTGGCTCGGATGAAGGATGACGCGGTGCTGGTCAGCACCTCACGCGGCGGCGTGGTCGACGAGGACGCGCTTGTCGACGCGCTGCGCACCGGCGGACTGGCCGCGGCGGGCCTGGACGTGTTCACGGTCGAACCGATACCGCCCGACAATCCGCTGCTCGGCCTGGACAACGTCGTACTGACCCCGCACGTCACCTGGTACACCGTCGACACCATGAGGCGCTACCTCGAACACGCGGTGGACAACTGCCGGCGCCTCAGGGATGCGCGGGAGTTGGCCAACGTGGTGAACCGGTAGGCTGGCGCCCAACCGACCGGTTAATCGGGAAGGCCCTACGAAGAGGTAGCTATGCCCATCGCGATAACTCCTGAGCACAACGACCTGGCCGATTCGGTGCGGTCCCTGGTGGCGCGGGTGGCGCCGTCGGACGTTCTGCACAAGGCCCTCGAAAACCCCATCCCGAACCCGCCGCCGTACTGGAAGGCAGCGGCCGAGCAGGGCTTGCAGGGCGTGCATCTGGCGGAATCCGTTGGTGGACAAGGCTTCGGCATCCTCGAACTGGCCATCGTGTTGGCCGAGTTCGGCTACGGGGCGGTGCCAGGCCCGTTCGTTCCTTCCGCGATCGCCAGCGCGCTTATCTCGGCCCACGACCCCGACGCCAAGCTGCTCAACGACCTTGCTTCCGGCGAGGTGATCGCCGCCTATGCCATCGACTCCGGCTTGACGGCCACCCGGCATGGCGATCGCCTGGTGATCCGCGGCGAGGTGCGGGCCGTTCCCGCCGCGGCGCAGGCGTCGGTGCTGGTGCTGCCGGTCGCCATCGACAGCGGCGAAGAGTGGGTGGTCCTCGAGGCCGAACAGCTCGAGATCGAACCCGTCAGGAGCGTGGACCCGCTGCGGCCGCTGGCTCATGTGCGCGCCAACGCCGTCGAGCTCGGCGACGACCGCGTGCTGAGCAACCTGAGCCGGACGCTGGCGCGGGCGCTGATGTCGACATTGCTGT
>C688J18823_10001056_pt1 | contig 16795 bp, 20 predicted proteins | sample HopSoiMetagenom1_FD_18823 | JGI IMG/M metagenome (IMG submission 18823) | reverse complement strand
CGGCGCCGGCGCCGGCGGCAAGCGCGGCGATATGCGTCACGAGCGCCCGGCAGCTCGGTCCCAGCGCCGGGGTAATCCCGGAGAGATGCACCCGAGCGCTCGCCGCGATCAGCGCCTCCCAGGGCGCGTCCTCGAAGGCAAGCTCGGAGGCGGCGGAGTTTTTGCGATCGTAAATGATGCGGGCATTGCGCGGTGCCGGGCCTGTTTCGAAAAACATAAGCCCCAAACGCCCGTCCGGTACCCAGCGGACAAAGCGGGTGTCGACGCCGTGGCGGCGCGCCTCGCCCGCGACCATGCGGCCAAGCGGGCCTTCGGGGAGCCGAGATACCCAGGCGGTGCGCCGGCCAAGCCGGGCGAGCAGACAGGCGACATTCAATTCGGTGCCGCCGATGCCGACCTCGAAGGCGCGCGCCTGATCCAATCGCTGCATGCCCGGCGGCGACAGCCGCAAGAGCGTCTCGCCGCAGGTCAGCAGATCGTAGCTCGGGATCGGGGGAGAGCTGTCGCTCATGGAGAGCTAGGCGCCGGAGGTTTACCCGCGCGGTCCGCCGGCGACATAGATCACCTGGCCGGAGACGAAGGAAGCTTCCTCGCTGCACAGAAAGGCGATGACGTTGGCAATATCGCGCGGCACGCCGGCGCGGCGCACCGGGATTTCGCGAGCACGCTCCTCCTTCCATTCCTCGGGGTCGCGACCGAGACGGATCGCGGTCGCCCGGGTCATTTCCGTGTCGATAAAGCCGGGCGCGACGGCATTGGCGGTGATGCCATAACGGCCAAGCTCGATCGCCAGGGTGCGGGCCATGCCCTGCAACCCTGCCTTGGCGGTCGAATAGTTGGCTTGGCCCCGATTGCCGAGCGCCGAGACCGAAGACAGGTTGACGATACGGCCCCAGCCGCGCTTCACCATCTCGCGCTGCGCCGCGCGCGAGCACAGAAACGCGCCTTTCAGATGCACCGCCGCGACCGCGTCCCAATCCTCGTCGCTCATCTTGTGGATCAGGTTGTCGCGGGTAATCCCGGCATTGTTGATCAGGATGTCGAGCGAGCCGAGCCGCTCGGCGATTTCCGAGACGGTCTGCTCGACCTCGGCGGCGACCGCGACATTCATCTTGAGGCCGATCGTCTTGACCCCATGCCGCCCGCCGATGCGCGCCGCCGCAGCCTCGGCCCCGGCGAGATCGAGATCGGCGATCGCGATCGCGGCGCCATCCTCGGCCAGCCGCTCGGCCGTCGCCTCCCCAATCCCGCGCGCGCCTCCGGTTACGAGCGCGACGCGTCCTTCAGACCGTTTGGGCATGTTCTTGCTTCCTGTGATTTCGCCGCGATTTTCTGGCCCAGCCTGTCGCAGGACGGCGGCAGGCGCAACCTGCGAGGTGCGGAGCCCGAAACCTGCAAGCTCGCCGATACCTGAGAGGTCCACTACCGTGTCAATGGCGTTACGCCTGAGTCCTTACGGAACACCAACCGAATCAGGTAGTTTACGCAGCCTGCTGATGGTGTCGGGCCGGTCACAAGTCCACCGACCTCATTAACTCAGGTTACAACTCTTTACGAAAAGAGTTGGGTTGCGAAATCGCGGCCAACGTTTCTTCATCGGTTTCAACGGCAGCGATGAGACAACGATGCCCGCCTTTCAAGATTTGCTTGAGGCCCAGATACCCAGGCTGCGGCGATATGCACGCGCGCTGACCCGAGACGCGCACCGGGCCGACGACCTGGTGCAGGACACCCTAGTTCGCGCCCTCGTGAAACAGGACCGCTGGGAACCGGGTACCAACCTCCGGGCTTGGCTCTTCACCCTGATGCATAACCAGCATGTGAATGACGTCCGGCGAGCNAACCGCGAAGCCGGCGCGNTCGATATAGACGACATCTCCTCGTCATTGGTCGCCACCACCGACCCCACTGCCTCTCGTCAGCTGCACGAGTTGGAGCGTGCGTTGGGGCAGCTGCCGACCGAACAGCGAGAGATCATCCTGCTCGTTGGTCTTGAAGGCTTCAGCTACGAGGACGCAGCGGAAATCTTGGCGGTGCCCGTCGGGACTGTACGCTCGCGCCTCTCGCGGGGCCGCGAGGCATTGCGCCGGCAGTTCGGTATGGAGGAGGAGATCGATCCTACTCTGGTATCCCCGACCCGGTCCACAAGTCACCGGCGGGTCGGAGTACAACCATGAGCTGTCCACGGCAACTCCCTGGCAAAACAGTCGCAACGGTTTCATTCAAGGAGGACGAGATGCGTCCAGTATTGTTGTGGGCGTTGGGCATACCCATTCCTGTCATCATTCTGCTGTACCTGTTCCACGTCGTTTAGTCGTTTAACGTACCGACTGTCCGACCTTCACTCGGTTCCGTGGGGGCGCTCGTTATGCGCTTCCATGCCGGCCTGAGCTGTCCCTCAGTTAGTTTTTTTGCGAGGAGCTACATGTCCAAGAGTTGCAGCGAACCGGGAACGGAACCCGGTGGGTTCAGCTTCTCTCGATTCGCGCGTTGGACCGAGCGTCAAGTCGGGTCGCCGAGGTCATTCGTGCTGGCCCTGGGGATTGTGATCCTTTGGGCTGCCTCAGGCCCCTTCTTCGGCTGGTCGGACACTTGGCAGCTCGTAATCAATACGGGCACCACGATCGTCACCTTCTTGATGGTCTTCCTGATCCAGAGCACGCAAAGCCGCGACACCCAGGCGCTTCACCTGAAGCTCGACGAACTCATTCGCGTGAACAACTCAGCCCGGAACTCGCTTCTGAACCTGGAGGAGATGTCCGAAGCGGAGATCGAGCAGGTCAAAACCACGTTTCAGGCACTGATCGCGCGCCCTGAAACAATGAATGCGGCCAAAGAAGCGGCGTGAGATCCAGGGTTCGATTTAGCCCGAGGACAAATCGCTATCGCGCGGGCGGCCAATAGCTCGGCTGGCTGTAGCCGTATCCATAAGGGCTGGGCTGGGCCGTATAGGCCGGCGGATAAGATGGAGCCGGGACCGAAGGTGTCGAGTATTGGCTCGGGTACTGGTATTGCGAAACCGCAGCCGAACTCGAATCCGACAGCACCAGAACACGGCGCCGATTGTCGAGCGTTACCGAACCGAACCTCTTCAAGAATGTCTGTCCAAGCAGCGGGTAGGTCAAACCCGGCGAAACCGCCGCCAGCACGTCCCGAGCTACATTGTCGCCGACCCGGAGCTCCCGTAATCGTATCTGTATTGCCCGATAAGCCGAGCTGTCCGCCAACTCCGCGACGCTCGTTCCCAAGATATCGTCTTGGCTCACGGTGCCGTTCGCTATCAGCCTGCTTAANGCAGATCGCGGTATGACGACGATCGCCGCCCCCGGGTCTACCAGAAAGTTCAAGGTTACGGACTGATTGACTTGCACCGGGACGGTGTAAACGCCACCGCTTTCGCCGAGCGCCACCTCGGAACCGGACACCGGCATCGGCGCCAACAACAGAATGCCCAAGAAAACGGCGGCTAGCGTGATCGGCTTATAGCGCATGAGGGCTTTCCGCTTCCTGAGAGTCCGCTTCGGTCAGACCCGAACGCTTGTAGCCGCTATGAGTTCGCGACCTACACCGCCATCCAGCCACCATCGACGTTATATGCAGCGCCGGTGACATAACTAGCCCGCTCGGAGCACAGCCACACCACCATTTCGGCGATCTCCTCCGGCCGGCCCATGCGGTGCGACGGGATCTGCGCCAGGATGGCATCGCCGCGCCGGCGCATGGTGTCCTCGGTCATGCGGGTCTCGATGAAGCCCGGGCAGACCGCGTTGACCCGGATATTCGCTTCGGCATATTCGAGCGCGGCGGTCTTGGTCAGGCCGATGACGCCGTGCTTGGCCGCCACATAGGCCGAGGAGGTGACGAGGCCGATCAGCCCGGCGATCGAGCCGGTGTTGACGATCGCGCCGCCGCCCTGGCTCTGCATGAACCGGATCTCCGCCTTCATGCAGAGCCAGACGCCCTTCAAATTGACCGCGATCATGCGGTCGAAGGATTCTTCCGTCCAATCCGCCGTCTTCTTTCCGGAAGCATCGACTTGGTAGGGCGCGATACCAGCGTTGTTGAAGGCGCAGTCGAGCCGGCCATAGGCGGCCACCGTATCGTCGATCATGGCCTTTACATGCTCGGCGCGGGTGACGTCGCCGGTCAGCGTGATCGCCTGCCCGCCGCCATTGTTGATCAGCGCCACGGTGTCGCGCGCGGTGTCGGCGGCGAAATCGGCGACCGCGACCCGTGCTCCCTCGCGCGCGAAGATGAGCGCCGCCGCGCGGCCGATGCCGCCGCCACCGCCGGTGACCAGCGCGACTTTGCCCTCGACGATCCCGGCCATCTTGCGCCTCCACCGATGATGCTCGGCAGAGCATACACGCGCCCTCCGGGCGTTGTCCTACCCCGACGCGCCGGGTCATAGTGGGTACGCAACGCCGATGATCGAGAGGGCAGGGATGGCGATCACGTTATACGATCTCGCCGGGGCCGAAGCGGAGCGCCGCTTCAGCCCGTTCTGCTGGCGCAGCAGGATGGCGCTTGCGCATAAGGGGCTGGCGGTCGAGACCGTGCCTTGGCGCTTTATCGAGAAGGACAAGCTGCCCTCCCCCAATCAGGGGCGGGTGCCGGTCATCCGCGACGGCGGCAGGGTCGTGCACGATTCCACCGCGATCGCCGATTACCTCGAGGAACATTACCCCGACCGGCCGTCGCTGTTCGGCGGCGAGGTCGGGCGCGGGCTCACGCGCTTCGTACAGAACTGGACCGAGACGGTGCTGCATATCGGGCTGATCCGGCTGGTGCTGCTCGACATCCATCGGCACCTCGATCCGGAGAACCAAGCCTATTTCCGGCAGGACCGGGAGAAGCGCTTCGGTACCACCCTCGAAGACTTCGTCGGTGACCGAGAAGCCCGCGTCCCGGCGTTCCGCGCCAGCCTCGACCCGCTGCGCCGGACAGTCGAGCGGCAGGACTTCGTCTCCGGGAAGGTGCCCGCTTATGCCGATTACATCGTGTTCGGCGCCTTTCAGTGGGCGCGGGCGGTCAGCGACTTCGAGGTGCTGGCGGCGGACGATCCGATCACTGCCTGGCGCGGGCGCATCCTCGACCTGTTCGACGGCTTGGCGCGCCGCGCCCCGGCCTATGGCGGCTAGGGGCGGCTGGAGGTGAGCGGCACGGTCGCGATTGCCACGGTCGCGCTGATCCTGCACAGCCTCGCGGCCGCGGTATGGGTCGGCGGCATGTTTTTCGCGCTGGTGGCGCTGCGGCCGGCGAGCCTGGCTTTGCAACCACCGGCACGGCTGGAGCTCTGGTCAGGCGTGCTCGGCCGCTTCTTCGCCTGGGTGATCGCCGCGATCGCGCTGCTGCTGGCGAGCGGCTACGGAATGGTGTTCGGCGTTTTCGCGGGGTTTAGCGGCATCGGTCGACACGTGCACATCATGCAAGGCCTCGGCATCATCATGATGCTCTTGTTCTTCCACCTGTATTTCGCGCCCTGGCGCCGCTTCCGTACCGCCCTGGCGCGGCAAGATCACCCAGCGGCGGCGGCCCAGCTCAATCAGATCCGATGGATCGTGACGATCAACCTAATCCTCGGTCTCCTCACCATTGCCGTTGGTAGCAGCGGTCGTTATTGGGGCTGAACTCGCGGCGTTCCGCCGCACCAGGCTGTGCGGGTCGATGGGCTTCAGATGCGCGGTCATCGAGGTCTTGCCGTCGGCCGAGAGCCAGGTCGCGCCGAGCCCGCCATCCTGCCGCGGGCGCAGCCGAATCGTGCTCTTGCCCGGCTCCTCGAACACGAAGGTGTCTTCGTCGATCTTGCCCTTGCGGCGGGTCCAGGCTGCGGGATGCTTGTTGTCGATGCTCGGACCAATCGCGTAGACCGCGGTCAGGTCGTTGCCGCGCGCCGATTCGACCCCGAACAGGACTTCCCGCCCGTTCGGGTAAAAGCCATACCAGGTGTCGCGGACGCTGTGCGTCGGCTTCGCCGTGTCGCCGCCCACCCCCGAGCCATTTGGTGCTGCCGGGGTCACCGCGGCGGTCCGGATCGCCTGCGGGTCGGTCATTTCCGGCGGCAGCTTCAATTCCGCACTAGGCATCGTGCCCCAGCGCGGTGCGCAGGACAGTTCACCCGATAGCTTAGTGTTATTGGCAAAGTCTCGGATGCAGCTGCCGTAGCGGCGCAGGAACAAGCCGCTCGAAGAGGCCCAGTGGCCGGTCAGGAAGGCAGGCTGGTCCACGATCGAATAACCGACGCCCTTGGCGGCCAGAATTGCGCGCGACCGCTCGCCGCGCCCGCCGGGATCGAAATCGTCGCCGTGGAAATAGAACACCATGACCCGGGCGCGCTTTACGCCCTCGATCAGCGGATAAAGCTTGGTCGCGTTCAGCCGCCAGCTGTCATAGAAGTCGTCGAAGCTGCCATAGGCGGCGGGGGCGGTGGCGATCACCGCATCCACCTCGCTTGAGGCGTCGGCGGCCATCAGCGACAGGAACGCGCCGAAGGACTGGCCGGCCAGCAGGACCTGCTTGTAGCCGTTATGTTTCAGCTGCGCGGTATATTCCGTGAGCCGCTTGGTGCTGTCGGTCAGCGTATCGCCCCGGCTCAGCCGGTCGAAGCGCATCACGTCCCAGCCATCCTCGCGCAGGGCGCTCAGATAGGCTGGGGTCGGCGATTGGGAATCCTCTGCGTTGATCGAGCGGCCGTGGCTCCAGACCACGACGCCCTTTGCCTTGGCGGGACCGATCGCCGGCTCCGGGAAAGCCGGGTCGAGTCCGATAGCAAGGGCCGGACCGGCCAGGAAAAGGCCGGCCGCAAAGGCCAAACCGAAGAGGTTCTTCGCATGCAACCGCTTCATCCGCGCGTAACCCCGTTGCTGTGGGCATTGGGTAACGCGACGATCTTAACAAAAGATCTCGGATTGTGTCACTTCGTAACGTTGGTCGAGGTCAACATTCGAGCGGCGGTAAGATTGGCGGAAACGCTGGCGTTTGCGGAGTCTTGCCGTGTGCGACCAACTGGCGCAGATCGTTTACGCGATCTTTAGCGAAGTCATTCGCGTTGGAGGCTCATGACCACGAGCGAGGCAAGCATAACCCCGAGCGCTTCCATTCCCATTGTGACCTGGCCGAGAGAGAGGCTGAGCAAGGTGGATACGAGGGTCGCGGAGCCGATCAGGAAGGGCATGGGGGGCGATCCGATTGACAGCGGAGGACGAGCGGCGTTGTAACGGCCGGCCCCGGTGGGATATTCCGCATCGCCGACGAATCGGAAAGGGGAGCGGGATGCCGATACTTTATGTCGCACGCAGCGCCAAGCTCGGCCGCTGGGCCTCCGATGTCGGGCTTGGGAAGAACATCTACAAAGTCGGCATTAGCGAAGAGGACCCGAAGGCACTCGCCGCCGCCGGCTGGGCCGGCGAAGCCGATTGGAAGATCGTGCGCGCCGAAGGGGTCGAGGGGCTGAGCGAGGACGAGGCGCTCGACCGGCTTCAGCGCAAGGAAAAGATGATCGACCCGAACATCTACCCGAAGCTGAAGGGCGCCCTCGGCGTATTTCGGCTGCCCACCGCCTCGGTCGAGAACCACATCATCGTCTCGCGCGCGCTCGCCGGCGACAGCGACAGGATCGACCTCAAACTGAAGCCGGCCGATTTCGCCGCCTACCTGTTGCACAACGCGAAGCGATAGGTCGGCATCCGGATCGCGCCGTCCCGGCCGCGCTGCGGGCCGAGACGCCGGCGTCCGCGAGCTCAAGCCGCGCTGGGCTTCACCCTGGCGCGCAATTCCGCCAGCGCGTCCGGCGTGTCGATATCGACCAGCACGCTATCGCTGTCCATTTCGACCTCGGCAACCAGCTCGGCATGCTCGCCGATCAGGTGCTTCGCGCCCACGTCGCCGGCAAGCTCCGCCATGTCCGGGAAGAACCGCTTCGCCCACAGCACCGGGTTGCCACGTTTGCCGCGGCGGGTCGGCACGACAATGGCGCGCCCTTCCAGCGGGTTGAACGCGGCGATCAGCCGGTCGAGGTCGCGCCCGGCGACCAGCGGCATATCGCCGAGGCAGACGATGACCCCGTCGATATCGGGCGGCAATGCCGCGAGGCCGCGCTTCAGCGAGGTCGAGAGGCCCTCGGCGAACGCCGGGTTATGCACCCGCTCGACCGGCAATTTGCCGAGCGCGGCATCGACCGCGTCGGCCTGGTTGCCGAGTACGGCGACGATCGGCCGGGCGCGAGAGGATAGGAGGCGCTGGGCGGTGCGAGCGACCATCGGCCGGCCGTCGATTTCCTCCAGCAGCTTGTTCGAGCCCATCCGCCGCGACTGGCCGGCGGCGAGCAAGAGCGCCGCGATGCGTGGCCCCGGCGGTACCTTCCGTTCCGGCCTGGCTTCCGGCGCCGGGCTCGCCTCGGCGCGTGGCAAGGGTCGCGACGGGATCTCGGCCAAGAGACCGCCCGCCCCCATGCGCATGATGTCGCCGGGGCCGACCGGCACCCCGGCGACGAGCCGCTCCAACACCCAGTCGAAGCCGTTGACCTTGGGCGAGCGGGCGCAGCCGGGGAGGCCGAGAACCGGCGTCGCTCCGACATGACACAGCAGCAGCATGTTTCCCGGATCGACCGGCATGCCGAAATGATCGACCCGCCCGCCGGCGCCGATGACCGCTTCGGGGATCACATCGCGCCGATCGACGATGACCGAAGCGCCGTGCACCAACACCATGTCGGCGCCCTGGGCCACCGCGGCGGCGATGCGCGGCGCCAGATCGCCAACCGTGTGCTCGCAGCGCTCTTCCGAGACGAGGCGACACCCGAGCGCGGCGAGGCGCTGTTCGGTGACCTGACGGGTCTTGTCGAGGATGCTTTCCTTGAAGCCCGGCAGCCGCGTCTGGATCAGCGCCAGCGAGAGCGCGCGGAACGCCGCGACCCGGAGCAGCGGCTCGCCTTCGGCGGCTGCCCTGGCGGCGGCTTCTACCGCCGCTTCGGGCACGGCGAACGGGATGATCTTGACGGTGGCAACCATCTGGCGCGCCTCGACCACCGCGAAGGACGGCAGGGTCCCGAGTGTCACCTCCTCGCCGACGAGGTTGAGGCGGTCGAGACGGTCGCGATCGAAGACCAGGAGGCCGCGCGCCTCGGCGAACAGATTGGCGCGGCCGGTAAAGGCATTGGCGGTGGCGACGTTCTCTCCGGCCGCGGCAGCGGCGATGCGCTGGGCCGCCGCGTCCTCGCGAATGTCGCCGGGGTCGAGCCGGGCGACGACAATATGCGACAGCCCGGCGGCGGCGATCACGTCGAGATCCGCCGGCGACAGCACCCGACCCTTTTTCAGCGCGGTCGCGCCCAGCTTAAGGGAATGCGCGACGATCGCCCCCGCCGCCTCGCTGACCGGAACCTCGCCGAATTTCATGCCGCCTCGGCGGCGGCCGGCTTCTCGCCCTGGCGCAACACCTGGGTCATCTGGGCCAGGATCGAAACCGCCACCTCGGCCTGCGACACCGCGCCAATCGCGAGCCCGACGGGGGCGTGAATGCGGGCCAGCTCTGCGTCGCCGAAGCCGCGCTCCTTGAGCCGCGCCAGCCGGCCGGCATGGGTCCGTCGGGACCCGAGCGCGCCGATATAGAAGGCGTCCGTCCTCAGGGCAAACTCGAGCGCCGGGTCGTCGATCTTCGGGTCGTGTGTCAGGGTCACGACGGCCGAGCGATGGTCCGGCTTCAGCCGTTCGAGCGCCTCATCGGGCCATTCGGTGCTGAGCTGGATGCCGGGGAAACGGGCCTCGGTGCAGAAGGATTCGCGCGGATCGATCACGATCGGCTGGTAGTCGATCAGCGGCAGCATCTGCGTCAGCGGCTGGGCGATATGGACCGCGCCGATCACGAAGCACCGGCCCGGTGGGCTGAACACCTGCACGAAGAAGCTGCCTTGGTCGCTTTCCAGCGTTACGTTGCGGTCGGCGCGCAGTGCGGCGCGCATCGCCGCGCGCTGCTGGTCAGCCAATTCGAGGTCGCCGTCGAAGCGGTCGCCGTCGAGCAGGAGCTGCCGTCCGCTCTGCAGTTCGGTGGCGAGCGCCACCGAACGGCGCTCGCCATTCGCTGCAAGGATCGCGTCGAGATACCGGCCCCTCATTCGACGCGCTCGACAAAGATCGCGACCTTGCCGCCGCAGGCGAGGCCGACTTCCCAGGCCTGGTCGTCGCTGATCCCGAAATCGAGGAGGCGCGGCTTGCCGTCGCGGATCACCGCCTGCGCCTCTTCGACGACCGCGCCCTCGACGCAGCCGCCCGACACCGAGCCAACAAAGGCACCGGTGTCGGAGACGGCGAGTTTCGCGCCGGGCTGACGCGGGGACGAGCCCCAGGTCTTGACCACGGTCGCCAACGCGACTCCTTGCCCGCCTTCGCGCCAGCGCGCCGCCTGCTGGAGAATGTCCGCGGTATCGCTCATGCCTCTGCCCTCAATCTTCTTCCCGCAGCCCGTAGCGTTCCCGCGCCATTGCCGCGGCGCTGTGCCGGGTCGCCGCCGCGCTGATCACATCGACCAGGACCGCAAGGCTCTCCAGATTGTGCACCGGGCGGAAATCGTCGACATGCGGCAGCATCGCCTTCATGCCCAATGATCTTGGCTCGAACCCCTCGTAACGCAACAACGGATTGAGCCAAATCAACCGGCGGCAGGAGCGGTGCAGCCGGTCCATTTCGTGCGCGAGGCCGGTGCCGGCATCGCGGTCGAGCCCATCCGTGATCAGCATGACGACCGCGCCCTGGCCCAGCACGCGCCGCGACCAGAGCCGGTTGAACTCGGCGACGCAGGCGCCGATCCGCGTGCCGCCCGACCAATCGGCGACGATCTCGGCGACCTTGTCGAGCGCGACATCGACATCGCGGTAGCGCAGATAACGGGTGATGTTGGTCAGCCTGGTACCAAAGACGAAGGTGTGGACCCGGTCGCGGTCATTGGTGATCGAATGCATGAAATGCAGGAAAACGCGGCTGTAACGGCTCATCGAGCCGGAAATGTCACACAGGACGACGAGCGGCGGCGGGCGCCGGCGCGGGCTGCGGCGCTTCAACTCGATAATGCCGCCCGAACGTAAGGCGGCGCGCAGGGTGGCGCGCATATCGGTGCGGGCGCCGCGCGGGTCACGGGCGAAGCGGCGGGTCGGCATGTCGTTGATCGGCAGGTGCATGCGGGCGATCGCCGCCTTTGCGCGCGCCAGCTCTGCCAGGGACATCTTCTCAAAGTCCATCTGCCGGAGCTGCTCGCGGTCGGAGAAGGTCATTGCAGCGTCGAATTCGAGCTCGGTCTCCTCGCTCTCGCGCGCCTCCTGCTGCGGGTGCAAAGCCTCGGCCAGCCGGCGCAGCATCTCAGCGCCCTGCTCGTGCTGCGGCGCCTCGACATTCATCTGCGGCAGCACGAGGCTCATCATCTTTTTGAGCAGCTCGGGGTTGCGCCAGAACACGTGAAACGCCTGGTCGAACAGCAGGCGCTGGTCAGGCCGGTTGACGAAGACGGCATGGAGCGCCCAGTAAAAATCGCGCCGGTCGGTAATGCCGACCGCTTCGACCGCGGCCACGGCGTCCAACACCTTGCCGGGGCCGACCGGCAGCCCGGCGGCGCGCAAGGTGCGGCCGAAATGCATCAGATTGGCGACCAGCCGCCCATCGGATGGCTGCGGAGACGTCGGTATCGGGTGGGCGCTCATGCCTCGCGGGGCGCGGAGGCGATCTCGGCCTTGACCTGATCGAGAAGCCGGGCGGCCTCGCTACCCTGGATCCGGGCGATGTCGTCCTGGTATTTGAGCAGGACCCCGAGGGTATCGTTGATGGCCTGCGGCGCTAGTTCCAAGACGTCGAGCTGCATCAAGGCCTCGGTCCAGTCGATCGTCTCGGCGATGCCGGGCAGCTTGAACAGATCCATCTTGCGCAATTTCTGCACGAACTCGACAACCTGGCGCGACAAGGCTTCGTTCGCCCGCGGCGCCTTGCGCTTCAGGATCTCCGTCTCGCGCTCGGCATTCGGGTAATCGACCCAGTAATAAAAACAGCGACGCTTCAAGGCGTCGTGGATCTCGCGGGTGCGGTTCGAGGTGATCACGACGATCGGCGGCTGCTGCGCCCGCACCGTGCCGATTTCGGGGATCGTGACCTGGAAATCAGACAGTAGTTCGAGCAGGTAAGCCTCGAACGGCTCGTCGGTGCGGTCGAGCTCATCGATCAGCAGCACCGGGGCACCGTCGATTTCGGGCTCCAGGGCCTGCAACAGCGGCCGCTTGATGAGGAAGCGCTCGGAAAAGATCGTGCTCTCGATCTCGCCGCGGTCTTCTTCGGCCGCTTCGGCGAGGCGGATCTCAATCATCTGCCGCGCGTAATCCCACTCGTAGACCGCCGAGGCGACGTCGAGCCCCTCATAGCATTGCAGGCGAATGAGGCGGCGCTTCAGCGCGCTCGCCAGCACCTTGGCGATCTCGGTCTTGCCGACCCCGGCCTCGCCTTCGAGGAACAGCGGCCGCTTCAGATGTAGCGCCAGATGCACCGCCGTCGCCAGCGAGCGGTCGGCGACATAATCGGCGCTGCCCAGCATCGCGAGGGTGTCCTCGACATTGGCGGGAAGCGAGGCGGAATTGCCTTTGGCCATCAACGAAGATCCCGGGACAACAAAATCCCTCTCCCGACAGGAGAGGGGATGCGAGAACGCACGACACCATGCGTCCTCCTCACTGCGATATCTAATCGATCCACCGGAGCCGCGCCACCCAACACGCTGGATCATATCCGAACTGCTATCATATGATAGCGCGGCCAGGAGGTACAACGATGCCGCAACTTCTCGTCCGTGACGTGCCCCCCGATGTTGTCGAAGCGCTGAAACGGCGAGCCGCCGAGCACGGCCGCAGTGCCGAAGCGGAACACCGCATCATCCTCGAAGAAACGTTACGTGCAGGCCGCTCCGGCTTTTGGGAGCGTGCGGCAAAGCTGCGCGAAGAGACACGCGGTCGAATCCGAATTCCCTCAGAGGACCTGATCCGGCAGGCTCGCGACGAGCGGTGAAGATTGTCGTCGACGCCTCTGTCGCGCTGAAATGGGTTTTCGACGAGCCCGGGAGCGACGCTGCCTTTGCGCTACGAGATGAGGAACTAATCGCGCCTGTTCTCTGGCTGGCCGAAGCAGCGAACGCCATTTGGCGCAGGGTCCGGATCCACGACATCACATCCGATGAAGCGAACCAACGCCTATTCGAATTGATAAACGCGCCAGTCGCTTCGCTGCGGATCGAAGCCCTTCTCGCCTCCGCCCTGAAGCTCGCGAACGATATCGGTCATCCAGTTTATGACTGCGTCTATCTCGCACTCGCGTTGGATCAGGACACGCATGTGGTTACGGCCGACCAGCGTTTCGCCGCGGCCACTGCCGGCAAAGGAGTGGCCGGGCGCGTGCGCCTGCTCAGCAGCTAATTCACGCGCAGGCGGCGACGGCGCGGCGGGCCATGACATTGACTAAGTGGGCGCGGTATTCGGCGCTGGCGTGGATGTCGGAGTTGAGCCCCTCGTCCTTGATCGCGATGTCCTTGATCGCGTCCGGGGTGAAGGATTTGGCCAGCGCCGCTTCCATCTCCGGCACGCGGAACACGACGGGGCCGGCGCCGCTCACCGCGACCCGCACATTGCCGCCCGTCTTTGCCACATACACGCCGACGATCGCGTAGCGCGAGGCCGGGTTGCGGAATTTTTGGTAGTTGCCGACATCCGGCTTCGGAAAGCGCACGGCGGTGATGATCTCGTCCGGTCCGAGCGCGGTTTCGAACATGCCGGTGAAGAAACTGTCGGCGGCGATCTCGCGCTTATTGGTGCGCACAGTGGCGTTGAGCGCGACCACCGCGGCCGGGTAGTCGGCGGCCGGGTCGTTGTTGGCGATCGAGCCGCCGATCGTCCCGCGGTTGCGTACCGCCGGGTCGCCGATCATGCCGGCCATCGCCGCCAATGACGGGATCACCCGCTTGACCACGTCGGAGCGGTGGACGTCGGCATGCCGGGTCATTGCCCCGATCACCACCGCGTTCCCGTCCTCGGTGATGCCCTTCAGGTTGGCGATCCCACCGAGGTCGATCAGCTCCGAGGGTTTGGCGAGCCGGAACTTCAACGTCGGGATCAGCGTCATGCCGCCGGCGACGAGCTTGGCGTCCTCGTCGGCGAGCCGCTTGGTGGCATCCTCGAGGTTCGCGGCGCGGCGATACTCGAATTCGTACATTGGGCTCTCCCTTCTCTATTCCGCCGCCATCGGTGTCTTGTGCTGCTGGATGGTGCGCCACAAGCGCTCCGGCGTCAGCGGCATTTCCACATGTTTGACCCCGAGCGGCTTCAGCGCGTCGACGACGGCGTTGGCGATTGCCGCCGGCGCGCCGATCGCGCCGGCCTCGCCGCAACCTTTGACCCCGAGCGGGTTGTGCGTGCACAGCGTCACATGGGTCGAGAGCTGGAACGCCGGCACATCCTCGGCGCGCGGCATCGCGTAATCGTTGTAGGAGCCGGTCAGCAATTGCCCGGTCTCCTTGTCGAAGACGCAGCCTTCGAGTACCGCCTGGCCAATCCCCTGCGCCAGCCCCCCATGCACTTGGCCGGCAACGATCATCGGGTTGATGATGCGGCCGAAATCGTCAGAGGCGGTGAAATTGACCACCTCGAGCTTGCCGGTGTCGGGATCGATCTCGACCTCGGCGATATGCGCCCCCGACGGGTAGGTGAAGTTCTTCGGGTCGTAGAACGCGGTCTCGTCGAGCCCCGGCTCCAATTCGTCATGCGGGAAGTTGTGCGGCACATAGGCGGTCAGCGCCACCTCGGCCAAGCTCTTGGCGCGGTCGGTGCCGGCGACCGAAAAATTGCCGTCCTTGAACTCGATGTCGGCTTCCGAGGCTTCGAGCAGATGGGCGGCGATCTTCTTGCCCTTGGCGACAATTTTGTCCATCGCCTTGACAATTGCAGTGCCGCCGACCGCCAGCGAGCGCGAGCCATAGGTGCCCATGCCATAGGGGATCTTGGCCGTGTCGCCGTGCACGATCTCGATCTGCTCGATCGGCAAGCCGAGCTGATCAGAGACGAGCTGGGCGAAGGTGGTCTCATGCCCCTGGCCGTGCGCATGCGAGCCGGTCAATACGGTAACGCTGCCGGTCGGGTGCACTCGCACCGCGGCCGATTCAAAGAGGCCAGCGCGAGCGCCCAATGAACCGACCACGGCCGACGGGGCAATGCCGCAGGCCTCGATGTACGTCGCGAGACCGATGCCGCGCAGTTTGCCCCGCCGCGCGGCCTCCTGCCGGCGTGCCTCGAACTCGCCGTAGCCTGCAGCGCGCATCGCCAGCTCGAGGGTGCTCTGGTAATCGCCGCTGTCATATTGCAATGCTACCGGCGTTTGGTACGGAAAGGCGTTGGCCGGGATGAAATTGCGTCGGCGCAATTCCGCCGGGTCCATGCCGAGCTCGTCGGCGGCGAGATCGACGATGCGCTCCAGCAGGTAGGTCGCCTCGGGCCGCCCGGCGCCGCGATAAGCATCGACCGGCACGGTGTGCGTGAACACCGCCTTGGTCTCGACGTAGATCGCCGGGGTGGTGTAGGTGCCGGCCAGCAATGTCCCGTAGAGATAGGTCGGGACGCAGGTGGCGAAGGTCGACAGATAGGCGCCCATATTGGCGATCGTCGATACCTTCAGCCCGATGAACCTCGCGTCCTTGTCGAGCGCCAGCTCGATACGGGTGACATGGTCGCGGCCATGCGCATCCGACATGAAGCTTTCCGAGCGGTCCGCGGTCCATTTGACCGGCCGCCGGACCTTGCCGGCGGCCCAGGTGACGATCGCCTCCTCGGCGTAATGGAAGATCTTCGAGCCGAACCCGCCGCCGACATCGGGGGCGACGACCCGCAGCTTCGATTCCGGGATGTGCAGCACGAAGGCGCCCATCAGCAGCCGGATCACGTGCGGGTTCTGGCTCGTTGTATAAAGGGTATGTTCCCCTGTAGCCCTGTCGAACTCGCCGATCGCGGCCCGCGGCTCCATCGCGTTGGGAACGAGGCGGTTGTTGGTCAGGTCGAGCTTGACCACCCGAGCTGCCTTGCCGATCGCGGTCTCGACCGCTGCGGCGTCGCCCAGATGCCAGTCGTAGCAGATGTTGCCGGGCGCTTCCGGCCAGACCTGCGGCGCGCCCGGTTTCAAGGCTTCGGCGCCGTCGACCACGGCCGGCTCGACCGCGTAATCGACCGCGATGTTTTCGGCGGCATCGCGCGCCTGACCGAGGCTTTCGGCGATGACCACCGCAACCGGGTCGCCGACATGGCGGACGCGATCGACCGCGAGCACGGGATGCGGCGGCTCCTTCATCGGCGAGCCGTCCTTCGAATTGATCAGCCAGCCGCAGGGCAGCCCGCCGATATTGTCGGCCGCCATATCCTTGCCGGTGAACACGGCGACAACCCCGGGCGCCGATGCCGCGCCGCCGGCGTCAAGCCGAGCGATCCGGGCATGCGCGTGCGGGCTGCGCAGGATATAGGCGTAGAGCTGGCCCGGCCGGTTGATGTCGTCGGTGTAAGTCCCCTGTCCGGTCAGGAAGCGGTAATCCTCCTTGCGCCGAACAGGCTGTCCGATGGATCCGTCAGCCATGGCCGTTACTCCGCGGCCACTCCGTGGGGGTTGGCCGGAGGCGTCTCGCCGCGCATCACGGCGGCGCCCTCGGCGATCGCCAGCACGATGTTGTGATAGCCGGTGCAGCGGCAGAGATTGCCTTCGAGATATTCGCGGATCTCTTTGTCGGTCGGCTTCGGGTTGTT
>C688J18823_10001054_pt1 | contig 16800 bp, 10 predicted proteins | sample HopSoiMetagenom1_FD_18823 | JGI IMG/M metagenome (IMG submission 18823) | reverse complement strand
GAAATGGTGAATTGAGGTAGAGTAGACCGATGATCCTGTAGTCATTTGGCCGGCTATTGAAAGAAAAAGCTTGCATCTGCTCTCCCTATTCGTTAATCTAAAAAGAGATGAGAGTTCCGGACGGATCGGATCACTCGCTGATAGGGAACGCTTTGCCTTGTACCAAAATTGGCAATTTGGCTAAGATAACCCGCGTAAGTGTCCTCCCTAAGCGCATGCCCCTCCGGATAGAAAAGAAATCCCCGAATCGTATGTCTTCTTTCAAAGACAACTTGAGGGGAATACCCGTCCGCCACAAGTGCGGCCTCTACGTGTCTTTCGATTGACAGTTGACTCCGGACGAAGGAGTCGAGGATTCGCTCGTTATAAGCTACCCCCCACAAATTCGCCCTCAATCGAGCAGCGAGCTCTTCCCGCCGGCTGTTGTCATCGAGAAGCGGAGGCTCCAGTTCGGGAATCACAGGCTGCTGATTCACGCTCGCTTCGCTGGATTCGTTTGAAGATGGCATAGATTGTAACAAAACACCTTCTTCGAAACTTCTCCAGCCCGAGGTCGATGCGCCGTCAGAGGGTTGCTCCGCTGCAGGATTGGCAGCAGGTTGACCTCCTGCTGGATCCATCATGTGAAGGGTAGACTCATCGAGGCCCGAAAGAAGACAAATAAGAATAATTAGGGGAACCTCCCAACCAAAAAGTCGAATGAAGAGTAATCGGACTAATTGAACCAAAGGGACTTTATCCCCCAAAAGAGTTAAATCTAAGCCGATTACTAGAGCTAAGAAATAGCAAAAAATCAGGAACAATAAAACGATCGAAATTCTGACCAAAGAATTAGACATTCGAAGACCCCTGTTACTCATATCAGCACCCTCATACATCTCCCTCATCTTTTTGCAAAAAGCCGCTCCACGGTGGTAAAGTCTCATCTTATCCTCTTTCTGAGTCATAGCTTTTCCTAGAAATCCTCCTCTTCCTGTTCTATTGATCAAAAATATCCAGCAGCAGCAAGATAGCGCCGGTTTAGAATTCGCGAGATATTTAAGTACGCTAAGTGAAACGGTCGATTTGCCTATTTTCTTTTTCTTTTATAAATGAAATATTTATATGGGGCGTGCAGCACTTTTCGATGTCACGCACAAGCATCAGGCTACTAAGACTTTAGTATGTACGAGCGGTGTTGAACCCTCTAACACCATGGCACCGATGTTCATGACGCCGTGAAACCTTCCCGACGGCTGGCAAATCTGGAACGCGCTGAACGATGGCGTCCTAATGGCGTCACTGTCGTTGTCACTGCTGGAGGAGAGAAGCTGACCAGGAACTCCGGCGTGACGCGGAAGAGGAATGGAATTCCTGGTAGGATTCTTGCCGCTCGAGGAGCAGAGCCCTCCGGAGGTCGTCCAAAGCCCGAATCCGGTCTCGGGTATTTTGCATGTTGCCACCCGCTCCAGATTGATGGGCGAACGACGGGGATTGAACCCGCGCGTGGTGGATTCACAATCCACTGCCTTGATCCACTTGGCTACATCCGCCCCTACCCCCGCACTGGTTTTAGTCTCTATCTACGATCAGATTCTTTCTGAACCCCCCTATGACCGCTATCAAAGAGAAGCTTTTTCCTATACTATAACTATAGTAGTAGCAAGTCTATTTCTTGTTTTTTGGAATTAGGGGAAGCAAAGCTTCAAACAAAGAGGTTGGGCTGTTCACTTCATTGATTTGACTTCACTTGACTTAAGATTAAAGATAGGGGCCGGGCGGGCAGTGAAGGCTCGTTTAGTAGACAGCAAGCTCCGCTTTTTGAAGCGAGCCCCCAGAAAGCCATTGCACGCTAGCCTCTTGTATAGGGTTCCCTGCGCACCCCTAAACTACAAGCTAGCTTTGAAGCCCCTACTTTCTCGATGGTTGGGATATTAAAAGAAGCCCCTTTCTATAATATATATAAGGGAAGCTCTTCGAGCTTTCTTCGCATGCTTGAGCTTTCCCCTTTCTATTAGTAAGGTTGTCAAAAGGTAGGTTTCTTACTTAGTGCTTGTGCTAAGGAGCTTCTTTCTCAAAGTAAACTTTATCGCTTCTTGCTTTAGTAAAGATTGCAGGGGCGCGTAAGCGCCCTTCCTTCAGCCGGCTCCGCCCTATCTATTCATCTATTTTCTCAAATGGATCTTTAGGGATCTCTCTTGTTCATAGATCTTGAAACCAGATCAATAATATCCATTTCTCAATATATCTTTCTGGATCTATCTCCATATCTAAGAAAGAACCAACACTTCAAGGGCGTAACCAACGGAAGGTTCTCACCCCCTCCGACATAGTTCTCCGACGATGCCCCCTGGGCGAAAGGGGCCACCATTCTCTTTCTTTCTTCAATCGTTCCGATCAGGACAAGTGGGTTGGTTTCGTCCTTCTATCTACGCAATTCTCTGTCTTCGTTCGTGATCATGTTGGGCGAAAGGTAGTTAGTTGTAGAGGAGAGGAGCGGCTGTGAAACGGCGATTCCCCCCTTTCCATTGAAGTAGGGGGGGCCTCCTTCCCCACCATTCCGGCCTATTATTTATAGGGATTTTACCGATGCTGAAGGTAGCTTGCTTACCAAGCCACCCACTTGATAAGCTAGTCGCCAGAAAGAAGCGGCGAGGACGCGAAGCTTCCCTCCCCCCTGTAGTCGAAGTACTCGGCGCTACTTTGATTCAAAAGGTAACCGACGGTTCCCGACTTTCTCCGGTTTCCGCAACCGTAATCATTTGTCACTCCATCCATAAACCTTTTTTTCAATAGCGGTACGCTCTAAAAAAAGTAAAGGATAAGCTTGCATTCTAGAAGCGGTAGCTTCCCGCCTCCTTAATTTCTACTGCCTTGCCTCCTTCGGTGATAAAAATTCCCTTCCCTTTTCTAAAATGCCCGATTGGTCTGCCTCAGCAAATGTACAAAGTGGACCGCTGTTTGGCTGACCCTCTTCTTCCCATTCGGGTTGGGTTGACCCAGAAGTCAAGTAAGAAGGAATGGAACCACTGGAGAGTCGTCCGCAGTTCACACTTGGGCAAAGACGACTGACTTTGTTTGGAAGCGGAACACGAACCGATTTCCGCTATTCCGGGTTCTTATTGAGCGTAGCGAAATCAAGGTTGTTTATTATAAAGTCAGCGAAGTTTCTATGGTGTTCTACCTTTGCGTAGTATCGGTCCACAGTGGAAGGCTCCGTACCGACGCCTCACTACTACTTAATTAATGGCTAAGCTATTTCATAACCTGAGCTTTCCTTAACCAGCTGACCTTACTTCGTAACCTTAACGTACTTTCTTTCTTACTATATCATAGGCCTTCGCCACTTCAAATGGGCGCTTCGCCCTTTCTTTTTTTTTATTAGAAAAAAACGGGGCCTTACTTATTCAGTTCAGGGAGGATGAAAGACAAAGAAAGGGATCAGGGGGCTTATTGATCGGAGAAAGGGAAGGGACTTTTTGGACCTAACTGAGAAGGAGACAGAAAGGGATCACCTGACCTTATCTTGAGTGAGAGAGGCAAGTCGCAAGGCAAAAAGCTTAGTCGTTTTCAAGTCTGAGGGTGCGGGATTTCTATGTCATTCAGTGCCTAAAGTCAGTAAGTCAAAGAGTACGAATACCTGCTCTAGTACTAATACCAGTACCAGCAGCATGGCATTCAGTAAACAAACAACTCTCCCAAAATAGACTAGCAGCGGCAAGATAGTCAGTCTCTTCCCCCTGCTTCATTCATAAGTAAGATCGCTTTCTCCGCTCCGGGACTTTCCCTTAAATCAGTTAACTGGGTATGAGAAGGCCTCCCCTCTAGTCTATAGTAGCCCTTCTTCCTCCAACCCTGAGTTCCAGTGAGACCAGCCGAGCCAAGCGAGTCCAATAACAGCATCGTCAATAGCAGAGGATATCCCTCCAACAGCTTAATTTTAGGATGGCACTTGCACTTGGGTTGGGAGCTTTCCCTTCTCTATGGCTAATTCCTCGCTGGCCGATCGCCTTTCACCTGGTTCTATAAAGAAAGAAATTTCCCGGTGTGAGCTTCTAATTCTGACAACAGCTAAATCTAGGGCACTGCATAAGGAATAAGGAGGAGATTCCCTGGTATGAATTCAATTGATTGGGCATTTCTCTTGGAGCGATGATTCTTGGCCACTTCCTATTAAGATAAGGTTTCCCATCCGAAGTCTTTGCTGCTGTTAAAGGATTTGTTTCGCTACGCCCCTCTTCCTGAGGCCTTAGCTTCGTGATTAGGAAGCTTCTTTGTGAAAATCCTCATATCCTTTCTTCCGGATGAACGAATCAGACTGAACCACTGTAGAATTTTAAGCTGCTGGCAAGGAGCTACTCTTTCCCTCCACTCCGGGCTGGCAAGCTTATATCTCTCGATAGCTGCATCGGATCTTTCCTGAAAGCTGGGCAAGGTGCGAAGCGAACTCATATCGTCGTATACCCAGGGTGCGTAAGCCTTCTGATCCTACTTTGTCGTTTAGATTATGCCAAAAAGACGGGGAAAATGATCAACTGTCACATTTTTATGCCAGTTTAGGTAGGGCTAAAATGAACTTTAATCCAAAAAGACCGAGAAAACGCTCAACTGGCAGGATTGAACTGTCACTAAAGAGGGAAAAGTGATTGCTTCAAATTTTCCCGATAAAATGGCACATTCACATTGAAGATAATCGGCTGGCTGTGGGCTTGAAGGAAGAGAAGAATTCAAGGATAGCTTTGGTAACTATTTTCCCCACAATGCTCCAGCTGGATTGAAAGAATTCAGCAGTAAAACCGTCAGGTCCTTGTGCCTTATTTGCCTTTAGAAAGATTGTCTTCTTAACATCATCAGCCGTCATAAGAGCCACCAGTGCAGATCCTTGCTCATCAGTGATAAAATGGCTTAGCAATGATCTGATCTCTTCAGTGTCACCACCTCAACCATTGCTATCTGCAGTTCCAAGGAAATTCTTGAAATGCTGCAAGAATTCCTTTTTAATCAAAGCAGGTTCCTCAATCTCCTGTAGCAGAGGTGATAGATAGAATTCTGCTCTTAGCAGCTTTGGCTTTGACAACTCTGTGAAAATAGCTAGTGTTTTGATCACCAGCTTCAAGCCTGTTTACTCGGGATTTCTGTTTCATAAACTGCTCCTCAGGCAGGACACTTGCTTTCTTTCTTTTAATGGTTTACCCACAGACCAGAGGGTTAAGGCTCTCACCTTCTTTTCAAATCAAAGAAAGAAGAGCCCGGACCTTTCCCACCTCCCTCAGTTTTGAGTATTAATTTATTTTATCCTTTTTATTTTAAGCGTACTTAACCTGAACCCTGTCTATGAGTAAAGCAATCTTTGGAATCTTTCCTAATCCGCTTTATCTTTTTATTATGCCTTGGGAGCCCAGTCTTTAGGAGAAGCAGCTGCTCACTCGTGACTAAGGAATGAATGCCTGGTTATGTCAAACTATCCTCAATCTCTTTCCCCTATCGGAGTTGGAGATAGGTACACGCGTAATAAAAGAAAGCTTTGACAGATCCATTGATCACGTTAAGTGCACATAGCCCCTCTCGGTTGGTCGCTTTTCGCCCTACCTCTTTCGCTAAGACCCTTGTCCTGTCCCTAGATATAGCACGTTTAGGAACCTATCCTAGAGATTGTGTGCCAAGAGTGGGACATTTCTCTTAATAGTAAAGGCGTAAAGGCTCAACTAGAGATCTTCTTTCGGTTCTTCCTTTTCTAACCTTAGAGACCCACTACTCCGTTTTTTCCATTCGCTACTTTTTGTAATTGCTGAAATTGGTGGAAATGGATCCTATCTATTTAGCGTGATTCTTCTCTAAAGGAACCCTCGGGCGAAAAAAATAAGAATTCTTCTTCTATCTTTCTTTGTCTCCTCGGTTCCTGGGTGAGTAGAAAGGGGTCGATGAAAGGCCATTCTATCTACGAGTCTATCGGAGAGCCAGTCGGTACGTCGTTACGGATTCATAGCGAAGCCCTTTCTCATTTCAGCCATTGGTGATTGCCCATCTACATCAATAAGAATGAGGCATGACTTCTTTTCCAGTAGCTATGCCTGAACTGAACCTCGTACAAGACTTTCTTTCCGGCCTTACGCTTCCCAGTCTCAGGAAAAGAATAGCTCTTTCGGTCAAAGTCGATAAGGATCAAAGTCCAATAGCTAGGGTGGGATTGTCCTCTGTTCTCAACTCGGGAAGGAAATAAAGAAGCATGGATTCACCTATTCCAGAAAAAAATAAATATGCTTTAGGTTTAGCTTTCGAAAAAGACAAGGCCTTACAACAGCTCATTCCCGGAAGAAAAAGAAGAGGATTCTAAGCCCGCCTAGAGTATAGCTTCCAGCTCGGCTAAGCAAGGACTCCATCCTAAGTAAAGCAGTCTGAAAGAAAGATGCCACTTGCACTATATATATAATGCATTTTCCTGGTACACCAAGCCTAAGCAGCTCAGCCGTTGAAGCGACCTCTAAGCCAAAGAGAGAGTCTATGGCGCTACCCCTACTGTCAGGGAGAGGGTCTTTGTCCTCGAGGGAAGGAAGCGTAAGCCAAGCCAGCTTAACTAATGACTGGTCATTGTTACCGAGTTCGTTCCAACGACTACGACCGAGCCTTTTTTCTTTTCATCCTTAGCGCCCCGGTCTAGAGAACTCCAATATTTACGGATAGGGACTTAAAATTCTTAATTAGCCTTGTCTTGACTAGCCTAGTAGCTCTGGTTGCTGAACTATTGATGAAGGCTTGTCGTAGATCAGCTTTTATTGACTACCGGAGATGGCTTTATTGCCATTTCTTTCTTCGCCGACCCGCCTCCCGCTTAGAGCATGAAAGGGGAGAAGGAATAAGTCTTACCTGAGTAAGCCTTAGGCCTTAGGGGAGTCACCTTCCGATCCGGATTCAATGATTAAGGAGTTTGAGTGAACACCCGGTGAAATGGATTTAGGAAAGCACGTGCCATCCTTGGTTCTTGCTCCAGTTGTCGGACTAGGAGCAGCTATATCATCCGCAGCAGATCTTATAGAGGAAGAAGTGATGCTTTTGGACGTCTTTCACGAAGGCTATAAGCATCGATCTTGCCTTGGTGTTGACCCGAGGGAGAAGCCCTTTACTTCTTCTTTTGCGGCAGGAGCGCTGTCTTAACTTAATTTATTCAAAAACCCTTCTTGCTAGACTTTCCATATTGCTAATCTCGAGCAAAGAAAAGAGTTTTCTTCAATCAGAGAGTTGGCTTAGTAGGAAGAAGCGGGTTAGATAATAGAGACTGATCTAAAGGCGAATCTGCCAAACTTAAAAGAAAGAGCCCACTGCAAATCCTCTATCTAGTTTAGATTACACAGTTGGTCAACAGACTTGAAAATATGAACCCGAAGTGGATGCCCCGGATCTTGAATTCTTTGACAAAGAGTCAGCTTCCTTCTTAGTAGATGGACGAGGGCGGCACTGCCATACATAGTCACCCATAGGACTTTATTCACATAGTCTATGATCCGGCAAGTCGAACCTGGCGAAGTATACTCTCCCTAGAAGCTGATGTTGGTTGTTGGCTAGGTATACCCGGATTAGGTTTACCCATGGAACTTGTGATTCCCTTGCGATCTTGTCTTCCTACTATAGAAAGAAGGATCAGCGCACGGATCAGGCTTTCGCGGAAATAGGCGAATGCTATGCCTAAAGTAAAGGAAAGGTAAGTCAAGGCCCGGGCATTCTTCCAATGCAATACCTTCTTCCTTTACTGCTTGACTTTGTTTGCCTATCCACTGTTTGTTAAGGGCATACCCCCAGGTGCTATTGACTCAGCTCTTGGGGATATCATAGGAAAGAATGAAGCGAGGGACGAAAGCATCTTAGTGAAAGGATAGGATAGCCAAAGCATTCATATTCTATGCTTAAGTAAAGTCCTCACTGCCACGCCATTCACTTCTTTCTACGCTAAAAGATCACAGGCTTGTTAGCGATGTGGAGTCAGATTCCTACTGACCCCTTGCTTGAACCTAAAGTATACTTAACTGAGCAAGCTAGGCAGAAATCACAGTCGTAAATAGACAAGACTGTCCTACCTTCTAGTCAGACGGAAGATAAAGTAAATCCCTACCCTAATACACAGCTTCAAACCGGGCGTAGGTTCGCTGGAAAGTGAGTCTTCATCGAGTAATTTGATTAGCATCCCGCCTTTCCTGGAACTTCTTCACTCGGAGTGGAATCGAACCACGAAGGATTTTCAGTCCTTTGCTCTAACCAGCTGAGCTCCAGCTCCCCGAAAACAAGGTTCAACTCTTTGTTGAGGCCACTTGTGTAGGAAAGCCCTTGATCGAATGGCGGGGTCTGCTGAAGAGCGACCCACGTCTTCCTCGTCATACAGCACAGAAGTCTGACTTCCACCTCAAATGCAGCTTCTTATTGACAAATTGCAACCGGAGTTTGCCATGACTGATCCTAGTTTTCGAAAGAAGATCGAGAAAAGAAGCCAAGACCCTTCTACCGTACCGAATTACGCTTTCACCAGGAGCGTAGCGAAAAACAAACAGTAAGATTTTGGTCCGGCTTACTCTCTATACTTAACATATCTTGCTTCCCTATCACCATCTCTTCGGAATGGCACTGAATTCGTACTCCCCAGGCTCCGCACTCACGATACCCCCACAATCTAGTATAAATAGTGGCCGTTCACGTCAGGAAGGAAAAGAAGAAAGAGGGAGGACGGATCCCAAGGGTAACTTCAAAAGCAAACATGCTTACCATGCTCATCAAGACTCTCAGCAAAGACTCCAATCGAGTGACTGGAAGTGGATTTGCCCAAACTACTCCTAGAGTGAACGACTTCCTCTGGCTTTGTGCCCATGATCGTCTAGCCCTTCTCCACACTCGGCACATTAGTCAGGGATCCTGTTGGTGCCAAGGAATCAATGAAAGCACCGACCATGTCCTCATAACCTGCCCTAAAGCTACTAAATTATGGCCTCCCCTCTGATCTGAACAAGCCTAACCATGGACTTCGTGAGTGGCTCAAGAATGGAATCCAAGAAAATCTCACTTCTGCCCATGCTAATCTTCCTTGGGCATTCTATTTCCCCTTGCGTGCTGGACACTCTTGTCCGAAACAAAGAAGCCCTGGACCCAAACAAAAAAAAGGCTTTGTTGGCAATCCTTATTATATAAATAAATTAAAGTCTTCAATTTAGACTTTATATTTATTTAGAATAAGCAAAGCAGGACTTATTCTTTCTTATCTAGTTACAGCTGATAGGGAAAGCTCTTGTACTCTATAAAGCAAAGCTAGTCTCATAAGACTAGCTAAAATAAAATATTCCATATGCCAAAGCTTGGAGTGGGAGTTCGGTTCGATCCCTCCTGGAAACTTTCTTTACTTCACAAGAGTCCCCCTCGGATCAGAGAACTGGCTTGACACAGCCAAAGAAAAGAGGATAGTTCGATCCCAGATTGAACCGAAGCCTACTTCCTTTTTCTCGGGATCTTTCTCTTTCTTTCGGGAAAGGGAACAGCACCCTACTATGAATAACAGCAGTTCCTAGCCTGGGCATCATATCATCACTTTGATATACGCTATTTATTAATTAGTCATAACACCACAATCCAACAGACCTTCCCCACTAGACTGGAGTAGCGAGAAGAGAAGCCTACCTAGGACAGAAAAAGCACAAAGTCAAAGACAGAAGAAAGGGGCCGAGGAAGAACCTGAGATCATGTCGTAGGGATCAGAGATCCTGACTGAGGTTAGTCAATCAGTGGCAGCTCAACCATAATCAGAGGAACGAGCCACTATCGATTAGACAAGAACTGGCCTTTCTTTTTGTTAAATAAATAAGACAGCCGGCGCAAAAGCTACAATACAGGAATCATAGAAGCTCAAGCCCTCAACTCGACCTGAGAAAACAGCTGCGGTTAGGCAAGGAAGGGCTGTCATAGCATCGATGAGTTCGCGCCTTCTATTCGAGTAGAGATCCCCACCCAGGTCTGTCTGTGGGAGAAGAAGGGCTGAAGCAAGGAGTGGAGTTTTCTCCCCATCTCGCCCAACACCATAAACTATAGATTCTCCAAGAACTTGGCTGGGCTTTCACTTCTAGCGTGGAAGAAAGGGCAACGAGTTCTACTGCTTACCCAACTTTGTGACATAGCGATAGCGGATAAAGGAAGTATAAGAGTTCCACCGCCCTTACTTAAGGGTCAGGCAGAAGAGCAGCCTTTAGGCAGACTCTAGTATACCACCAGATGGAATAGCTGCGGCAAAGAGAAGAGGGCGGAAAGAATAAGAGCTCAAGGCCGCCACAACATTAGATTCGCTACCTCTCTCTGATTAGCGATAGGGGCTGTCAGCCAACAAAGCGATGGGAGCGAGACGGCCAGAAGCGGAGGATCAATCGACTGGAATAGCCCTTAACTCCTCACGCAACGCGCACTCTAATGATTCATTAAATGGATCACGGAATAAGACGTATCCGAGATTAATTCTTTTTTAATTATATGAGTGGAAAGACAGGGAGAAAAGCATTGATAGTTTTCCAGTTCCACCGCTTGCCTTAATTTAATATAATAAGCCCGAGGGGACAAGAGAAGAGCAATAAAAGGCCCAGCCTTGATTGTTGTAGCTTCAAGCCACTCAAGCAGAGAGAAAGCCCTTGTTCAAGCTTGGAGCAAAGACCAATGGAAAAGGTGAAGGATCTCCGCAGCTAAACCATCGACAGGTTCTCATATAATGGGCTAGCGTCCGGTTTAATACAATGAAAAAGGGGAAGAAGCGGATCGGGATTTGGAAGATCAACCACGAGCTCTATTGATTCTCCAATCCACTGGGCAAAGACATACCCGGCATACTCAGACTAAGATGTTCAGCATATCCGAATTCTTATCTATAGTCACGAATTTTTCGATTCCTGAATCTGAAACTCTCGTCATCGAATCTGTCAGTTAGGGATCGAGTCATTCTTGATCACTAGTTCTCTCTTGATCTCTGATTCTGAGGTCATGTCAAGGTTGTTTTTTCTGAGAGTCTTCGGTTGGCTGTCCGGGGACCGGCTTCGCGAGACCATTTCGATCCACACTGGAGAAGTCCTCTCTCGGGCTAGGCTCTATTGGGCGGAGGTTATCCTTTCTTTACTAGAGGAGCTGGAAAGGAAGAGGCACCAATTTAGGTGCTTGCTTCCCCTGCACCTAGAGGATCTAACACTGATGGTGACTATAGATCTGGAAGTTACTTAGATGCTGGTTATAAAAGCTACTCAATCTGTTACTTGGGACTAAAAACCAGCTCCTGCCTTTCTTTGCTTCTAATGATAGAAAGGAGGGGAGGGAAGGATGCGCGCCAGACAGAGGGAAAGCCCGTAGCTTCACGGGGCTTTTCTTTACTAAACATACGCAACTAAGTCTACTAAATAGACTCCTGCCTTTTCCTCTACCAGATTTTAGGTTCCGTTCCGTCGGGTGCTTTAATAGCTCGATCTGGAACCAACCTATGGTACTGTCTATGCCCATCATGCTATTAGGTTAACAACCGGCTATGGAGCTTGTTATGTTCCTGCCCCTGCTCTCTCTGCTGACTCTGCTGCGGGCGTCCCCTCCGAGGGTCTATCTGCTACTTAGTCAACAGGCTCTGGTCCCGGATCAACAAGGTCATCTACTGGAACTGCGCCTAGATATGCGTACACTGGAATGCTGGCACTGGAAAGGAATTGGACTATATGATGGTGGGACATTCCCCTATCCACGCCGGTCCATCCACACTTCTACTGGGTGGGATATTTTGCTATATCGGAACAGGGAAAGATACTGGACGGAGTTGTGCTTTTCCCACCTTGGCCAGGAAGAGATGTGAGACGAGGTTCTTCAACCATTACTTTTCTTCAACTTTGAATTCCGTTCTGTCAGGGTCAAGATCAGGTGGTAGCTTATTTGCTGTTGCTGGTGCTACTGGAGGATCTGGGTCTCGCTTACGAACATCAGAATCTTTCGATCCCAAACATAAAAATATAGATCACTAGCATCCGGCTCTTCCTAACGATCACGAAAGACAGAACCCCGATAACTAGCACTAGGATCCCTACTTGAAGTTAATTCTGGATCTTACTCCCGATAACGAAGATCAGAATCTCTATTACGAGCATCCGTAACTGCATAGCATCAGAATCTCACTATCGATCTGTAGTTGGCCAGCAGCATAGGCTGGGCACCATAGAACATGCCACAGTGCATGCCATAGCGATGATGACCACCATAGTAGTGGATAGGCATATTAGTGTTAGCCACCTTTTTCAAAATAATTTCCAAGTCTTCCTACTCGTTGACCAATTCCTGTTGCTTCAGCTCCCGTTCCTTCACGAGCATCTACACCCGCTCTGGTTCTTCCTGTTGTTTGCTTCCTGCTTGTATCATTCAACCTGTGTAAACCACTGTTTAAAGTAAAGAAAGGGGTACCACTTTCATAAGCCACTGTCAACCACTGTAATAAGAGCTAAAGGACTATGAACCTTAAGATTGCACGAACAATGGATCGAGTAAATAGGAATCGGGGAGGAATCGAACCTCCCGGCCGGCTAGCCCGCGTTCCAACCGATCCGCCTCCATCCTCCACTCCGTCCTTCGTTCTCCCTTAGAATCAATAGGAATACTATCTGTCTTTTAACCGCTCCGTGGGTAGTCCTATGCATAGTCCACTAGAAGTGATTAAGGGTCTGCCCAGTTAGAGTTTAGTTATTTATAAAAATATTATTATATAAGCCAAAAGGAACTCTTTTTATCTTCCAGTTCCCGGGTGGCCCACTTTCTTACTTGTCGCAACCGTCTCTCAATTGCTAAATCATCAAGGAAGTTCTCAAGGATTAGAGCGATGCGATGTCCTTTTTTTTTTTTTAAGACGTTTTCTTTCCCCCGACCTATGACTCGCTTGTTCAGTACTGCTAACTATTATAGGAGGATGCCGTCCCCTCGGGACTACCTGTAGTTTCGGTTGTTGAATCTCGTGCAAGTTAGGTTGTGCTTGTATTGGCTGCAAGCGGAACGTAGGCGCTTTAGGTAGGTGTGTGTTGACCATGCACTCTCGCGTCATGTAATGTCGTATGATAGGATAGAGGTGGTGTGGTGATTGACCTCAATGCTAATGGTTATCCCCACCCCAAGGTTTAACGAATGAATGAAGCTATGATCGTACCCGGATAGAAATGACGGTCTTCCTCTGATGTCTCCAAGCCGGCCATAATAGAATAGATAGGCAAAGCAGCCAATAGCAGTCTGTTTTAGCCTATAGATAGTAGGTTGCTTCCAAGCTCAAACCATTTGAAACTGAATTGCTACTGTATTCTTGTTATTGATAGAGTGGTATTATCCGCCCCTGTCAAATAAAGTAGAGGGAGAGAAAGAAAAAGAGCAAAGGATTTACAAGTCTAATGGGAGAGGAATGGCTGACACGTTGACTGCCTTCGAGAAAAATAGAACCCAAGCGGTCTAAGCCCCGGGACGGACCCCAACCGAAAGAAAGGCGCTAGACAGACTAACGGCAAGCGAGATAAAGAAAGCAGCTGGCCCTATGTGTAAAACCTTGCCGCGGGAGAGTCTTTCTCCAATGAGAATAAAGCAAGTTTTTGGGCAAGACAAGAAAGGAACTCGCCCTTTGACACCACACCAAGGGATAAGAGCTGATTGCTGGCGATGACTTGGTGAAAGGAATCTATGAGAGAAGGTTCTCAAACCGGGTTCCGACCGAATAGAGCGCGGAGCCAACGAGTCTTTAAGTAAGTGGGCGTTAAGCGTAACGAGTCTAAGGGCGGGATAAAGCTTGAAAGGAATGGACGGGCGTAGGCTTAATAGTTAACGCAGACCCCCCTGCTTATAGATATGAGATCAATGACTTAAAAGACAGATGCCGAGAGAAACTGTTAGACTTATTTATTGCGTTGCGAAGAGAGATCGAAGACGAAGATTTTATGACGCAGTGCGGGCACTGGATGGAATAGACAGAAAATATAACAAAACAACCCACCGGAAGGGCATACCTCAGGAGCACCAATCCCCCCCGGCAAACATCTATCTGCACGAAGCCGACCGGAATAAATCTGAAAAAAAAAGATGCTTTGGGAGTGTGAGATACGCAAACGGGGAGTACGCAGCCGAACAACCGCAGGGGCTTCCAGCAGTGATAGCTGAACTAACCAGATGGGCCGCCCAAAACATGGAGCTGACATTTAAATAAATAGGAAATCAACGTCGGATCCCGGCTATCCGAAAAACGCAAACTGAAGCGGGGGATCACAAAAAAATGCAACACAAAAGGGGCGAACCAAGCGCTTGCGCGAAGGAAGAAGCGAATCAACCAGAATGGAGACAGGGAGGAGAGGCGAAAGAGATATTTTCGAGCCTGCAAAAAAAAAAAGCAACAACGGCTGAAAAGCCGTTGCGCGCTAGCTTGTAATTTAGGGGGTAGGGATGCCCCTTTCTAAAACTTATATTTAATATAAGGAAGAATAAGGCCCTTTTTTGTTTGGAGTTTTCCCCAACCTATACCTAAGGGCTTACGTTTTTCAGCAGCATCGCACTGCCGCATAAACAATGGATCCGCTGGGCTGGATGGGCTTCTCTGGAAAGGAATAAGGAATAGTGAAAAGCCATGTCACTTGGAACGGAACTGGTTGCTTATTTACTTTTTTTTAGTAATACCACTTTGCTTTGGTAAGCAAAATTATATTATTATTATTATTAGGCATGGTAGCTTACAAGACAAAAGCTAGCTTCTAGATGTTCTTTGCCTTAACATATGGAGGAAGCAAACTTCAGGCCTCTGTACCAGTAGTGGAGTGGCTTGCTACTTAAAATCAGAAAAGGAAAATGGAGCAAGGCAAGGGAGAAATAAGTTGTCCCCTCTTCTCTGGTAACCCGCCGCCGGTCATATCGAGTGCTCCGCCCGCCACCGCATATGTAGAAAAATAGGGAGCGGGGAAGGAAGAACAACCGTTTGACTTTGGCACACGAGGTGGCGGGTTTGGCTGGGTAACATAATGGAAATGTATCGGACTGCAAATCCTGGAATGACGGTTCGACCCCGTCCTTGGCCTCGGGGAGTGGCGAGCAGCACGGAACTTTCATTAATCAAATGGCATAAAGAAAAGGGGGGCTTTCCTTTGTTAGAAATCCACAGACAACATTCTGGAACTTCCAAACCAAAGAAATGCAACATGAGAAGTTTGACGTTACGCTTCAATAGAATTAATTCGGTAAGGGTAGAATACGCCCCATGGTCGATCGAAGGTCCTGTGCCACTTGAACTCAAATCTATCTTACCTTCCATCCATCTTTGTCCAGCCAGCCTGCTCATAAATGTTAGACCAACCAATCTCAGGGCTGACACAACCGAATTGGTTGAGGAAAAGGAAACCCCAGCGACCAAGCACTCCCGCCTCCAAAAGCGGAGACCGAACAACCGCCAGGTTGTCGAAGACACGTCTGAAGAGGAGGCGGGCGCCCTCTAAGTTGACCACCCTACCCACTAATGGACTCTGAGGGGGGCAGGCGAACGGGAACCGACCGAGAACCCGAACCGCTTGACTGACCCCTTCATACATACTCGATTCATTAGGGTCGGGGATGGATTAAACAAATAATAAAAAAAGTGCAAAAAATCGCGCAAGCGAAGCCGGGAAACGGACCGCAGCGCAACGACTAGGACTCGTGTCGGAGGAGTTTTGAGCGTGAGCTACCACTCATGCAGCGGCAAGGACCCGCAACTCTCGAAGGGGCCACCAACCGCCCGAATCACTGTAGTGTAGGAAAGCCTCCCTTTACTCAATGGATAGCGCTTATCCTCTTTCAATAAAAAAAATGATAAATGGAGGAGAAAGAAAGAGGTCTTTATTGAAGAGGCTTTGCACCTAGGACTAATAAAGATCCAGAAGAATGGGTCTAGGCTTTCGAAAAGATGAAGGGTAAAGATAAAATATCTTTTGAACAACCAACCTGACATAAGGATTCTAGCTCGCCCAGTTAGAGCAGATGGAGATTATCGGACGGGGAAAAGCGGCACTCGACATCTATTCTATTAAACAACACCAAGAACAAAGCCATACCATGCCCTCGGGATAAACTAGTGATGATTGCCATGAATGCAGCCCTCTAGGACGTGTACAAGAAGGTCTTTGCCGATTCCTATCAACATGGTGCACCTCTAAGTAGAGGGGCGTGAAAACGCCGTGGAGACTTTGACCGAATGAATAGGTATCAATTGATAGACATTTTTATTGAGTAAGATAATCCAGGATGAACTTTTCGTTCGCTATGTGCTGACTGGATGCTCGCGTGATCGATCGATGGACGGGGGAATTGCATGAATGACGAGACCGGCCTAACCGAAAGTCAAGGCTCTTCCCTCTCTTGATGGCGAATCTTGATTGACTGACAGACGGAACCGATTCGGAGAAACAAGAAGCATGGCATGAGATACGCGGCGGCTAAATTTCCGATAGCGAATTACTTGACTCGATGGAGGGAGGGCCCTCCAACTCAAGCACGAAATCAATGTTGAGTCAACAATCATCGAGAGGGGCACCGCCAAGCGAGATCGAGACCAGCACCTTGTATATATAGGTTGGGGAAAAGCCCCTTGTCTAGGGTTCCTTTCCAAACCAGCGCTTCTTTTAATATCCCAACCATCAAGAAAGTAGGGGCTTCAAAGCTTGACTAACAAGCGATAAAGTTTACTTTGATAAAGTTCTCCCAGCAAGAGGATGCGCGAACCTCCAAGTCAAGCGCGCTAGCGCGCTTTACCAAGGCTTTCTCTGATAGGGGCTCGCCGTTGCTTGTTTGGGTCGAGCG
>C688J18823_10001053_pt1 | contig 16802 bp, 13 predicted proteins | sample HopSoiMetagenom1_FD_18823 | JGI IMG/M metagenome (IMG submission 18823) | reverse complement strand
TTGTTGCGGCAGGCGTCGAGCACAACGATGCGCATCCGGCTTGAAATGGCGTCCAGCGTTCCCATCAGGTCGACCAGTCGCAGCGAATTGCCGTCGAGATCGTACGGCGAGGAGATTTTGGCATCGACCGGAAGCAGATAGTTCTCGCCCTCGATCTGCACGCCATGACCGGCATAGTAGATCATGGCGACGGTGCCGGGGCCGCGCTCGGCGACCTTGGCGGTAAAGTCCTGCACGACCCTGAGCATGTCTTTGCGTGTCAGGTCGGTCGCCTGGGTGACTTCGAAGCCCGCCGAGTTCAAGAGCTGCGACATCGATTGCGCGTCGTTGCCGGGATTGGCGAGTTTTGGCGCCGCCTGATAGTTCGAGTTGCCGACGACCAGCGCGACCCGCTGCTCGGCCGGCGGCATCTGCACGCCGTTGCGGATATCGACATTGGGGGCTTCGGCGAAAGCTGCGCCGCTGCCGAAGCTCAACAGGCTTGCCAGGAGACCGGCGCGCAATAGCGTTGACTTGAAACGGGACATGGCAGCATTCCTCAAATGAATCTTGTGGCGAGATTTGCTCTGGGGACGCTAGACCGCATCGGCATGGCGGTACGTGACGGCGATCACGCTTGCAGTAGGAGGCGCTTCCACGCTTGCCGGCGCGCGATACGGCTGACAATCTCGGATTGTTGGAGGGTCGAAGGAACCCAAAATGGGCTTCGGGCTAAAGACCACCACGGGAATCATCGCGGGCGTCCTGGTCACGGCGGCGCTGGCTCAGGCGAGCCGGGTGTTTGCGCCGCTTGCGGCCGCCTTGTTCATCATCGCGATTGTGTGGCCGATCCAGAAGCAGTTGCAATCCTGGATGCCGAAGCTTGCCGCGCTGGCGATTACGATCGTTGCGACGGTGGCGGTCTGTCTCGGCTTTGCTTCGCTCGCGGCCTGGGGATTTGGCCGTGTCGGCCGCTCGCTGGTCGGCGATTTGCCGCGGTACCAGGCGCTTTATTCGGCGATGGTGACGTGGCTGGACGGCCATGGCATCTCGGTCGCGGGGCTCTGGGCCGAACACTTCAACGTCGGCTGGCTGCTGCGCGCGACGCAGCAGGTGACGACGCGGGTCAATACCACGCTCAGCTTCTGGGTGATCGTGCTGGTCTACGTGATGCTCGGGCTTCTCGAAGTCGAGAACATCAGGCTAAGGATCGAGCGGCTGGATAATCCCACCGCAGCCCGCGTGCTGCTCGACGGCAGCGCGGCGACCGCGGCGAAATTCCGCAAGTACCTGGTAGTGCGGACGCAGATGAGCGCGGTGACCGGCCTGCTGGTCGGCGCCTTTGCGTGGGTGGCCGGATTGCCGTTCGCATTCGAGTGGGGCGTGATTGCCTTCGTGCTCAACTATATCCCGTTCATCGGTCCTTTCGTCGCAACGCTGTTTCCGACCTTGCTGGCGATGACGCAGTTCGAGAGCTGGCCGGCGGTGCTCGGCGTCTTCGTCTGCCTGAACGTCATCCAGTTCGTGGTCGGCAGCTACATCGAGCCGCGGGTGGCCGGCTCGATGTTGTCGATTTCGCCTGTCGTCGTGCTGTTTTCGATCTTCTTCTGGACGTTCCTGTGGGGCCTGTTCGGTACCTTCATCGGCGTCCCGATCACGCTCGCCATTCTGACCTTCTGTGCCGCGCATCCATCAAGCCGCTGGGTCGCCGACCTGTTCGGCGGACCGGATCAGGTGAAGCCGGGCAGGGTCCAGAACGCTTCCTGAAAAAAGCCGGCTGGAGGGTCGCCCAGCAGCGTTGTATCCATTAATCCGACGGTTAGAAGTTGTGCAAAATCAGCTGTACGGCTGCGAGCACATGGTGTTCAATCCTTGGAACTGTCCGCCCGAGCAACAGGCCGCTCGGCCGCGTCAACCGGACGCAGCTCGCCTCTCTCTTGCCTCGCGGGCAGGCACGGCCGAAACTGAACATGGTGGTCATGAGCAGCCAGCCGAAGCCCGATCGTTCGGGCGGACCTCAGGGGACGCAGGCGTCGCCGAACGTCAAGAATGAAGCTCTGCATGCCGAGCGCCGGCAGCTCACCGTAGCCTTTATCGACATTGTCGGTTCGACACCCCTGAGTGAGCGGATCGATCCCGAAGAGTTTTTCGCGGTTATCAGAACCTATCGCGATATCTGCGACGCGGAGATTCGCCGCTACGGCGGTCATATCGCCAGACTGATTGGCGACGGCTTGCTTGCCTATTTTGGCGTGCCACAAGCCCATGAAAATGATCCCGAACGCGCGGTGCGCGCTTCGCTGGCGATCGCCGCTGCGATCAAGGACCATGAGTTTTTGCTCGCGGACGGCAGCTTCGTCCGCCTTGGCGTGCGCATCGGGGTGAACACCGGCCTGGTCGTCGTCGGCAGCGTACCCGGCGAGCCTCCCGATCGACGGGAAGTGTTCGGCAGCTCCGCACATGTCGCTGCCCGCTTGCAAGGGCTCGCCGGTGAGAACGATGTCGTGGTCGGCTCGAGCACTTACGAACTGACCCGCGGAACGTTCAGCTATGCGCCGCTTGGCAGACGACCGCTCAAGGGTGTGGAGGAGCCTGTCGAGGCCTGGCGTGCAGAGGCGCTTGCGTCCAGCGAAAGCAGGTTCGACCGCGCGCGGCGGTCGCCTCTTGGCCCGATGATAGACCGAACTGGCGAAAGTGCATTGCTCGCCCAAATGTGGCAGAAGAGTCTTGCCGGGTCGGGGCAGGTCGGCGTTATTTCCGGTGAACCCGGCATCGGCAAGTCACGTTTGATCCGCCAGTTCCGCAGCTCCCTCGATGCGTCTCCACGTGACATTCTGTCGCTGCAATGCTCGCCGTTCCACGTCAACACGCCGCTTGCCCCGGAAATCGAGCGGCTCACGCGCGCGACCGGCATCCAAGAGAGCGACGACGCGGAGCTCGCATTGGCAAAATTGCGTTCGCTTTTGGCAAGAGCTGCCACCGATATCGAGCGAGCGCTTCGTTATTACGGAGCAGTGCTGTCGATACCCGCATGCTCGGGATACGAGCCCGCGGATTTCGGGTCTCCCTCGGAACGCGAACGTGCCTTTCAGGTATTCGTCGATGTTCTTCTCGCCGCCTCGCGCCAGCGGCCGATCCTCGTCATCGTCGAGGACGTCCAGTGGATGGACCCGACTACTATCGAACTGCTGGTACGTGTGATAGCGCACTGTCCTGGCGAGCGGATTATGGTGCTGATCACGCATCGCAATGACTACAGTGCCGATTGGTTGTCGGGCCTGGCCATTCGAAGGATTGCCCTGCAAAAGCTGGCGCCGCACGAATGCGAGCAGATGGTCGCAGCCGTCGCGGGCGGCGATATCGTGTCGCGACGGATTACCAGCCAGATCGTGGAAAGAACCGATGGCGTGCCGCTCTTCGTCGAGGAGTTTACGCGGGCCGTGATCGATTCCCGCGCAGGCGAGCGCGACGCCGGCGGCCTGGCGTTGGCCGAAAGATTGCCCAAGCCATTAGTGCCGTCGAGCATTCACGATTCTCTGATGGAGCGCCTTGATCGCCTCGGTCCCGCGAAGCGCGTTGCGCAGATCGCCTCCGTGTTCGGAACGCAATTCACTTATGAAGGTATTTTCAACGTACTCCCAGGTAAAGGCGAAACGCTGAAACGCGCATTGCAGGCGCTGGAGAACGCCGAGATTGTGTATCGCATCGGGGAATCCCAGGGTGCCATCTTCACATTCAAGCACGCGATGATACAGGAAGCCGCCTATTCCTCGCTGCTCCTGGAGGAAAGGCGCGAACTCCATGCGCGCGTCGCAACGTGGATGCTTCAGGAAGCCGCAATCCGGGAGAGCAGCCAGCCCGCCGTGCTCGGTTATCACTATGCGCGCGCAGGCAACATCCCGGAAGCGATCGAGGCCTGGCTTCAGGCGGGCAGATCGGCGCTCCGCCGGTCAGCCAACAAGGAGGCGGTGGCGCATCTTCGCGAGGGCCTCTCGCTAATTCCGAAGCTGCCCGCTTCACCACAGCGCTTCGAAGCTGAAATGGCACTGCAATCCAGCCTGGCGATGGCGTACATCGCCACCACAGGATGGTCCGATCCGCACGTCTATGGGCCCTACAGTCGCGCACTCAAGCTTTGCGCGAGCTATGGCACCATCCGCGAGAAGGCGACGGTGCTGTGGGGAAGTACTATAGCCAAACTGGTCAACTGCGAGCTCACCAAGGGCCTCGCGCACGCGCAGGATTTCGTCCGACGGGCAGAGGAGTGGCGCGACGACGAGGCTGCCCTGATGGCGTACGCTGCTGCCGTGATCGCCAATTTCTTTCTCGGTCGTCTGGAGCAGGCGAGTGAGCTCGCGGCTCTGATCAGCGCCCGCTACAATCCTCGCGAGCACGGCAAGCTTGTCCAGATCTATCAGCATGATCCATTGATCGTGTCACTCGTCTATTCCGGGCACATCGAATGGCTGTTGGGTCGGCCCACCCGGGCCAGAGAGTGCTGTGAGACGGCGCGGCAACTCGCGAACGAGATCGGGCATCCTTTCATGCTCGCATTTGCCTCCATTCTTGGCGTGTCCGATCACTGGTATGAAGGCGATCTTGCGGCCAACCTTGCCAGCGTCGAACGCGGCCTGAAGGTCGCTGATGAATACGATTATCCAATGTACCGGACCATCGGTCCGTTGTGGGCGACTGCGGCATTGGCCGCACGAGGCCCGGCGCCAAAGGTGCTCGAACAACTATGCGGCCTGCTCCGCTTACTACCCGCCGAGAATAGGTGCATTCAAATTCCGCTCTATCGAATTCTGCTCGCCACGGAATTCGGACGGATCGGGGAGCTAGAAAGGGCCCGAAGCTTTGCTGCTTCGGCTGAGTCCCTGGTGAAGCAAACCGGTGAGCGCTGGGCTGCTCCCGAAATTTATCGGATCCACGGCTCGCTGCTGTGTCGCGAACCAATGCGGGACGATCGGGCTGCCATGCGCTTGTTCAAACGCTCGCTTGCCTCCGCCAGAAAGCTCGGGGCGGTCGGTTGGGAGCTACGTACGGCGATCAGCATCGCGCGCCTGGTCAGCGCCGGCGGGAGCGCATCCGGACGCGCCGAAGCCCGCGACCTGCTGATATCGACCCGGGCGAAATTTGCATCCGCCGAAACTTCCCGCGATCTGCGCGAGGCCGATGACCTGGTGAAAGCGCTGAACTAGTGCCGAATGACTCTAGGCGTGTTTGGTCGACCGACATCACAGCGAACCCAGGAAACGGATCGCCTTGAGGCTCGGCAGGAACGTATAGGCGCCGCCCCGCGTCGAGACAAACTCCGGAAATCCCGGTAACCGGATCTTGCCGCCGGATTTGAGCGGCACGTCGAACCAGCTCGTGTTGGGATCGTTGGTGCCTGAGATAGGATCGTTGGAGCCGGTGATGCGCGGATCCTGCAGGCCAAGATTCAGCCAATCGCAGGACATCGCCTCGAACTGGGCGCCGAGGCTCGCGCCTATGAAGTTGCCGAGCAGGCCCCGTTCCGGTTCGTCTCCGTCACTAGGCTTCGCCGGATCATAGGGGTTCGCCGGATCATAGGGTGGGCCATAGGGCACCCCGCGCCGTACAAGGCGCCGGCTGTTATTCGCTATCCGCTGTACGATCTGCCCACCTCGCGGGTTGCACCGGCGGATATGGGCTCCATGGGGGCAGCGGGCATCCCCGTCGCCAACGTAGTCAAAATCCGTCAGATCGGCTTTGGGATCAGGTGCCTCCGCAGACAGTGCCAGCGGCGTGCCATCGCGCCACCGACCGCACAGGTTGGCGGCGACGACCTCGCGCAGAGCCGCATGACGTGACAGGCCTTCGATTGACAAGCCTTGGCCGATTTTCTCTTCAGCGCCGGACGGCAGCAGCTCGTCGCGTTGCGGGTGCTCGAGCAGATAGGATGCGGCCTGATCGAGATACTTCTCGAAGCCTGTCACATCCTGCTTCAGCACGCGAAAGGCGTTGAAGGTCCCGTTGTGTCCCAACTCTGCGGGTTGGGGAACCCGCCACGTCAAGCCTTCCAGGTTGGTCGGATGTCCCAGCAACACAGTGCCGAGCGGCGCCTTGGGTTGTCGGTCGGGATGCCGCTGCGAGTCGGGAACCCCCTCGAACCTCGGTTGCGTGATGTTGTCGCGATACCCGAAGTGAACAAAGTCGCCCGGGAAATTATATCCCTCGCGAGTGTCGAGCAGTTTGAAGGCCTTTACGTCGGTGAGTGCGCGTTCCTGGACTACGTCCAGTTGCTCGACCTGCTCAGCGTAGATGGTCGCGATGAGATGGACCCGCTTGGGCTCGTTGAACGGAGCTGGCCAGTTTTCCGGCGCGCTCCGCCCGACGTCCCCAAGCTTCACGGCGCGGGCGGTCATGCCTTCAATGAATTCGTTCGGGAACATTTTAAGCGAAACGCTGGGCGTGCCGAGGGCGCGCAATCCCTCATAGGTCAGGCCAATGTTGAAACAGGTATCCGGCTTCTTTTCCCCCCAGTCCCCGCTTGTGATCTGCGGGACGCCGTTGCGGTCCGATACGGAGTCGGCGAGCCAGCGCCGGGCTGCGCTGGGTTCGACGACTTCCAGGATGAGGTAGCGCACGTGCGGCTTGTTGGTGTAGCCGCGCAGGATGTTGCCCTGCAGATCAGCGAGCTTGAACATGGCACTCACCAGCCTAACCCGAGTTGTTTGCGGACCTGAGCGACCGAAAATCCGGGATAGGCCCGGTAGCCGCTGCCGAGCGAGACGTTCTTGTTGGCGCGAAGCTGCAGGACCATCTTGCGCGGAAGCTGGGTCAGATCGTCATTGACGGGTGATGCGGCCCTGTCGCCATTCAAGGCTTCCTGGTCCCTCAGAAAATCGGTGGCNGTGTCCGGCACCTGGTACAGGTCGCGCTCGTGTATCCATTGAATGAACGCCTCGACATTGCGCTCGCAGGGAGTCACCTTTTCTCCGTCTTCAACGAGCTTGACCACTTCGTTGAACACCTCGCCAATCGTGGCGATGAAATCGCGAATGTAGTTGGTGAAATCCCCGTCATAGACGGAGAACATACAAATATTGTTGCCGACGATGACGAAGCGCGCGAAGTGCACCGTGCCGACATTGTTCAATCCGGCATAGATCGCATCCTGGCTTTGCGCGATCGCCAGCGCGGCTTCCGCTCGTCCGATGGGTGACTTGACCTTGAGCGGCATGATCAGATTCATCATGCACTGGACATTGTCGCCGTTCCGGGACGACAGGGGGGGACCACCGGGCAGGGACTTCACCGGCGTCCGTCGCGCCCAGTAAGGCACCAGGGTCCATGATGCCACGAACTTGAACACGAGGGTCGTGGGCAACCAGTCCACAAAACGATCCAGCATACCTTCGTCAGTCGGCATCGACTTATCTCCACTTGAACGGACACCCGCCGCGCATCTCACGCGAGACTTCATAGGCGCCCAGGCGGGCCTCGAGGATGGGATCGTTGGAGACTTCGATGCCGGGCGCGAGACGGCAGGGATTGAAACTAATGCGTTCGCCATCCGCTTCCTGGTCCTCGGATACCTTGATGAGCGTAAGGGTACCCATGGCGACCCGGACCCGCCTCGCCGGCCAGGGCTTTGTGGGATCGTCGAGCGCATCGCCATCTTCGCCGATTGTCATCATCAACATGAAGCGGGCCGGCCACCGCTGCAGGCGGTCCCTAAGCTCGTCGAACAGATATTTTTCGTGCGGCACGGCCTTAGGATCGGTTTTGCGAACGCCCGCGACTGGCTGCCAGGAAAAGCGCACCGGGCGTCGAACGCCGTCGGGATCCGTCACCCAAAAGGTGTGGACGGCATGATAGCTCGCGCGCGCATAGCTCTCTGGTGCGCCGATCAGAGCAACCTGGAATATTCCCAACTGGGCGAAGCGGTTCCGGTCGGCATAACGGAGTGCACCCTGATCGACATTCTCGGTTTCGTTCGGGTACGGGTTACGAGGAGGTATCTTGAGCTGCAGGAGGTCCCCAACCTTGCGCCACCAGGGGCGCCTTTCATACTTCTCGCGCTTCGCGATCTTGCTGAACTCGAAGAAGTCGTCGACATTACGGACGAAGAATTCGCCGAGCGTCGTGGCGATCAGGTCGCTTCCCCTCTCCCCCGAAATGTGGAAGCGCGTCGCCATTCCCCGAACATCGGACCACCCATCGTGCTGCTTCACTCCGCCCAATCCGTTGGAGAACCTCACCGACACCCTGACGGGCGTTCCGTTGAAGTGCTCCGCAATGCAATAGGCGCGCGCCACGTCCGACGCCACGAACTCACCCGTCACACCTATGCCGATGGTGTGAACCGGCCTCCTGCCGGGGACTGGCTGCTCCAGATTATCGATGATGGCCTGAACTAGCCGCTTTGCTGTTGATGTATCGACCATGCCCCCCTCCATAATGGATGGACCGCCAAGGGTGCCGTTGGTGCGCCCGGTGCGTTAGCGTTGCCGATCGAATTCAGCGTGCCCTGCGCCAATACGCTACATTCGATCTCGGGTCGGATATGTGATGTCATTCACAAAGCTAGCCGAAATGAAGCGCTACGCAATTCCGATCGAATAGCAAGGTTCGACACTCCCGTGTCGTGTGCACTGCAATAGCCCGGATGCGGCCCAAAGCAGACGTGCGAACCGCTCTGACGGGTGCCGGCTTTTGGAGGCAAAGCCGGCACCAGGGGCGGGCACACCCATCCACGAATGTATAAGTGTACGTCTTAAGCGTTTTTCTCGCCGGCAATCTCCACGCGCTGCGGCGGCAGCAGATCAAGCTGTCCATCCGGCCCAGCCGTTAGCGTGTGAACATAGAAATGCGTGGCCATATCATCGGTCGCGTTCATCACCGGCGAGGGCGCGGAGATGATCTTTAGCGGGCCGCAGGCGCCGATCCAGTCGATATGGCGGTGGCCGTGCATCACTACGGCGCGGCCGGCCAACGCTTCCAGCCTGCGTACGAACCAGCTGCCGTTGATCAGCGCTGTACCGATGCGTTCCGAGAATGCCTTCACCGGCATGGGATACTCCACCACATGGTGGTGCAAGGCGACGATCCAGCGTGCTGCCGGATAATGGCGGATCGCGACCTCGAGGCGATGCGTCTGTTCGACGGACACCAACCCGAGCGCGTTAGTGAAGGAAAAGTGGGTCTCGGCATTGGAGTTCAGGACGGCTATGCCGAGGCCGTCTTCCGCCGCCGGCGGCAGGATCATCGGAAACTGGTCGTCGAACAGGCCACGCAGCGCCGCTGCACGGCGCAGGCCGCCGCGTTCCGCCAGCGCCACGATCGCCTCGCGATGCGGCGCCAGCGCCTCGTTCAGCGTTGCGGTCGGTTTTCCCGAGGCATCGACCACGCGCACGCGATCGCCTTGCACGGCCGCCATCGCCGACAGGGTGCGGATTTGTCGTAACCGCTTGCCGGGGCTGAACGGCAGGTCGAGCCGGGCCGGATTGGCGCGGTCGACGATGTTGACGTCGTGGTTGCCCGGCAACATGACCGTGCGGGCGGCAAGTTCCGGATGATGCGCGATGGCGTCGAGGAATGCCGCCCATTCGCCGGCGCGGCCGGCGTCGGTCATGTCGCCGGTGATGAGGACGTGATCGAGCGGATCGATCGCATGAATGGCGGCGAGACGCGCCAGGACCCGACCGAGCCGGCTATTGCCGCGCGGGCCGGCCCGTCCACTTTCGATGCGGAAGCCGTATTGGTCGCCGATCACGTGCAGGTCGGACAGATGGGCCACGCGCCAGCTCGGTCTCCCGGATGAAGCGGCATCGAACGCGGCGAGATCGACGGGTTGCTGCATGCTGGCATCCGCAAATCCCCACATCAGCGATGCGACCGCCAGATAGGCCGATACCAGCAGAACGCCATTTGCCAGCGCAGGCCAGGCTAGGCGATGCACCAAGGCCAGGTCGCTCCAGCCGCCGGTCCAGCGCGAGGCGGGCCAGGCCAGCATCGCGATCAGCACGGCGCATGCGGACAGCACGATGCCGGCCGCCATCGAATTGGCGCTGCGCAACCGCGCCCGGCCGGCGACGGTCAGCTTTTTGCCCGATGCCCGTTCCGTCAGGTGGCGCAGTGCCTCGCGGGTGAACGCGTAGCCGGGCTGCACGGCGAGCGCGTTGAGCGACCAGAAATTATTCTCGGCGATCCGGAACAGCGGCCGCCATCCGATCCACCCCACCGCGACGATCGCAAGCAGGGCAAGCGCCGTGCCGATCCCGGTCAATGCGGCTAGCTTTTGCGACAGCTTTGAGAACCAGGCAGAGACCAGCAACGGCGCCAGACCCAGCAGCACTGCCGGCAACAACAGCAGCACCGTCCAGGCAAACAGCAGTTTGGGCAAGCTGATTTCGACCAGCAGGCTGCCGGCGATGGCGAGCAGGGACCGCTGCCCGGGACTGGCGGCATCGTCCTCGATATCGCCATGGCGCGGATCGATCAGCATGCTGTCCCGGGTGCGGGCGGATTTCGGTTGCTCCGCTCAGGCGGCGTTGGTCTTGGGCGCCGCTTGCTCGGTATTGGCCTTCGCGAGCGCGTCGCGAAGTTGCTGTTCCTTGGTATCGTCAAGGGATGTCTTGAGCACGGTGCCGCCCGCGTCCTTGATCTCGCGCAGCACCTTGTCCGGGGTCATGTTCTTGATGAGCACGAACAGCGCGGCGTTGCCGGGCTGCATGCTGGTGGAGAGTTCTTTCATGAAGGCGTCATCGATGCCGTAGTCCGACAGGGCGCCGCCGAGCGCGCCCGAAGCCGCGCCGAGTGCAACACCAAGGATGGGATTGAGGAAGATCACGCCGATCAGGAGTCCCCAGAAGCTGCCCGATACGGCGCCTACGGCTGTCGTATTGACGAGCTGGTTCAGCCTGACCGGGCCGGCCTCGGTCTTAACGGCAATCACGGCATCGCTGATCGTGATCAGATATTCTTTTTGCAGCTTGAACAGGCGCTGGCGCACCTCTTCGGCCTTTGCTTCGGATGGATAGATGATCGCGACTAGATCTGACATCTCCGTATCCTCCACTCGATGATGGACATGATAGGCGACACAAAGCGCTGTTGACGGATCGGCACTCCTCAAAGCCAAAGCGGTCGCAGCGGAGCTTCCGTTGCGTCAACTGCCGATGGCAAATGTCCGACGGCGGCGAGATCATCCCGGAGAGCCGCGGATTGAACGGCGGCCGTGCGGCACGGGCTTTACCGTATCACAGCTTGGGAACGAGCGGATCACGGTTGGCTGATCGCATTCCCGGCGGTGATGTAATCAAATTCGCTCTTAATTCGCAGGAGGGTTCCCGCGCGCAGTGGCGATGCATCGTCGGCGTCATGCGATTTGTCACAAAATGTTGTAGCGAAACATACTTGCGGGACACCGTATTTCAGGTTGTCATTGAACTCCATGTAGACCTGAGCGTTAGGTGCGCGCCAACGACGAAGATAGCTGAAGCGATCGACACAGATCGTTTATCGGCGTGCAACCCGTGTTGCCGAACGGCCTGATCATCTGCGAGCAGGATGTCAGAGCCGGGTGGGGGGTCCAATGGACTTACCTTCGATCTCGGAACCAACAGACCGGCCATACATTTCGACCGGGCATCTGCCTGAGCCAGAGATGGTGCAGAGGCTGGTGTCCGATGCGCACCAGCGGTTCAAGTCGAACGGCGACGGCCACAACTCTCAAGTCTATCCGGCGCTTGCCCGGGTTCCGAGAGAACTGTTCGGGGTTTGCGTTGTCGGGACCAGCGGACGCATCTACGAGGCCGGAGACACCGAGTACAAATTCTCGATCATGAGCGTGTCGAAGCCGTTCGTGTTCGCGCTGGTCTGCGAGACGATCGGCCCCGAAGAGGCGCGTGCAAGACTTGGGGCGAACGCCACGGGATTGCCGTTCAACTCGCTTGCCGCCATCGAGCAGGGCGCCGGCCGGACCAATCCGATGGTGAATGCCGGCGCGATCGCGACCACGAGTCTCGTGCCGGGGCTGACCGCGGAGGGGCAATGGCAATTCATTCACGACGGGCTCTCGCGTTTCGCGGGCCGCAAGCTCTCACTCAACGAGGAGGTTTATGCCTCGGCGTCGCAGACCAACTACCGCAACCGCAGTATCGCCCGGCTGCTGCAGAGCTACGACCGCATCTATTGCGACGCCAAGCAGGCCACCGATCTCTACACCCGGCAGTGCTCGCTGAACGTCAGCGCCCGGGATCTCGCGGTGATGGGCGCGACGCTGGCCGATGGCGGCGTCAATCCGGTCACCAGGCAGCGCGTGGTCGACGCGGCTGTCTGTCACTACGCGCTGACGGTGATGATCACAGCGGGATTGTACGAGACCTCGGGCGACTGGCTCTATGATATCGGCCTGCCTGGCAAGAGCGGGATCGGTGGCGGCATCGTTGCGGTCTCTCCGGGCAAGGGCGGCTTCGGGACTTTCGCGCCGCCGCTCGACGCGGCCGGCAACAGCGTGAAGGGACAACTGGCGGCAAAATTCCTGTCGCATCGGCTGGGAATGGATCTGTTCGTATCGCAACCGGAAAACTGACGCAGATGCAGAGCGGCTTGATCAGGCCGATGGTTCGGTCGATCCGGAGCCGAGCAACCCGGGAGGACACCATGGCGACGCACTCGATATCGATCGGAGCAATCCGGGAGCAAGCGCGGGCGTCATGGGTGCCGATGATCGCAATCGCGCTCGGCCAGATGATCATGTCCTTCAACGTCGCCTCGCTGCCGGTCGCGCTCGGCGGGATGGTCAAGAGTTTTGCCGTGCCGCCGACCACGGTCGCCACCGGCATCGTGGCCTATTCGATGCTGGTCGCCGGCTTCGTCATGCTCGGCGCCAAGCTCGCGCAACGGTTCGGCGCGCTGCAGGTGTTCCGCTTCGCCGTGGTCCTGTTCTGCGCGTCGCAGATCTTGATGACCTTCAGCCCCACGGCGACGTTGATGATCACGGCACAGGCGCTGTGCGGCGCGGCGGGCGCGGTGATCGTGCCGTCGCTGGTGGCGCTGATCGCGGAGAACTACACCGGGCGGCAGCAGGCGACGGCCGTCGGCGCGCTGGGATCGGCGCGGGCGGCGGCCGGCGTGCTGGCATTCATCATCGGCGGCGTGCTCGGCACCTATATCGGCTGGCGCCCTGCGTTCGGAATTTTGATTGCGGTTTCGGCCATCGTTTTCCTGTTGAGCTTCCGTCTCAAGCGCGACTATGGCCGCCCGGATGTGCAGATCGACATCTTCGGCGTCGTTCTGGCGGCGTCGGCGATCATTCTCATCAGCTTCGGCTTTAACAATCTGAACAGATGGGGCCTGGCGCTGGCGACTGCCAATGCGCCGTTCGATCTGCTCGGGCTGTCGCCGGCGCCGGTCATGATCATTCTCGGCGTCGTTTTCGGCCAGGCGTTCCTGATGTGGACGCACCGGCGCCAGGCGGCGGGGAAGACGCCGCTGCTAGCGCTCGAAGTGATCGACTCGCCGGAGGAGCGCTCCGCAGTCTACGCGCTGTTTGCGGTGGTCGCACTGGAAGCCGCGCTGAATTTCTCGGTGCCGCTGTATATCCAGATCGTGCAGGGTCGTTCGCCGCTGGCGACTGCGATTGCGATGATGCCGTTCAACCTGACGGTATTTTTCACCGCAATGCTGGTCGTCAATATCTACGATCGGCTGACGCCGCGGCAGATCGGACGTTATGGCTTCATGCTGTGCACCATAGGCCTGGTGTGGCTCGCCTTCGTTGTGCGCAACGACTGGAGCGAGGTTCCGGTGCTGCTAGGCCTGGTCCTGTTCGGCATCGGGCAGGGTTCGCTGGTGACGCTCTTGTTCAACGTGCTGGTCACGGCCTCACCCAAGCAACTGGCAGGCGACGTCGGCTCGCTGCGGGGCACCACGCAAAATCTTGCCGCCGCGGTCGGAACCGCGCTGGCGGGTGCGCTTCTGGTCGGCCTGTTGAGCACGGTCGTGCTGAGCCAGATCGCCGCGAACCCCGTGCTGCCGAAGGAGATCCAGAGCCAGGTCGATCTCGACAGCATCAACTTCGTCAGCAACGACCGGCTGCGCACCGTGATGGAAGGCACGACCGCCACACCGCAGCAGGTCGACGAAGCCGTGCGCGTGAATACGGAAGCGCGGCTGCGTGCCCTGAAGATCGGGCTGCTGATCATGGCCGGCCTTGCGCTGCTGGCCATCATCCCGGCGGGCCGGCTGCCGAACTACCTGCCGGGCGAGATCCCGAGCGATGCGCCGGGTAGCCGGGTGAGGTCGAACTGACAGAATACTCAAGAGGAGAGGAAATTCGNCAAGGAGAACAACAATGGATGCAATCGATCGCCGCGGTGTGCTGCGCAGCCTTGTTTGTGGCGCCGTCGCCGCAGGGCTGGGTGCAGGCTTGCAGCCTGGCTCGGCCGAAGCAGTACCGCTCGCCATGGAAAAGAATTTGGGAAAGAGGGTCGACGATTTCAAACAGGAAGCCCAGGCCGAAACTACGAGACCGCCAGGGCGACCGCGTCCTCCTCCTCGTCGTCGCTGGCGTCGGCAGCGGTATTGGTCCTGCTGGTGGCACCGAGGACGTCGGCGCTGTGGGTGGCGATGGCGACGCGTCCGGTTCTAGGCGGCGGGAAATGGTTGGTCCGGCGCATGCCACCCCGATGCATGCGCCAGCCGGCTCGACGGCTTTGGAACTGAGGAAAATGACATGACCACTTATGACAATAGTTCGCCGATGGGTGTCACCAAACTGCCTGCGCCACCCTTCTGGGTTTGCGTTCTGCTCGGGCTCGCCATGATCCTGGCGGGATTTTTGGTGCTCGGGGACGTCATGCTCGTCACTGTGATCAGCACCATGTTCATCGGCTGGGTGTCCATCTTCACAGGTGCCTTCGAGATCGTCCACGCCTTCTGGACCAAGGGATGGGGAGGGTTTGTCTGGCAAGTGCTGCTCGGCATCCTGTACATCGCCTTCGGCGTCGTGCTGGTGGGCCAGCCGGTGGCCAGCGCGCTGATCCTCACCTACGTCCTCGGTCTGGCATTGCTGATTTCCGGCATCGTTCGCATCATGCTCGGCATCACCCACTGGCGGGAGGCGGGCTGGATCATGTTGCTGTCAGGCGTATTCGGCGTATTGGCCGGTCTGGTGATCCTGACGGGATTTCCGATGACGGGATTGTGGGTCCTTGGATTCCTGCTCGGTGTCGACCTGATATCGCACGGGATCGGGTGGCTGGCCTACGCGTGGCTGCCGACCGCCAGAACAGCCAGCAGCACGTAGCCGATTTCGGATTGCGGAAGAATGTCGTTGCGGGCGGCAGGCAAAACCCAGGTGACGTCCCACACGAACGCCCCGGCGCGGCCCGCTATCGGTGGACCGCTACCTTGAGGTGGAACGGCAGCATCGTCACCGACATCGGCAATTGTCCGATGCTTTCGCCGTCGACGTCGGCGCGGACCATGCGATCGCTGTCGATGGTGACCCGCGTGGCGTGGCGCCGCGAGACTTTTGGGTGCGCCAGATAGCTGCCGTCGCCGAGGTTGGGGACGATCTTGGTCAGCGTCTCCCAATGTCCGATGTCGCCGACCATGATCAAATCGAGCTTGCGGTCGCCGGGATCGGCGCCGGGCGCGAGCATCAACCCTTCGCCCGCACCGTCGAAGCTGCACAGCATCAAAGACCACATCGGCAGGCTCTGCTCGGCTTCGTCGTCGATCCTGATGCGGTAGTTGCGTGGGTTGTAGGTCAGCGACGTGAACGCCGTCATCAGGACGTAGCTGATTGGGCCGAGCCGCTTCAGCAGCGGCACGCGCTGGGCGCGCCAGGAAATCGTGGCGGCGGCGCCGACGATGGCGAGCACGAAGCCGTAGCGCGTCACCTGGCCGCCCGCATAGCCCCTGGCGTCGGCGCGGAATACATCGATGTCGCGGGTGTGGCCCATGGCGATGGCCTTGCTGGCCTCACTGAGCGAGAGCTGGCCGAAGGAGCGGCAGAGTTCGTTGGACGTGCCGCCCGGCAGTTGCGCCAGCACGAGGTCGGGCGCGATCGGGCGATCGTCCGAGATCACGCCATTCATCATCTCGCTGAAGGTGCCGTCGCCGCCCACGGAGATCAGACGCTGGTAACCGGCACCGACGGCTTCCTGCGCGAGCTTGGTGGCGTGGTTGGGCGCGTGGGTCATCGTGATGTCGTCGTCACCGACCGGGCCGAGATGCTTTTCGAGTTCGGCCCTGATCTGCGGCCAGCGCTTGCCGCAGTTGCCCTTGTTCGCCATCGGATTGACGATGATTCTGGATTTCACGGCCATCCCCGCTCGCGAAGACAATGGTGTTAGCTTGACGTCGGCTGCGGATTGAAGCAACCGGAAAGCGAACTATTCGCAGATGCAACAAATGCTGCGGATGCGTTGTGGAAGCTGGAGAGCTTCGGGCGGCGACGCACAGGCCGCTTATGAAAAGAACGCGATCTTCTCGGCCTGGCTCATGCGCCGGATCGGCGCCAGCGGGTCGTTGGCGGCCGTGACCGGCTTTCGCAGCATGCCGCTCGCGATGAGGCTCGAGCCGAGCGACATTTCCACCGCCGGCGCTGGCATCGGTGCGGGTGCCGGTGGCGGAGCTTGAACCACCTGTTGAACCGGCGGTGGCGGCGGAGGCGCGACGACCGGTTCGGGCGCTTTTGCGACGATCACCGGAGCAATCGGGGCAGGCTCCGCCGCGCGGACCTGTTCGGCTATCGCTTCGGCGATTTCGTCGTCGCTGATCGGATCCGGCGCGCCCATCTCCATCGCGATCATGTCGAGGAGTGCTTCGTCCTCAGCGTCGGC
>C688J18823_10001052_pt1 | contig 16805 bp, 17 predicted proteins | sample HopSoiMetagenom1_FD_18823 | JGI IMG/M metagenome (IMG submission 18823) | reverse complement strand
ATGCCGCGGGGGCTCTGGCACGAGGGCCAGCGCTTGCCAGCCAGCTACGCAAACTTCTACGTCGCCAATGGGCTGGTGCTCCTTCCGACCTACGATCCTGCGCGCGACGAAGAAGCGCAGGCAACTCTGCAGCAACTCTTTCCTTCGCGCGAAGTGGTGGGCATTGATTGCACCGATCTGGTCTGGGGACTCGGCGCCTTCCACTGCGTGACGCAGCAGTGGCCTGCTACAGTGGGGCAGATGGGCAGCGCGTCAGCGAGGCAGAGAAGCTAGGGCCCTAGAACGTCCGTGCTGCCCTGCCGTCTCGCTGCCCCCTCTGCCCCGCTAACTACGACTTCTGCCAGGTCCCTACCAGCGCTGCACGCCGGCCACCGCAGGTGTCCATGCCCAGCCCCGCAATGCGGAGCTCGTCCTGATCCCGGCTCACCACGTAGCGAGCGTCCCCGGTCTGGCAGGCGCTGGCGGAGGTATCGGCCTTGAAGACCAGGGTGTCACCATTGAATCGGCCCCGGCCTTTCATGTCGACCGAATCGGGCCACCGGGGCGAAGGAAGCATCAGTTCTACGCCGCCGTTGGAAGCCAGCTTCATGTGGACCTCGCCTTCTCCATAGAGGTCACGCTTCCAGGTGCCGGCGTATTTCCCGCCGTCTCCGCCACAAGACGCCAGCAGCCCGAGCAGTGACAGGGTGACAAGAGACCGCGTGCCAATCATGGGAACTCCTTTTTGGTGGAGGTTGCCATCAGCTCCATGTACGTCTCTGGCTGCCAGCGGCAGAGTCGCACCTGTCTTTAGGGGAATTTGCTACTACAGTGCACCGCCCTCCGATACCGCGCAAGGAGCCTGGATGTAAGCCTCGCTCGGCCGAACCTCGTCAGGGAATTTCATCCCGGCTGAATCGCGCGATCGCCCGATGGCCAGGTGAGAAAACCGCCCAGACCGGTCATGACGCATGCGTTCGGCCGCAGATGATAAAGCCACTGGTCGATATCGGGAGCATCCATGACTGCGAAATCGGCCTGTTTTCCCGGCTCCAGCGAGCCGACCTTGTGCTCGAGCCCGACCGCCCGCGCCGCATTAATGGTAGCCCCCTTCAGCGCCTCCGCCGGTGTCATCCTCAGCAGAGTACAGGCGAGTGTCAACGCGAAGGGCAGATGAAAGGAGGGAGCAGACCCTGGGTTGAAGTCCGTCGCGATCGCCACTGAAACGCCGGCCTCTATCAGCCTGCGGGCGGGAAGCGGAGGCTGGTTCAGGTACACCGAGGCCAGCGGCAAGCCCACCGCTACTACCCCTGCCTTGGCCAGCGCGCGGATACCACCATCGGAGATGCACTCCAGGTGATCCGCCGAGATGGCACCCACTTCCGCCGCCAGCTCAGCCCCCCCGCCGGACGTAAGCTGGTCGGCGTGGAGCTTGGCTCGGAGACCCTGCGCAGCCGCCGCCCGAAATATCTGCCTGGCTTCCGGGACCGTGAATGCAGAATCCTCGACAAACACGTCGCAGAAGGCGGCCAGCCGCTCGCGTGCTAACCGCGGGATCATCCGCTGAATGAGCAGGTCGAGATATTCCGCTCGCCGTTCGCGGAACTCGGGGGGAATCACGTGAGCACCCAGGAAGGTTGATACGAGCCGAACCGGCTGCTCCGCTGCGNGCCGTTGGTAGACCCGGAGCAGCTTGAGCTCATTCTCCTCGTCCAGACCGTATCCGCTCTTGCATTCGACAGTGGTGATGCCCAACGCGAGCATCTCCTGCAGAAACACCTTCGACCGCTCGGTCAGCTGGTCTTCGCCCGCGCTACGGGTCGCCCGTACCGTAGAGAGAATTCCGCCGCCGGAGCGAGAGATTTCGAGATAGCTGCGGCCCAGACTGCGCTGGACGAACTCATCCGCCCTCCAGCCGGCAAAGGCCAGATGAGTGTGACAGTCGATCAGACCGGGAATGACCAGCCGCCCGCCGGCATCGATCCGTTCGGCGGTGGCATACGCTTTGGGAAGGTCATTCTGAGTGCCAAGCCAGGAGATTTGGCCGCTTGAGTCCCAAGCCATGGCGGCATCGGAGATGAGATGCGCCTCGCCCTGCGCGCCTTCGGCACGACAGGTGGCGAGCTGGCTGATGTTGGTGAGGACCTTCACGGAGGAGCTTATGGTCAACCGCTCAGGTCGTTCACCATAGGCAGATCGACGCCCCGCTCCTTCGCGGTCTCGATGGCCAGGTCGTACCCGGCATCGGCATGACGCATCACTCCGGTGCCGGGATCGGCGGTCAGGACCCGGCGCAGCCTGCGGTCGGCCATGTCGGTTCCATCCGCGACAGCCACCATGCCTGCATGAATGGAATAGCCGATGCCCACACCGCCCCCGTGATGAAGCGAGACCCAGCTGGCGCCACAGGCGGTGTTCAGCAGCGCATTCAGCAGCGGCCAGTCGGCGATGGCGTCGGAGCCATCCTTCATTCCCTCAGTTTCCCGATTGGGAGAGGCCACCGACCCGGTGTCCAGATGATCTCGACCGATCACGATTGGAGCGCGCACCCGTTCGGTTTTCACCAGCCAGTTGAAGCGCTCGCCCATCTCAGCGCGCTCGCCGTACTCCAGCCAGCAGATCCGGGCGGGCAATCCCTGGAACGCCACCCGTTGCTGAGCCTGCCGGATCCACCGCGCCAAATCTTCCTTCGCCGGGAAGGTGTCCAGCACCGCCTGGTCCGTGGCAGCGATATCCTCGGGATCTCCGGAAAGCGCAACCCAGCGAAACGGACCGGCGCCCCGGCAGAAGAGTGGACGGATGAACTCTGGGACAAAGCCCGGAATCGTGAAGGCCGACTGCATGCCCCGATGATCGGCGACCTGCCCCCGCAGGTTGTTGCCATAGTCGAACACCACGGCGCCCCGGGCCTGCAGATCGAGCATGGCCTGCACGTGGACCGCCATCGAATCGAGCACCTTCGCTTCATAGGTCTGCGGGTCTGCTTCTCGCAGCCGGCCGGCCTGCTGGAGATCGAACCCCGCGGGGATGTAGCCCAGCCTGAGATCGTGCGCCGATGTCTGGTCCGTTACCACATCGGGAACCACCCCGCGGCGAAGCAGCTCGGGCAGCACGTCGGCGATGTTCCCGACCAACCCGACTGAGAGCGCCTGTCCGCGCGTCCGGGCTGACTCGACCTGCTGAAGGGCCGTGTCCAGGTTGGTTTCCAGGCGGTCGCAATATCTGGTAGCGACCCGTCGGCGGATCCTTTCCTCGTCAATGTCTACTCCTAGGAAGGCCGCGCCATTCATGGTTGCCGCCAGCGGCTGCGCCCCACCCATACCGCCCAGTCCGCCGGTTACCACCAACCGACCCTTCAGGGTGCCGCCGAAGTGCTGTCGGGCGCACTCGGCGAAGGTCTCGTAGGTACCCTGCAGGATCCCCTGAGTTCCGATGTAGATCCAGGAGCCGGCGGTCATCTGGCCATACATGGTGAGACCCAGGGCTTCGAGCCGGCGAAACTCGTCCCAAGTGGCCCACCGGGGCACCAGGTGAGCGTTGGCGATCAACACCCGGGGTGCCTCCTCATGAGTGGTAAACACGCCAACCGGTTTCCCGCTCTGAACCAGCAGCGTCTCGTCATTCTCCAGCCGTCGGAGCGTGGCGACTATGCGGTCGTAGCATTCCCAGTTGCGGGCGGCTTTCCCGCCACCGCCGTAGACGATCAGCTCGTCCGGGCGCTCCGCCACGGCGGGATCCAGGTTGTTCATGAGCATCCGAAGGGCAGCCTCCTGGTGCCAGCCGCGGCAGGACAGGGCCGATCCCCTCGGGGCAGAGATCTGATGGGACTGCGTCAGCATCGACATAGGGAGCTCTGGAGATAGCCGGATCAAGGCTAGCCTTTCGCAGAATGGGCTGCAACCTTTTGGGCCGCCGTACGATCCAATCCCCCCGCAATGACCGAACTCGGCCTTGGAGTGGCGACTCTGGAGCACGAACCGACCGGCAGGACTGATCCGGATGCAGTGGACGCCACGCTCGCCGCCAGCGGAGATGCCAGCGCGTTCGAGCGGCTGTACCGGACCCACGTGCCCAAAGTGTACGGGTTGGTTCGCCGCATGCTCAGCGATGACGATGTGGATGAGGTCGCCCAGGACATCTTCGTGCGAGCCTGGCAGAAGCTCGGCACCTTTCGCGGCGAAGCGGCCTTTGGAACCTGGCTCCATCGACTGGCGGTAAACGTGATCCTGGCCCGGAGGGAGACCCTGGGCACCCGGCGCAAGCGATATGTGGAAGGCGACATGGCGTTGGAGACAGTTCCCAGCCGTAGAGCCACGCCCGAGATGTCCATGGATTTCGAGGCCGCCATGGACCGGCTGCCGGAGGGAGCCCGCGAAGTGTTCGTGCTCCACGATGTAGAGGGCTACCGCCATGAGGAAATTGCCCAGATGCTCGGTCTTGCAACCGGCACGTCGAAATCCCAGCTGCATCGCGCGCGAATGGCGCTGCGTCAGCATCTGGAGCGCTGAGGAGGAATCATGATCCAAGACCCCTGGACCGACCGGCTGTCAGAATACGTCGATGGAGACCTGCCCGAGTGGGAGCGGCATGCGCTCGAGTCGCACCTGGAGAGCTGCGCCGACTGCTCCCTGATCGTGTCCGATCTCCGGCGGGTAGTGCGCCGGGCCCGCACACTCAGGAATTCTCCTCCGGCCACCGATCTCTGGCCTGGCATTGCCGCCCGGATTGGAGCAGCAACGCCCGGGGCCCACGATGTGATGGATCTCAGCGTTCAGCGTCGAGTGCGGCGCCGCTGGGCGTTCTCCCTGCCGCAGCTTGCTGCGGCAGGCATTGCCCTGATGACCGTTTCGGGCGGGACCGTGTGGTTCCTGAGCGGGAGTGCCCGGGAGACCGTGGTGCTCGCTCCCGTCCCGTCCCGCCCGGCCGGAGATGCGCCCGCAGTCAGCGTGTCTGTGAGGCCCAACGCCGCGCAAAGCTACGCCGCTGCCGTAGCCGACCTGGAGCGAGTGCTGGCGGAGGGACAGGGAAAGCTCGACACCACTACGGTCAAGATCATCGAGAAAAATCTGGCCGCCATCGATCGGGCCATCGCTGAGGCACAGCGCGCGCTCGACGCCGACTCCGGTAACCTGTACCTCAACACCCACCTGGCCGAAACGATGCGGCGTAAACTGGACTTACTGCGCCAGGCCGCCGCGCTCGTTCCGGTGAGCTGAAAGGACCTCCCGTGCTGCTTGCCCTCCTGACCGGTACCCTGGCGCTGTCACCCGCTATCCAGGTGGACACCACGCTCAACGCCGTGCGGGGCCAGCGCCTGGCCATCAACGCCTACGCGGGCGAGGTCACGGTGCGCGCGTGGAACAGAAACGCGGTTCGAATCGAGTCCGACGGCGATCAGGATCAGCTCGAGATTTCCAGCAGCGCAACCGGCATCAGTATTCGGACCCAGGGGGGGCGACACGGCCCACCTGAGGAGATCACACTTCGAATCAGCGCACCCGCCTGGATCGGTCTCAGTCTGGCCGGGGTAAATACCAACGCCAAAGTCGAAGGCATCCGGGCCCCCATATCAGTCGAGACGGTCGAGGGCGAAGTCGACGTGAGCGGTGGCGAGAGTCTGATCTCGCTGCGTTCGGTTCAGGGCTCGGTGAGGCTGCGCGGAGCCAAGGGCAGGATTAACGTGAACTCGGTAAATGACGACGTCGAAGTGGCCAACAGCTCCGGCGATATCGCGGCCCAAACGGTAAACGGAGAGATCCTGCTCCAGGGGGTGGATGCTTCGAGCCTCGATGCCAACACGGTCAACGGCGACATCTCCTACTCCGGTCCGATCAGGAGCAGTGGTCGGTATGCGCTCTCGACCCATAACGGAGATCTGACGCTGACCGTCCCGTTGGGCACCAGTGCCGGTGTGACGGTGTCCACCTTCAGTGGCGATTTCGAGTCCGAATTTCCGGTCCCGCTGCAGGGCACCCGGAAGGGCAAAGGGTTCAACTTCACTTTGGGCTCTGGAAGTGCGCAGGTGACGCTCGAGTCGTTCCAGGGGACCATTCGGCTGGTTCGCCCTGGGAGCGAGGAAGACCCGGCTCGCCAGAAGCGGGACCACGATGGGGATCACGACGGAGACTAGTCCACTACCTGCACTAAACCGTCGCATTTTGACGGGCTTTGCTGCGGGAGTGAGAACCGCCTCACTCCCGTGCAGGAACCAGGCAGATTTGTAACAAACGGCGATACAAATCCTCTTCGCAGCGCGGCTTAGACCCGAGATTCAGATTGAGCCGCAGCTCCAGCCCTGCCCCGAGTTTTCAGCCTAAACGATTCATCACCTGTCCTTTAGCTTGTCTATTCTGGCTCGAGCATCAAGAGGATTGAGCGGATAAGTTCCGCTCGACGGCTTCGGGGTGCAATTCTTGTCGAGCCCGCTTCGGAAGACGGGGCAGGCCGTCAAGAACTCAGAGGTTGGGTACCGCTCGAAAGGCGGGCACGTGTCTTGTACTTCGGCGGATCGGTAGTCTCAGACCGAACCTCATCCCGGAGTCGAGCAATGCATGCCCTGTTGAAGAATGCCCTTTTGGGTACAGCCGCGCTTGTGCTGGTCGGCTCCAGCACCGCGATGGCCCAGGTAAACCTGACGTCGAACGTTGCCACCGTTGCGCTTACCGCGACGAAAGCGGCGACCCTGACCGTCAGCACGGACGTCGCCAGCGCGACCCTCGCCAACATCACGGACAATTCCACCGCCAACCAGTTCACCCCGGTAAGCCTGACCACGGACTGGAACCTGACGGCCGGCTCCTCGGTGCGGATGATCGGCTGGTTTGCGACGCCGGCGCAGGCGCTGGTGAACGGCACTGACCTGATCCCCTCCTCGAAGGTCGAAGGTCGAGTTGGGGCCACGCCGTTTGCGGCCTTCTCCAATGGTCCGGTAGGCACGGTGGGCGTTGCCGGCGGAAGCCTGCAGCTCTTCAGCCAGGCAGTGGCCGCGGGAAGCTACTTCGGAACCCGCACTGACCAGCTGGATCTCCGCTTAAACCTGACCGGCACGACCACTATGGCCGGCAACTACACCGGTACTCTTAACCTCCAGGCGATCGTTCAGTAAACGACGAACGAAAACCTGGGCGTAACATGGGCAGCCGTAGGTTCGGTCTTTCCTTCGCCCTGGGTGCCTTCCTGGCGCTCGGGGCGAAGGAGCTTTTTGGCCAGGCCCGAATCATCTCCTTGGCAGCAACGTCTCCGGCCGACCTTTCCCTCGTTATCACCTCCGGGGCAATACAGACGATAGCCGGGGTAACCGATAATGCAGTGAACAACTTCCCGTCTCCGGTGGTCATTCAGACCACTTGGAGCGTCAACCCGGGGCAGACCAACACGGTGAATCTGGTGGCCTATTTCCTGGTTCCGGCACAGGCGCTGGTTGGCGGCACGACACAAATCCCGTCCAGCCGGGTGCTGGCCCGGATGTCGACCGGGCTCCCGACCACGTTCACCGCGATTACGCAGAATGCCTTCGCGGGGGTGGGTACCGCAGGTGGCAGCCTGCGGCTCTACTCGGTGAACATCGGCGGCAGCAACAAAAACTCGAGTCGTACCGACAATCTCGATCTGCGGCTGAATCTGGTAGGCTTCCCCACTCTGCGTGCCGGCTCGTACACCGGTGTGCTCAACCTCAGGGTCATCACCCAATGAGGCCCGACAGCCGAGCAGCCTGGCTGAGCCTGCTGGTCCTCAGCGGCGCCTCCCTGCCGCTCCGAGCAATGGCCGCACAATCCATAAGCCCGCCCATTGCCGAGTATCAGGAACGGGCCCGCTCCAGCTTCCAGCTCAGGAACGCGTCGATCTTCCCCCTCACGGTCGTGCTGGAAGTCCGCGGCTTCAGCATCTCCGAAGCCGGCGACGTTATCGACGTTCCGCTCGATACCAGCCGGATCCACGTGAAGCTATCGGAAATGAGCTTTCGGCTTCCGCCCAAGGGGAGCCGGACGGTGTTTTACGAGGCCGTCAGCGACAGTGTTCCCGCCTGGTTCACCATCCTGAGTGCCATGACGGGAGCCCGGACGGAGAACGGACTAAACGTCCGCATCCTTCTGCCCCACGTAGTCTATCTGAATCAGAAGCAACCGCTCCGAAAGGAGGAGGTTGCGATTCGGCGGTTCGAGCAGGACCCCGGCGCGAAGAAGGTCCGGGTCCAGCTGGAGAATATGGGGCCTCACCTGGGGCGGGTTTACCAACTGACAGCGAGTAATGAGAACAAGGTCAGCCAACCGGGTGGCGGATTTCCCCTCATGCCTCATAGCCGACGCTGGGCCGAGGTCGAGTGGGAGAGTCCGGCCCAACCGACCCACTTGAGCATCCGCTTTTCCCGTTTCACCATCGATACCGTCCTTACTCCTCTAGCGGCGTCGCTCGCCGCCGATTCGGGCGCGAGCGCTCTCCGGCCGTGACCCCCGCGGTCCGCCAATCCGGACTGGCGGGGAGGGCCATCGTTTCCGCGGTCTTGTTGCTCTGTCCCNCCATCATTGCTCAGGCACAGACGGTAGTTGAGGTACAGGGTGGTGGCTCCTCGCTCTCGGGCGGCTACGGAGCAACCGCCAATTTCTGGCGATCCGGAGTGGACGGCTGGGTGGGCTTGGGATATCTGGACGGGTTCCGCGCCGGCGCTTTCCTGAGAAAGGCCGCGGGCCATGGCGACACTCTGGGTGTCGGTAACAGCGCGCTGGTCATGCGGCTCCCCACGGACATCTTCACTCCAGGATACAATCTGCTGGTCCAGGGACTCAGCTACGCCGGCGGAAACCGGCGGACCTCCTACCTGGTATTCGGGGGGGCCAGCTCGGCCGGCGTGGGGGCACCTGCTTTCCAGCCGACCGATGTAGAGCAGCCAATGGGCGCCGTGTTCCTGCGGCACTCGGTCGAGCCCAACCTCTATCTGACCACCAGCGCCATCTTTGCTCGTCAGCAGACGCTCCTCCCGGGGGTCGAATGGCAGCCATCTCCCGACCTCACAACCGGCTTCGTCATCGGGATGGGATCCGATCGCCCCTACGCCGCATCCAGTGTGTCCGTGCGCGAGGGCCGAGTTGGGCTGATGGCCTCCTATGCGTGGAATCCGGATCGGTTCCGGAGAGCGCCGGTTCCGACGCCGAATCAGACCGAGGTTGACCGGGAAAACCTGACCTTTACTTACGATCTCAGTCCGGACTTCTCGGTTGGATTTGCCCGGCAAAACTTCGTGCAGGACTCGGCGGATGCCCAGCCCCCAATACGCGCCGTGGGAAACACTGTGTTCGCAGGAGGTCGCTGGCGTGAGCTGCGGCTGACGGCAGGCGTGTACCACTCAGAGTCTCAGAACATCGGCAATCTCAGCTCGTACCTGGCGGTGGGACGCGAGCTGACGCGCTGGCTGGACGCCGAGGTGTTCCTCCTGCAGAGTCGCCCCGAAGGACAGCCCACGGTTACGACTCCGCTGGCAAACCTGAGGTGGCGTTTGTCCCCTCATTTCGGACTGAGCCAGCAGATCGTCTTTCACCACGGAGAGCCTACCGTGCTGTGCGGCGCCAGCCTCAAAACCAGTTTCGGCGAGTTTGGGCTGGACTACCAGATCGTGCACCAGCCGCTCCAGCCGTTGAGTCCCTTCCGCAGCGCCTTGAATCTCACTGCGCGGCTCCAGCTGGGGAGTTACTCGACCAATCTGGGCACCTACGTCCGCCCGGACGGGACGGTGGATTACTCCGCCTCTGGGAGCACGTTCCTGTACATGGGAAGTTTCGGGGGAATTCAGCCGCAGCAGATTGGCGGGACCATGGCACGGTACGTGGTTCAGGGCACCGTTCGGGATGAATCGGGCAATCCTGTCGACGGTGCTGCGGTGAAGCTGAATGATGAGGTGGTGTATACCAATTCAGCTGGAGAGTTCTTTGTCCGGGTTAAGCACCCGGAGCACTACACGCTGACGGTGGCGACCGAGGAGTTTCTGCTACCGGGGCGGTGGGAAGTGGTAAGGGCTCCGACAACAGTGGTGGCAAGCAATGAGAAGCAGATCACCGCGCTCGAAATTGTGCTTCGTCGTGCTCCCTAAGTTCCATCACTTCACCTCCAAGAGCTCCACGTCGAAGACCAGCGTTGCGCCCGGCGGGATATCCGGGGGAGCTCCAGCGGTCCCATACCCGAGATCGGGTGGGATGACGAGCTTGCGACGTCCGCCGACCTTCATACCAGCGACGCCTTCATCCCACCCGGCAATCACCTGCCCAGCACCGAGGGTAAATCCGAAGGGCTGATTGCGATCTCGACTGCTGTCGAACTTCTCCCCGTTGGGCAACCAGCCGGTATAGTGCACCGAGACGGTTTTCCCCGCCGTTGCTGTTGTACCACTCCCAACCGCCACATCCTGGTACCGCAGTCCGGATGGTGTTCTGGTCATTGCGGTGGTATCTACGCCCAGAGCAGCACTGAAGCCGCCGGCCGCGGGCGGGCGCTCACGATCTGCTTTGCCACCGCAGCTGGTCAGGGCGAGTAGCACCAGCACAGAGACTTTGTTCAGGTTCATTAGTAATCCTGGGCCTGAATGCGCGAATGGCCGCCAGTTGAGCGGCCCTCCCAGTCGGGACGGCGGGATTTGAACCCGCGACCCCTGCAACCCCATTGCAGTGCGCTACCGGACTGCGCCACGTCCCGAGACTGTTCGAAGAGGCGGAATTGTAGCCCGGGCACATCGACCACGCTACCCCTCCCCGGTGATGCCGAAATCGCTGCACCGGTGACTGTCCCCACCTCCAAGCAGCGCCACCTCCACGAGATTGTCTAAGCACCCGGCCCCGACTCGGGCCCGCGACTTGCTATTATGGCCCGATACGGCAAAAACCGGGCTCCCCAGCCCGGCAATCGGAGTATGGTGCCGCATGGTGCGGCGCCAAGCGGCAGCGGAGGAGCCCAATGAGCCATCAGGATGAACGGCCGTGGGAAACCGGTGGAGATCTCCCCTGGGAGAACTCCGAGAACGAGGACCAGGCTGACAGCACCTGGCGGGGAGATCTTCACGTCGACGATTGGCCCGAGAATCTCGCTGGACCCGAGTACTGGCTGTACAAGAAACAGCGCGATGAGTAACAACAACGCGTGTCGGTGAGAGGGGCCGAGTGTTGTTCGGCCCCTCTGAATTCTTCCTACCGAGTGCCCGATCCCACCCAGTAAAATCAAACCGCTCAAGGTCCTTCGGTAAATCTTTGGTGCCCTTGGACTTAGCTGAGGTTGACCTGAGCTAAGTCGTTGCTACTTTTCAGGTTACCTGGTGGAAACCCCAGCCGGCCGAGATGGTTTATCCTCGTGTCGCGGCCAGGATTATGACTCGGAGGGTCGGCCGAGCCGGCCCACTACAGAGAATCGGAGATCGGAATGTCGGACACGAAGGAGCAGGCTGAGACTATCGCTCAGCCAAAAGCGTGGGACCCGTTTCAGCTGATGGACCGCATGGATGAAGAAGCCCTCCGGCGGGAACTGGAGGGTGTAGCGAGCACTGACCTGGTCTATGTGGTCCGGGAGGGAGGCCAGGAGGTCGTCGGCCTCTCCAAAACCGGTGTAGACGAATGCTGCATGGCGCTGGTTTCCCAGGGTCAGGTCATTCGGGAGGAGGATCTCCAGTATGAGCTGATCGGGGAAGGTGAGGCACGGGAAGCACTCTTCAAGGTGAAAGCCGCCCGGTTCGCCGTTTCACCTTCGGGTCAGGACGTTCGTCTCGATCAGGTAATCGGGGTCAAACGTCAGGCCCTGTACTATGATGCCATGCCGCTGGACCTGGATGCCAAGGTTCCCAGCAAAAAATATCGAGGCAGGACATATCGTGACCTGCTGAGCAGCGACGAAGGCCGGGACTACCTAGGCTGGATGGCGGAAAACTTCAACGAGCCGGAGATTCGGGAGTTTGTCCGAAAGATTCTCGCCGGCGAGGACGTGGTCGCGCGCCGTGGACCGCAGCTCAATCCGCACTGGTATGAGCACGGGGCCATGAAAGCGGCGCGGAATGCGCGCTTCCGTCTGATCCCGGGCAACGTGCGCGCGCAGGTCATGGCAACGGCACGCCAATCGGGGCAAACCCGGGTCGTGGAGGCGCAGCCGGGTACCATGCCGAGTGCTGCCCGGGCATTTCCGCTGCCGGCCAGCGTGGCGGCTCGTAGTGAGGCGCCTCCTGCTCGGAGTATCGACCGTACCGAGGCCGTTGGGCGGCCAGGACCCTATGCGCCAACCGAGAAGCAGGTGGCGTTCTATCAGCGCCTGGCCGCTTCACCGGTGTTCAGTGAGGATGAGCGTCGGCGTGCGCTGGACTGGCTCGGGACCAAGGCCACTCGGCAGACAATCAAGGACCAGATCGACTGGCTCAAGCGTCAGGTCGAAACCCGCAAACCCAGGGTGGCTGGCGAGTCGGCAGCGTAGGGGTCAGTGATCAATCCGGTAGTGAGTCGAGGGCGAAAGATGCATTGTCTTTCGCCCTCGGTTTAATGTCATGCCCTGACCACTGCGAGCGCTACGCCGGAAATGATCGCGCTTCCACCAAGGGCGGTGTGCCACCCGATCGCCTCTCCCCCGAAGAGAACTCCAACGAGCACCGCAAGAAGCGGAGTGACCAGCGGAATCATGAGCACGCCGGTAACCGTGGTATGGCGGATAAGCCAGTAATAAATCAGGAACGCGATCACCGAGCCCAGAATGGTGAGATAAGCCAGCGCGCCGATCGCCATTGGTGTCCACCGAAAGCCGAGCGGGCTTCCTTCCAGCAGCATGCCGCCTATCAGCAGGGGCACGCATCCCCCCAACATCTGGGTTCCTGCCAGCACCGCCGGCTCGATGTGGGTGCCCCGGGCTTTGACCAGCACGCTGGCGTGAGCGGTGGCCAGCGCTGCTGCAATGATTCCGACGCTGGCGGCAAACGCCCGCGGGCCTCCAGTACCCAGCTCGCCCGAGAACACCACCGCCACCCCAAGCAAACCCAACAGCACACCCAGAACTTTTCGCCGGGTAAGTGGCTCGGCACTCAAATAGCGATGGGCCAGCGGTAGCCCAAAGAGCGGGACCGTGGCGCTCAGAAGCGCAGCCAGGCCGGACGAGATGTACTGCTCGCCCCAGAAAACCAGCCCATAGTTCAGCGTGATGCTGAGGAATCCGGTGTAGGCCAGCAGGCTCCATTCCCGAGCCGAGCGAGGCAGCCGAATACGCCGGACCAGCACGATCGCCCCCAGGAGCATCGCAGCAAGGGCAAATCGGATTCCCGCGAACGTCAGCGGCGGCAGGTCTCTAAGTCCCAGTTTGATGGCTAACCAGGTCGAGCCCCAGATCCCGGCCAAGGCAAGCCAAAGGAGGAGAGCAAGCTGGCCGCGACGCCGCACAGTCCCGGCAACAGCCGAAGTCGATCCGGGTGGATTAAGATGTGGAAGGCCGCTCACTTCAGGAGTGCCATCGTCTACTGATCCGCAGCACGAATTTCCCGCAGCTTTCGAAGCTCCGGCACCTTCAGCGCCGTTGTCGCCACTACCAGCAACGTAGCCAACCCTCCGAAGACGACAGACGGCACCGTGCCGATCAGGCGAGCCGCGGTGCCGGACTCAAAGGCGCCGAGCTCGTTTGAGCTCCCGATGAAAATCGCGTTCACCGAGGCCACCCGGCCCAGCAGATGGTCAGGCGTCATTACCTGGAGCAGAGTTGATCGCACCACGACGCTGACGGTGTCGGCCATGCCGCTCAGGGCCAGGAGCGCCGTGGAAAGAAAGAAGTCGCGCGACAGGCCGAACCCGATCATGGCCAGCCCGAACAGAGCCACGCTGAAGAACAGCGTGCGGCCGGCGCGTTGAAGCGGCGGCCGGTGAGCCAGCACCAGCGACGTCAGTACTGCTCCGACCGCGGGTGCAGCTCGGAGGATACCCAGCCCTTCCGGACCAACATGGAGGATCTCCGCTGCAAACACGGGCAGGAGGGCGACGGCACCGCCGAACAAGACCGAGAATAAATCGAGGGTCAGGGCGCCCAGAACCACCGGCTGACCCCGGACAAACCGAATCCCGGTGGCCAGGCTCTGAAGAAAAGACTCGTCCGCTTGTACGGTGCGAACAGGAGCGTGCCGCAGCCGGCCCAGAGTCAGCAGAGCCACTCCCATCAGGGCGGCGTCGACGCCATAGGCAGCGCGAGCGCTGCCGAACCCGTACACCAAGCCGCCTACAGCCGGGCCGACCACCTCTGCCAACTGCCAGGTGGAGCTGCGCCAGGTAACCGCGTTGGGGTAGAGGTCACGTGGTACCAGCTCCGCTCCCAAGGCTGAACGGGCCGGCTGCAGAAAGCTCCGGGCAATTCCGCTGCAGAAGATGACGAGATAGATCGGCCAGACCCGGCCGGCCCTGATGATGTCTGGTCTGAGGGTAAAGCCGAACAGGGTGAGTGAACAGCCCAGCAAGACCGCGAGAGCGATCAGCGAGATCCGCAGCCGTTCGATCCGGTCGGCCACATGCCCCGCAAACAAGGCGAAGCCGATGAACGGAACAGCCTCTGCCAATCCGATCAGACCGAGCGAGAGCGGATCATGGGTCAGTTCATAGATCTGCCAGGAGACCACCACCGCTTGAATCTGGGTGGCTACGGTCATCGCCAGCATGCTGTAGATGAACCAACGGAAGTTGAGGATGCGAAGCGCGGCGTAGGGATCGTGGCGGGTGGGTTGGCCCATGCGCGGCGGAAGCTAGCTGCGTTTTGCCGAGGCACAAAGACTTTTGCCGGACCGAGGAGGGCTTTGGCCGGGTGCAGGTTTCTCTAAGTTATTACCTGCAAAGCCTTGTAGGATTCTAAGTTGCACGGCCCGTTTTGTGCAGCTAGGAGCCCCGTTCGGCAGTACAATTCCCGCACTCAATCCCTGGCAGGCATGAAGCGGCTGATCCTCTGGACCAATCTCCTGGCCCTTGCCGCGTGCGCGCGTGCAATTCCGCCGGCCCCTAACGGCATCACTCCAGTCTCCGCGATTCCCGGAGTGCGCGTTCCATACCTGGAGCGAGCCGCACCACGCGAGGTCGCTGCGGATTCCAGCGTCAACGATATCGCCGATGCGCAGCCGGATGCTGCAGAGGTTCCCGAGTTCCTTCCCGACGATGTCCGATGGGACATCGATGTCAGGAGCTTCGCCAATCATCCGCGGGTCCAGTACTACCTCACCTATTTCCAGGGAATCTCCCGCACTGGTCTGAGCGTGTTCCTGGCCCGCGGCGCCCGGTATGAGCCGATGATCCGCCGGCAATTCGAGGCGGAAGGACTTCCGGGGGACCTGGGATATCTCGCATTGATCGAGAGCGGCTACTCCAACGAGGCAGTAAGCCGGTCACATGCGGTGGGAATGTGGCAGTTCATGAAGGGAACAGCCCGGGGCTATGGCATGCGGGTAGATACCTGGGTGGATGAGCGCCGGGACCCGGTCAAGGCCACTGAGGCGGCAGCGCGGTATCTGCATCATCTGCGTGATCGCTTCGGCTCCTTGTACCTGGCCGCGGCGGCCTACAACGCCGGCGCGGGCAAGCTGTCGCGGAGCCTGGGCAAGCTTCAGTGGGAAGCCTCCGCCGACAGCAGCGACGGCGAGGCTGATGCCCTGGAGGAAGACGACTCCGATGCGGAGGTCGCCGCAGATGAGGTGGAGACCACGCTGGACAGCACTGATGTCACCAGCGATGCAGCCTTCTTCCGGCTGGCCAGCACCGACCTCCTCACCACCGAGACCCAGGACTACGTCCCGAAACTGATCGCCGCCGCGGTGGTCGCCAAGCAGCCGGAGCGCTATGGCATCGCTCCGTCTGAGGTGCCGCCGTTCGCCTACGACTCGCTGCTGGTGAACGGAGTGACTGGGCTGGACGTGATCGCCCGTCTGGCCGAGGTGAGTCCGGAGGAAATCCGGGACCTCAACCCACAGTACCTCCGGTTTGCGACACCTCCCCATACCCAATCGGTGATCCGGGTGCCGCCTGGCTCCGGGGAGAACGTGGCCGAGGCCTACGAGAAACTCCCTGCCTCGAAACGGGTCCAGTTTCTGACCCACGTGGTGCGCCCGGGCGAACGGCTGAGCACCATTGCCGCGCGCTATCGCCTTTCCGCGGCAGAGATTCGAGACGCCAACCCGAGAGGGCGAACCACCCGGCTGAAGAGCGGCACCCGGCTGGTGATCCCCACGGTTGCGGTACCGTCTGCGCTGGCCATGCGGGCGGTGAACGGCCCCGCGTTCAGCCGGCAGCACAATCGTACGGCCACCCACAGAGTCCGCTCGGGCGAGACCCTGATCGGGATTGCCCGGCGATACCGGGTTTCACTTCGCGCACTCCGCCGGATCAACGCCCTTCCCGTGGAGTACACGCTACGGGCCGGGAAGCGGCTGCGGATTCCCAGCTAACTCAACCCCCACCTCAGCTCCGGGAAGTCACCGTGTCTGCCGAAACCTCGACCCCCAGCGCCTCCATCCCCGTGGGTAATCCCAACGGGTTCGCTCGGACGGCCATGGCGATTTTCGCCACCATGGTTCTCCTCATCGTGGCCCTCACCGGGATTCTGGTGGAGACCACGTGGCGTGAGCCTTCTAGCTCCATCGAGGTGACCCCGCCGACGGATCCAGGGAGCGTCGCCCGGCGTTGAGTGGAAGCTGCCGGGGCACCTGGCTGCTGGCGCTCGGACTAGGGTCCGCTCTGGCGCCTGCACTCGCAGCGGGACAGGTGCGCAGCCGAGGCCCAGCTTACGCGCTGCCTACTGCTGCAGCCGATACCACGAAGCCAAAGTCGAACGGCGGCTCAGCCTCATCAGGCGGAGTGGCCGAC
>C688J18823_10001051_pt1 | contig 16833 bp, 21 predicted proteins | sample HopSoiMetagenom1_FD_18823 | JGI IMG/M metagenome (IMG submission 18823) | reverse complement strand
CTGCGCTCGACCTGCCCGCCCGCATCTACCGTCCGACGGGACTCACCTACCCGGCGGGCGGACTCGTCCACTTCCACGGGGGTGGATGGACCCTTGGTGACCTCGGAGCGGCCGACGCAGTGTCCCGGTGGCTGGCACACCACGCCGGCATCATCGTGATCTCGGTCGACTATCGACTTGCCCCGGAGAACCCGTTCCCGGCAGCTCTCGACGACGCAATGGACGCGTATACCCATGTGGCAACCCACGCCGGGCAGTTCGGCCTCGACCCGAGTCGCATCGGCGTCAGCGGCGAGAGCGCGGGCGCCAACCTGGCCACGGTCATCGCTCAAACGACGGCTCGGGCTGCCCGCTCCGGCCCATCGCCGACTCCGGCGTTGCAGGTGCTCTTCCAACCGGTCACCGATCTGTCGACCAGGCACGAGTCGTACCGGCTGTTCGGCGAGGGATTCACCATGACCGCAGCCGACATGAACCTCTACAGGCGGTCCTACCTGGGCGCCAACGGGTCGGCTACCGATCCGCGCATCTCTCCGCTGTTGGCCGACGATCTGTCTGGTGTCGCGCCGGCCTACATCTCGACTGCGGGATTCGACGTGCTGCGCGACGAAGGCGAAGCCTACGCACGCAAACTCGAACAGGCGGGGGTTCCCGTCACGCTGGTACGGACGCCCAGCCTGGCACACAGTGCCATCAACGTTCCGAACGTGTGTCCCCCGGCTCAGGACGCTCTCCTCACCGCAGCGAAAGCCATCCGCTCAATTCTGGTTTCGGGCGTCGACGCGTAGGAGGTCGAATCCGTGTCGTCACTGCTGTACTCACTGGGCCGGTGGAGTTTCCGACGCCGCAAGCTGGTCGTGGCGTTCTGGATTGCCCTGCTGGCGGTCGCCACGACGCTGGCCTGGCCTTCGGGAAGAGCACCGACGACACGTTCGTCATCCCCGGCGCCGAATCACAAAGCGCCCTCGATGAATTGGGCCGTCTGTTCCCTGAGCTGAGCGGCACGTTCGCTCAGTTCGTGCTCACCGTCCCGGACGGGCAGACAGTGGACGCCCCCGGCACCCGCCGGGCCGCCTCCATCCGTCGAGCGATATGAAGGAGCAGTCAGCGGTCGCTTCCACTGACCGGCCTGAAGCCAGCCGCAGCGCGAACGCCTCCTGGCGTCCGCCGTGCGTCACGTCGGCTACCTGACGCGCCACCGTGGCGGCAACTATGTCGACACTGATGCGAAGCATCAACCTGCCGTCCGAGTTGGCACTGCCTCAGTTTCATGGGAAAGTGCCGTGGCTCGTCCGCGCCATTTGGGAGGAACACGTTGGATGGTTCCGCTACGAGTCCACCACGGAGCTCTACGACGTTCCCCCATCGTCCGTTTGGCCCGACGTCGTCGAACTCGTCGGGGGTACAGGACCACTCATCGACCGAGCCGACGCCCACGCGCAGGCGGGACGACCACACCGGGATCGTCACCGATGACCTCGAGACGACCATGGGGTGGTTCACGAAGTCGGCCGGCTACACGTGGACCGACATTGTGAGCGTTGACCAGCAAGCCGTAACACCCGCCGGCGAGATCACCATCCCCATGAGGATGGTCTACTCCGGTGCCGACCCCCGCCTCGAGATAATTCAAACCGTCGGCGGCATCGTCTGGACCCCAGCCGATTCAGGTGTGCACCACATCGGCTACTGGTCCGACAACGTCGAACGACTTGGCGACACTGGAATCGACCGGCATGACCTTTGAAGTCAAGTCCTACAACCCCGACGGGTCAGGAACACTTCTGTGGGCCTACGCGAAAGCCGCCACGGGGCCCCGTATCGAACTCGTCAGCCGCGCAATGGAACCCTTCATCGCTTATTGGTGGTCCACTGCCATCGGAAACCAATCGTGACCGACCGTCCATTCGGCTACGCCTGACTAGTGGGTGCTGGCGGCGGCTTCATCGGCGCGGTGATCTAGTGGACGCCGAGGGTGCGGAGGTGTTCGATCATGGTGTCGACGGCGGCTTCCAGCGGAGTGGTGTCTCGGCGCACCTGGCTGAGCAGCAGGCCACCCTGGATGGCGGCCAGCGTCGCGAGTGCCAGGCTGTCGACGTCGGTGCCGTCGGGTAGTTCGCCGCGAGCTTCGATGACATTGAGCCCGTCGCGAATCATGTTCTCCCACTGAACAAACGACCGCGCGACCTGCGCACGGGCAAGCGGGTCCGTTTCGGCGAGCTCGTTGCCCAGCGATCCGATGGGGCAGCCGCCGACACAGCCCAGGCCACGCACCACGTCGACCATGATGTCGCGCCACCGGCGCAGGTCCTCGAGGCATTCCAGGCGGTCCAAACCGAGATGCTGTACAGCCAACACCTGATCGGTCTGGAAGTCGATGACCGCTGCAACAAGGTCACCTTTGTCGGCGAAGTAGTGATACATCTGCGAGGTGCTCACCGCCGCGGCTTCCTGGATGTCCTCGATGGTGGTGCGGGCCACCCCACGCTGGGACATCAATTCGGCGGCGGCCGCCACGATCCGTTCTCGGGTCGCGCGCCCCTTGGGGGTCAGTTTCTCGGGTGCAGTCGTAGGCATTCGGAGCCACCTTCTACTGGACGCGCCGTCGACAACGACGTTGGCGGTGTCCTCCGCTTCGGCCGGTGGGCCAAACGGCAAATTTCTGCGGGCCCGCCCGAGTGGGTCTGGGTGTCGAAGCTCTCGATGATGCCGGCCACCAGTCCATTGGAGTTCGTAAAAAATGGAGTGTCAACTCCAGAATCTTGTTTGACTGGGCGCCCGTTTGGAGTTGACACTCCATTTTTCCGGGTGCAAGCTCGCGTCGGAAATTTGATCACGCCGGAACCCGTTGTGTGGCACCGGTATACGTTTGAAAGGCTGCCTGATGACTACCACCGCCGACGCCCACCCGACCACGATCGCCGATCGCGTCGCCAAGATGCACGAGGGGATTGCCGGTCAAATTCCCGGTGAGGTACTCGATGTGTTCCGCGCCGAGCACGCTCACCTCGATGCCCGCGGCATCCCCACCGGCATCGCACAACCCGGCGATACGCTCGGCGATTTCGAACTGCTGGACGTGCACGGCGCGCCGACCACACTGTCGGCCGCGCTGGGCGGGCGCGCCGCGGTGATCGTGCTCTACCGCGGCGCGTGGTGCCCGTACTGCAATCTGGCGCTGCGCGCCTACCAGGACGACCTCGTCCCTGCGCTGGCCGACAAGGGCGTTGCACTGGTGGCCATCAGCCCGCAGAAGCCCGACGGCTCACTGTCGGCCCAGGAGAAGAACGCGCTGACCTTCACCGTGCTGTCCGATCCGGGCAACAAGATCGCCAACCGGCTCGGCGTGATGACCGTATCCCCCGACGATGCCCAAGCCGCGCAGCGCGCGATGGGTTTAGACCTGCCCGAGGCCAACGCAGACGGCACCCATGGCATACCCATGCCCACCGTCGTCATCGTCGACCCGACCGGGGTGATCCGCTGGATCGACGTCCACCGCAACTACACCACCCGCACCGAAGTCAGCGACATCGTCGCCGCCCTGGACACCTTGTCCTGAAGGGCGGTCCCCCGCCCTCAGCGGCCCAAACAGTAAGGAGCCGAGCGCATCTCAGGATTTCCCCGCTGACTGCCATCGGGAAGAGCATTCGATTTCTCACTTCTCCGCAAGAGGATCGTTGGTCTTGTCTTGGGGAACTCGTCGCTGAGTTCGTGATGGGAAACCCACGAGCGAAACCCCAGCTCAGCGATCTCCCCCAGCGACCAACTTCTGGCGGTACTGCCCAATGTCATGACCGGTCCAGCTGCAGCGGGTTGCGGCCAGTGAAGGCTATGAGTTGGTCGAGAGGACTGGCGTCAGCGGGCACCGGCACGGGTGGGTCGAATCCAGCAGTGGCGCGGCTATGTGCGTTGAGTGTCTGAGATGCCAGACCGAGGACGTGAGCGGCGTGGGCGCCCGAAACGTGGAACGGGCGCTCAAGAGCCACGGCGAAATCCCAGCCGTGCACCAGTAGTTCGAGGGACAGGATGCCGAGCGCAAGATGTGCGGGCAGCGTCCGCCCGCTGAACACAACTTTGTCGGCCAATCCTCGGCGCCGCCATTCAGCGAGAATTGGTTGTGTCAAGTGCAAGATGCGCTCATCGATGGAACCGCCGTCCGGAACGGTGGTCTGTAGCTCAGCGGCGGCACCGAGGCGGGCAATGGTGTCGATGAGATGGTCGGCGAGGGCCTGCACATCCCACTCGCGACAGGGCGTGGGGCGGTGGAAGTCGTCGTCGCCGATCGTTTCGACGACGTGGTGTGCCACGACCAACGCCCGGTCAGCACTGGTGAAGTCGTCCACGGGTCCTCTCGTTATGACTGGTAGGGCGGATAGTCGGTGTATCCGTGGGGACCCGTTGTGTAGTGCAGTGCACGGTCGGATCGGTGGATCGGCGCGAGGGCGGCAAAGCGTGCAGGTAGGTCTGGGTTGGCGATGAACGTTTCGCCGAATGCGACGAGATCGGCCAACCCGTCGGCGATGAGCTGGTTGCCCCGTTCGCGGGTCATCCCAACATTGGAGACGAGGGTGCCACGGTAGCGGGGTCGGAAGTGGCTGAACATGCCGTCGCCTTGGAGTCCCGCTAACGGGCCACCGCTGAGATCGGCCATCGCGCCCATCAACAACCAGTGCGCCAACGGGTAATCGTTGAGTCGGTCGACCAGGTACTCGGAGGTGGCCAAGGTGTCACTGGTCGAGACGAACTCACCACGCTCACCCCACGCCGGCCCGGCCTTGACGCCCACTCGACCCGTGCCGATGCGCTCGCCGACCGCATCGAGCACCTCGAACAACAGGCGTGCGCGGTTTTCGATCGAACCGCCGTAGGCGTCGGTGCGTGTATTGGTGCGCGGGTTGAGGAACTGACTGATCAGATAGTTGAATCCCGCCTGCAACTGCACCCCGTCGAAACCGGCACGCATCGCGTTGGCAGCCGCGGCGGCGTAGTCGTTGATCGTGGTGCGAATGTCGTCACGCGTCATGGCCCTCGGAGTCACGGTCGGCTTGTTGCCCGATGGCGTGGGTGAACTCACTCCGGGATTGACGGCGGACGGCGCCAATGGTGCTGTACCGGAGAAGAAGTCGGGATGTGACGACGAGCCCGTGTGCCAGAGCTGGACGAAGATGAGACCGCCCCGGCGGTGCACGGCGTCGGTGACTGCCGCCCAGGCACGCACCTGGGCGTCGGTGAACAATCCGGGAACGTCGTGCCAGCCGACGGAATCACGACTGATCCACGTGCCCTCGGTGATGATCAATCCGGCTGAGGCACGCTGGGCGTAGTAGTCGACATGCAGTTGCGTCGGCAACAGGCCGGGATTCGTTGCGCGGCAACGTGTCAACGGTGCCATGACGACGCGGTTTGCGAGGTCGAACTCGCCCATCCGGTAGGGCTGCAGCAGGGGCTGGGTGGCGTTCACGACACCTCGTCCCGGGCGTGCAGTTTCAGAAAGGCCGCCAGGTGTTCGATCGCGAGCGCGGATTCCGGTAGTCCGGCGGAGATGTAGACGGGCCAGACGTGGATGCCATGGGGCCACGCCTCGAACGTGGTGTCGACTCCCCCGGCCGTGGCGGCGTCACGAATGCGCGTCGCATCGTCGAACAGGATCTCGTCTTCGCCCACCTGGATCAGCAGCGGCGGCAGATCGTGCAGATCGGCGAAAACGGACGAACACCGGGGATCGGCTGGGTCGGCACCGTCGAGATATTCGGCTGCCATGGATTCCAGCAGTTCGCGGGTGACATAGGGATCCGCGAGCTTTCGCAAATCCATCGATGCCCCGGAGAGGGTGAGGTCCGCGAAGGGCGAGATCACCGCGACACACGACGGCAGCGGCAGGTTCGCGTCGCGGGCGGCGACCGTAACGGCGACAGACAGGTTGCCGCCGGCAGAGTCCCCCAGCACGGCGACGGTCTCGGGATCCGCGCCACCGTCTCCGACGGTCCACCGGTAGGCGGCGAGACAATCGTCGAACGCCCCGGGGAAACGAGTTTCGGGAGCCAGCCGGTAATCGACGGCGTGCACTCTGGCCTTCGAGGCGAGCGCGACGGCGCCGGCCAGCGGCAGATATCGGTCCGGTGGCGAACCGCTGACGTAGCCGCCGCCGTGGAAGTACACGACGGTGCGCTCGGGTGACCCCACGAGTGGTTCGACGGTGATCGCGGGGACGCCGCCCAGACTATTGGGGTAAGCGGAGGTGCCTTCCAGCGCGGCATGCCCGTCGTTGAAGTCCCGGGTCCTCGCCGTGTCGACGACCGTGGGCATGTCGCGCAGGTATTCGACGAACGACTGCAACAGCAACGACGGCGGTGCCGGTGACGGCGCTGCGGGGAAAGTGTCACCGAACATGGGTAGGCCGCTTTGTGATTCGGTTTCGGCGACCTCATCCTGGATGACGTCCCAGTGTTCGGCGAGCTTGCCGTCGGCGACGCGGACGATGTCAGCCACTACCCAGTTGACCGGTTGGCCGTGGTTGGAGAACCGGCCGTGCAAAATGACGTGGTCGCCATTCGCGAGGACGAGTTGATGCTCGTAGCGTAATTCTGCGGGCAGGCTCTTGGCGAGGTCGAACAGACCGGAGCGCCCTGGTGCGATGTGGGCGCTGTGCTGGATGTAGTCCGGTGACCAGAACGCTTCGGCGCCAGAGTAATCGCGCCGGTTGAACAGTGTGTCGAACGCCTCGATCACCAGAGCCTTGTTGGCGTCTTCGGTTGCGGTCATGTCGCCTTTCTGGATATTCAGATCTGGTTGTAGCCACCGTCAACGGGAAGCGCGGCGCCGGTGGTGAAGCTGCTGAGACCGCTCGGCAGGAACAGCACGGCATTGGCGACCTCATCGGTGGTGGCCAATCGTCCCAGCGGAATGCCTTGGCTGCGTCCTTGTAGGTCTGGGGCAACGCCACGACAAGCCGTCGTGAGGGATGGTCGACTGCGGTGCTGTGAGTGGTCATGCGGCGAGCGCCTCGGCGATGAACTGTGCGACCGCGACGGGCTGGGCGATGAACACGGAATGCGAACCGGCCAGCGACTTGGTGTTGGCGCCCATGCGTTCGGCCATGAACCGCTCCGCTCCGGGAGGGATGGCGTTGTCGTTCTCGGACACCAGGTACCAGGACGGTGTCCTCTTCCACCCGGCCGCAGTGGCGTTTTCGGTCAGGGCTGCCAGTGACAGCGGTCTCTGGGTCGCGAACATTGTCTCCGCGATGTCGACGGGCGCGTCGGCGCAGAACGTTTCGCGGAACCGTTCTTTGTTGATGTAGAGGTCGGGCCCCTGCGGTGCTCCAGGCGCATCGAAAGTCGTGGGGTAAGAATTGCTCGCCAAGAGCGACGGCGGGAACGGCTGTTGCACGCTGGCACAACTCTCGCCGACATCAAGGCTGAACGCCGCCAGGTAGACCAGGGCGGCCACGTTGTCTAGTTGCGCGGATGCCTGGGTGATGACGGCGCCGCCGTAGGAATGACCTACCAGGACCACCGGGCCGTCGATCGCGCCGGCGTGCGCGGCAATGGCGGCCGCATCGAAGGCCAGACTGCGTAACGGGTTCGGCGGGGCGACCACCGTGTGCCCTGCGGCCTGCAGCTCACGGATCACTCCGCCGAAGCCCGATGCATCGGCGAAGGCGCCGTGAACCAGGACGACAGTGGGTGCGGGCGACGTCGTCATCAGTGCGACCCTTTCCCAGCCGACGAGCGGATACGTGTCCGCCACCCAAGATGGCAGTGCGGTCGGTGGCGTTCCGTCACCTATTCGGGTGAGGAGCTCTGGTGGGCAAGCCTGCGGGCGCAACGGTCNACGGTNCTCACCTGAATAGGTGAAGGACCGCCATCTCGCTGAATGCCAGCTTGAAGTCAAGCGATTCTCGCAACCCGCATACGTACCGACCCCGGAGGCGCCAGTGACAACGGCACAAAAGCAGACGTACGCAGAGGCGCCGACGAAGGGTGTCGGTACCGCGGACGGTTTCGACTACGCCTACCGTGACGTCGGCACCGGCGCCGTGCCGCTGGTATTGCTTCAGCACTTCCGCGGCAACCTCGACAACTGGGATCCCGCGCTCGTCGACGCCTTGGCGTCTCATCGCCGCGTCGTCGCGTTCGACAACGTCGGTGTCGGCGGAACGAAGGGAATCACTCCCAACACCGTTGAGCAGATGGCTGCAGATGCCGTCGAGTTTCTTGGCGCGATGGAGTTCGACCGAGTCGACATCCTCGGCTTCTCGATTGGCAGCTTTGTTGCGCAGGAGGTCGCCCTGATACGCCCCGCGTCGGTGCGCAATCTGATACTGGCCTCTGCGGCACCAAAGGGCGCCGCGGGGATGCACGGTTGGGCACCATGGGTGATCGACGCCATCGGCGCGCCTCAACTGGACCCGGCTGGCTACTTGAAGGTCTTCTTCGCGGAGTCAGCGTCGAGTCAACGGGCCGGCCAGCAAGCCCTGCAACGCATGTTCACCAAAGCCAGTGGCTTCGACCAGCCAACGAGCTGGCAGACACGACAAGCCCAATATGATGCCGTGTGCGCCTGGGGAATTCCGAATCACGCACTGCTGCAACGCCTCAGCGCCATTCAGCACCGCGTGTTCATCGCCAACGGCGAGAGCGACCCCATGATCCTGCCGCACCTTTCCTACCTACTCGCCGGACTGATACCAGGCGCGCAGGTCAAGATCTACCCCGACTCCGCGCACGGGTTCCTATTTCAGCACCACGCTGAATTCGCTTCCGACGTCGAACGGTTTCTCTGCGCTGACGGAGGTCCAGATGAGTAACGATGATCTACAGGCCGACGTGTTCATCGGCTCGCCTCTGCCCTTCGAGCAGGGTGCGGGCACGTTCTCGGCGACAACGTCCACTCTTGTGTCCGGCAAGTCCGACGCCGTTCTGATCGACGCACAACACATCCGCACCGACGTGGCCGCGCTGGCAGAGTTCATCGAGCGCACCGGCAAGCGGCTGACGACCATCTATGTGACCCACGGCCACGCCGACCACTGGTACGGCGCAGGCGATTTGTTGGCCGCCTACCCCGACGCACGCGTTGTCGCGACAGCCCCGGTCGTGGAGTACATCAACCAGGCGGCGGAGACCGAAGCGCAGCAGTGGGCCGCAATGTTCGGCGAACGGGTGGCCAAGCCGGCCGCCGTTCCCGAGACCCTCGACGGTTTGATGATCGAGCTCGAAGGACACGAACTGCGTATCGTCGAAGTCGGCCAGGGCGACATCAAGCCCAGCACGGTCCTCTATATTTCCGATCTCGAGGCAGTCGTCGCCGGTGATGTGGTCTACAACCAGATCCACGCAATGCTCGGATTGAGTGGTCCCAATGGTTGGCAGCGTTGGCTCAAAAGCCTGGACGCTGTGGAGAAACTCTCCGCGAAGATGGTCGTCGCCGGCCACCGCAAACCCGAGTCCTCCGACTACGAGGTGAGTCGCATGCTCGATGAAACACGTTCGTATATCAGTGATTTTGCCGAAGGAGCCCAGCGGCTCGACAGTGCCGATGAGCTGGTTCAGTTGATGAAGTCGAAATATCCCGACTTCGGCAACCGCTGGACACTGCACTTTTCGGCAAAGTCATGGTTCTCAAGAAAGCGGGCATGAGATGCGGCGCGCGAAAATTCAGACCGAAGATGGCACGATCCTGCGGGCATACCTGCACTCACCGGGCCCGGGCGCTCATCCCGGGATCGTCATGTGTCCCGGCTTCGGCGGAGTCAAACCGCACATCGACCCGTACGCCGCGTTGTTCGCCGAAGCTGGTTTCGCCGTGCTCAATTTCGACAATCGGGGCTGGGGCACCTCCGAGGGCCAACCTCGGCAGGAGCTGAACGTGTTCAAACAACTCACCGATCTTCGCGACGCCATCACCTTCGCCGAATCACAACCGGAGTTCGACTCCGAGAGGGGATTCGGCATTTGGGGATCGAGTTTCTCGGGAGGACTCGCGATCGTCACCGCCGCCAACGACCCGCGGATCCGGTGCGTGGTGGCGCAGATCCCCAACGTCAGCGGTCACCGTAATGCGGTCAAGCTGTTTACCGCCGAGCAACTACACGAGATCCGCCGCAGAGCCGCAACCGACCGACTCGCCCGCCTGGCCGGCGAGCCCCCGATGACGGTGCCGATGTTTTCCGAAGACCCCGGCGAACTGTGCGCATTCCCGGGGGAGTTTCCCGAAGAATACCGCGAAGCAATCGAATCGGGGATCTGGAAGAACGAGACGACGATTCGCTCGATGGAGAGTTTCATCGAGTTCGAACCGGCGGGCTGGCTGCCCTATGTGACGCCCAAGCCGCTACTGATGATCCTCGCCGAACACGATCGATGCACCTTTACCCAAGTTCAGCGGGAGGTGTACGAAACCGCCCCTGAACCCAAGAAGCTGCTCAGCTACGACGGTGGCCACTTCGACGCTTACACAACATTTTTCGAGCAGACCGCTCCCCCGGCTCGCGACTGGTTCGTCGAGCACCTTGGGGCATCGTCGAACCGGCACGTCAGCGAATCTGTAAGTACATAGGTAGGAGGACGCATGCCGCTGTGGAATGTGTATTGCACCGAAGGCACCTATTCGGGCGAGGACAAGCGCGCCTTCGCCAAAGCCATCACCGACATCTACGCCTCGGAGGCCGGGGGGCTTCCTGAGATGGCGATGCCACGGTTTTATGTCGTGGTCGTCTTTCACGACGTGCCCAAGGATTCCCTGTTCATCGGTGGCGATCCGCGAAACGACTTCGTCCGGTTTTCCATTGACCACATCGCCTACGCGATGCCGGTTGAGTTCAGAGAGCTGCTGCTGAAGTTCATCAACAAGTCGATTCACCCGTTTGTCCGTGACCGCGGGCTTGACTGGGAGATTCACATCGACGACACGCCCCGAGATCAGTGGACCGTTCAGGGGATGCGTCCGCCTGACTCGGGATCCGACGAGGAAAAGCGCTGGATCAGGGAGAACCGGCCGTCCAAGCCGGCGCCAAGCTCGACGTCGACGCCCTAGGCCGTCGGCTGCGGAGCCGCGCGATGACCGACATGCCTGGCTGGCGACGGGCTTTTGACGCGGTTGAGCGGACCGAGTCGCCGCGCGTCGAGGCACTGGTCCACAGTGACGAGTTCGCACACATGACGGCGGTGATCGCCCGCAGCAGGCGACTTGCGGGTAGTCGGGCCAATGCGATCACCGCGCGGGTCTGGCACCTGATGAACCTGCCGGCGAGTACCGATGTGCAGCGGCTACGCATACAGGTCGGTGCCTTGGACCGCGAAATTAGGCGGCTGTCAGTGCAACTCGATCGCGATTCCCGATGAGCGTCGTCGACCGCGTGCGTCGCGAGGTCGAACGCAACGCACTGCGGGCGCGAAACGGAATCCGGTTGACTGCAGGCGTCCGACCGCCGGACGTCGGCCTGACTGCCAAGGACATTGTGTGGCGCAAGGGGCGAACTGATCTTTGGCGCTACCGCAGTGAACAGATCCGGGTCTCTCCTCCGCTGCTCATCGTTTACAGCCTGTTCAACCGCAGCTACATCCTTGACCTGCAGCCCGGGAACAGCTTCGTCGAGCATCTGCTCAACGCTGGGTTCGACGTCTATCTACTGGACTTCGGAATTGCCGACGAGCGCGATGCCGGCAACACGCTCGACGACTACGCCGACGAATACCTGCCTGCCGCCGTCGACCGCGTGTGCCAGGTATCGCACGAGGAGCGGGTCAACATGCTGGGCTACTGCTTCGGCGGAGTGTTGTCTGTGCTGTATGCCGCCCACGATCCCGACGCGCCACTGCGCAGTCTGACAGTACTGACCACCCCGGCAGACTTCCAGCGACTGGGCCAGTTAGGGGATCTGCTCGGTGGCGGGCTCGACATTGCAACGCTATTGGACGCCGACGGCAATGTGCCCGCAGACATCATCCTGCAGGGGTTCCGCACGCTGAGGTCGACCGGCGAGATCACCCAATATGTCGACCTGTGGGAACGGCTGTGGAGCGATGAGTACGTCGCTGCCTATCAGGCGATGACCGGGTGGGCTACCGAACAGATCCCCCTGCCGGGCGGGGTTGTCCGACAGATCGTTGACATGGTGCGCGAAAACCCGCTGATGACAGAGCGATTGGTTGTCGGTGGCGACCGGTTCTGCTGTCGGACATCACGGTGCCGTTTCTGCATGTGCTGGCCAGCCGCGATCACATCATCCCCGAGGCGGCGGCGGCACCGTTGATCGGCCTCGTCGGCTCGCGCGACAAACATGAGCTTCGGCTCGATACCGGGCACGTCGGGCTGTTGGTCGGCAAGACCGCCGCCAAGACCACGCTCCCGACCATCATCGATTTCCTAAAACAGCGAAGCAGGGTGAAACCATGAACATCGTCGCGTGCGCTGCGCAGCACGGCCGTAGGCTGACCGGGCTCTTCGGAGAGCTGTCGGACCGCGATCTGACCCTCATCAAGGAGAACCTCACCGATCCCGTCGCGGTACGGCGGTGGGCGGGCGCATCCCGGACAGCAGTGGGTGGCGCTCGACGGCGCTGACATCGTCGGCTACGCCGCGGTGCGTCCGCTACCCGAGTGGTCCGATCACGTGGGCGAGCTGCGCCTCGTTGTCGATCCGGCGCGCCGCCGCGTCGGGGTGGGTGGCGCTCTTGCGCGCCACGCACTGATCGAAGCGGTGCGTGCCGGACGTCGCAAGCTGATCGTGGAACTGGCCGCCGACCAAGACAATGCGCTGGCGATGTTCGCCGCACTGGGCTTCACCGGCGAAGCGCTGTTGCGCGACCACATCCGGGATCGCAACGGGGAATTCCATGACCTGGTCATGCTGGCGCACTTCGTCGACGACACGTGGGCAGGCATGGGCGCCATCGGCCTGTCGGACGAATTGGGTCTCCCCCAAGCTGATTCAGCGAAGGGCTCCGTGTGATGACAATTCTCGACCGCTTCCGTATCGACGATCGGGTCGCGATCGTCACCGGCGCATCCAGCGGGTTGGGTGTCGCCTTCGCCGCCGCCCTCGCCGAAGCGGGGGCCGACGTGTCACTCGGCGCGCGTCGCGAGGACCGCCTGGCGGCCACCCGCAAACTTGTCGAAGAGGCCGGGCGACGGGCCATCACAGTGCGGACCGACGTGGCCAATCCCGACGACTGCCGGGTACTCGTCGACGCCACCGTGCGCGCGTTCGGCAGAGTCGACATCTTGGTCAACAACGCCGGCATCGGCACCTCCGTACCGGCCACCCGGGAAACCCCCGAACAGTTTCGATCCGTCATCGATGTCAACCTGAACGGGTGTTATTGGATGGCTCAGGCATGTGCCCGGGTGATGAAACCCGGAAGCAGCATCATCAACATCGCGAGCGTGCTGGGCTTGACCAGTGCCGGGATACCGCAGGCGGCGTACTCCGCCTCGAAAGCCGGGCTGATCGGCCTGACCCGCGACCTCGCCCAGCAGTGGACCGGCCGGAAGGGGATCCGCGTCAATGCGCTGGCGCCAGGCTATTTCGAGTCCGAAATGACGGGCCAGTTTCAGGACGACTACATCGAGCGCGCAGTGCTGCCCCGCACGCTGGAAGGCAGGCTCGGCCATGCCGCGGAGCTCAGCGCGGCACTGATCTTCTTGGCCAGCGACGCCGGCAGCTATGTCACGGGTATCACCCTTCCGGTTGAAGGCGGCATGCTGACCAGCTGAGCCACGCAACGGGGTCGGCCTGATCCCCAAGGACTGCCCAACGGGAAAGGAATCAATATGGCGGAGAATGGTATTCCCGCCCGTGTGATTGACGACGCTGTCAACGCTCATGGTGGACGCGATCGTTGGCTCGCCGTCACATCGGTGAGCGCGCCCGTCTCGATACGAGGCAGCCTTTGGTCCGACAAGGGGCATGACGGGGCGTTTGCCGACGCCGCAGTGTTCATCGATCCGCATCGCCAGCACGTGGAATTCAGCGGCTTCGGGCCCCACGGATTGCACACATGGTTCGAACCCGGGCTGGTGAGCGTTCGCACTGAAAACGGTACCGAGATCGACCGGCGCCACGATCCCCGGGCATCGTTTCCACGTGGCGCCGCAACGCAATGGGACAACATCCAGGTTGCGTACTTCGCTAGATATGCGATCTGGAACTACCTCACGCTCCCGCATCTGCTAACCACCGCGGGGATCCAAGCCACCGAGCTTGACCCCTGCCCGGCGCAGACTCCTCATGGCGAAGGGTGAGCGCCGACTTCGCCGAGGCCGCGATTGAGACGCATAATCACCTGCAGTACTACAACTTTGACTCCAACAGCTTGTTGGTGCGACACGACTACGATGCCGATGTCCTTGGCGGCGTGCCCGCCTCGAATCAAGCTGTGGCGTATCGCGATTTCAGCGGCCTACTGTTCCCCATGCGTCGGCGAGTCACCGCCTTCAGCGCGGACGGCGCCGCACTCACGGGACCAATCCTGGTGTCCATCGATTTCGGCGATATCACTGTCCGCTAAAAGGGGGTGACGGCCGTTGTCAGGCGATCTCACCTAGCTCGCGCAAGACATTTGCGAGTTGAACGCGAGACTGGACACCGAGCTTGGAGTAGATCGACCGCAGATGGGTGCCCACCGTGTTGATAGATATACCAAGCGATTTCGCGGTCGCTTTGTTGGTGTGCCCGTTCGCGATCAGATAAGCCACCCGCCGTTCGGCCTCGGTCAGCGACACACGATCGACATGGGTGTGATCGCCGACCCACTTCGCTCGGCGGGCCCCCGCTTGCCTCATCAGTCGCTGCACTCGTGCGCGTGGCGCCGATGCACCCATGCGATCGTATACGTCCCATGCCGCGTCGAGGTGGTCGAGCGCGGCCTCGCGTTGGCCGGTCGCCAGTAGCATGCGGCCATAGCCTTCAGCTCCGGCGGCCCGCAAGACCGGCCGGGGGCTGTGCTGCAGGATCTTAACCGACTCGGCCACCGTCGCGACGTCGCCGCCGAGCAGTCCGCGCAGATTCAACGCCAAGCCGTTGAGCGTGGCGACACCGGGATTGCGGCGCGCACCTTCCTCGGTGAACTCGACAGTGCGCTCGGTGATGTTTGTTGCGCCGCTGATCAATCCGATGCTGAAAAGCACCGTTGCAAAGCAGGGCCACCATGCCCAGTAGCTGCGCGTGCGTTGGGATGTTTCCAGCAGCTCGGACAGCATCCGCCGCCCGCTATCGATATCGCCCTGCTCGGTGGTCAACCATCCCGACAACAAAGACAGGCCGGGGTGGCGAATTGTGTCGTCATCGGCAAGGCTCAACGCCGGTCGCAACCGTTGCGCTGCCAATTCGGATTCGCCGCGCAACAACGCCACAGTCGTGCGCATCAGGACGCCCTCAACGACGTGAACCGTGTTGCCAGTCACCTGTCCGAGCTCGATGAGCACCGACGCAGTGTCATCGGCCTCCTGCAGCCGACCGAGGTTGTAATCCTGTTTTAGTTGCGCAAACAGCAGGTCCGGCAGCATTGAACCCACCTTGCCGCCGCTATCGCTGGTCGCGCCGTCGAGCAGCATCTGTGCATCGTCGTAACGATCCAGTAGCTGCAGCTCCATGATCTCCTCGGCCAGATAGGGAACCCCTGTGATCGACCGCAGCTCACGAAAATACTTCAACGCCAGCTGATGTCGGCGTTCGTTGTGGGCCGCTTCACCGGCGGCCTGTAGCGCAAAGGCGAGCGCATCGTGGTCGCGTGACGCCCTCGCCTCAGCCAGAGCCGCGTCGGCCTCGTCGGTGGCTTGGTCCGCGGCAAGCATCCGGGTGTGGGCCAACGCGCGTGCCGCGCGGAATCGGGCAACGTGGTCGTGCCGTGCTCCGGCCCGGGCTATGGCGCGCTCGGCTCGCGCGACGAGAGCGGCCGAATGACCGGAAAGCCACATGGGCTTGACGGTGTACGTCTCGATCCGGCCGACGACATCGACGTCGTCGACGGTCGCGAGGAGCGCGTCGGCCACTGCAATCGCTTCGGCGGCGCGTTGAGTGCGCGACAGCACACAGACCACTCGTTCGCCTAGCTCCAGCCATTGCGGCTGGCTAGGCCGCAGAGTCCGAAATGCCTGCAGCGCAAGGTCGGCGGCGTCGACAGCGCTCGTGGTGATCAATGCCTCAGCGGCGTCGAGCATGATGCGGGCGTTGGCGACATCACCGACGGTCGCAGCAGCGCGCGCATGCGCCGCGGCCAGCGTCGGATCGCCGACACTACCCCCAAAATGGCGCGCGAAGCGCGAATGGAGCTCACGCCGGACCTCGGGAGCGATCAGCTCATAGACCGCGTCCCTAACAAGGTCGTGGCCGAAATTCAATTCGGCGCCAGTTGAATTGAGCAGGCCCGACGCCACCGCATCGTCGACGGCTTCGTCAAACGCAGGACTTGCGTTCATCTCACACAGCTCCGCCAAATCGATGATCGACGCCGGACGTCCCGCGACCGCCGCCGCTTCGACGAGTCGCCGCGCCTCACCCGGCAGACCGGTCAGCCGTCGACGCACAGCGGATCTGAACTGCGCGGGAATGCCGTCCATACCGCCGGTCTCGCCGTGCTGTGTCATCCCGTCGATGATCTGGATCGCGAGAAATGCATTGCCACCTGCCGCGTCAAGCATTTGCTCCACGCGTGCATCGAGGTTGGGGCCTAGGCGATCCCGTGCGATATCGGCGATGGCCGTGTCGGCCAGCGGGCCCAGTCGGATGTGTTCCACTTCAACACTATCGGCGGCGCTGACGGCAAGACCGACGTCATCGGACCGGCTGACCAGCAGCCACACGACGGGAACGCCGACGAGCCGAGAG
>C688J18823_10001050_pt1 | contig 16839 bp, 14 predicted proteins | sample HopSoiMetagenom1_FD_18823 | JGI IMG/M metagenome (IMG submission 18823) | reverse complement strand
GACGCTGGCGCGCGGCGCCACCGGCAAGCGCAAGGTGCTGCTGGCCAATGGCGCCTATCATGGCGCGATCCCGTGGTGCACGCCGTATCCCTACGGCGTGATGTCCGAGGATCGCGCGCACATCCTCTATTTCGATTACAATGATGTCGCGAGCCTGGAAAACGGGGTGGATCGCGCCGGCAACGATCTGGCCGCGATCGTGGTTTCGGCGTTCCGTCACGATTACGGCAAGCATCAGGAATTGCCGGATCCGGCGTTCGCGGCGCGCGCCCGCGCGCTGTGCGACGCCAATGATGCCGCATTGATCCTCGACGACGTCCGCGCCGGCTTTCGGCTGACGCTGCATGGCAGCTGGGACCAGATCGGCGTGCAGCCTGACCTCAGCGCCTGGAGCAAGGCGATCGCCAACGGTTATGCGCTGTCGGCCGTGATGGGCAACGACCGGTTTCGCGACGCGGCGGCGCAGCTTTATGCCACCGGCTCGTTCTGGTGTGGTGCGACCTCGATGGCGGCCGCGCTCGCGACCATCGATGTGCTGCAGGCAGAAAACGGGCCGGAGCATATGCGGCGGATGGGCCAGCGGCTGCGCGACGGCATCGCCGAGCAGGCGCGGCGCTACAACATTGGCGTTCGGCAAAGCGGCCCGCCGCAGATGCCGACAATCCTGTTCGAGGACGACGCCGATTATGCCCGCGGCTCGCGCTTCGTGCAGGAGACGTTGAGCCGCGGCGTCTACATGCATCCGAAACACAACATGTTTCTTTCCCTCGCCCATACCGCAGCCGACATCGATTTCGCGCTGTCGGTGACGGACGAGGCTTTCAAGATCGTTGCGAGGCTTTGACATTCAGGCGCTGCGCGTACGCGGCGGCGAACCAGTAGGAGTACGGCGAATGAGGCGGTGGGTTGCAAGACGTGGCGTCGTGCTGGCGCTGTCCCTGATCATCGGAGTTTCGTTCGCCGCTATCGGCAGCGCGCAGGCGCAACAGCCCAAGAAGGGCGGCACCTTGGTCTATGCCAGCGTCTCCGGGCCGGGCACGCTCGATCCCTACATGGCATCGAGCGCCGTCGAACTCGAAGTCATCCACAATCTGTTCGAGGGTCTCGTCACGCTCGACGCCAAAAACGCGACGCGTCCCATGCTGGCGGCGAAGGCTGCGGCTTCAGAGGACTTCAAGACCTACACCTTCGAGCTGCGCAAGGGCGTCAAGTTCCACAACGGCCAGGAAATGACATCAGCTGACGTCAAGGCCTCGTTCGAGCGCTACCGGCGCATCAGCCCCGCCGCCAAGAATTATGAAGCGATCGATCATTTCGAGACACCGGATCCCTACAGCTTCGTCATTGTGCTGAAGGAGCCCAATGTCGTGCTGTTCGACATCATCAAGTCGCCGATCTACCCATTGATGATCCTGCCCGCCTCGCAAAAGGACAAGCCGGCCCGCGACATCGAGGTGATCGGCACCGGCCCCTACAAGTCAGGCGAATGGGTCAAGGACAGCCATCTCGTCATCGTCAGGTTCGACGATTACGTCGCCGATACCAGCGCGCCGGGCCGCGACGGCTACGGCGGCCGCAAGACCGTGTATCTCGACGCCGTGCGTTATCGCTTCATGCCGGAGGCGACGACGCGGATCGCGGCGCTGCAGAACGGCGAGGCGCAGCTGATCTCCTCCGTTCCCAGCGAACTCAGCGCCCGCGTCACCCAGCGCAAGGACCTTGCCATCCGCGAAGTCTTTCCGGTGCTCGGCAGCTACATCATTGTCAACTCGCAGAAGGGGCTGACTTCTAATGTGCTGATCCGGCAAGCCATCGCCGCGGCGATCAATGTCGACGACATCATTGAAGGCGCCGGCGGCCTCAACAAGCGCAATCCGTGGATGTCGTTTCCCGGAACGCCGTATTATCTGGGCGAAACCGCACCGACGCCCTGGTACGATATCAAGGATCCGGCCAAGGCCAAGGAGCTGCTGAAGCAGGCCGGCTACAAGAACGAGAAGATCATCATCGAGACCAACAGCAACTATCAGTGGATGCGCTCCACCATGCTGATCGTCGCCGAGCAGCTCAAGGCGGCCGGCATGACGGTCGATGTCCAGATCACCGACTGGACCACCAACGCCTCGCACATGCAGCAGGGCACCGGCGACTGGAACCTGTCCACGACAGCGTTCGGGCCCGACCATATTCTGGGGCCTCAGCAGTGGCGGCCGATGATTTACACTTTTCCGCACATCGTCGGAAACGAGACGCTCGACAAGGCCTACAGCGAATTCTTCACCGCGCCGACGCTCGACGCGCGTCGCGCGAGCTGGCTCAAGATCCAGCAGGAGGTGCTCGGCGGCGCCTATCTGGTCAAGATCGCCGACACCGGCCGGCTCAGCGGCTATTCGAAGAAGCTGCAGGGCCAGAACGACTATGCCGGCGTGCTGCAGCTGTGGGACCTGTGGCTTGAGTGATGGCCCGATCTCCGAGAGGAGGCTGCCCTGATACGCATCGTGGCCGTAAAGTTTCTGCAGGCGGTGCCGGTGGTCGTGATCATCTCGGTGCTGGCCTTTCTGCTGCTCAGCCTGTTGCCCGGCGATCCCGCGGTCATCATCGCCGGTGAGCAAGCGTCGCCGGCGGCGATCGAACAGGTGCGCAAACAGCTCGGCCTCGACCGTCCGTTCTTCGAACAACTCGCGATCTGGCTGCTTAATCTGGCGCAAGGAAATTTCGGCTCGTCGCTGATCCTGCACCAGAGCGTGCTTTCGGCGGTGGTGGAACGGCTGCCGGTGACGCTCTCGCTGGCCGCGCTGTCGATTTCCTTTACGATCCCCGTCGGCGTGCTGCTGGGTTCGGTCGCCGCCTATTATCGCCGGACCTGGATTGACTCACTGGTCATGACGACGGCGTTGCTTGGGGTTTCGATCCCGGCCTTTTGGATCGCCATCCTCGGCGTGATCTTGTTCAGTGTGCAGCTCGGCTGGGTGCCATCGAGCGGTTTTGTGCCGATCTCGCAGGGCGTGAGGCAGTGGTTTGCCTCGATCGCGCTGCCGGCGTTGATCCTGTCGCTGTTCCAGATCGGTTTCCTGTCCCGCATGACGCGCTCGGCGATGCTCGACGTGCTCGGCCAGGATTACATCCGCACCGCGCGCGCCAAGGGGCTCAGCGAGTGGCGGACCGTCGGCAAGCATGCGCTGCGCAATGCGCTGATCCTGATCATCACTGCGACCGGCATCTTGCTGAGCGCCGCGATCGGCGGGTCCGTGATCATCGAGCAGGTGTTCGCGCTGCCGGGGATCGGCCGCATGGTGGTGCAGGCGATCTTGGCGCGCGATTATCCGCTGGTGCAGGGCACGATGCTGATCCTCGGCTTCACCTTCGTGATGATCAACCTGACCGTCGATATTCTCTACACCCTGGCCGATCCGCGGGTGCGTCATGACTGATGTCGGGCTGGGATCGCTGGCGACGGCTTCCGTGATCGCGGCTCCGCGTGGGCACAACACGCTGCGCCGCCTGCTGCGCCATCGCTCCTTCATGATCGGCTTCTCGGTGATCCTGCTGTTGACGCTGGCCGCCGTGCTGGCACCGCTGATCTCGCCGGTCGATCCTTCCGCGATGCGGGTGCGTTTGCGTTTTCGCCCGCCGTCATCGCAATTCCTCTTCGGTACCGACATGTTCGGCCGCGACGTTTTTACCCGCGTACTCTACGGCGCGCAGGTATCGCTGTTCGTCGGCATCTCGGTCTGCGTGATCTCCGGGTTGTGCAGCGCCGTCATCGGCGTGATCGCCGCGCAATTCCGCAGGCTCGACGGTGCGATCATGCGGCTGATGGATGCGCTGATGTCGTTCCCGGCCATCCTGCTGGCGCTGGGCATCGCTGCCGCGCTCGGACCCCGCGTGTCCAGCGTCATCATCGCGCTGACGGTGGCCTACATCCCCGCGGGCGTCCGCATCGTCCGCGCCGCTGCGTTGACGGTGCGCGAGATGGACTTTGTGCACGCGGCGCAGGTTTCCGGCGCTTCGTCGCTGCGGATCGTGGTGCGGCACATCCTGCCGAACTGTTTCAGCCCGCTGCTGGTGCATCTGACCTTCATCTTTGCCTATGCGATGCTGGCGGAAGCGGCGCTCAGTTTTCTCGGCGTCGGTATTCAGCCGCCGATCGCAAGCTGGGGCAACATCATCGCCGAAGGCCGCGACTATGCCACCGAGGCCTGGTGGGTGATGCTGTTTCCCGGCATCGCCATCAGCCTCGCCGCATTGAGCCTCAATCTGCTTGGCGACGCGCTGGGCGACCTGCTTGATCCGCGCCAGAAGGGAGGCGATTGAGTTGGCCGCGCCGCTTCTCGCCATCAGCAATTTGACAGTTCAGTTCCGCGTCGATAGCGGCTGGGTGACGGCGATCGATGACGTCTCGCTCGATGTCGACGCCGGCGATTGTGTCGGCGTGGTCGGCGAATCCGGCAGCGGAAAGAGCGTCACCGCGCTCTCGATCCTGGGACTGCACGCGAGCGCCACCACGCGGATATCCAGCGGTACGATTCTGTATCAGGGGCAGGACCTGCTGCGCGCGCGCGCCTCGGCCATGCGACGGATTCGCGGCAGCGACATCGCCATGATCTTTCAGGATCCGATGTCGTCGCTCAATCCGGTGCTGACCATCGCCGACCAGATTTCCGAGACGCTGCGTCAGCATCAGGGCCTTACGGGCGAGGCAGCGCGCAAACGTGTGGTCGAACTGCTCGGCCTGGTGCGGATTCCCGATGCCGCGCGCCGCGCCGACGATTATCCGCATCGCCTGTCCGGCGGCATGCGGCAGCGGGTGATGATCGCCATGGCGATCGCCTGCAAGCCGCGGCTGCTGATTGCCGACGAGCCGACCACCGCGCTCGATGTCACCATCCAGGCGCAGATCCTCGAATTGCTGCGCGACCTGCGCAAGGAGCTGAGCATGTCTGTCATGCTGATCTCCCACGATCTCGGCGTGATCGCCGAATTCGCCCAGCGCGTCATCGTGATGTATGCCGGCCGCGTGGTCGAGGATGCGCCGGTGGCGCAGCTATTCCGGCGGCCGGTGCATCCGTACACCATGGGGCTGATCGCTGCGGTACCCAAGCTGGACAGCGATGCGTCGCGGCTTGCCACCATTCCCGGCCGCATCCCGTCGCCGCAGGAGGTCATCCCGGGTTGTCGCTTCAGCCCGCGCTGCACGCTGGTGCAGGACGGCTGCCTGGACGCGCAGCCATCGATGCAACCGGTCGGCGATCGTCAGTCGGCGCGCTGTCCGCCGCGGCTTCTTGCCCTGGGCGAGCGCCATGGTTGATCAGTCCCGGCCCATCGTCGAAGTCCGCGACCTGTGCAAGACCTTCGCCGTCAAGCATGCCGGCGGCGTCTCCACGCTGCATGCCCTGAGCAGCGTCAATTTCGACATCATGCGCGGCGAAACGTTGGGGCTGGTCGGCGAGTCCGGCTCGGGAAAGACCACGGCAGGGCGGATTCTGGTCGGGCTGATCCCGGCGACCAGCGGGACGGTCAGCCTGTTCGGGCACAGCATCACCGGACCGGACGGCAGAGCCCAGCTCGCTTCCGTGCGGTCGCGGCTGCAATTCGTGTTTCAGGATCCTTATGCGTCGCTCAATCCCCGGATGCGGATCGGCAACGCCATTGCCGAGCCGCTCGATATCGCCGGCTCCCATTCGCGCAAGGATCGCAACGATCGGGTCGCGGAATTGCTCGAGCTGGTCGGACTGCCCAGAAACAGCGTCGAGCGCTACCCGCACGAATTCTCAGGCGGCCAGCGGCAGCGTATCGTGATCGCGCGGGCGCTCGCGCTCAACCCGGATTTTGTCGTTTGCGACGAACCGGTGTCGGCGCTTGATGTCTCGATGCAGGCGCAGATCGTCAACCTGCTGCTCGATCTGCAGGACCGGCTCGGGCTGAGCTATCTGTTCATCGCGCATGACCTGGCGGTGGTGCGCGCGGTCTCGACCCGCGTTGCCGTGATGTATGCCGGGGCCATCGTCGAGACGGCGCCGAAAGCGCAGATCTATTCCGATCCGCAGCATCCCTATTCGCGGGCGCTGCTCGACGCCGTGCCGCGCGCCGACCCGGATTTTGTCCGGCATCCGGTCGTGGCCGGTGAAGTGCCGAGCCTGCTCGATCCGCCGTCCGGCTGCTGTTTTCACCCGCGCTGCGCGTTCGCGATGGAGCGATGCCGGGTTGAAGTGCCGTTGCTGAAAGAGTCCGGCGCCGATGGCCGCGTCGCCTGCCATCTCTTCTCGACGTGAGGCGCAATCGCCGCCCGCGAGCCGAAGGGCTCGTGGTGGGTATAGACAACCGCCATCTCCAAAGCGGCTCGCCACAGGGTCAATGATCAGACACGACGACCTCCTTCGAGAGGACAGTTTGCAACATGTTCCTACAGTCCGTTTACTTTTACTTGGGGGGATCGAAATTCGGCCCCGCAGCAATCGACATCCCTTAGGCGATTGTTCTGCCTCCATAATGTCAATCGATACCAGCGTGGTTGGGTTGAATCGTGTGATCTGATAAGTTCAATAAAAGAATGATATGGTCGCGACTGCTCAGTGAACGTTTCGCCGCCCGCGTTCGAGACGGCGTTGTGCGCCCGGGCTGCATACCTTGTCGCGGACTGCCTCAACGAATTGAATAACATCACAAAATAAGCGAGATGACGTATCCTTTCGCTCAGATGCCATCAGCGCAACTGAAGCGTTTTCGCACGCGGACGCAGGGTCGTTCTGCGGGCAATCCAGTCGCGAATTCTGGAATCGCTTGACTAGTTCAAAAAAAGAACTGTAGTTTGCGCGCGAAGACGGCCGATCGCAACGGCCGCAACGCGCCTCGGGGCGCACATTGTTGCGGGCAGATCCGCGTTCCACGACGGGAGGAAGGCATGTTCGGAAAATCAAAATTCGCGTTCACGCTGTTGCTCGCGCTGTCTGCGCCGGCGTTTGCGGCAGACACGCCCGGCGTTACGGCGACCGAGATCAAGATCGGTGGCGTTTTCCCGTTCAGCGGACCGGCGTCATCGATTGGCCTCGTCGGCAAGGGCATTCTTGCCTACGTTCAATCGATCAATGACCGCGGCGGCATCAATGGCCGGAAGATCAACTACATCGCGATGGACGACGCCTACAGCCCGCCAAAGTCGGTGGAGCACATCCGCAGGCTTGTGGATGGCGATGAGGTGTCGTTCATTTTCAGCCAGCTCGGTACCGCGGGAAACACCGCGACGGCGAAATACCTGGCCGTAAAAGGCGTCCCCAGCATCGCGATCGTCTCCGGCTCGAGCAAGTTCACCAACGTTCAGGATTATCCCCTGATGACAACCGGGCTCGTCAGCTACGATGTCGAAGGGCAGATCTACGCCAAATACCTGAGCAGGACGGTACCGACCGGCAAGTATGCGATCCTCTACCAGAACGACGATCTCGGAAAAGACTATGTCAACGCGTTTCGTACCTTCTTGAAGAGCGATTTCGACAAGCGGGTCGTGACGGCGGCTTACGAAGTCACCGAACCGACCGTGGATTCGCAGGTCGTCAATCTAAAGAGCTCGGGCGCGGAAGCATTCTTCATTGCCGGCACGCCAAAATTCGCGGCCCAGGCTATCCGCAAGGCTGCGGAAATCGGCTGGAAACCAACGGTGATCATCGATTTTCCGTCGGGTTCGATCGCAGGTACGCTGAAGCCCGCCGGCCTCGACAAGTCGGTCGGCGTGATTGTCGGCACGATTAACAAGGACCCCACCGATCCGAAATGGACCAATGATGAAGGCATGAAGGCCTACCTTGCGTTCTTTGAAAAGTATCTGCCGGGGTCCGATATTTCGAACACGAGCTATCTGACCGGCTATCAGCAGGGCATCCTGCTCGAGCAAATCCTGAAGCAGTGCGGCGATGATCTGTCGCGCGCCAATATTCTCCGCCAGGCCAAGTCGCCGAAGGACGTCGAGATTGCCACGGCTTTGCCGGGAATAAAGGTAAACACCAGCGCGAAGAACAACATGGCCTGGACGCAGATGCGGCTTCAGCGCTGGAACGGCACCAGTTGGGAACTGTTCGGTGACGTTCTCGACGCAGCATCCGAGTGACGGCCATGAAAGGATTGATGCAAAATCAGCCATTGCTGCTGTCGTCGCTCCTGAAGCATGCGGACCGCTTTCATTCGGGCACCGAGATCGTCTCGCGCACCGTCGAAGGGCCGATCCATCGCTATGGCTATGGGGATGCGGCGCGTCGCACCCGGAAATTGGCCGATGCGCTGCGCCGTCATGGCGTCGCACCGGGCGACCGGGTCGCCACGCTTGCCTGGAACAATTTCCGCCACTTCGAGATTGAGCACGGCGTCACCGGCTTTGGTGCGGTGTGGCATGCGATCAATCCGCGGCTAGTCCCGGGCCAGATCTCCTACATCGTCAACCATGCCGAAGACAGTGTGCTCTTTTTCGACAGTTCCTTTCTTCCCATGGTCGAGAAGCTGGCGCGGGAATGGCCGACCGTCGGGCTTTACGTCCTGATGGTAGACAGGCAATCGATGCCGGCGAGCGCTCTGCCGAATCTTGTGTGTTATGAAGACTTCATCGACACGGGTGACAGCGGATTCGAATGGCCGGTCTTTGACGAACTATCCGCATCGTCGCTGTTCTACACCTCGGGCACGACAGGCAATCCCAAGGGCGTGCTCTATTCGCATCGCTCCGACGTGCTGCACGCGCTTACGCTCGGCGGGGCCACCGGTTTTGGATTCCTGGCGCAGGACACCATCCTGCCGATGACGCCGATGTTTCACGCCAATGGCGCCTGGGGATTTACCCATGCCGCACCGATGGTGGGTGCCAAACTGGTGCTGCCGGGCCCGAAACTGGACGCGGCCAGCATCGCCGAATTGATTGAAGGCGAGGGCGTCACCGTCACCGCCGGCGTCCCGACCCTCTACAACAATCTGCTGAAATATCTCGAAGAGCAGGGGCGCGGCGCCGGCACCTTGAAGCGCATCGCGGTCGCGGGATCAGCCCCGGCGCCCCGCATGATCCAAGGTTTCGAACGGCTAGGCGTTTCGGTCAATCACGTCTGGGGGATGACGGAAACGAGCCCGAGCGGAACGTCGCCACAACCATCGCGGCGGACGGCGAAGCTCTCGTCCGAGGAGAAGGTTGCCCAAAAGACTTCGCAAGGACACCCGCTCTACGGCGTCGATCTGAAAATCGCCGACGATCGCGGCAATGAGCTGCCGCGCGACGGGAAATCCGCCGGACGGCTGATGGTGCGCGGCCCCTGGATCATCAGCGGCTATTATCGCGACGAAAAACCGCTGCTTCACGACGGCTGGTTCGACAGTGGCGATATTGCTGTCGTCGACGACGACAATACCGTTCGCCTCACCGATCGCGCCAAGGACGTCATCAAGTCCGGTGGCGAGTGGATCAGTTCGATCGACGTGGAGAACCTGGCGATGGGATGTCCCGGCGTGGCTGAAGCCGCGGTGGTCGGCATTCCCCATCCGAAGTGGGAAGAGCGGCCGTTGCTCGTGGTCGTGCCGCTGGCGGGTGCGGCCCTGACCGCGCAATCGATCGCGGCGCATCTGGAAGGCAAGATCGCCAAGTGGTGGATGCCCGACGATGTCGTATTCGTCGATGCGCTCAGCTACGGGGCAACCGGCAAGATCCAGAAGATGGAGTTGCGCCGCCGCTTCGCCGGCCACTATTCGACCGTGGCGAGGTCGACCGCGTGAAACGTCAGGCCGCCTGCTTGCCCGTCTTTGCCTTGGCCGGGGCGGGGCGCCTCGGCGGACCCGGGCGCGCGCCGGGACCCGGAAGGGTCTGGACTTCCTTGGCGTGAAGTGGCTCACCGCATTCGGAGCAGACCATCACGGGATCGAAGATCTTGCCGCACTTGCGATGCTCGTGCAGCAGCGGCCGGCCGCGCTCGTCGACCATATGGGTGTCGCCCCAATGCACCAGCGCCATCATGATCGGATACAGGTCGAGCCCCTTTTGGGTCAGGATGTATTCATGCCGCTTGGGCGATTCCTGATAGGGGATGCGGCGCAGCACGCCTTGGCGGACCAGCTTCTTCAGCCGTTCGGCGAGCAGATGCCGGGTGATCCCGAGCGCCGACTGAAATCCCTCGAACCGCCGCGTGCGCAGAAAGCACTCCCGCAGGATCAGAAGGGTCCAGCGGTCGCCGATCACCCCGATGGTGCGGGCCAGCGAACACGGCTCTTCTTCAAGGGCGTCCCACTTCATTCCTGCTCTCCAGTCCTCACGACAGATCGACGCGCTCGAATCGAGTAGGGGAACCGAGCCATTCCAGTCATTCTAAATAGGCACCTTGGGTGAGACAACCGCCGAATGCCCCTATAATAGCCTCAACAACCTAGCCAATACGGGTAGCAATTGACAGTTCTTTTTTAGAACGGTATGAACGGTAAGTAACCAGGACAAGGCTGGCGGCGGCCCGCGACGGGATCGCTGACCACGTAACGCGAGTTTCCAAGGAGAGGCCGGTGGCAAGTTCCCTGAAAGTGGAATTCCAGTTCGATTTCGGCAGCCCGAATGCGTATCTGGCCGAACTTGCACTTCCGGCCATCGAACGGCGCACCGGCGTCAAGTTCGAATACGTTCCGGTGCTGCTCGGCGGCATCTACAAGGCGACCGGCAATATGTCGCCGGGCGAGTCCTTGCGCGGGATCAAGAACAAGCCGGAATACCAGGCGCTGGAGACGCAGCGCTTCCTTCGCCGCCACAACATCACGAAATTCCGGCAGAACCCGTTTTTCCCGGTCAATACGCTGATGCTGATGCGCGGCGCCGTCGCGGCGCAGTTCGAGGGCATGTTCGAACCTTATTTTCGCGCCGCCTACCATCACATGTGGGAAGAGCCCAAGAAGATGGANGATGTCGAAGTGTTCCGCAGTGCGTTCTCTGCATCGGGCATCGATATCGAACGGTTGATGGCGCGCGCGCAGCAGGATGATGTCAAGAAGCGGCTGATCGATTTGACGACGGATGCGGTCAACCGCGGCGCATTTGGTTCACCGACCTTCTTTGTCGGCAAGGAAATGTTTTTCGGCAAGGATCAGCTCCGCGGTGTCGAGGATTCGATCGTCGAGCAGACCAGCCGCGCGATGCCGAAAACCGCCTGAGGTCACAACCCGCCACCGCGGATTGCGGTGGAAACAAGCGGGCCGAAGGACAACAATAGATGCTCGTCGTTCCCGGTGCGGAACGCAATAAAAGGGAGAATGTCATGCCCGGCCCACTCAGCGGTGTTCGCGTCCTCGATTTGACCGGTGTCGTGTCGGGCCCATATGCGACCATGTTCCTGGCGGACCAGGGCGCCGATGTTCTCAAGATCGAGCCGATCGGCGGCGATATCACCCGCCGCAGCCGCGCCACCATCGACAAGGGCGGTGAGTTCTCCGCGCTGTTCATCTCCTCCAACCGCGGCAAGCGTTCGCTCTCGATTGACGTCAAGAGCGCGGCCGGCCGCGAAGTCCTTGCCAAACTGGTCGCACAGGCCGACGTGCTGGTGCAGAATTTCCGCCCCGGCACCATGGAGCGGCTCGGCCTCGGTGCCGACGAATTGCGCCAGCGGCATCCGCGCCTGATCTACGTCTCGATCAGCGGCGTCGGCGATACCGGGCCTTACGTGAAGAAGCGGGTCTATGACCCGATCATCCAGGGGCTCTCAGGCTTTGCCGACATTCAATCGCAGCCGGTGACCAACCGTCCGCAAATGATCCGCACCATCGTCTGCGACAAGACAACCGCTGTCTTCACCGCGCAGGCAGTGTCGTCGGCGCTCTATGCGCGCGAGAAAACCGGGCAGGGCGACCACATCCATGTCGCGATGCTGGACGCCATGATTTCGTATCTGTGGCCGGAGGGCATGATGCAGTACACGGTGGTCGGCGCCGAGACCACGGCGGCCGATCCCAACGACCGGCCGGACCTCGTGTTCAAGACCAGCGACGGTTACATCACGGCCGGCACCATTTCCGATTCCGAATGGCAGGGTTTTTGCCGGGCGTCGGGCGATCCGGAGCTCGCCGGGGATCCACGGTTTGCGACGCCGTCGGCGCGTTCGGTCAACGCCACCGCCCGCATCAACAAGATGGCGGAATACATCGCCCAGCATACCACCGCCGAATGGCTGGAACGGCTCGATGCCGCTGACGTTCCCTGCGCGCCGATCCTGCGCCGCGGCGAGATCATCCATAACGAACAGGTCGTCGCGCGCGACCTTATTGCCGAGTTCGATCAGCCGATGGTCGGGCGGGTGCGGCAGCCGAAGCCCGCGGCGCAGTTCCAGATCAACAAGGCAGTCATCGGCGGGCCGGCGCCCCGCGTCGGCGAGCACACGCGGGAAGTGCTGCGCGACCTCGGCTACGACGACGGCGCCATCGACAAGATGGTCAGCGAAAAATCGATCCGAGTGGCGGTCTAGTCAGGTCGGGCTTTCTGCTGCACTGGAACGATGGGCGCCAGCGGGACGTTCGCCTTTTTGGCGAGCTGATAGGCCGGTCGCGCCTGGATGCGTTCGAGATAGGGTTGCGCGTTGTCGCAGATTCCGACGCCGTATACGATCGCCCAATCGAGACAGGTCGTCAGCAGAATGTCGGCGCTGGTGAACTTGTCGCCCATCAGGAACTGCCGGCCATCGGCGAGCGCGACCTCGACATGTCGTAGCTGCTGCCGAAAATATTCACCGGCCTTGGCGACGACCTCGGGTGCAATGCCGTAGATCGGACCGAGCGCGTCCGCCCGGTGCCGGCGCATGACATACAGGCTGGTGGAGTCGAGTTCAGCGACGATGAAGAAGCACCATTCCAGCCAGGCCGCGTATTCACGCGGCGGTTCCGGGATCAGGGAACGCTCCGGCGTCGAATACATTCGCGACAGGTAGGCGACGATCGCAGCACTTTCACCGATGCAGAAGTCGCCGTCCTGCAGCAACGGCACCTTTTGACGCGGGTTGAGCTTGGTGTATTCCTCGGTCTTGGTCTCGCCGGTGCGCGGCCCGATCGGCATCGTCTTGTAGGGCAGGCCGAGCTCCTGCATGGCCCAGTGCGGCCGGATCGTGCGGCTGGTTCCGACGCCCCATATTGTCAGGTCCGGCATTGGGTCCTCCTACCATTTCTCAACGGAGGGGCGGAGATCGAGCTCATGGGTCCAGCCGTCCCGGGTTTGCTGATGCGCGAACCAATAGGCTTCCGCGATGGACGACGTTTTGGTCAGACTGTCCGGCGGGATGTCGCTGGCCTCGATGCCCTTGGCCGCCTTCATGCGTTGATGGATCGCTTCGCTGTCCACGCCGGCGTCGATCAGGAGGTGCACGACGTGGATGTTTTTGGGACCGAGTTCGCGCGCCATCGCCTGGGCCACCGCGCGAAGTCCGAATTTTGCGGATGAGAATGCCGCAAAGCCCTGGCCGCCACGAACGCTGGCGGTCGCCCCTGTAAAGAAGATGGTGCCGCGGCTGCGCGGAAGCATGTAGCGCGCCGCCTCCCGGCCGACCAGAAAACCGCCATAGCAGGCGAGTTCCCAAGCCTTGAAGAACAGCTTTTCGGTGGTGTCCAACAGCGGCATGTTGACGTTCGATCCAGCGTTGAAAAGACAGACCTCGATCGGCCCGATATTCTTTTCGACCTCGGCGAACAGGTTCTGAACCTCGGTCTCCTGGCGGGCATCGACGCTGAACGCGTGGGCCTGGAGGCCTGCGGCTTTTAGCTCGTCGATCAGCGGCTGCGACTTGGCTGCGTCGCGCCGGCAGATGCAGACGGCGTAGCCGCCCTCGGCAAAGCGGCGGGCTACGGCCGCGCCGATGGCGTCGCCTGCGCCGACCAGTATTGCTACGCCGCGCTGTTCTGCCATCCTGGCTTCCCCATAAGTTCTTATTTGATACTGAAAAGATACTGACCTTTCCGGTCATTGTAAACGGGTTTTGTCCGGGTGCTCATGTAAACAAGCGTCTACAACGATTCCTCACCGTTCAGTGAGTGGCTCGACCGGAATAGCGATTGACAAGTTCTAAAAAAGAACCTTTAGTCGGGAAAGTCGACGAGGCCGCGGCAAGGCGGCGGAACGCATTGGGAGGGTTGGCCGTGGCGAAGCAGTCGGACGCGATCAGTCTCGCCGAGATCGCCGCTGAGATTCCCGGCCGCATTCATCAGGTCCTCGAACCACATGTTTCCAGCACGCCTGAGAACGTTGCGCTGATCGAGGAGGGGACTTCGTGGACGTACCGCGAACTCGATCGCTCCGTCACCGATATTGCCGCCGCGCTAAAATCACTCGGCATCAGAGCCGGCGACCGCATGATCATCGTCAGCGAAAACTGTATCGCCCTGGCCACGCTACTGCTGGCGGCGAGCCGGATCGATGCATGGGCGATCGTTGCCAATCCCCGCTTGTCGCCGCGTGAACTGGACCAGATCCGCGATCACAGCGGCGCGCGGCGGATGTTTTTGACCGTCGAGGTTTCGAAGGAAGCGGCGGCCCATGCGGAGCGCTGTGGCGCCGTGATCGGGCCGTTGGGACCATTGAGGACGGTCGGTGTCAGCGCGTTGAACGAGGCCACGGATGCCGAACCCGTCGAGAAGGATCCGGCAAGACAGGTCGCCGTGCTGATCTACACATCGGGAACCACCGGCACGCCAAAGGGCGTGATGCTCACCCACGAAAACCTGCTCATCAGCGCAGGAACCACGGCGCATTTCCGCCGGATGCAGGCGAGCGACAAGGTCTATGTCGTGCTGCCGATCTCGCACATTGTCGGCATTTCCCTGCTGATCATGACCCTGATGGTTGGCGGCACGGTGCGCCTGGTCAGCAAATACGATCCGGCCGTGCTCGCCAAGGCGATTGCCGAGGAGGGCATCACCATCCTCAACGGCGTGCCCGCGACCTATCAGCGCCTTCTCGAATACAAGGCGGTGGCGGGGCTCGAGCAACTCGATCGCGGGTCGCTACGGTTGATCGCGGTGGCCGGCGCGCCGCTTGATCTCGATTTGAAGTCGCGCGTCGAACGCGAGTTCGGCCTGCCGCTCTCGAACGGCTACGGCATCACCGAATGCTCGCCCGGAATATCCGGGGTGCGCTTCGACGCGCCGCGCAGCGATCAGGCGGTCGGAACGGTGCTGCCGGGCGTCGAGGCCCGGATCAGGACGATCGACGGCATTCCGGTAGGGAATGGTGAGGTCGGCGAACTTCACGTGCGCGGCCGCAACGTGATGCGCGGCTACTACCGCGCCCCCGATCTCACCGCCAAAGCGATCGATTCGGAGGGCTGGTTCAATACCGGCGACCTCGCGCGCTTCGACGGCGATTGCCTCTATATCGTCGGCCGCACCAAGGAAATGATCATCCGCTCGGGTTTCAACGTCTATCCGGCGGAAGTCGAGGCCGTGCTCAATTCGCACAAGGACGTCGTTCAATCGGCCGTGGTCGGCCGCGCCATCGATGGCAATGAAGAGGTCATAGCCTTCGTGCAACTGATGCAGGGATCGCAGACAAAGCCGTCCGAACTGATGGCCTTCGTCAGCCCGCAACTCACCTCGTACAAACGGCCGTCTGAAATCATTGTGCTCGATGCCTTGCCGGCAACGTCAACCGGCAAGATACTCAAGCATAAACTCGCGGAGTCCCTGCAGAGCGCGTGAGCCGGCCGGCGATCGCCGGCCCGGTGCAATAGTGACAGACTTAACCGACCGGGAGAACACCTTGCAAAAGAGAAACGCGACCGTGGCCGTGATCGGCGCCGGTGATTTTATCGGCGGCGAAATCGCAAAGAAGTTTGCCTCAGAGGGATTCACCGTGTTCGCCGGCCGCCGCAACGGCGCCAAGCTCGAACCGCTGGTGAAGGAGATCGAGAAGGCCGGCGGAGAAATTCACGCCCGCTCGCTCGACGCGCGCAAGGAAGAGGAGATCACCGCCTTTCTCGGCGATGCCGACAAGCATGCCCCGCTTGAAGTCTGCATCTTCAATATCGGCGCCAACGTCAATTTCCCGATTCTGGACACGACCGAGCGCGTGTTCAGGAAAGTCTGGGAGATGGCCTGCTATTCCGGCTTCCTGGCCGGCCGCGAGGCGGCCCGCCTGATGCTGCCGCGGGGCAAGGGCAACATCTTCTTCACGGGCGCAACGGCGTCCTTGCGCGGTGGAAGCGGATATGCGGCGTTCGCCAGCGCCAAGTTCGGCCTGCGCGCTGTTGCGCAGGCAACCGCACGCGAACTGGGTCCGAAAAACATCCACGTCGCCCATCTGATCATCGATTCCGGCGTCGACACCGAATGGGTGCGCCAGCGGCGGCTGGAGGCGCTGGGGCCGGGGGCGCTGGACAATCCCGATCTCCTGATGCCGCCGTCGTCGGTCGCGGAATCCTACTGGCAGCTATACCAGCAGCCGAGGAGCGCCTGGACGTTCGAGCTGGAAATACGACCCTTCGGCGAGAAGTGGTAGCGGGAGCGTCGCGGTGGAATTGAGCCTTTCCAGCGAGGACGCAGCGTTTCGCGATGAGGTGCGCGCGTTCATTGCGGAAAACTATCCGCAGGAAATGCGCGTGCCCAATCCCGAGACCGACCTGACCAAGGAGCAGATGCTGCTGTGGCATCGCATCCTTCACAGGAAGGGGTGGATCGCGCCATTGTGGCCGAAAGAACATGGCGGACCGGGCTGGTCGATCACGCAACGCTTCCTCTTTGAACAGGAAACGTCCCGTGCCGGAACGCTGCCGCCGCTGGCGTTCAGCGTCACCATGGTCGGCCCGGTCATCTACACGTTTGGCAACGAAGCGCAGAAGCGGAAATTTCTGCCGCGGATTCTCTCCG
>C688J18823_10001049_pt1 | contig 16840 bp, 19 predicted proteins | sample HopSoiMetagenom1_FD_18823 | JGI IMG/M metagenome (IMG submission 18823) | reverse complement strand
CTCGTCATCCCGCCGCAACTCTTCGCGATCGTCTTCGCCGGATCGATCGTGCTCTGCCTCGCGGCGGCAATGATCTCGTTCAGAAAAGTCGCGTCCATCGATCCGGCACTGGTGTTTAGAAATTAGGGGTACGTGGGCGCGTGGGTTCGTGGGCGCGTGGTGAAAACCTCCCCCGAGCCCCCGCACCCACGAGCCCACGCACCCTCGCACCCTCGCACCCAAGAGGTCACAAAATGATCATCGAAGCACGCAACATCCAAAAACACTTCACCGACGGCAAGGAATCGATCCCCGTCCTGCGCGGCATCGACTTCGGCGTCGAGCGTGGCGAGATCGTTTCGCTCGAAGGACCGTCGGGCTCCGGCAAGACGACGTTCCTCTCGATCCTCGGCTGCATTCTCACGCCGACGAAAGGCGATGTCGTCATCGACGGCGAGCGCGTCGAAGCGAAGAAACTGAACGCGATCCGCAAGCGCTCGCTCGGCTTCGTCTTTCAGCAGTTCAACCTGTTTCCGTCGCTCACCGCGCTCGAGAACATCGAGTACGCGCTGAACGTGAAAGGTATGCGCGGCAAAGAAGCGCGCACCGAAGCGCAGCGCGTGATCGAGGCGGTCGGCCTCGGCGATCGCCAGGCGTTCCTGCCGCGCGATCTGAGCGGCGGACAGAAACAGCGCGTCGCGGTTGCGCGCGCGCTCGCCGGCAACGCGCCGATCCTCCTCGCTGATGAACCGACTGCGAATCTCGACTCGGTCGTCGGCACGCAGGTGCTGGAGATGTTCCGCACCCTGGCGAAGCAGGAGAACCGCGCGCTCGTCATCGTCACTCACGACCCCAAAGTCCGCGCGGTCGCCGATCGCGTGGTGAAGATCCACGACGGGAGATTGTCATGAAGAAGTTGATTGCCCCCGCCCTCGGAATGCTCATCGTCATCATCACGGTCGTGCAGGTGCGCGCGAATCGTGTGACTCCGTCTCAACCCTCTGCGCGGGTATCCGCGCCTGCACATGTCGTCGCCGAGGGCCGCGTCGCGACGTATCCCGGCGCCGAAGTCACCGTCGGCAGCGATGTCGCGGGCACGATCGACAAGCTCGAAGTTCGCGAACAGGACGTCGTCCACAAAGGCGACGTGATCGCGACCCTGCGCGCGGACGATCAGCGCGCGTCGTTGCGGGAAGCACGCGCCCGCGTCGGCGAAGCGGACGCGGACATCAGGCTTTTCGAGCTCGAGACCGAGCGCGCGGAGCGGCTCTATCGCGAGAACATCGGCTCGAAGCAGACGTGGGAGCGGAGCGAACGCGATCTCGATGCGGCGCGTGCGCGTCGTGCGTCGGCGCAGGCGGAAGCGCTGCGACTCGAAGCAGTCGTCGAGAAGACCGTCATCAAAGCGCCGATCGACGGCGTGGTCATCGCCCGGATGCATCAGCGCGGCGAGACCATCAACGCAGGCGATTCGCTGATCACGATCGCCGACCTGCACCGCACGCGCATCGAAGCGGAAGTCGACGAGTTCGACTCCGCACGCGTGCGCAACGGCGGCGAAGTCTCGATCGCGGCGGAGGGCTACGACCAGCGCTGGAAAGGCGTGATCGAGGAAGTGCCGGGAAATGTGGTGAGCCGGCGGCTGAAGCCGCAGGATCCGTCGAAGCCGATCGACACACGCGTGCTGCTGGTGAAAGTCGCGATGGCCGAGGCGACACCGTTGAAGCTGGGGCAAAGGGTGGAAGTGGAGTTTCGGTAAAGATCGATGATGACGTGTCGATCGCAGTCATCCGATTTGCCGCGTGTCATCCTGAGCGAAGCGAAGGACCCGTATGTCGAGCTCGATGAACGGGTCCTTCGCCGTCTTCGCGGCTCAGGATGACACTTACGACACGCTTGGTGGCGTCTTCGTGTGCCAGCTCGTACTCAGCTGAAACAGATTCGCCGCCGCGAGCACCGCATCCTCATCGCCGAACTTGCCCACGAACTGAATCCCCGCGGGCAGTCCCTTCGACGTGAAGCCGGACGGCACGCTGATCGCCGGAAGTCCGCAGAAGTTGCCGATACCGCCGAGCGGATCGGAGAACGCGAGATCGGTTTCGAGGTTCGTCTCCATCGTCGTCGCGGCGACCGGCAGTGATGCGGCTGCGAGCACGTCGACGTGCTTGAACATGTCGTCCATCTTCTTGCGAATGATCGTGCGGATGCGCTGCGCGCGAACGTAATCGGCACCGGAGACCGTCGCGTTGACGTAGCCGCCGATCTTCCCAAGTGGATCAGTGAGCTCATTCAATCGTCCACTTTCGATCAGCATGTCGAACGCCGACGCGCCTTCAACCGAGATCGTCACGCCCGCCGCGATCTCCCACGGTCCTTCCGGCAGCGCGGCATCCTCGACCTTCGCGTGGGACTTCAACACGTTCAGCGCATCGCTCGTGATCCGCGCGATGTCGGGCTGCACGGTCGTCCACGCGTTCGTCACCCAGCCGATGCGCAGCGATCGCGGCGCGCGGGTGTACTTGAACGACGACAGCTCGGCGAGCACCAGTCCGCAATCGTCGGCGGTGCGCGCCATCGGTCCGATCTTGTCCATCGAGTACGCGAGCGCCATCGCGCCTTCGCGGCTCACGCGATCGAATGTCGGGCGCAGTCCGGAGATCCCGCAATACGCCGACGGGCAGATGATCGAGCCCCACGTCTCGGTTCCGATCGCGAACGGCGCGAGCATCGCGGAGACGATCGCACCCGATCCGCTCGATGAGCCGCACGTCCAGCACGTCTCGTCCCACGGATTCTTCGCGCCGCCCTGCAGCGATGCTGTCCCGAATCGATAACCCATGCCGCCGGCGAGCTCGATCATCGCAGCCTTGCCGATCAGCACCGCGCCGGCGTCGTGTAGTTTGCGAATCACCGCCGCGTCGCGATCGAACATCTGCTTCGCAAACGGACGCGCGCCCCACGTCGTCGGATAGCCCTTCGCCGCGAGCAGGTCCTTCGCCGCGTACGGAATGCCGTGCAGCGGTCCGCGATATTTGCCCGCCGCGATCTCGCCTTCCGCCGCACGCGCTTCGTTCATCGCGCGTTCGCGGGTCAGCGTCGCGTACGCGTTGAGCTTCGATCCGATGCGGTCGCTGCGATCGAGAAACGTCTGCGTCACTTCGACCGGCGAGATCTCCTTCTTGCGAATGTGCTCGCCCAATTCGCGGACACTCATTCCGACGATGTTCATTTCGGCGCCTCGTCCGGCATCACGCCGTTGTCGAGCGCGTACTTGCGCATCGTGACCAGGCTCCGCTCGTTGTCGCTGATCAGCCGCATGAGATCGACCTTCTGCTCATCGGTGAAGCTCGCGCCCCACTTCCTGACGATCCAGTCGTACCGCGCCAGCGCCTCGGGTGGCGTGATGGGAGGCGACTCCGTTCCGTACGCGGCGACACCCGCTGCACCGGCTGCCGTCGTGACGAAGAAATTGCGGCGACTCACTTTCATCGCTGATCTCCTTTGCGAACGATCTCCACACCCTGGTGGCCGCGACGGCCCGCGCCGCCGCGCTTTGCTTTTTCGAGCGTCATCAGGAATCCGAATGCGGGATCTTTGAACTGCAGGTGCCGGAGCAGGTTCCAGTGTTTGCGCACGTAATTCTGCAGAAACTCGAGGACGTGTCCGAGGGAGATGATGCGGCAGGGCGGAACGGCGGCGCCGGGTGGAAACGATGCGAACACGATCAGCCGCACGCTGTAGCCCGACGGCAGATGCGTAGTGCCGGTCTCGAGCAGCTCGTTGACGCCGCGGTCTTCGTCGTCGGGCGTTTCGCCGAACCGCGAGATCACCGCGCGCAGCACGCCCGGATCGCGCACCGCGCTGTTGATGCCGACGCGTCCTTCCTTCACCTCGCCGATGATCATGTCGACCGTCTTGCGCGGGATGCCGAGACCGGGATCGGTCTCGGTGATGTCGAGCCCTTTCGGTTGCCTGCGCGGGATCGCCGGCGCGATTGTCGGAAAGCGGAACGCGAGCATGTCGATGTCGGTGATGGTTCGCGTGCGGCGCCCTGCGCCAGCCATGATCGGATACTCGGCGGAGGTGAAATAGCCGTTGAGCTGGAGGTACGCCTGCACGAGCGCGACAGCGTGATCCATGGGACGAAGATAGCAGACAGCAGACAGCGGACAGCACCGTGTCATGGCGAGCGCAGTCGAGCCATCCCCCTGCCGAAGCACGCTCCTCGCGCAATTCAGGGGATCCCTCGACTTCGCTCGGGATGACACGCGTCGTCATCGGGATGACACGCGTCGTCCGCTGTCTACGCTACACTTCCCTCACATCAAAATGGAAAACGGCAAGCGCCCGCTTTACGACTGTTCGAAGTGCCCCGCTTACTGCTGCAGTTACGAGCGGATCATCGTCAACAAGCGCGACCTCGCGCGGCTGGCAAAGCACTTCGAGATCGACGTGGAGACGGCGCGCCTGCGTTTCACGAAAGTCGTCGAGAAGGAACAGGTCCTCCGTCATCAGAAGGACGAGATCTACGGCTCTGTTTGCATGTTCCTCGATAAGAAGACGCGCCGCTGCACGATCTACGATGCGCGTCCCGGCGTCTGTCACGAGTACCCGGACTGGTCGCGCTGCGGCTATTACGAATTTCTGAAGTGGGAGCGCCGTCAACAGGATGATCCAGACTTCATCCCGCTCAAGCTCGGCTGAGGCCGCTGAAATCGCGTCCGCGCGACACACTGTTATTTGCAGCATGTTGTACCGCGGTATCACTCTGTTTCTTCTCGCCCTGCTCCTCGCGCCGTGTCTCCTCGCGCAGGACCAGTCCTCATCACAGCATCTCGACGAGAACGTCTCCGTCGGATACGTGATGATCCCGTTCACGGTCCTCGGCAGGCACAGCGCCCCGATCACCGATCTTGACGCGCGCGAGGTCTCGCTGCTCGTCGACGACGTGCCGGTCAAGAGCGACATGTTCGAGAAGTCGATGGATGCGCCGGTGTCATTCACGATCCTCGTCGACGGCTCCGGCTCGATGGCGCTCTCCGGCAAGATGGAAGCGGCCCGAGCGGCGGTCGAGGCGCTGATCGCGGGCCGCAAGCCGGGCGACGACTTCTCGCTCTTCGTCTTCGATGCGACCGAGGCGCACGAGATCGTCCCGTTCACCGACAACCCTCAGACAATTCTGACGGCGATGTACGGCATCAAGCCGTGGGGCAAGACCGCGTTCTTCGATGCGGTCTCGACCATGCCGGAGAAGAGCCGGCTTGGGCGTAACCCTACACGGGCCATCATTTTGCTGAGTGACGGCATCGATAATGCTTCGACGCTCACCCGTGAGCAGCTCTCGAGGACTCTCGAGGGTCTCGGTATCCCGATCTATTCGCTCGGGTTGCGTGAAGCGGCCGAGGCGAAGCTGATGACGGGACAGACGGCGGAAGCGTCGTCGGACATCGCCCTGCTCGAGGATGTGGCGACGCAAACGGGTGGCCGTCTCTTCCTCGGCAACCGTCCGGAGCAGCTCGGAAAGGCAGTCGACCGTATCGAAAACGATCTGCGGGCCCAGTATCTGATGGGCTTTACTCCCACTGGTAAAGGTGCTGTAAAGTACCGCCGCATTTCGCTGAAGGTCGCGGGGCGAGTTCAGGCAGTCCGTGTACGCGCGGGGTATCGCGGCACCGAGCCCCCGGTTCTTACTAAAGCGAACGAAAGGAAAAGAAGTTGATGAGAATCGCAGCCAAGGTATCCCGTGTCCTAACGGTGTCCTTCGTGGCCGGAGCACTCGCAGCCGGATGCGCCACGAACAAGGACGTCGACCGGAAGATCGCGGAAGCGACCTCCCAGTCCCAGGCGACCACCAATCAGAAGATCGAGTCGGTGGCGTCGCAGGTGGAGCAGGTTCAGCAGCATCAGAAAGAGCAGGACGCGCAGCTCGCGACCCTGAGTCAGGAAGCGAAGGACGCGCTCAAGCGCGCCGAAGACGCAGGCATCCTCGCCAAAGGCGCCGGCAAGGTCGTCTTCGAGCAGACCTTCTCGGACGATAAGGTCAAGTTCAAGAGCGGCAAGTACGACCTCAGCAAGGACGCGAAAGCAGCTCTCGACGACCTCGGCAACAAGCTGAAGGGGATGGTCGAGAAGCAGTACTTCGTCGAGATCCAGGGTCATACGGATGACACCGGCGGCACGCGCTACAACGACGAGCTCGGCCAGCGCCGCGCCGACGAAGTGCGCCGCTACCTCTCGCGCCAGTACGGCGTTCCTCTGAACCGCATGTCGACGATTTCGTACGGCGACACGCTGCCGGTCGCGCCGAACAAGACCCGCGCCGGACGCTCGCAGAACCGCCGCGTCGTGGTGGTCGTGCTCGAGTAGTTTCTCCTACGCAGCGTTTGCACTCGGGCCGGCGTTCGCGCCGGCCTTTTTTGTTGCGAGCCCGAGGAGAAGGCCGACGGTGGCGGTCGCGAAAAGCGTGATGTGCACGGGACCGCCTTGCACGGCCCGAATGCCATAGACGAGATGCGCGACGAACTCCACTGCGACCGGCGCGAGCATCACCGAGAGGATCGCGAACGCGATCATGGTCTTCATTCGATACGCGAGAACCAGCGCCGCCACAAAGATCACAATATCGACGATCGCGCCCATGATCCAGTCAGTGTGCAGGTGAAGTTTCGTCGTTATGAAAATGAGCGATGCCGTAATGGCCAGCGGGATCAGATTCCGGATCATTCGCATGATTGAGCTCCTACTCGCAGGCGCCATTACAAGGTTTTTCCCAGAACGTTCCGCAGCCGTCAGGCGTAAACACACAGCGGAATACGCGCCTGCAAACTTCAGGACATGTCGGCCAGATGCAACACCAGTCGGAGTCCGTGCTGCACTCGCATTCAAATACGGTCGAGATTGCATGAAACTTCGTATTCATCGACGGCGCGAGCTGCAGCGCCCCCAAGCGCTGAAATACGAACTTGTATGTGACCGGATCAAATGCGGCTTTGCCATCAGCATCAGTCGCAGCAGCGGCTGATTCACCCGGGAATCCCACTGTGCGTCGGAGGGGCTTACGTCCATGATCCCGCTGTACAGCAGACCCACGGCCTGAAAAATCACGGCACGCTGGCCGGCTGTCAATTCGGGATGTTCAGCAAGATATCGCTCGAGTTGCAGAAGCCACAAATCCGTTTTCAACTGCGGCGTGAAAGCCGCGAATCGATGTTTCACGCTGGCTACGTCACGCGCAAGCAGCTCATCGTACTTGGACTCCACGGTTGCCCGATCCCCGTGAAGAAGAAATGGCGAATGCCCCTGCCCACATAAGGTCGATGCGAAGCCTGAAACAATTGCGATCGCAAGACACAGTCGGGAAAACCTCATACTAGACACCTTTCCGTTACTATTTCCGGCATGACCTACGTCAACATGGCGTGTATTGAGCCGCCTGTCAATGGATTGGATGTCGGTTTATGCTGTCGCAAAATGCGCAAACTGCTCGTTTTCGTGTTCGCCACAGACCGGCTTCTACAGCGATCCGTATTCCGACTACGGCCGGCTGCAGAGCGACATGGTCCGCGCCATCCGCCTCGTCGTCGACACCGGCATCCACGCGAAGAAGTGGACTCGTCAACAAGTTGTCGATTACTTCCACGCGCATTCATCGACTGACGAGCCGACGGTGCAGATCGAGACCGATCGCTACATCGCGTGGCCTGGGCAGGCGCTCGGCTACAAAGTCGGCCAGCTCGAGATCCTGCGGCTGCGCGCGAAAGCGGAGAAGGAGCTCGGGCCGAAGTTCGACCTCAAAGAGTTTCACGATGTGGTGATCGGCGCGGGCTCGATTCCGCTCGATGTGCTCGCGCAGCGCGTCGACAACTGGATCAAGACTACGAAAACGTCGCCACCACCGGCGCGTGATCGCTCGTGCCGGTTTCGCGCAGCGACGGACACGACACCGCGCGCGATGCGAGCGATTGCGATGCGAGCACGTAATCGAGGCGCCAGCCGATGTTGCGCTGGCGCATGTTCCGCCACGGCGCCCACCACGTGTAGTAATCGTCCGCGCCGGGATAGAGCCTGCGGCCGACATCGTCGAGTCCCTGCGCGATCAGTTTCTCCAGCAGGTCGCGCTCTTCCTGCCGCTGTCCGATGATGTTCGGCTTGCGCTCCTTCGGATGCACGTCCATGTCGGTGCGCGCGATGTTCATGTCGCCGCAGAGCACGAGCTTCGTCCCGTCCTTCTGCACGTCGGCGGCGTAATCGATCAACTCGTTCAGGAACGCGATCTTCGCCGCGTAATCCTTGCCGCCGTTCGGGACGTACACCGATGCGAATACCGTGTCGCCCACGCGCGCCTGCACGATGCGGGTCTCGTTGTCGAAGTGCGGATGCGAGAACTCCGGCGGCGTCTGTGCGGAGTCGAGCCGGATGTGCAGACCGACGCCCGAATATGCAGCGGCGCCATGCCAGTAGCACTTGAAGCCTTCGAGATCGCAGATGTTTGCAGGGATTTGCGCGGGTGATGCCTTCAATTCCTGCAGGCAGATCACATCCGGCTGTTCGCTCTGCACGAATGCTGCAAATTGCTCGTGTCGTGCGCGAATGCCGTTGACGTTCCAGGTAGCGACTTTCATGTTGCGCGGATTTTAAACAAACGCAGGAGAACCTATGCGCAAACTGGCCTTTCTCTCACTCCTCCTTCTCGCCTCCACATCCCTGTTCGCGCAGCCGTGGCGCGGTTCCGATCGCGGCCGCCGCGACCGCTACGGCTATCGCGACAACTACTTCGAGCTCACTCCGCTCGCCGGCTATCGCTACGGCGGCACGATCTACTCGAGTGATACGGGCCTATTCAATCGCGACGTCGACATTGCCGGTGACGCGACCTACGGACTGAATCTCGGCATCCCGATCAACGACTCCGGACTCAAGCTCGAGCTGCTCGTCGATCGGCAGCGCTCGCATCTCACGACCGGCGGCAGTGATCTCTTCGGTTCCGACCTCCGGCTCGCGCGCATCGACACGACGTACTACCAGGCCGGCATCCTGGTGCCGTTCTCGCGCTCGCGCAATCTCACGCCGTACTTCGCGCTCGACGCCGGCATCGCCACTCTCGACATCGACGTCCCCGGCACCTCGGCCGCGAACCGCTTCGCCGCATCGGCCGCGATCGGACTGAAGTTCCCGGTCGCCGACAACATCGGCATCAAGATCGAAGAGCGCGGCTTCTTCGCGAACACCGGTAGCTACAACAACGATCGCTGCGGCTTCTTCGACTGCAACAGCAGGAACGACACGAATCTGTATCAGGGGGAGACGACGGTGGGGGTGAGCTTTAAGTTTTGAATGTTCGGGGATTGAACGCAGAACGCAGAACGCAGAGTCAGAATTTAGAAAAAGAGACGTGCGCGAAGCGCCACCTCAATTCTTGATTCTGCGTTCTGCGCTCTGCGTTCTGCGTTCAATCCCCGGTCGGCCTACTGCCATTTGAAGAAGCGCAGCGCCAACGCAAAGCACACCGCTCCCCACGCCACCAGCACGCCCACCGGCGCCGCGATGGCCAGCCATCCGGCACCGTCGTTCATCACGGCGCGCAGCGAATCGTTGAGCGCGGTCAGCGGCAGCGCGCGGATGAACGGCTTCGCTGCATCGGGGAAACGCTCGTAAGAGAAGAAGACGCCGGAGCAGATCCACATCGGCACCATCACGAGATTCATCATGCCGCTCACCGCCTCGATCGTGGCGGCGCGCGACGCAACGAGCAGACCGATCCCGCTGAATGCGAAGCCGCCGATGAGGCAAAGAATCGCGAACGTGATCAGCGACCCGTGCACTTTCACGTTGAACACGAGCCACGCGAACACGATCAGGAACGCGACTTCGGCGGTGAGAAAGATCAATCGCGAGAAGAACTGCGCGAGCAGGTAGTCGGACTTGCGCATCGGCGTCGCGATGAGCCGCTTGAGCAGCTTCTTCATGCGCGCGTTCACGATGCTGAAGCCGACGCCCCACATGCCGGTGCCCATCAGGTTCATGCCGAGGAGTCCGGGAACGAGGAAGTCGATGTAGCGCGAGCCCTGCTCGCTGACGTGCTCTTCGCGCGATGTGAACTTGTCCGCACGTCCAGCAGCGCGTTGCAACGCATCATCCGCTTCGACCCGTGCGGTGCGCGCATCGGGGCGCGTCGGATCGAAGCGGTAGACCGGCTGCCGATCGCCTTCCACGAGCAGCGTGATCTTGCCGGTGCGCAATTGATCCTTCGCTTGTTCCGGCGACAGCAGGCGCGTCAGCAGCACGGGCGATTTCGACAGCGCGGCCGCCCACTCCGCCGCGTGCGGACCATGCACGACCGCGATCGGAATCTGGTCGGGCGGCTTCGAGCGGAACGCGAATCCGAGTGCGAGCGTCAGCAGCAGCGGAAACGCGAAGACCCAGAACACGGCTTCGGGCTCGCGGATGAATTCGCGGACGCGCGACTTGGTCAGTTCGACAATCGCCGGATCAGGCATCGCGCAGCTCCCGTCCCGTCAATGCGACGAACAGATCTTCGAGTGTCGCCGCATGCGTCGACAGCGTGACCAGCTTCGAGCCGCTCTTCTCCACGATTGCGATCAATCGCGGCACCGCTTCCGCGAGCGAGTCGACGCGCAGCTGCCATCCCGGACCGCGTTTCGCGCAGCCGTGGTAGCCAACGCAGAGATCATCGAACGCTTCGGCCGGCATCGCGGGCTCGCTGGTGAACTCGATGATGTTCGGCGCGTCGAGCTTCGCGATCAACTCATCCGGCGTACCGCGTGCGATGACCTTGCCGTGATCGACGATCGCGATGTGATCGCAGAGGCGCTGTGCTTCATCCATGTAGTGCGTCGTCAGCAGCACCGTGCCACCGCCCGCGCGAAATCGCGTCACCACTTCCCACAACTGCAATCGTGATTGCGGATCGAGTCCCGTCGTCGGCTCATCGAGAAAAAGAATGTCGGGCTGCCCGACCAGCGCGCAGGCGACGGCGAGCCGCTGCTTCTGTCCGCCCGACAATTTGCCGACGCGCGAATTCCGTTTTTCTTCGAGCGACAGCGTGCGCAGCAGCTCGTCCGGCTCGTGCCCTTCGCGATAGAAAGAACGGAAAAGCGTCAGCGTCTCGATGACCGTCAGCTTGTCGGTGAATTGCGTTTCCTGCAGCGAGATGCCGATGCGTTCGCGCAGCTCGCGCGCGTGACCGTTCCAGCGCATGCCGAGGACTTCGACGTCGCCGCCGTCGGCAGGCGTGAGTCCTTCGAGAATCTCGATGGTCGTCGTTTTGCCCGCGCCGTTCGGGCCGAGGAGACCGAAGCATTCGCCGCGCGCAATGATCAGATCGACGCCGTCGACTGCTTTGACATCGGGGTAATGCTTGCGCAGATCGCGGCAGTGAATCGCGGACTCTGACATGGTCGCGCGACGATAACATTACGGCATGACGGCACAGAACAAGCCTCCCCGAACCTTCGATGAATTCAGCGCCACGTTTCCCAAACTCCGCGAAGCGTGGGACCTCCTCGGCGATGCAGCGAAGGAAGGTCCGCTCGACGAGAAGACGCAGCGGCTGATCAAGCTCGCGGTTGCGGTCGGTGCGATGCGCGAAGGCGCGGTGCATTCGAGCGTACGCAAAGGACGTTCGGCCGGCGTGACGGAAGCGGAGATGAATCAGGTCGTGGCGCTCGCATCGAGTGTGATCGGGATGCCGAGCGCCGTCGCGGTGTGGACGTGGATTCGCGATGAAAGCAAATGAGCTTCGCATCGGCGTCGTCGCTGCCGGCGTGAATCGCGCGGACCTGTTGCAGGCCGCAGGGCATTACCCGCCACCGCCCGGCGCATCCGAAATTCTCGGTCTCGAATGCGCGGGCATCGTGCGCGAGTGCGGTTCCGGCGTCATCGGATTCACGCGCGGCGATCGCGTGATGGCGCTGCTCGCGGGCGGCGGATACGCGGAGGAAGTCGTCGTCGACGCGGGCTCCGCGATGCATGTGCCCGAAGCGCTGAGCGACGAAGAAGCGGCGGCGATTCCGGAAGTGTTCCTCACCGTCTTCCTCACGATCTTTCAACTCGCGCGAGCGCAGCGCGGCGAGTCGGTGCTCATTCACGGCGGCGGCAGCGGCATCGGCACCGCAGCGACGACGCTCTGCAAGCTCGCCGGCATGCGCGTGCTCGTCACGGCGGGCTCGGACGATAAATGCGCGCGTTGCATCGAGCACGGCGCGGATGTCGCGATCAACTACAAAACCGAGGACTTCGCGGAGAAGGCGAAGGGCGTCGATGTCATCCTCGATCACATCGGCGCGCCGTATCTGCCGCGCGATCTTTCCGCGCTCGCAACCGGCGGACGCGTCGTGATCATCGGCAGCATGGGCGGCTCGCGCATGGCGGAGATCGACGTCAACTCGCTCCTCGGCAAACGTCAGCAGATCATCGGCTCGACGCTGCGCGCGCGGCCAGTGCACGAGAAGGCTGCGCTGGTCGCGGCGTTCGTCGAGCGCTTCGGCGACGATCTGCGCGAAGGACGCATTCGTCCGGTGATTTCGGATGTGCTGCCGGTCGATCGTTTTGCGGATGCGCATCGAAAGATGGAGTCATCGGAGCACTTCGGAAAAATCGTGCTGCGCGTCACGTGAGCGCGAACCCCGCCCAGATCTTCACGTCGATCAGCACATCGGGATGACTGGCGATCCATGCGCGGAGGCCGTCGTGTGCGATGAGATGCACGGTGATCGCATCCTCGGCGTCGCCGGTTTTCTTTACCGAGCTCGCGCGATAAAAGCTCACCAGCTCCGAGGTGATGCCGGGCGAGGTCGGACACTTCGCGAGGAATTCGACTTCATCGCACGTGTAGCCCGTTTCCTCTTCGAGCTCTTTGCGCGCAGTCGCGGCCGGATCGTTCTCGCCGTCATCGCCGACGAGTCCGGCCGGCCAGTCGAGCACCTTCGTATCGACAGGGCGCCGGTATTGCTCGACGAAGATGAACTTGCCGTCATCCGTCGCCGCGATCACCGCGACGGCTTCTTTGCCTTTTTTGCGCTCGACGTACTCCCAGCCGTCGCGCTCGCAGACGATCACGTGCTTGCCTTGGAAGATCAATCGATACCCCCATCGGAGCGCGGGCGTCCTCGCCCGCAGTGCGCGGGCGTCCCGCCCGGGCACCGAATGGTCGCCGGCCGAGACGGCCGCCGACTGCGGACGAGACGTCCGCGCTCCATTCAAAACAGCGTTCCTTGTGGCAGCCTGCGCCGGAATGCGGCTGTGCTCAATTCGTAATTGCGTTCGTTCAATCCGAGGCGGCGGCAGCTGACGTCGAAAATGGCCTGGATCTGCTCGGCGAAGATTCCTTTGCCGCGCTGCCGCACGCGCCACGTCGAATCGTAGAGCTTTCCCTCGCGCAAATCGCGGATGCGATTCATCACCTTCTCCTTGCGATCGGGGAAATGCTCCTCGAGCCATTTCTCGAACAGCGGCGCGACCGCCCAGGGCAAGCGCAGCACGACGAAGCCCGCTTCGACTGCGCCCGCGTCGCGCGCGGCGGTGAGGATCTTCACCATCTCGTGCTCCGTGATCGCCGGTACGACCGGCGCGACCATCACCGCGACCGGCACTCCTGCCTTCGCAAGCTGCTCGATGGCGGCCAGCCGCAGCTCTGGCGTCGACGCACGCGGCTCCATGATCCGCGCCACCTCGGGGTCGAGCGTGGTGATCGACAGCGCGACTTTCGCCGTGTTGTACTTGGCGAGCTCGGCGAGGTGATCGACATCGCGCGTGATGAGGTGATTCTTCGTGATCATCGCGACGGGATTGCGAAATTCGGCGAGGACGCCGAGGCAGCGGCGCGTGAGCTCGAGCTTGCGCTCGACCGGCTGGTACGGATCGGTGACGCCGCACATCATCAGCGTCTGCGGCTTCCAGCTCTTCGCGTTCAGCTCTTCGCGCAGCAGCTTCGGCGCATCTTCCTTGACCATGATCCTGGTCTCGAAATCGAGTCCGGCGGACATGCCGAGGTATTCGTGCGTCGGACGGGCGAAGCAGTAGATACAGCCGTGCTCGCAGCCGCGATACGGATTGAGACTGGCGTCGAAGCCGACATCGGGACTGTCGTTGTATGCGATCGCGGTGCGGCTCGGATCGCGCAGGTAGTTCGTGTGCGGCGCGCCGTCGTCCTCGGTGTACTCGTCGTCGCGGATGTACTCGAGCGTCTCGAAGCGGTTGTGTGGATTCCAGCTGGCGCCGCGGCCTTTGATTGCGCTCATGTGAGCACCGCCAGGCCGGCCAACTCTCCCGATCGTAGAGTCGCAGCAAAGCCGTGTGGCGCCGCCGACCTCGGCGGCGAACGCCGGCGGGTCGCCGGCGCCACACTGCTGGACCAGACGGCTTCGCCCTTTTTCGGTTCACACACACTGCTCCGTTCTAAAGACTGTCGCGGGAGGATCATTGGTCTCACGAATCGAGCGTATCGCGGGCGTCAAGAAAATCTACGAGCGGTGGAATCGCGAGCTACGTTTCGTGAAGATTCTTTAATCGGCGGAGCTGCGGAAACCGCATCGCGATCAATGCAACGACCACCAGCGTCATCGTCCCGCCGAAGATCACGCTCGGCACGACGCCGAGGAGTTTCGCGGCGACGCCTGACTCGAATGCACCGATCTCGTTCGATGCGCCGATGAAAATCTGGTTCACCGACGACACGCGTCCGAGCATTTCGGTCGGCGTGCGCACCTGCAGCAGCGTGCCGCGGATGATCACGCTGATGTTGTCCGCCATGCCGCTCGCGATGAGGACGGCGAACGACAACCAGAAATTGCGCGACACCGCGAACGCGATCATCAGCACGCCGAAGATCGCGACGACCGTGAACAGCGTCACGCCGGCGCGCTGCATCGGCGGACGATGCGCGATCCACAAGCCGATGAGAATCGATCCGATTGCCGGCGCGGCGCGCAGCATGCCGAGGCCTTCGGGGCCGGCTTTGAGCATCGTCGCGAATGCGGGGAGGAGTGCGACCGCGCCGCCGAAAAGCACGGCGAAGAGGTCAAGCGTCATCGCGCCGAGCATCACCGGGTCGGCCGTGATGAATTTGATTCCGGCGACGAGACTCTCGCTGACCGGCGTCCGTGTTTCGATCACGGGCGCGGTCCGGCGTTTGATCGCAATGACATAGCACAACGAGAGCACGAGCAGCACCGACACGCCGGCATACGCGCCCGCCGGTCCGATGAATCCGTACGCGATGCCGCCCAGTGCCGGCCCGAGGATCGCGGCGAATTGCCACGTCGAGCTGCGCCACGCGACAGCGTTCGGATAGATCTCGCGATCGACGACTTCCGCAGACAACGCCGTCACCGCGGGACGGGTGAAACTGCGCGCAATGCCGCTTAGAAAAATGACGAGGTAGATCGGCCACACGCTTCTGAATCCGGCGAGCGTGAAGAGGAGCAGCGCGATCGCGGAAAGGAGAATGCCGAACGTGCCGGCGATCGCGATCGTGCGTCGCGTGACGCGATCGGCGAGATGTCCCGCATACAACGCGACGCCGATGAACGGCAGCGCCTCGGCGAGTCCGATGAGGCCGAGAGTCAACGGATCGCCGGTCTGTGCGTACACCTGCCAGCCGACGACGACGATCTGCGCTTCGCGCGCAACGGTGGCCGTTGCATAACTGAAGAGAATGCGCCGGAAATCGGGGCTGCGGAGGGAGGCGTAGGCGTCGTGCAAAGGCGGAGTGCGGCGGCCGTGCCGCCGCTGCATTGTCGCCGCGACGGCCATGCCGTCGCAACCGCGGCATGGCCGCGGAGTGTAAACAAGCGGCGGCATGGCCGCCGCACTCCAAAAGCATAAACTGATGTCCTTCATGCACGAGCAATGGATTCCGCAAAGCCGCGCCGAGCGGCTCATTGCGTCGGGGCGATCCGTGCTCGCCGCCGCGTCCCTCGGTGCGGTCTATCTCGAGCCGGCCGCGCATCCACAGCTCACCGCGTGGCTCGCCGGCCTCTACACGCTCTACGCGCTCGGCTTCCTCGTCTGGACGCTCTTCGGTCCGGCGGGACTCGAGCTCCGCGTCAGCATCGCGACGCACGCGCTCGACCTCGCGATCTTCGGCGCGATCAACTATCTCTCCACCGGCGGCACGACCAGTCCGTTTTTCGTCTACTTCGTCTTCAGCATCGTTTGCGCGATGCTCCGCTTCGGGCGCCGCGGCACGATGATCACCGCGGGCGCCGCGTTTGTCGTCTTCGTCGTCAGTTCTCTCGCGCACATCGAGAGCGGCGAGCTCAATCGCTTTCTGATTCGCGCCGTGTATCTCGTCGTCGCCGCGTCGCTGCTCGTCTACATGGCCGATTACCTCCAGCGCATCCAGGCCGACCTCGCGCGCATCGCGCGCTGGCCGCGATCGCTGACGCAGAATCACGAGCGGCTGATCACCGAGGTCCTGCGCGAGCCGGCGCTGATCTTCGATGCGCAACGCGTGCTACTCGCCTACGAGCACGTCGCGACGCGCTACGCATTTCTCGGCAAACGCGACGGCAACGATCTGCGCGTCGAGTCTGTGCCGCGGAACATCGCCGATCTCCTGCTCGACAGCAGCAGCGCGATCTTCGTCCGCAGCGGATCGTTCGCCGCGGTGACACCGACGGAGACCGGCACGCTGACACAGGTCCGCGCCTCGCGCACGATTCCGCTCGCGGTGATCGCGCAGTACAACATCGAAGACGTCGTCGCGACGTCGTTCAACGGCGACTTCGTCCGCGGACGATTGTTGCTGCTCGATGGACGCCCGCCGCTGCTCGAAGAAGTGAACCTCTCGCGCATCGCGGGCGCGGTCATCGCGAGCCGGCTCGATCACTACCACGCGAGC